>Ga0210387_10002915_pt1 | contig 13126 bp, 11 predicted proteins | sample IncBWC7OmetaG_FD_160108 | JGI IMG/M metagenome (GOLD analysis project Ga0210387, IMG submission 160108) | Forest soil microbial communities from Barre Woods Harvard Forest LTER site, Petersham, Massachusetts, United States - Inc-BW-C-7-O ...
TTCACCTGCACTAACGCGTGCACCGCGAGGCGACGCTGGATTGGGTCGTCGTCGCGGGCCATGGCGCGCAGCCGATTCGCGGCGTCATCGACCGCCGCGCTTGCGGACGGATTCGAGAATCGCAGCAGAATCGGCACATACTTCGACTCGCCGCTTTCCGCGAGCCAGTAGAGGGCTACGTGCGGACTCCAGCGCACCGTCGTGGTCGACGTGCCGTCGAGGAGTGATGCATAGACGTCGAGCGCATGGCGGTCCCTGACGACGTGCTGTCGGATCGCCGGCCCCCACGAGATGACGCCGTGGATCGGCAGCTGCGCGTAATGCATGATGGAATCGTTGGGCATCTGGCCACGCGCCGTGCCGGCCGCCGCGCCCAGCGCGAGACCGACGATGACGATTCGTTGAGGGATGCACGATGACCCTCCGAGCTCCGTGGGATTACGCCGCGCGCGCTAGAGCTTTGGCGATTGACCCCACCGCGCGCGCGGCCGCCTCGACCCGTTCGGTCCATACGCCGCCCCAACCCAGCCTGATGTGGTCGGCGTACGCGCCCGACGGCGAGAACATCCGGCCCGACGCGATGCTGACGCCCCGCTCGAGCGCCAAACGCCGCAACCGTTCGCTATCGACGCCAGCTGGTAGTGCGATCCAGGCGCACATGCCTCCGTAGGGTCGATGACAAGTGGCGCCAGCGGGAAAGCCCTCGTCTACGCAGCGCAACAGCTGACCCATGGTTGCCGCCAAGACCCGCCGCGCGGTCGCCAGGCGGCGTTTGTAATGCCCCTCGGATATGAAGCGGTCGATGACCAGCTGCTGTAGCGTCGGCGTCCCCATGCTGATCGCATATTTGAGCTCCATGGCTCTTTTCGCAAAGCGTCCGGGGGCAATCCAACCCGTGCGAAACGCCGGCGCCACCGTCTTGGAGAAGGACGAACAGAAGAGAACCAAATCGCTCTGATCGTAACGCTTCAGCGCGGACAGGGGCGACGCGGCATAGTGAAGATCTCCGTTCGCGCCATCTTCTATGATTGGGAGCTCGTGCCGAGCGGCGAGTTCGCACAACTGCTGCTTCGTTTCTTCGGCGTAGACCAGGCCGGTCGGGTTGGCGCAGTTGGGCATGACATAGCAGGCGGCAAGCTTGTGTTTTCGTAGCGCGTGCTCGAGCGCTTTGAGATCCAATCCAGCGAACGTGGTCGGAATCTCCACGGCCTTGAGGCCCATCAGCTGCATCGCCTTGATAACGCCGGGGTAGCACGGCGACTCGATGGCGATCGCATCGCCCGGCCGGCAAACGCTGTGAAGGGCGATCCACAGGGCTTCCTGACATCCTGACGTGACGATCACATCGTCCGCGGCCGCCGCCACGCCTCGGTCCATCATCAGTGCGGCGATCCGTCGTCGAAGAGACGGCAGCCCCATCGGGTCGGCGTATTCAAATATCCGAGGGCCGGCTGTCCTCAGGATCTTACGCGTCAGCTGCGCCAGCAGCACGTGAGGCAGGAGGCTGCTGTCAAAGGACGCCACGCCCAGGCGCAGCACGCGCCCGACCCGATCCCCCTCGGCCAGCAGCTCGGGCATCAGGTCGCGGTAGGTTTGCAGTCCGACCGGCCCGCGCGGGGCGCGCCTCTTTGCGCGCAGATCGCTTGACCGCGACTGGTCAAATTTCACGTAGTAGCCGGAGCGCGCCCGGGCCTCGACGAGATCGGTTGCTTCGAGCTGGCGATACGCCTCGATCACAGTGGTGATGCTGATCCGGCGCGCCCGCGCGAGCTCGCGCACGGACGGCAGCTTCTCGCCGAAACCCAGAGCCCCGGTTTCGATCATCCGTCTCATCTGGCCAGCGAGGTCCGCGGACTTGGTCATGGCACGAGCACCATCTGTACTGGTTGAATTTCGATATGGCTGTCGCTGTACGCTAGATGCGTAATCTCGTAAGGTCCAGTGTCCCAGCTTGGAGGGTGAGTGGACGAGAAACAGGGTGTGAGCGCGGCGGCAGCGACTCTGGCCGTGCGTACGTACCTCGACGGCGAAAGAAAGAACCGCCCGTTGAGCTCATCGATCGCGCGCGGGACAGTCTACACCGCGCCGTCCGCGGAGGAGCATGCCCGTCTGTATCAAGAGGGTGCGAGGACCTTTTATCAGCGTTTCGGCCATCCGAGTGAAGAAGCGCTCGCGGAGAAAGTCGCCGCCCTCGAGGGCGCCGAGTCAGCGCTGGTCTTCGCCAGCGGGATGGCCGCGATCAGCACCTCGCTCCTCGCCCACCTGCCGCCAGGCTCGCATGTGATTGCGGCCGAACAGATCTTCGCCCAGACGGAGGAGATGTTGCGCTGGCTCGAGGCCGGCTGCGGCGTCGATATCACCTGTGTCGATGTGCGCGATCTGGAGGGCGTTGCATCGGCGTTTCGCCAGAACACCCGATTGGTCTATTTGGAAACCCCATCCAACCCCATGCTTCGGGTGACCGACATCGCCGCCGTATCCGCGCTTGCCCGCGAACGACGCGTGATGGTGTTCGTGGATAGCACATTCGCGACACCGATGAGCCAGCGGCCGCTGGCCCTGGGCGCGGACCTTGTCCTGCACTCCGCGACCAAGCTGCTCGGCGGCCACATGGATGTCATGGGCGGCGTCGTAGCGGGGGCCGCGGAGGTTCTGAAGCCCATCTATAAGATGAAACGGTTGCTCGGCGGCGTTCTTGATCCACAGGCGTCCTGGTTGCTGCTGCGCGGGATCAAAACCCTGCACGTGAGGACCGAACGGGTTTTCGCCTCGGCCAAGGCGCTCGCCCAACTGCTAGAACGCTCGCCCGCAGTCGAGTGGGTACACTATCCATTCCTGCCGACGCATCCCGACTTTGCCGTGGCCTCTCGCCAGATGTCGGCGGGCGGAGGGGTTGTGTCGTTTTCGCTGAAGGGTGGGCACGCGGTCGCGCGAAAGATGCTGAATAGTCTGCGTCTCATTCAGATCGGCAGCAGTCTGGGCGGTGTCGAGACCGTGATCGAGCTGCCGAACGACCTCGATTGGCACGGCAAGGACGATCTTCCAGCCGAGACGGCGGACATGGGGTTGGTGCGGCTTTCGGTCGGGCTCGAGGACCTCGGTGAACTTGCCGCTGATCTTTCACAGGCTCTACAGGCAATTCATGTCTAAGCATGAACCTTACGAACTTCGACCCTCGGTACCAATCATCAGGGTCTTCAGGGCCCGTGCGAGACAGGGATGCAAACGAGCTTTGGCCGACAAATTGGCCACAGCATCTGTTCAAGTAGTACAAGGTCAACCAGGCTTTCTCGGTTATCTAGCTGCCGGTCCGGCGAACGAAAGTCAGCACGACTTTATTTTCGCCTCGATCTGGACAGATGCAGACGCACTCAAGGCACGTTTTGGACAGGAATGGCGCGTCTCACTGCTGCCGCCCGGATACGCAGAGCTGATCGAAGAGTGTTCCGTTGAGCACTACCACTTGACGGGGCAGTCGGGTGTTATGACGTCGGCCATGTGATGCCGAACTGCAAGCAGTCGGCGGGTGTGAGATCCGCTGGTCGTGGTCCGACGGTCGCAATGATCAGATAGTCGGCGCCGCGCCAGCGCTTGCGCTTTTTGGTATCGAGTCGTTGTACCCGTCGTAGCAGCCGCGCGCTTATTGGTACTCGTGTCCCGTTATCCAGTTCAACGGATAATCCATCGGCACCGACGGAACCCCGCCCTGATCGGGCAACGTACTTGAATGCGTCACCGAAGAGGCCGAAGAGAGCGATCGTGATGCGCCGCCCATCGAGTCCGGCGAGGTCGATGCCATACCGAGTGCGGCGCTCGCCCAGGGTGGCGTCCTCACGCGTGATCGCCTCGATCATGTCCTGGAGCTTGCTTGGGGCATCCACAGGAGTGGGCGGCGGGGGCGTTGGCGGAGCAGGGGACGCGACGCCATGACGACGTGAGAGCAGCCGTAGCGCCCATGTCGGAATGCCGAGCTGGCGACCCGCGTGCACCCGTCGCTCGAGCTCTGCCTCGCGCGTATAGATAGCCGATGGATAGGCGAGTCGCCGATCGGCCTGGCGTACGACGGCGTCGGCATCGGGCACCCGAAGTGCGAACGCACGCTCCGCGCGAATGCACACGCGTTCGACGCGCGCCCGATTCTCGTACGTGATGTGAATACCTCGCCGATGGAGCCGGGCGTGCATCGTCTCGTGAACGATGACCGCGGCGATGTCAACTGGCGACGTCGCGGGGTGGGAGATATACGAATCATTCAGCTGGCACGTCTCGAGATTGGGCCAATATCGGCCGTGAATATCAGGCGTGCCAAAGACCAAGATCGCGCGGAAGACCTGACGAAGTTGTTCGAACGTTCGGGGGTCGTAACGCTCGATCAATGAAATGGCATCGTGAATCTTCTCGAGCAGTATGTCGCGCTCCCAACCGGAATGCAGCAGGGCGACCGGCACCGGCACGCCGGTGACGGTCGCGTGGTGAGCAAGTCGCAGGACCAACCAGTGGAAGCGTTCGAAGAGTGTCATTACGCGATCCGCCCTTCTAGCACGCGATGAGTGCGGTGGCGGGATCGACCCGCGTCGTTCGGAACGCCGGCACGCTCGCGGCGGCCAATGCCATGATTGCGAACACGGCCGCCGCGCCGACGAACGTCGCTGGGTCGTGCGGCCCGATCCCGACGAACAGTCCCGCGATCGCGTGCGTCAGCCACCAGGCGAGAAGCGAGCCGAGGCCGATACCCATGCTGGCCAGCCGGAGTGCCCGACCAACGATATCCCCGACGAGCGCCGTGCGTTGCGCACCGAGCGCCATGCGGATGGCGATCTCACGGCGGCGCTGGGCGACGACGTAGGCGAGCACGCTGTAGATCCCGACGGAGCCGAGGATGAGGGCGACGGCGGAGAAGAGCAGAGCGAGAAAGCTGGAGAAGCGGTCGATGCTCACCGAGTCGGCCAGTCGCGCGTTCATGGTTCTCACGTCTGATATCACGACCGTTCGATCAAGGCTCGCCAATGCGCGCTGCAGCGTGGTCGCCTGGATGCCAGTCCCGCGAAGCTCTACCGCCGCGAAACTACTCGGGAACTGCGCGAGCGGAACGTACAGCTCTGGCGGAGACGCGTGTCCGAGGCCATGCTGCCGAGCCGACGCCGCGATGCCGACGATGTCCACCGTGTCGCCACCGAGCGCGAGGCGCTGCCCGACGGCGTCGCGGCCCGGGAAGAAGCGCTGCGCCAAACCCTGGTCGACCACGGCAACCTTGGGAGAGCGGGCGTGATCCGCCGCGCCGAAGCCGCGGCCACGCACGACCGCTATTCGCATCGTGCCGAAGTAGTTGGGCGTGACGGCGATGAACGATGTGAACGTCGGTTGCCCCGGCTCGCCGACTATAGTGAATGGGCGAACGAACAACTCATTGCTGCCCGGCATGAATGAGCTCACGCTCGCGCCGAGTCGCTCGGCGACGGAGGCCATGAACGCGGCTTGGCGTTCGGGGGTCGGATAGCGCGCGATTGGCAGCGCGATCTGGGCGGTCAGGATGTGTTCGCGATCAAACCCGATCGGTTGGCGCATGAGGTAGGCGAAGCTCTGGACCAGGAGTCCAGCGCCGGTGAGGAGCGCGAGGCCGAGCGCCATCTGCAGGACGACGAGGGCATCCTGCACGCGATGCCTGCCCTTGTTCACCGCCCGCCACGCGGGGAACGCACCAAAGATGCACACCGTCACCATCGCGATGAGCACGCAGAACGCGACCAGCCGGCCGTCGAGCGTCACTTCGCCGAGGCGGGGGAACGCCGGGGCGAACGCGCGCATTGCGCCGACGCCCGCGTCGGCCAGCGCGATCCCGAGCGCTGTGGCCACCACACCGAGGAGGGCGGCCTCCGTGACAAGATCCAGCATGATGCGGCGCCGTGTGGCGCCGAGCGCGGTGCGGATGGCGATCTCGTGTTGGCGAGCCAGGCAGCGCACGAGAAACAGGTTGGCGAGGTTCGCGGCGCCAATGAGGAGGACGCACGCGGCCGCCGCGAGCAGCATAAGCAGGGCTGGGCGAAAACGCCCGACGCGCAGCGTCAGGTCCTCTGACGCCAAGCCGGTGACGATCGGCTGGTGCTCGTCGGGTCGCGGAGTAATCCGCATCAAGTCCTGCACGGCCGCGCCGGCGGCAATGCCGGGCACCAGACGACCGTAGACGAAGTAATCCCGTGCTTTGCGATCGGCGAGATCGGACGCCTTGAAGCTCAGTCGCGTCCAGAGGTCCACGTGGTCGGGAAGCCCCGGTGGCATGATGCCGACGATCGTGGCGGGCTGACTGTCGATCGTGATCTGCTCGCCGAGGACGGACGAAGCGGCGCCCAATCGCGCGCGCCAGTAGCTGTAGCCGATGACCACTTCGGACGGCCCGGCCGAGTCGGCCGTTAGGGTACGGCCGAGATAGGGGGTGATGCCCAGCACCCTGAAATACGTCGGAGTGACCTGGCGCGCGTAGGCGTGCTCGGGCGCGGTCAGCTCGTTGACGGTGACTTGGCGATCATCCGACGACGCGGCCAGCGCGGAGAACGACCGGCTCTCGGCGCTCCAGTCGAGAAACTCCGCGGCCGATGCCCCAGACCGGACGACGAGAATGCGATCCGGCTCCCGATACGGAAGCGCCTTGAGCAGGACACCGTCGACGAGGCCGAACACTGATGCGGTCGCGCCGATCGCGACGCCCAACGTAGTGATCGCTGCGACCGTGAAGGCCGGGCTCGCCCGTAGCCGCCGCAGAGCGTACATGACGCGGTGCATCTCGACTTACTCCTGGGGAGGATCGATGCGTCGAATATACGCTTGGCAAACGATCAGATTGACTCCGGCAGCCGACGACGTGAGCTTGCGGGGTCCGTTTTCGGACGAGTTGTCGTGGAGGCGTGAGCGCGATGCTGAGCTGGCACGTGGGCCGGGTGAAGATCACTGGAGAACGGCAAGTGGACGCCGACCTTCCCGAAGGCGCGCTACCTCATCGGTCGGCGCGAGTACGAGTTCTGGAGCACGCATGATGACGAGGAGCAGCAGACGATGCTCGGCGATAGCGTCACGCCGATCTTGGACGCCGGCCTCGCTCAACTGGTGGAGCTGGACCACGTGATCTCGCCGGAGATCCGGCTCACGCCTTCGATCGGCCATACGCCGGGCCATGTCAGCGTGATGATCGAATCCGAGGGCGAGCGGGCGGTGATCACCGGCGACATGGCTCACCCCCCTGCCAGCTGGCGCACCCCGACTGGATGTTCGGCGACGACGACCCGAAGGCCGCCGTACTCACCCGCTCGCGCCTCTTCGCCGAATGGGCCGACCAGCCCATCCTCGTCATCGGCACCCACTTCGCCGCCCCCACCGCCGGCCACGTCGTCCGAGATGGCGCAACGTTCAGGTTTGCGGTGTGATTCGAGATTACTCGCCTCGGATTGCGACTGTTGGATCGACCCGTGTCGCGCGGAACAGCGGCGCGGCGCACGCCACCGATGACGCGAGGAGGACCGCCACCGCGGCCAGAATGAACGTGATCGGTTCGAAGCCATGCACACCGTAGACCAACGTCTGAGTGAAGCGCGTCGCACCAAGGGCGCCCAGCAGTCCTATGCCCGTACCGAGCGCCACCTCACGCAGCGCATCACGAAGGAGCAACCCGACGATATCCCGGCGCGTCGCGCCGAGGGTAATGCGAACGCCGATTTCCCGAGTGCGCTGACTCAGCGTGTAGGACACCACTCCGAACAAACCGATGGCCGCGAGCAGGACACCGCACAAGGCGAACAGCAATAGCACGGCCATCGTGAACCGCGGCTCGGCGGTTGACTGTTCAACCTCCTCATTCACATCGCGGACAATCCACTCCAGGGGATCCGGTTGCACCGACTTCGCGAAGCGCCGAAGCAACTCGAGCGCATCGTTTCGACGCAACCGCACAATGAGCGATGTTAATGGTTCCTCGTGTGGAAAGGACCGATACAGGACGGGTTTGCTTTCTCGATCGAGCCGGTTGGTCAGAATGTCTGGAGCGACGCCAATCACCGTTTGCCATTGTTGGATGCCACCGCCTGGCGCTGCATTACGAAATTGCCGACCGATGACGTTATCGTCGTGCCAGAGCTGGTGAGCCAGAGAACGACTGACGATCACTTCATTGATCGAAAGCGGGCCGTCATCGAACAGTCGTCCGGCAATCAGTGGCATCCGCAGCGTCGAGAAATAGTCCGGTGCGACGGAGTTCTCCTTGATTGACATCGCGGGCGCCACGGCTCCTCGGTGTTCAGGCATCTCGACAGCGAAGCTGTACCCCATTGCCGAAAACGGGTCCGCGGCAATCGTGACATCCCGCGTTCCCAACGTGCGTCTCGCCGCGTCACGGATCGTGGCGCCGAATATCGTCAGGGCCTCGAGCGACCGGGGTTGCTTCAATTCATCGAATGACACGGCATAGAGATCGCGAGGGTCAAACCCGAGTCGTTCTCGTTCGAGATCAACCACCGCCCGGATGAGGAGGATGGCTCCGACCAGCAGGATCGCGGAGAGCGCGATTTGGCCGACGACCAGTGTCGCACGCAACCGGCGGTGGCTGCGAGGGGCGCTCGATGCACCGGCGCGCAGCGATTGTCCCAAGTGCCCATGCACGACGTGCATCGCCCCGAGGACACCGATCGCGAGCCCCACGACGATCGCGAGCGCGGCGGCGATCGGGACCACGCCACGGGTAGTCGATAGGTACGACAGCGCCGGGACGTCGGCCGGCCGCAGCCACATCAATCCATTGAGAGATGCCCAGGCGACGAGCATGGCGAGGGCGCCGCCGGCCAACGCCAGCAAGGTGCTCTCGGTCACCAGTTGGCGAACCAGCCGAAGGCGCCCCGCTCCAAGCGCCTCGCGAATCGCCAGCTCCCGCTCACGCGTCAGGCCGCGTTGGAGCAAGAGGTGCGAGACGTTGCTGCAGGCAATGAGCAGGAGCAACACGACTGCTCCGGTCAGGAGGAGCAGTGCCTGGCGAAACGTCAGGTCGTCTTGCGGGCGACTCACTCGTACTCGTGGATGGAGTGATCCGTATTGATCGAGGCCGCCTGTCCGGTCGAGAATGGCGGTCAGTTCGTCGCCCGACGCTCGCGGCGACTGACCTGGCCTGAGGCGCACGGCGACTCCCGAGATCCACGACTCTTCCCGGTCGACGAGCGGCAGCCAGATATCGGGTCTTTGATTCTGGAAGTCTGGCAGAGCCAGCGACGCCGGCATCACGCCGACAATGGTCCACGAGCGCGAATCTGAATCGCTCCACTGGGCCAGCCGCACAGCCTTGCCCAGCACGTCAGGTGAGCCGCCGAATTGCCGGCGCCAAAACCCCTCGGAGATCAGCAACGACCGCGGTCCGTTCGGCACCGTCTCGTCGGGGGTAAACCCGCGTCCAATCACCGGTCGAGCGCCGGTGAATCCGAGGAAGCCTTCGTCGATCGTTGTCGTCCTAACGTAGACATCGCTGAGGTCGCCGTGAAAGAACGAGCGAGTCGTCGGGCCGTAGGATGCTGCGTCTTCGATCGTTCGCGCGCTGCGTCGCCATTCGCGTGTGATGTGGGGCGGAACTGGACGCCGATACGTTCTCCCCTGGACCGTGTCCTCGAGAGAGACGGCGTATACGCGCGAGGCGTCGCGGTAGGGGAGCGGCCGAATGAGAAACGTGTCGGCGACGCTAAAGACGGCAGTACTGGCACCGACTCCCAGTGCAATGGTGAGGAGCGTTATGAAGGCCCAGCCGGGAGAGCGGCGGAACGACCGGAGTGCGAAGGCCGAGTCTGTTACGACGTCTTTTGCAAGTTGCGCTGTGTGCATAATTCTGTGGAAGTTTAATTAAATGAAGCCAACCGGCGCAGTCCCGGGAGAGTTCGTCACCGCCATGTTCGAAGCAATCGTCTTCGCCGGTGACGGTCAGCGGATCTCGACGTGGGGCCGGTTGATCGAGAAGGCCGACGTACCGTCCACAATGGTCGTCGGCGTACATGGGCTGACCGATGAGATGCCGCGGCTCCACGAGTACTCACCGGGCTTTGAGCCGGAGCGCTTCGCGGCACACGAGAAGTTCTTCGTAGAGGACGTTCGCCGATGGACTGAGTCGCACTTTGGCGTGGCGCTGCCCACTGAACGTACCGCGGTGTTCGGCGTCTCGGCGGGTGGAGAGCTGGCCCTCGCTCTTGGGCTTACGTATCCACGTGTCTTCGGGTCGCACGGTGGCGCATTCTGGCGAGAAGAATTCCCGCTGATGGTGGCGTGGGCATTCGGACGATGATGCGGGAGTTACGCGCCCTCGGGTTCGAGCCGAGGCGCTAGGGCATTCGACCTCTTCACCAAGAACCGTCGCACCGGTTCCGTCCGCGCCAGACGAATGGCCTTGGCATACGACGCCCGAGCCTCGCCCGTTCTCCAGAGTCGCCGGCACAGGTCGGCCCGCGCCGCGTGCGCGAGGTAATAGTCTTCAAGATCGCCGCGCGCCAAGATGGCGTCGATGAGCGCGAGGCCGGCGGCTGGCGTGTCACGCATCGCGACCGCCACGGCCCGGTTGAGTTCCACGACCGGTGATGGACTCGCACGCTGCAGCACATCGTACAATCCCACGATTTGCGTCCAGTCCGTCGCGGCCGCGCTCGGTGCCTCGGCGTGCACGGCGGCGATCGCGGCCTGCAATGTGTAGGGGCCGAACCGGCGAGACTTGAGTGAGTGCTCCACCAGGGCGACGCCCTCCTCGATGAGATCGCGGTTCCAGAGCGAGCGGTCCTGATCGTCGAGTGACACTGGCTCGCCCTGCGGCGAGGTCCGCGCGTTGGATCGCGACTCCTGGAGGACCATCAGCGCCAACAGCGCTTGCGCCTCGGGCTCCGGCAGCAACTCGACCAGCAGTCGTCCGAGACGAATCGCTTCGCCCGTCAGCGCCGGCCGCGTCAGCGATTCACCCGAGGACGCCGCGTATCCCTCGGTGAACATCAGATAGATCACCTGCAGCACGACGTCCAACCGTTCCGCCATATCGGTTGGCGATGGTAACGCGTAGGGAATCCGCTCATCGCGAATCTTCGCTTTGGCGCGCACGATGCGCTTCGCCATCGTCGGCGCGGTCGTGAGGAATGCGCGGGCGATCTCCTCCGTGGTGAGGCCGCAGACTTCGCGGAGCGTCAGCGCGATCTGCGCGTCCGGCGGCAACGCGGGATGACAACAGGTGAAGATCAACCGCAACCGGTCGTCCGGGATGCGTTCGTCATCCGGGATGCGTTCATTGTCCGGGGTGCGTTCGCCGTCCCCGTCCGCCACGTCGATCGTCTCCTGTTCCAGTTGCCACGCAAACTCGGCGAGCGACGCATCGATGCGCGAGCGACGCCGCAGCTTGTCGATGGCCTTGAATCGTCCCGTCGAGACCAGCCACGCACGTGGGTGCGCGGGCATACCGTCGTGCGGCCACTGCTCCACCGCCGCGGCGAATGCATCATGCATCGCTTCCTCGGCGCGATCAAAGTCGCCCAGGAGATGAATGAGCGTGGCCAGGACGCGACGCGACTCGGCGCGATAAATCTCCTCTATACACAGGCCCTTCACGCTCCCTCCTCAGCGGCATCTGCTCAGTAGGGAGTGATCGTGGGCGCCCAAAAGGTTCGAATTCTCTTTTCCGCAACCGCACCGACCGCGCGATGTCCATTTCGCCTATCTCCTGCGACTATCGAACGAAGAGTCACACTCCAGGAGACGATCGTGAAAGGAATCGTATGGGGAAGCGCAGTGTTGATCGCTGCGTCGCCGATCCAGGGACAGGTCACACAGACGCAGGATGTCAAATCACCGTATCCCAGCATGGCTCCCATCGAGCAATACCGGATGCCTCGCGATGCGGAGATTGCGCTGGCACGCACGGCAGCCCCTGCGTCGATATCAGGTGACGCGGCGGTCTTGGTGCTGGGGCAGAAGAACTACGAGACGGCAGTGCAAGGCAAGAACGGGTTCGTCTGCCTGGTGGGCAGAGCGTGGACGGGGCCATTGAGCAACCCGGAATTTTGGAATCCAAAAAATCGGAGCCCCGCGTGCCTCAACCCACCAGCCGCGCGGTCGGTCCTGCCTTTCTATCTCAAAGAAGCCGGCATGGTGTTGGCCGGCTACTCCAAAACGCAAATAGACGATGGGATCAAGAGCGCCCTCGCCAAGAAAGAACTGGGCGCTCCCGAGTCGGGTGCGATGACCTACATGCTGTCGAAGGAAGCGTACCTGACCGATCGGGGCGGCCATAACCTCGCCCACCTGATGTTCGAACTTCCGAGTATCGACGCCGCGGCATGGGGCGCAGATCTGACGGACTCTCCGATCTTCTCGGCGTCGTTTGCTCCCGTACCAATGATCGAGTTCAACGTTCCGATGGGTCAGTGGTCGGACGGAACCGATGTCAGCGCGCCCCACAAACACTAAGGAGGTCAACATCATCATCTAGCGTTCGCCGTACTACCGTACGACTCCCCAAAAAAACATTGGAGGCATTTTGACCGTACGTTCGTCTATCGCGACGGCCGTAGCGCTTGCGCTTGTCGTAGCCCGAAGCGCGTCTGGCCAAGCAACACAGCGCATCACCGGACAGGTGACGGATGCGGACAGCAAGTATCCCATCCCCGCCGTCCGCATCGCCGTGACCGGGACCACGCTCGGCACGCTCACCACAGACAGCGGCCGATTCACCCTACGCAACGTGCCCGCTGACGCCAAGTCGATCGAAATCCGACGGATCGGCTACATCGGCGCCACGGTTCCTCTCGTACAAGGTCAGACCGAGTACGCCGTTATCCTCAAGCAGGATGTGCTGCACTTGGAACAAGAAGTGATCACCGGCGTGGCCACGACGGCGTCGAGTAAGAATGCCGTGACGCACGACCCGATCGTCACCGGCGACCAACTCAACGGAGCCCCGACCGCGACCATCGAGAACGCGCTTCAAGGCAAGGTGCCGGGCGTGCAGGTCGATCAGAACTCCGGTGCCCCCGGCGGCGGCTTGCAGGTCAACGTCCGCGGTGTCACATCGATCAACGGCAACACGGAGCCGCTCTACGTCATCGACGGCGTGATCGTCTCCAACGCCACATTCAACACC
>Ga0210387_10002917_pt1 | contig 13119 bp, 10 predicted proteins | sample IncBWC7OmetaG_FD_160108 | JGI IMG/M metagenome (GOLD analysis project Ga0210387, IMG submission 160108) | Forest soil microbial communities from Barre Woods Harvard Forest LTER site, Petersham, Massachusetts, United States - Inc-BW-C-7-O ...
TCTTGCCGGCATTCCCGGTCTCGTCTCGGCGTTCCTCTTATGGTGCTTCATCGACGAACCTGCAACCGTCGCGGCGACTTCTTCGGAACCGCGGCAGTCGTTGCGCCGCCGCTTGAGAGAGATTTTGGCGCTTCGGAATATGCAGATCTGCGTTTGCATCTCCATCCTATTGGTGTCGTACCTCGTGATCTGCTGGGCATTTACGCCTTTGTTTTTGACGAAGGTGCGGGGATTTTCGCCCGCACAGATGGGATGGCTCATGGGCACACTGGGCATTTCCGCGACACTGGGCAGCTTCATCGTCTCAGGGATCTCGGATCGGATAGGACGCAGGCCCGTGATCGTATTTACGAGTTTCCTTGGCGTGATTCTGCCGCTGGGCGCACTGTTCTATCACGGCTCCATCTGGATTCTCGCCGCGATCTTCTTCTTCGGCTGGGCATTGACCGGCGCTTTCCCTTTGTTCATGGGAACGATTCCCTCTGAAACCGTCAGTGCCCGGCACATGACGACCGCGATGGCGGTCATTATCGGATCAGGAGAGGTCGTCGGCGGTGTGATCTCTCCCGCCGCCGCCGGCTGGGCGGCGGACCTGACGGGTCTGGGGGCGCCCTTGTGGATCATGGCCGGCCTGTGCGCGGGCGCGGGAGTTCTGGCGCTTGCACTCACCGAGACCGCGCCGGCACGCCGCAAGACTGATCAGGGGGAAACGGCGGCCTCCGCGCCGGCAACCGGTTCAGGCTTGAACGGTAAGAACCACAGTAAAAATGCGGCCGCAAACGACCCAATCCCCATGGCAACGGCGACAAATTCCAAACCGTAGCCGGCCTTGAATAGAAAACCCGCGATGATCGGCGCGAGGACCGAACCTGCTCGGCCGGTTCCCACAGCGAAGCCGGTCCCCGTCGCCCGCAAATTGGTGGGGAACACCTGCGCCAGGATCCCATAAAGCCCGACGATCCCGGCGTTCGTGAAAAAGCCCGCGATCGCACAGATGATCGAGAGATGCGCAAGATCAGGCTGCGTGCGGCCGAAGATCGCGAGCATCACCGTCGTCATCGCCAGCACCAGCATCGTCAAGCCCTTCAGGCCGAAGCGCAGGGACATCAGTCCCAGCACGGCTCCGCCGGTCGCGCCGCCGACGTTGAGCCAGACCAGAACGCCGGCCGCCGAGGAGGGGGTGAAGCCCAGATCGACGACGATCTTCGGTATCCACTTGATGATGAAATAAAAGCTGATCACGTGCAGAAAATAGGCAAACGACATCAGGAGTGTTATTCGCACGAACTGAGGACTGAAAATAGCGGCCATTGAGCGTTTGCGCGTTTCAATCGAGACAGCCGGCAATGCATCGACCGCCATGCGGCCCAAGCGGATCAGGCTGCGATTGACTGCAGCGAGCGCGTCCGCCGGTTGCCGCTGGCAGAGCCACTCAATCGATTCGGGCACAAGAAAGAATACGAGGGGAATGAATGCCGCGGTTGCCGATGCGCCAAACCAAAACACGGCGCGCCAATCGCCCTGCTTGAGCAGCATGGCGGCGATTGAACCACCAACCACGGCGCCCACGGGATAACCGATCGCCATCAAGGACACGCACAGAGCGCGTCGGCGCGAGTTTGAGAATTCAGACGCCACGGCGTTGATCGTCGCCAGCATGCCGCCGATTCCGAGCCCCGTAATCACGCGCCATATCGACAATGAATACACATTCCTCGCCTGGGTGGCCATGAGCATGCCGATGCTCATGACAACCAGGCAGCCGAGCAACGTCCGGCGGCGGCCTATCTTGTCGGCAACACCGCCCAGAAAGATGGATCCCGCCCCCATTCCGATCAGCTCCATGGACAATACGAAGCCAAGAGCCGCGCGGTCGATGCCCCACTCGCGCGCGATGCCGGGCGATGCGAAGCTGATGGCGAGAACGTCGAAGCCATCCAGTGCGTTGAGGCCGACCGTGACGGCAATGACGACGATCTGCGCCACGCTCATGCGACTCGTCGCCAGTATTTCCCTTGGATCTTTCATTCTCTTCCTCGTTGTCTTAGGTTCGATGCCTAGGCGCACACGACGCCGCAGGTCAAAATGTCGCGAATGTCCCTGAGCACGTGATGCGGCCGATGCGATTCGGGTTGTCGCTCCCAGTCCTCGATCTTCGTCATCCCGGTAACAACGCCCAACGCGGTCGCACCGCCGCGGCGAGCCATGATGATCTCAACCAGCGGATCATCGCCCACGACGGCAATGTCGCGGACGGGCAGTTTCAGCTTCTTCGCGACGAAACGCAGCGCATGCAAAGAGGGCTTGCCGGTCAGCAGCACGCGTGCCTTGGTCAGGCGACGGATGGCGCCCACGATGGCGTACGAGTACCCCATTGTGCGTCCGTGTTTCGTCGCGAAAAACGGCACATCGGATGCCACATATAATTTCGCGCCGGCCCAGATGGCATTGCATGCTGCTTCAATGTCCTTCATGTTGCACTCGGGATGCCAACCCACGTAAACCGCCTGAACATCCTGCGACTGCGGCTCGCCGGGGAAGCTAATTTCGATGCCGCTGTCAGCCAGAACCTCGCCTACTCCGCGGCTGCCGAGAATCAAAGCCCGGGTAATGCCGGCGCGGCGCATGAGATCGGCCGCGACGCTGCTCGGTGTGAGCATCTGTTCATCCTCGAGCGGCAAACCAACGTTTCGCAACCGACTCGCTTGCTCGGCCGGGCGATAGGCGCTGCCGTTGGTGAGCACCACAAACGGAATGGAGCGCTGCCGCAACGCAGAGAGTACCTCGATGGCGCCGGGCAGTACCTCGTAACCACGCAGAGAGCGATCACTCAACACCAAAGTGCCATCAAGATCGAACATGAACCCCTTCACGGGCGACAGCATGCTTGCGGGCGCCCCAAGGCCGACGATGTGCGTCATTGTTTCCGCCGCATCTCAAGCCTGAAACCCGCCTTGCGCACTGATATCCGGTCCAGATCCCGCCGCGCAGTCAATTCGCGGATGAGGCGCATGAGGGGTTTGCTTGACGGATCGTAGAGCCGGTTCGCCGCCGGCGCGGCCATCATGGCATCCACCTGGCTGCCTGGCATGGTGGCCCGAAGCAAGAACTCCTCGTCAGAAAGCTGCGCACCGATTCGACGGCGCAGCTCCTCCACGGGAGCCATGATTGGCTCCAGGCGCAACTCGCGCGTACGCGGCAGCGACTCGATGCGCTCCATCACCTTCGGGTCGATGGGCACGTTGGGTTTGCCGAAACGGCCGATGGCGTAGCGAATGACTTCATCCGGAATCACGTCATAGCGCTCAGGGCCTGTCACGTTCATGACCGCCTGCGTCAGCACCATTTGCGCGAATGGCGTCATGACGATGGGCCATCCCAACTCTTCGCGCACGCGTCCCAATTCTTCGATCACGGCCTGTTCGCGGTGCGCAAGACGACTTTCCTTCAGGTGCCGTCGCATCGTGCCCACCATGCCGCCCGGCAACTGATGCCGTAGATAGGCTGCATCAAAGGCCTGCGGCGCGCCCACCGGCAATCCTTCCGCGGCCGCGAGCCGGGTAAAGTAGCTGCCCACTTCAGCCAGGGCCTCGGCGTCGACCAGGGGACTGTGGCCAAGCGCGCGCAAGTTGCTTACAACGCGCTCAGAGGGTGGATTGGAGATTCCGTCGGCGGCGGCGCCGGACGCACATTGAAGAGCATCGACGCCGTAGTCCGGCGCGTCCATATAGACGAGCTCAGCCTGCCCGATCGTGCAATGCGAGTGCAGCTCGAGCGCCTTGTTGCCGATCACGGCCTTGATCGCCGGAAGGAGCGTGCGGGCGCGATTGGGAGACAGCAACCCGCCGGGATCCTTGACATAGATGGCATCGATGTCGGTGCAGGCAGCAAGCTTGCGAGCCCGCTCGACGTAGTGAGCATCGTCGTGAACCGGGCTCAATGTGAACACCAACGCGGCGATCACGTATTCGCCGCCGCCGCGCTTCACCATGGCGGCGCAAGCGATGTTCGAGTCCGCATCGTTCATAGGGTCTGCAAGACAAAAACGGCGGATGCCGTTGCGGGCGAGAACCCGAAACGCCAACGCCATGAAATCCGGGCCGGCGGTCTCCCAGGAGATGAAGCGAAATCCGGTCGACATGAATTGCAGCGGCGTATTCGGCGTTGCGGCGGCCATCAGCCGGATCCGCTCCCACGGATCTTCCTTTTTGAAGCGAACCGCCACGCCCATGTGGGTGGAGGTGGTGAAATCGATGGCTTTGAAGCCGACACGGTCCATGGTCGCTGCAATGCTCAACGTCCGGGCCGTATCGATGCCCAACGCCGCCCATAGGCACTGATTGCCGTCTCGAAGCGAGGTCTCCACGATGCCTACCTCAGCCACGGCGCACCTCGGCGAAATTTTGACGGCGTTCAAGCAACCGTTCTACGTAGCCTGTGTCGACGCCCCCCGCTTGAAACTCGGGATCCGCGAGCAGCATGGAATGAAAGGACAAATTGGTTTGCACGCCGACGATGCGAACCGCTGCGATCGCGGCACGAAGACGCTGCAGCGCGGTCTTGCGATCCGGCCCATGCGCGATCACCTTCCCCAGCAGAGAGTCATAGAACGGCGGCACGCGCGAGCCCGAAGTAATGTGCGTGTCAACGCGAATTCCCTCGCCGCTCGGCCAGATCGCCGTGCGCGCCAACCCCGGACTTGGAGCGAAGTCATTGGCAGAATCTTCGGCATTCACGCGGCACTCCATCGCGTGGCCTTTGAAACGAATATCGGATTGCGCGAACGACAAGCCGGCGCCGCTTGCAATGGCAATCTGTTCGGCAATGAGATCGAGCCCCGTCACGGCCTCGGTGACCGGATGTTCCACCTGGATACGCGCATTCATTTCCAGGAAAAAAAACTCATCGCGTTGCTGATCGACGAGAAACTCCACCGTTCCAGCGCCGCGATAGGACAGACGATTGCAGAAACGGACTGCCGCTTCATGCAGACTTCTACGGCAATCCTCGGACAGGCCCGGTGCAGGCGACTCCTCCAGCAGTTTTTGATAGCGGCGCTGTACCGAACAATCGCGCTCGCCCATATGAACCACGCCTCCGGTTCCGTCTCCGAAGACCTGCACCTCCACATGCCGTGCGCGCGGAATAAAGCGCTCCAGAAAAACCCGTGGGTCGCCAAATCCTGCCTGCGCTTCGGCTGCGGCCAGTTCCATCGCGGCAGGCAACGCTTCCAAACGATCCACGCGCTTCATTCCCCGCCCGCCTCCGCCGCCGACCGCTTTGACCAGAAGCGGCGTGCCAATCTCGCGCGCCGCGGCCATCGCCTCATCCAGTGCCGCGACCGTTGCGCCCGCGGCAACCGGAATTCCGGCGCGCTGCGCCTCACCGCGTGCACGCACCTTGTCGGAAACCGCTTCCAGCTGCGCGGCCGTCGGCCCTATGAATACCAGGCCGCGCGCTTCGCACAGTTGCGCGAGCGCCGGCCGCTCCGAGAGAAATCCGTAGCCCGGATGCACCGCGTCCGCCTGCGTGCCAAGCGCCGCCTGCACGATGATCGCCGGGTTCAAATAACTTTCGCTCGCGCGCGCGGGTCCGATGCACACGGTACGATCCGCCAGTGCCGCAGGCACACTGTCGCGATCTGCCTCGGAAACAGCGAGCACTGTTTCGATGTGCAACGCGCGGCACGTGCGGATGATTCGCGCGGCGATCTCCCCACGGTTGGCGATCAGGATGCGGCGAATCGCCAAGGGATCAATCCGGCTTGACGATGCGCAGCAGCACTTCGCCGTACTCGACGAAGGCCCCGTCGGCCACGAGAATTTGCGCAACCGTGCCGCCAACCTCGGCACGTACCGTGTTCATCAGCTTCATGACCTCAATGATGCCCACAATCGTATCTTTCTCGACCACGTCGCCCACCGCCACATAAGGGGGTTCCCCCGGCTTCGGCGCTCGGTAGAAGGTTCCGAGCATCGGCGAGTGCACGCTATGTACATTCGGATCCGCGGCAGCAACCGCAGCCGGCGCGTCCAACGGTGCGGCAGTCGGTGCCGCGATCGGTGGCGCGATCGGCGTCGGCGGCGAGGCCGCGCCGGCCGGCGGCTCGGATGATGCTAAGCCGTCCGCAGTGCGCTTGAAATTGAGTTTCAGCCCGTCGAGTTCAAGGGAGAACTCGTCGAAGCTCGAGCCCTCGACCAAGCGCAGAATTTCCGCGACGTCGGCGGCTGTGAGGCTCAACGGCGGCCCCCGAAGATGGACAGCACGTGCAATGACGGATCCGCGGCCGCGTGCCCCACGGGCGCCGACTCCTTCGCGGACCAGACGGTTTCCGGCCGGCTCTGCAGCAGCAGAATCTTCTCGCTGCCGCGCTCAACCGCCCATTCGATGTCCTGCGATCGCCCGTAGTGGCGCTCGACCTTGCGGCCGATTGTTCTTAAGGATTGGATCTCATCATCGCTCATGCAGGCGGCGCATTGCAGATCCTCCGGCACCGGCAAGGTTTCAATGCCGCCGGCCGCGACAGCCGCATGATGAATCAGCTTCGTCGAAATTTCCCGCACCGATATTTCGCCCGTGATCTTTCCCACCACCCAGCGATCGGGCGTAACCTCCCCGCCCACCACTGCCGAGCCCAAGCCCCACGAACCTTCGATAGTCATCACCGAGCGGTCTCCAGTCAGCGGACTGCGCGTGAACATGACTCCGGCGGTGCGCGCGTCCACCATCGTTTGCACGACCACGGCCATCGCCACATTCTTTTCCTCAAAGCCGCGTTTGCGGCGGTAGCTCATGGATTCCACCGAATACAAGCTTCCCCAGCAGCTGCGTATCCGGTCTTGGACTTGCTGCACGCCCTTCACCCACAAATACGTATCTTGCAATCCTGCGAAACTAGCATCGGCGGCGTCCTCTGTGGTTGCCGAGGAGCGCACCGCAAGGCCGGATTGAGCCGCGCCGTTGCCAAGTTCTTCGAGAGCTCCCGCAATGGCATCTGCCACATCGGCCGGTAGCGGCGCTGCCGCAAATCTTGCCCGGAGCTGCGCGGACAAGGTCGTCATGGCGCCAAGGTCCTCTGCCCGGAGCGACTCCACCCGCCCGCGCACGGGCGACTCACTCTCCAAAGCCTCCATGAAGCTCTCGAATGCGCCAGTCTTCAGAACAAAGCCGGAAGGAACCTCAATGCCGGCGTGTGTGAGTTCGCCGAGACTTCCGCCCTTGCCGCCGACCTCGAGTCGATCGGCGAGCCGGATGTCCGCGAACCAGCCGATCAGCGCGGATGAGCCCATTGCGAGGCTAGTGCAGAATGGTGACGATGCCGCGGCCGCCATCGACACGGATGCGTTGACCGTCCTTGATACGCGTCGTGCCGTTGCCGGTACCCACGACCGCGGGGAGCCCATACTCGCGCGCGACGATGGCGGCATGGCTCATCGAACCGCCGATATCGGATACGGCCCCGGCAATCTTGTCGAAGATCGGCGCCCATGTGGGATTGGTAATCTGGCAAACCAGAATGTCGCCCTTCTTGAGGCGCGACATTTGCTCCACCGTCGTGATGATGCGGGCGGTGCCTTCGGCGACGCCTCGGCACGCGGCGACGCCTCTGATTTCATCCTGGTTGGGGCCGCTGTCGGCGGAGAGCCACCGGTCAAGGCTTTCCCGGGTGATCCCCCAAAGCATCACAATGGCGGGATCGTCGATCACGTCCGGCACCGCGCCCAGAGCGGGAACCGTTGCGTGCTTCGCCCACACCGCGAGCGCAGCGCGACGCTCGGCAACGAGCTGCGGCCAGTGCTCGGGTCCACGCGGCTTGGAGCCGGTGGACCACGCATTCATTAAATCGATGATCGCCGATTCCAGCTCATAGTGAGTGAGCTGGAACACGTCTTCCGCATCCGGAAAGAAACCTTGCGCAGCGAGCAAAGCGCCGAATTCCCGGATCTTGTTGAAGAATAAATTCGTATACCAATGCTCGCAGTAGAATTTGTGCCCCTCGACGTAAGGAAAGACCCGATGCGCCAGCGTGATCATCTGATCGTACGCCGCGCGGTCGTCATCAGTGGCCAGTAGTTCTCGGTAATCCTCGATGAGCTGCCTGCGTTCGGCTTGCAGCTTCTCGATGGGGCGATGCAGAGTCTCGCCGGCTTTGACCCTGCCGACATATGCTGAAAGACTTGCAAATGGCATCGACAAGTCGTCGTTCCACGCGCGATGGTAGTGATAGAAACCGTCGCCCACGTTGATGTTGAACCAGGGGTTGCGGGAGGTCTCGAGCTGCTCGAGCCACTCGCGCCCCGCCTCGCCCTTCTGCTTCAACGAGGCGATGATTTCATCCACGGAGGCGTGCTCCTGGAAGGACTTGTCCACGCCCAGCTCCACGGCGCAGCGGGCGAGCCGCCGCAATTCATCGTCGGGGCGGAAAATCTCCGCATCGAAGCCGGCCACCATGCGTGCGATGGTCTGGTCGGTGATTTCCGGAAACGCCTTCTTGCAGAACTCGAAAAACGTCATGTAGGCGCCGTACCCAAGCAGAAGAAATTCGAAGTGGTGATGCCACATCCTGAAGTAACCCTCGAGGGTCTTCTGGTAGGTATCGAAGAGAATGTGATTGGACGCCACCCCACGGCCGGCGTGTACGTTTGCCAGCGGTTCGAATTCCGGCAGTTCAGGCTTGGGCAGAGCCTGCGCGTCTTCGATCAGCTTCAGCATCTTCACACGCCACTGATCGTAGAGACGTTCCCAGTTTTCGTAATAATAAAAGGCGCGCTTTTTGAACTCCTCCAGTCGAATCGCGATTTCGGCAGGGTCGGTCACCGAGTTGCCGCCGATGTACACGCGTCCGTTTATGATGCGGTGATCGATTCCCAGCGTCGTCGGCAGACAATGAACACGTGTATTGACCGCACCGAGCGCACAGTAGGCGGCCTCCGCCGTCACCATGTCGAATGCCGACATCGGCTCCGGAAAGTGCATCGAATTGTAAAACCAGAAGCGTTTGTCGTCCGCCGCGGAGAATTGCGTGTAGTACGGGTACGCCGCCTGCGCACGTTCCGTTCCGGGCACCACCTTCAACGAGCTGGGCAGCGGAAATTGCTTGGGTTTTAACAATGCGTTCATGCGCTTCGAGACCTCATACTAGCGGCGGCACCCACTATACGCGCGCACGAGCGCGCAACACACGTGGTCCGCGAGCGCAACAAAATCACTAGGCGGACCCCTTCAGCCCCTTCCTCTGCTTCTTGTAGCTCTCGCGGCGGGTCTTCTCAAAACCGGTCCGCTGTTCGAATCCCGGATCGTGGGGATAGTCGCGAAAATCCTGCAGAATCTCGGCGAACAGCTCGCTGAGTTCGTCCTTGAACTCAGGATGGGTGAATATGTGAAAGCGGTTCTCGCGCATCGCTTCCAATACGCGGGCCGCGATTACATCGGGTTCCATGCCGAACTCATGAATCTCGGCAAGACGCTTCACATTGGCGGCGTCGACCGGTTTCGCCTCGCGCTTCAGGCGCTCAGGACGAATATCGTTGCTGGCATAGATGTAGGACTTTACCAACCCGGGGCAGAGCACCGAAACGCCGATGCCATGCGGCGCGAGACTGGCCCGCAATGATTCGGACAGGCCGCGGACCGCGAACTTGGTGGTGTTGTAAATGGCCGGCACGCCGGCAGCGAGGAATGCGGCCATCGACGCCGTATTGACGATATAGCCGCCCTTGCCCGCCTTGATCATCCTGGGCGCGAAAGTCATCACACCGTTGATCGGACCGTGCAGGTTGACGCCCATCACCCAGTCCCAGTCGTCGTAGCTCGAGTCCTCGGCAGTCTGGAACAGATTGATGCCGGCATTGTTGAACAGCAGGCTGACGGGGCCGAATTTTGCTTCGACCTGATCGGCGGCCCGTGCCATCTCCTGGCGTGAAGAGACGTCGACTTGCACTCCCATGACGTTTGGATTGGCGAGCGCCCGCAAGGCTTGATCGATCGACTCCGCACGGATGTCGGCAATCGCGACCTTGCAGCCCTCGGCCAGCAGCCCGCGCGCCACTCCAATCCCAATCCCATTGGCGCCGCCGGTGACGAACGCGGTCCGGCCTGCAAAATCTTTCATGGCTTCAGTCCTCGCTGGCGCGCAGCTTCCGCTGCATGAATGGGATTGCGGAATAGAAAACCGAAGGTTTTCTTGTATTCCTCGTTTTCGGGCAGGTTCGGGACGGCCGCGCACATCGCCTGCGCGCGGTCCTCGACCCCCTGACGAAACTCGCTGTGGGTCATGATGTAAAGCTCATCGTTGAGGATGCCTTGCAGCACTCGCTCGCCGATTTCCTCCTTGGTGCGGAAGAGATGAAAGAACTTGTCGTTTTGTTGGCGGCCTTTGTCCGCCTCGGCGTAGCCGCTGTCGGCCAACTTAGGGGGGCGCGTCTCGCCCGCCTTGGCAATGTTCGATTGTACGGCGCCGGGGCAGAAAGCTGAGCAGATGATGCCTTCCGGTTCAAGCTCGCCGCGCATGCATTCCATCATCGCGACCGCCGCACCTTTGGACGTGCCATAGATGGTGGCGCCCGAGTGCGGCAGGAGACCCGACATGGAGGCGGTGTTGACGATATGCCCGCCCTCTCCATGCCGCTGGATGCGCGGCAGGATGGTGACGATGCCGTTGATGGTGCCGCCGAGATTCACACCCATCACCCAGTCCCAGTCGGCGTACGTGGCCAGCGCCGTAGGCCCGACCACCGCCACGCCGGCATTATTGCAGAGCACGTGGATCTTGCCGAAGCCGGCTTCCGCCGCATCCGCTGCGCGCGCGAAGTCTTTGCGGTCGGTCACGTCGAGCTTGAGCGCGAGGACACGTTTCGGGTTGCCGAGCTCGGCTTTGGCTGCTTCCAAATGATCGTCGCGAATGTCCGCGATCACGACATTCATGCCCGCGCCCGACAGCGCCTTGGCGATGCCGAGCCCGATGCCGCTCGCGCCGCCGGTTACGAACGCGGTCCTGCCAGCCAAATTCTGCATGCGATCCATTCCTCTTATGTATGATGTTTGGCACATTGTATCGAACACATACAATCCAAAGTAAAGCAATTCGGGGAGTTGATACATGGCAACGGCGGCGCCTGGCGCGATCGTAACCGCATCACCGATAACGGGCCTGCAACCCTGGCCTTCAAACCGGGCCGCCTATTACGCGCTCGCCGTCATCATTCTGGCGACGATGTTGAATTTTTTCGACGCGGGTGTCTTCGCCATAATGGCGCAACGCATCAAGGTCGACTTCCACCTGACCGACGAACAATTGGGATTTTTGATCGGGCCGGCGAATGTTGTGTTCTATGTTTTGGTCGGCATCCCGATGGCGCGGCTCGTGGACATCTATCCGCGCAAGATCGTGCTGGCGTGTGGAATCGCGGCAATCGGCGGCATCACCGCGTTGGGCGGCCTTGCGCAGACTTTCACGCAACTTTTTTCCAGCCGCATGCTGGTGGGCGCCGGCGGTTCGGCGCATGCCCCGGGCGCTTATTCAATGCTTGCCGATCTGTTCCCGCCGCAGCGGCTGCCGCGCGCCATCGGCTTTTTGCAACTCGGTTTTATCGGCGGCAGCGCACTGGGCATTTTTCTCGGCGGGCATCTGGTCTATTGGGCCACCACCTGGCCGGTGAGCCAATGGATGGGTTTCACCATTCATGGCTGGCAATGGATTCTGATGATGGTCGGCGCGCCGGGACTGCTGATTGCCGCACTCTTGCTGTTGGCCAAGGAGCCTCCGCGGCGCGGGGCGGTCCAAGAAAAATCACCGCCGATAACGGCGGTGCTGCGTGAGATCTGGTCGCGCAAAGCCATTTATCTGCCGCTTTTCATCGGGCTTGCCTTCAGCGCCACGCAGGCAATCGGCATGCAGGCGTGGCGCGCGCCGTTTCTGATCAGGACCTATGGCTGGAACGAGGCCCGCATCGGCAATTGGTTTGGCTTCACTTTCCTGGCGGCATCGCTCGTCGGCGCGGTCCTCGGCACCGTATTGGTCGAAGCCTTGAGCAAGCGCTACAAGGACGCCAATGTGCGCGCGGCGACCATTCTGTTTGCCGCCGCGGCGCCGTTTGAAATCATCGCACCACTCATGCCCACGGGTGAGCTCTCCTTGCTGTGCCTGGGCGTGACAACAATGTGCGGCCTGGCATCGGCCGTGCCGCAAAACTCGGCCATCCAGCGGATCACGCCGAATCGAATGCGTGGACAGATCACCGCCATCTATCTGTTCATGTTCATAGTCTTCGGAGCGCTCGGCAGCCAATTGATCGGCTCCATCACGCACAGGGTCTTTCACTCGGATGCGGATTTGTGGAAGACCATCGTCTTGACGGCGTCGATCCTCATGCCGCTCGCGGCCTTCGCCATTTCTCGCGGAATCAAGCCCTACGGCCGGGAAGTCGAACGGCTCGAGGCACTGGAGCGGGGAACGGCCTAGGCCATCGGGCGAGAACTCAGACCTGCTCTATCCACGCACGCAGCGCCGCGGCGACCGCATGCGGCTGCTCGGCGGGCGCCATGTGCCCCGCATCGTCGATGGCCACCAGCGTCGCCTGAGAGATGTGCCGGCGTATTTCCTCGTGCTGCGTCAACGGCGACCAAGTGTCCGCAGTGCCGCTCGCGAGCAGCGTTGGAACATTGATCGTGGGCAAGACGCGAAGGGCATCGGGGCGCTCGAGCAGCGCCTTGGTCTGCGCGCTGAAGCTCTCCGCGGTCTGGCGCTCGACCATTGCCTGCAATTTCGGCATCACCTGCGCGACGCGAGCCCGCGAGGCCCCCATCATGGGCGGCAGCCAATCAGCGGCGACCGCGGACATTCCGCGCTCCTGAGCCAATTTCACCAGCCGGCCGCGACTCTCGATTTCTCCCGCTCGCAGCGGATGAACGCCGGTATTGAGAAGCGCCAGGCCCAGAACCCGCTCTTTCGCTTGTCGAAAGATTTCCAGAGCGACCCTCCCGCCCATGGAATGGCCGGCGACTAAGAACTGTTGCGGCGCCATTCGCAGAGCATGCTCGGCCATCGCCGGTATCGAATCGAATGCCTGGAACGATGCGATCCGTACATCTGCCGCAGACTTAAGGTCCTGCGCCGCGTCC
>Ga0210387_10002918_pt1 | contig 13119 bp, 12 predicted proteins | sample IncBWC7OmetaG_FD_160108 | JGI IMG/M metagenome (GOLD analysis project Ga0210387, IMG submission 160108) | Forest soil microbial communities from Barre Woods Harvard Forest LTER site, Petersham, Massachusetts, United States - Inc-BW-C-7-O ...
AGCCGACACGTCCGCGGTCTGGCAGCGAAAGCCGACACGTCTTATCGTGGCGTCATGGATCACGACCGCTGGCGCGCGCTGGAGCCATTGCTCGACCGGGTCCTCGATCTCTCGGACGAGGAGCGCGACACGTGGCTCAGTGATCTTCGGCAATCGTCGCCGGGTCTCGCGGATGAGATCGTGTCGTTCCTGTCGGGTGAGGCAGACGCCGATCGGAGCGGATTTCTCACCGAGCCACTCGACGTCACGCTCGAGGGGCTCGTCCTCGGCTCCTACACGCTCGCGCGCGAGCTCGGACACGGCGGAATGGGGTCCGTGTGGCTCGCGCGACGGACCGATGGACGATTCGAGGGACTGGCCGCGGTCAAGCTCCTCAACCTCGCGAGACTGAGCCCCAGCGGACAGGCGCGCTTCCGGCGCGAAGGCTCCGTCCTGGCGCGGCTGACGCACCCCGGTATCGCGCGGTTGCTCGACGCGGGCGTGAGTCCGGCCGGGCAGCCGTATCTCGTCCTGGAGTACGTCGACGGTCAGCCCATCGATGCGTACGCCACTGGGCACAATCTGACGATGGCCCAGCGCCTGGAGCTCGTCCTCCAAGTGCTCGGGGCCATCGGCCATGCGCACGCGAACCTCATTGTTCATCGCGACCTCAAGCCGTCGAACATCTTGGTGACGGCCGACGGGACGGTGAAGCTCCTGGACTTCGGCATCGCCAAGCTGCTCAATGCCAAAGGCGTGACGATCGAGGGCTCGCGCGTCCTGACACCGGAGTACGCCGCACCGGAGCAGGCGACCGGTGAGGCGGTGACGACCGCGACGGACGTCTACGCGGTGGGCGTGCTGCTCTATGAGCTGCTGTCCGGTCGACATCCGACCGCCGAAGGTTGCGAGACGCCGATCGATACACTTCGCGCGCTCAACGAGCGTCAGCCGACGCCATTGCCGCTCGGCGACGTTGGCACGATCGTCGACAAAGCCCTGCGGAAGGATCCGCGCGAGCGGTATCAGACGGCGGCGGCGTTCGCCGACGACCTGCGGCACTATCTCCGTCAAGAGCCGATCAGCGCCAGGCGGAGCTCGCTCCGCTATCGCGCGCGAAAGTTCGTTCGGCGAAATCGCACCGCGGTGGCGGCCGCGGGCGCGACGGCCCTCGCGCTCATCGCCGCGACCGTGTTCTCGATTGCGCAGATGCAGAACGCCAAGCGGCAACGCGACGCCGCGGTGTTCGCCAGCCAGCGCGCCGACGCGCAGATCGAGTTCCAGTCGCTGCTCATGTCGCAACTGGGCGATACGCCGCTCACGATGCGCGAGATCGTCGATCGTTCGCGCGCGGTGCTCGAACGGCAATACGCCGGCGATCCGCGCATCCTGACCACGATCCTGGTCCAGCTATCGGACCGGTACTCTGACCTGGGCGACGACAAGGTTCGCGGGGCGTTGCTCGCGCGCGCGGAGTCGATCGCCACGGCCGACCAGATGGCCGAGGTACGTTGCCGACAGGTGGACCTGCTCCGGTCCCGAGGGCGCTACGACGACGCGTGGCGCGTCGCGACCGCGGCCGACTCGCTGCTCCGGATGCGGCCGGATCCCGAATCCCGGGCGCTCTGCCTCGCGATGCGCGGCAACCTGCTCACGGAATGGACTCATGGGCGTGCGGACGCGGCCGCCGACGACGTCCGTCTCGCGATAGGGATCCGCGACAGCCTCGGCAAGCGATCGGATGCGTTCTACATCGATCTCCTGTCGTCACTCGCCGGCACGCTCGATGAGGCGCACCAATACCGTCAGGCGATCGACGCGTACCACCGGGCGAGCGCCGTGCTGGACTCATCGGGGCGCGGCACCACCATGACGGCGGCGATCAACGAACACGACATGGCGATCACCCTGATCCGGCTGGGCGAGACCGCGGAGGCCGAGCGCGCGTTGCACGATGTGCTGGTGCGCATTCGCCGGAGCGATCCCACCGGACGCCTGCCGTCACAGCCGCTCATTCACTATGCGCACACCGCGATGGTCCAGGGCGATCTCGACTCGGCCACGAAATATTTCGCGATGCTCGCCGCGCAGGCTGCCGCCGACACCGATCGGTACTGGCAAGGGCGGGCGCTGTTCGGATTGGCGGAGGCGCAGATTGGGCGCGGAGCGATCGATGACGCGCGGCGCACCATGGCGCGATTTCTTCCGTTGAGCGCGAGTCCCAGTCTCACGAAGACGGACGATGAGATCACGGACTATCGCCTGCTCGATGGTCGCATGGCCTTCGCCACCGGCCATCGCGCGGAGGCGCAGCAAGACGTCACGGATGCGCTCCGTTCGGCCGGGTACTTCGACGGCAAGCGGCGGGGGATCTTCTATTCATCGCTGATTTTCGCCGGCGACCTGGCGGTTGACGCCGGGCAGACGGCGGACGCGCTCCGGTATGCCGCCGATGCCCGCGCCCTCGTGACGCGGGATTCCCTCACGGAGACGAGGAGCGCGTTCGTCGGTGAGGCACGTCTCGTCGAGGCGCGCGCGCTCCTAGCTCGTGGCGATACGGCCGCGGCGCGCACGGCGATCTCGCGCGCGGTGACGGCGCTCAAAACCGGAGCGGGCGAGCAGCACCCGCTCACGAAGCAGGCGTCAGCTCTCCAGCAACGCGTGATGCAACAATAGCCGCGCTTTTCGCCAGTCGCGCTGCACCGTGCGATCGGAGACGCCGCGCAGCTCGGCGATCTCCAAGAACGAGAAGCCGGCGAAAAAATGCATGTCGACCAGCTCGGCTAATGCCGGCTCGAGCTTGGCGAGATCGTTGAGCGCATCGCCGAGACGTTCGAGCTCTTCGCTCGTGTGAACGGTTTCGGCGGAGGGTGACTCGTCGTCGAGTGTGATCTGGAGGCCGCCACCGCGCTTCGCCGCGCGCCGGCGTCGCGCGTAGTCGATCGTGAGACCGCGCATGGCGCGCGACGCGTAGGCGAGAAACCGGGCGCGGTCCACGAACGCGACGTTCTGGCGTCCCGCGATGTTCAGATACGCCTCGTGGATCAGCGTCGTGGCCCCGAGCGAGAGCGCCGCGCCAGCTCGGCGCAGGCTCGCCTCGGCTAGCTGGTGAAGCTCATTATAGAAGAGAGCGAACAGGGCGTCGGAATCGATGTCGGGATGCACGAGAAGCATGGTTGCTGGAAATGGACCCATCGCGCAACGGCGGCCCGATTCGATACAGACATGGATCGATTCGAACCAGCCGCGTTGATTGTGATGTAAATCACAATGGCCAAATACTTACGGGAGCGTAAGTTATCTCCTCGTGGGCATTGACGAGCCCGGCGCGGACTCTGCCTTTCATAGGAATACTTATGGTGGCGCCCAAGCTTATGAGCAATTGAGCGGCACGGCCCGCTTGGCCACGGCAACAGAGCTACGACCGCGCCTCGTCGTCATTCAGAACGGCGAGTCGTTCCGCACACTGTGGCCGCATCTCGCCACCGAGTGCGATGTCATGCTCACGATGACGGCGGATCCCGGCGATGTCGCGCCGCGCTCCGACGCGATCGCGCTTGTAGTGGCGCCCGGCGAAGAAGAGCAGCTCGAGCCGCTCGTGCGGCGCCTCGTGGGCAGCGGCATGGAGGTCGGCGCGGTCGGAGCACGGGCGGACCACCGGCTCGCCGGAACGATCGGGCGAGCGGGCGCCTCTGAATACTTTGCGTTGCCGGGCGATCGCGACGTGCTCGCGTCGTGGCTCAGGGAGCGGTTCGATACCATGCGGACCGCGGCCGCGCGGGCCACGTTCACGGATGTCGAGCGCGAGAAGTATCGGTTTGATGGCATCATCGGGACGAGTGCGGCGCTCAACGCGGCGCTGGAGCGTGCGGCGCGCGTGATCCCCCACCCCTCCGTCACGGTTCTCTTGAACGGCGAGACGGGGACGGGCAAGGAGCTCGTCGCGCGCGCGATTCACTATCAGGGGCCGCGACAGGCGGCGCCGTTTGTTGACGTCAACTGCGCGGCGATTCCCGATCAGCTGCTGGAGAGCGAGTTGTTCGGGCACGAGCGTGGGGCGTTCACCGGGGCGACGAACGCGAAGGCCGGCTTGTTCGAGTTGGCGCACGGCGGCACGCTGCTCCTCGACGAGATCGGGCATCTGGCTGGGCCGCTCCAAGGGAAATTGCTGCGGGTTCTCGAGGAGCGCGTGCTTCGTCGAGTCGGCGGCACACGTCCTATTCCCGTCGACGTGCGGGTCATTGCCGCTTCGCATGTCGACTTGGCCGATGCTGTGCGACGCGGGGCATTTCGAGAAGATTTGTATTTTCGGCTCAACGTTGTGCCGATTACACTGCCCTCGCTGAGAGCACGCCGCGAGGACATCGTGCCTTTGGCGCGACACTTCATCACGAAGTTCGCCGGCGAATATGCTCTGGCGGAGCCGACGCTTGGCAGGAGCGCGCAAGTTGCACTGACTGCCCGGGATTGGCCTGGGAACGTGCGCGAGTTGCGTAACATTATCGAGCGGACGCTGCTCCTCTCCAACGCAACGACGTTGGAGCCCGCGGATTTTATTACCGATCCCGAGCCGACGGCTGCCAGCGCACCCGGCGCCAGCACGGGGATGGGACTGCAGCCACTCGACGCGACGATCCGGGCCGCCGTGCATTCGGCGGTCGAACGGTGTCGCGGCAACAAGAGTGAAGCCGCGCGGCAACTTGGCATTTCACGTACTCGACTCAAACGCCTGCTCGATGAGCCGGATGAGATAACTGATGAAGCATAGGCCGGGACTGACGATCGTTGCCGCGTTGGCGATTGCCGGGTGTGGGACGACCCTCGCCCCTGACCCCGTGGTGCCGGAGTCGGCATTGCATTTTCTCACGCCCGATTCGGGCGCGCCCGGGTTTCTGGTCGACACCGTACGGTTTTACGCCGTCGCGGGGCAGGACCGCAGCGTCGTCATCTACTACCAGGACTCCGTGCCATTCATGACGTTCGATGTCCCCGCGAACGCACTGGAGATGGCGACGGGCGACTCGGTCCTCATTACCGTGGCGATCGCCGATTCGACGCGCCTCATCGTCGGGTTCCAGCCGGCGGGCCTCACGTTCGAAAATGGCCACCCGGCACAGCTCACGCTCTCATACGCGCACGCCAAGAACAACCTCTCGTCAACCACCGAGTCGAGTCTGTCGCTGTGGAAGCAGGAGAATCCCGGCGAGCCGTGGCATAAGGTCTCGAGCAACACGCGGCAGGATTTGCAGACCGTCATGGGGCGGGTCGACGGCTTTACCGTCTATGCCACTGCTTACTGAGGGACTCGTCTCCGCGCGCGAGCACGCTCGCGCCGGGCGATGGGGCGAGGTGCTGCACCTGTTGGGCAATCTCGCCGACGGGTCACCCGAGCCGGAGCAAGTGGCACTCGTCGGCGAGGCGCTGCTGCGCACCGCGCGCGCGCGCGAGGCGGAGGCCTGGTTGCGGCGGACGCTGCCCGATGTCGACCGGAGCGGCGATTGGGTGAGTCGGCGGCGGGCGATGAATTTGTGGGGCGCCGCGCAGTTCGAGCTCGGGCAGCTCGATGGCGCCGAGCTCGCGTTCCGGCGCGCCGTGGAGCTCGGGGAGCAGGAGGACGATCCGCTCCTCGTCGCGCGCGCCATCAATAATCTCGGGCAGATCGCCAACGTGCGCGGTCGTCGCCTCGACGCGCTCGTCATGTACAAGCTCGCCGTTCCGGCGTATCAGCGATTGGGGAACGTCCGGGGGCTCGCGGAGAGCTACCATAATATGGCGATCAGCTATCGGGACTTGGGCGAGTTGGATCTGGCGGACGAGTGCGAGCAGCGCGCGATCGAGTTCGCGCGCGCGGTGCCGGCGGCGCGTCTGGCGGCGCTGGCGCGGATCGGCCGGGCCGAGCTCGCGCTCCGACGTGGCGACCACGCGGTCGCGCGAGTCGCGGCGCTGCGTGGCGCGACCGAGTGTCTCGGGCTTGGTGATCCGGCGGGGACCGCGGACGGGCTCCGCGTGTTGGGCTTGGCCTGCATCGCGGCGGGCGCGTTCGCCGATGCGGCGGCCGCTTTGGAGCGCGCATCCGGGTTCGCGGCGCGGCATGCGAATCCGCTGCTCGAGGCAGAGACGTTTCGCGCGCGCGCGCAGTTGGCGGCGGCGCGTGGGGGCGTGGCCGAGGCCAAGCAGCACGCGCGGGCCGCGCTCGAGCTGTTCGAGCGGGCCGGCGCACAGACCGAGCACGCCGAGCTCGAGGCTTGGTGCGCTCGACTCATCCAGGAGGACTAATGCACATCTCGCGAGTCTTTGTGGCCTTTAGCGCGATCGTGGCGTTGGGGGCGTGCAACGGCGATTCGACCGCACCGAGCGACACCCTGTCGGATCAGCAGATGAGCGCCGATATCGCGGCGAGCTCTGCGCCCGCGGTGGCGACGGGTGCGGCATTCTTCGCTCAGGCGGAAGCGGCTGGCAGCACGTTGGCGAGCGTCGTCGTGCCATCGACGATGGCGTGTACGATGCACTCGAACAGCGGCACGATTACGTTCTCGCAGGCCGAGTCGCATCCTGATAGCGTTGCGTACGACGCCACGTGGGAATACTTCGCCGGCGGCGTGTGTCAGAATATGTTCGTTGTGGCGTCGACCGACTCGATTGCATTTACGGCGGCGCTCCTCGAAGTCGATAACGATCCGCGGTTCGTCGCGCGTGCTACGCGGAACTGGGTGCTCGATGTCACCGGCAGTCCGACCTTGGCGTCGGCGACGTCGCACGTATGGAATGCGACGGGGCTCGATGCGGATACCGCTACGCACCAGACCCCGGGGCTGGACCGGACATACATCGGCGCGGCTTATGACACGGCGTCTGACGTGACGTTCCCGAATCCGCGGAATGGCGTCACCGCGCCGACATCAGGGACGCTCACGCGGTGGGTCACGCTGACCGTCACGCACACGACGCATGGCGTTCACAAAGTCGCGACTGTCTCGCGGCACATCGTCGTGACGTTCAACGGGCAGACGCAGATCCCGCTCGGCGTCTTCGACGCCATGCGGGGGACGCAGCTCCTCGCCTGCACGCTCGACCTCACCGCTCGGCGGATTGTCACGAACAGTTGTCGTTGAGATACGCCGCGCCGTACGGGCGCTTCCGCGTCGGGATACGCGGAGCGTTCGTGCGGTGCGACGCGCGTTCTCGCGGACGCTCGCCGACCAGCCGGCGATGACGGTGCTCGGGGTCGTGTGGCCCTTGGTCGAGAGCGATGACACCGCGTTGCGGCTCATCGGCTATGAGCTCTGTGCGAACCACGCCGGCGCGATGGGTGTCGTGCGACTCCGAAACCTGAGACGGCTCGCCGTGCACCTGACGAGTTGGTTCGACGCCGACTGCTTCGGGAAGCTTCTCGCGGGCCCCGCGTGGCGGGCCGGGCGGATCTCGGATGTGCAGGTTTGGGCGTGGACGATGTCGAAGAGCGTATGGTGGCGACGCGCAGCGCTCGTCAGCACGCTTGGTCAGACGACGTCGCGCACGCTGCGCGTCTGCCGGATCAGCGCGGCTGACCCCGAGCCGATGGTCTGGAAGGCACTCTCGTGGGCACTGCGAGATTTGTCGAAGCGCGATCCTGAGGCTGTACGAGGGTTCATCGCCGAGCATGAGGCCCGTCTGGCGAGCGGCGTTGTGAGAGAGGTACGGAACAAGCTCGAGACGGGCACGAAGGCGGGGCGGCGATGAACCCTCGCACGGTCACTGAGTGCAATGCACAGTTGGGTTCCAGTCCGCGAACAAGCCACTGGGGTTGTTGCGCCACACCCAGGCGTGCAGGCCCCAGAGCTGGAACGCGTCGTTCTGCTTGAATTGCTGACCGAAGAGGACGGGTGGCGTCGCGCTACGGCTCCGCAGCGTGTACGGGATGATGTACTCGACAGCGACCAGTTGGAGTGAGCCGTCGGTCTGGGGCTCGTACAGTAAGACTTGCGGTGTCGTCACCGAGACCGAGCCATCGATCAGGCTGGACTTGGCGTAGTGAACGCCCATGCCGCCGAGCGATGTGTCGACCATGCAATCGGTAAGTTTCGTGGCGTAGCTGTCGGCGACGGCGGCATCGAAGCTGTGATAGCGCGACGTCGACGCACGGAGTGCATTGATTTCGCGGCTGAGCTCCGAGCTGGAGGTGGGAGAGGAACAGGCCGCGGCGAACGCCGCTGCCGTGAGGGCGAATATGAGTCCATCGTGGCGCATGACATGACCTCGTGAAGATTGTCTGTCAGGCACAACGGGATTGAGGCCCAAGATCGGACATCGCTCGCCGGGCTCATCGGTACCACTATCGCCTTGACAATTGCATCAGTCCGGGGCTAGCCATCCGCATCCAAAAAACTGGGAGGCGGCATGGATTCGATGGACCAGCGGTTGGACGCGCTCAATGCGGAGATGTCCAAGGTCAAGGGCGAGCTTGCGGCGGCGGGCGCGAAGGCTCAGGCGACGAGTACGCAGAAGCTTGCTGAGCTGAGGGCTAAGGCGAATGCGGTTATGCAGCAAGCTGGCGCCGCGACACATGCCGGGCTCAGCAAGTTTCACGCGGAGCTTGCCGACCTCGAGGCCAAGGTCAAAGGCGCTGTCAAGAAATAGAATCGGTCTAAATGGTTCTGAGTGGCGCTTCGCGCCCGCCGTCGCTTCGCTTCCGGCGTTGACCGCTCCGGCGTTGGTCGATTCGGCGTTAAGTCGCTTCGACGTTAGTCGCTTCCGGCGTTGATCGCTTCGCCGCCTCCAGCGTTTGCGTTTGGCGAGCGAAGCGAGCGGCGCGAAGCGCCACTCAGAACCAGATTGTGCGCGTTACATGCGCCGTATGCGTAGATAGCGAGCGACGTCGGGCAACGCGCGGGCGACGACGTACCCGACGATGCCGATCACCGCCAACCAAGCCCACGAGCGCGCGTGTGACATGAATGAGATCTCGATTCTCTGGCTCACCGCCGGCTTGAGTTGTGACGGCGATACGATTGCGATGACGGCCGCGACGCAGCCCAGCATCGAAGATGTCGTTCGCGGCGCGATTCCGTGGATTCCGAAGGTGACGCTGCATAACCCGTTCCTCTCGATCGAGAACGGTGACGAGTTCGTCGACATCTTCCGGCGTGGTGCCGAAGGAAAACTCGGCCCATTCATCCTGGTCGTCGAAGGCTCGATCCCGGATGAATCGCTCGCCGGAGAAGGCTACTGGGCCTCGTTCGGCACTGACCCGGACACGAAGGAACCGATCAAGACATGCACGTGGATCGACCGCCTGGCGCCGAATGCCTGGGCGGTCGTCGCCGCGGGCACATGCTCGGCGTACGGCGGCATTCACGCCATGCAAGGCAACCCGACCGGCTGTATGGGCTTGCCCGACTACCTGGGCTGGGAGTGGCGGTCCCAGGCGCAGATTCCGATCGTATGCGTCCCAGGTTGCCCCGTGCAACCCGATAATATGATGGAGACGCTGCTCTATTTACTGCACATGGCGGCGGGACGCGCGCCGATGATTCCGCTCGATGAGTCGCTCAGACCGCGTTGGCTGTTCGAGAGCACCGTGCACGAGGGTTGCGATCGTGGCGGGTACTATGAGCAAGGCGAGTTCGCCGATGCGTACGGATCAAAGACCTGCATTGTGAAGCTCGGCTGCTGGGGACCAGTTGTGCAGTGCAACGTCGGAAAGCGAGGATGGATGGGAGGGATCGGCGGATGTCCGAACGTCGGCGGCATTTGCATCGGCTGCACCATGCCCGGATTTCCGGACAAGTTTCAGCCCTTTATGAACCAGCCGCCCGGTTCCCTGCTCTCGTCGACCGCGGTCATGACATACGGTAAGGCCATTCACGCGCTCCGGCGGTTTACACAGGCCTCCCTCAACAAGCGGCGCACGTGAATCAAATAGAAGCGGAAGCCACGCTCGTTGGGCTGGCGTCGGTCTTTGTGGGACCGCCGGGCCAACTGGAAGAGCACACGCTGGAGGCCAGATACCGGACGCTGGTCGAGCAGGTCCAAGCCGTCGTCTTTATGGCCTACCTCGACCGCGGCATCGGTGAAGCGTATGTGAGTCCGCGGATCGAAGAAGTGCTCGGATTCACGCAAGCGGAATGGCTCGAGGACCCCGTGCGCTGGTACAACCAGGTGCACCCGGACGATCGCCAACGGTGGAGCGTCGAGGCGGCCGAGATGTTCTTGACGGGACGGCCGTTGCGATCGGCGTATCGCGTCATCGCGCGCGATGGCCACATGGTGTGGTTCCACTGCGAAGCCAAGATGGTGCGGCGTGACGACGGGCGTCCGTGGTTCATCCACGGGGTCGCGTTCGACATCACGGAGCTCAAGCGCACGGAGGAAGCGCTGCAGGAGGAGCGCAATGTCGTGTCCGCGATCCTCGACACCGTCGGCGCGCTCATCGTCGTACTGGAGCCCTCCGGGCGGATCATCCGGTCGAATCGCGCGTGTGAGCGATTGCTGGGGTGCACGGCCATAGGGCGATCGTTCTGGGAGTTGTTCGCCATCCCGCAGGAGGCCATCGCCCGCAGTGAATTCGAGACCTGGCTGACGAGCGCGGACGGAGGGCAACGGCGCATTACCTGGTCGTGTACGACAGGCTCCTTTTCGCCAGGCTACGTGATCGCGACCGGCATCGACATCACGGAGCGCAAGCGGATGGAAGAGGCCATTCTCGATGTCAGCACTACCGTGCAGCGCCAGATCGCACAGGATCTGCACGACGGCCTCGGTCAGCATCTCACGGGCATTGCCTTCATGTCGAAGGTCCTGGAGCAGAAGCTCGCCGACGGGCAGATGGCCGAGCCGGCGGATGCGGCCAAGATCGTCCGGCTCGTCAACGAGGCCATCAATAAGACTCGCGAGCTGTCGCGGGGTCTGCTGCCGGTGTTGTCGGACGCCGAAGGTCTGCTCGCCGCGCTCAAGCGGTGGGCCGGAGAAGTCGAGGACCTCTTTCGCATCCCTTGTGAAATACGGTGCAATGAGCCTATCGAGGTCCCCGATGTGAGAGTGGCGACGCAGGTGTATCACATCGTGCAAGAGGCCGTGAACAATGCCATCCGCCACGCCAGGCCTACGCGCGTATGCGTTTCGTTGCGGCGAACGGCGGAGGAGGGCAATATCACTATCGAGGATGATGGGGTGGGATTGCCCGACACATTGCCGAGCCGAAGCGGACTGGGGCTTCATATCATGCGATATCGCGCGAATTTGGTCGGCGGATCAGTCGAAGTGCGGCGCGGGCCGGAGCGCGGGACGGTGGTCTCGTGTCGATTCCCGCTGCGCGCGTGACCGAGCGGCATCGCGTCTTTCTCGTCGACGATCACCCGATCGTCCGACAGGGTCTGACGCTGCTCATCAATCAGGAGCCGGATCTCGTCGTCTGCGGCGAGGCTGAGGCGGCCTGGCCGGTCCCCGCCGCGCTTGCCGCGCTCAATCCCGACGTCCTGGTGCTCGACATCTCGCTCAATGGGCCCGACGGACTCGACCTCTTGAAGAGCATTCGGGCGAACGATACGAACCTGCCCATTCTCGTGTTGTCGATGCACGACGAGTCGCTCTACGCCGAGCGAGCCCTGCGGGCGGGGGCGAACGGCTACATCATGAAGCAGGAAGCCACCGAGCGGGTGCTCGTGGCGATCCGCCGCATTTTGCGCCACGAGGTATACGTCAGCGATCGCATCGCGAACACGATGCTGCAACAGCTCATCTCGAAGCAAATCCACTCGCCGCAGAGCCTCGTCGCGACGCTCAGCGACCGCGAGCTCGAAGTGTTCCGGCTGATCGGCGACGGCCACGGAACGCGCGAGATCGCCGAGCAACTGCATTTGAGCATCAAGACCGTCGAATCGTATCAGGCGCACATCAAGGACAAGCTTTCGTTACCGAGCGCAAGAGCATTGATGCAGCGCGCGATCGAGTGGCGATTGAGTAGCGATTCGACCTAAGGGATTCCCCTAGGAGATCGCGGGATGTCCCCGCTTGTTGTGGCCTGTTCGTGTTGGTATCTCAAAGCCACCACACGCGCATCGAGGGGCTATGCCCGACACCGTGCCTTATGGCCGCAAGACGCAGCGGCCATCGCCGGTTCCCGAGATCCACATCGTCTGGATGACCGCCGGCCTGGGGTGCGATGGCGATACGGTCTCGATTACCGCGGCGACACAGCCGAGTATCGAAGACGTTCTGCTCGGCGCGATTCCCGGTTTGCCCAAGGTCCATTTGCACAACCCTGTTCTCGCGGTTGAGAACGGCTCGGATTTCATGAAGTTCTGGTATCAAGCCGAGCAAGGGAAGCTCGACCCGTTCGTGCTCGTCGTTGAAGGCTCGATCCCGAACGAGAAGATCCACGGGCCCGATGGGTACTGGGCCGCGCTCGGCACTGACTCCAAGACCGGGCAACCGATCAAGACGACGGAATGGATCGATCGCCTCGCACCAAAGGCCCTGGCGGCCGTCGCGATCGGGACCTGCGCGACGTACGGCGGCATCCATGCGATGTCCGGTAACCCGACGGGGTGCATGGGACTCGCGGACTATCTCGGATGGGATTGGCGGTCGAAGGCCGGCGTGCCGATCGTGAATGTGCCGGGATGCCCGGTACAGCCTGACAACTTCATGGAGACGGTGCTCTATCTCCTATATCAGGTCGCGGGTTTGGCACCTATGATCCCTCTCGATGACCAGCTGAGACCGACGTGGTTGTTCGGGAAGACGGTGCATGAGGGATGTGATAGAGCGGGATACTACGAGCAGGGCGATTTCGCGACCGAGTATGGCTCCCCCAAGTGCATCGTCAAGCTCGGATGCTGGGGGCCGGTCGTGAACTGCAACGTGCCGAAGCGCGGGTGGATGGCCGGCATCGGTGGGTGCCCGAACGTCGGTGGCATCTGCATCGGATGCACCATGCCCGGATTCCCCGACAAGTTCATGCCCTTCATGGATGAGCCGCCCGGCGCGAAAGTCTCCGCCGCGAGCATCAGCATCTACGGGCGCACGATTCGCGCGTTGAGATCTTTTACGAATACGACCCTCAATAAAGAACCGAAGTGGCGCCACCCGCGGGGAGAGTTGACCACGGGATATCACCCCAGGGCTTGAGGACAATATGACAACTGTTGCCCCCACGGGACG
>Ga0210387_10002919_pt1 | contig 13118 bp, 14 predicted proteins | sample IncBWC7OmetaG_FD_160108 | JGI IMG/M metagenome (GOLD analysis project Ga0210387, IMG submission 160108) | Forest soil microbial communities from Barre Woods Harvard Forest LTER site, Petersham, Massachusetts, United States - Inc-BW-C-7-O ...
ATCCGATTCCCATGCGAGCGCATCGATGTCCGCCACGCGCAGCAGCGAATGCACGGCCGGCATTTATGAGCGCCCCAAATGAGCCCCATGCCATTGCTCGGCCAATCGCCGCCGTACTTCGACGGACGCGGCGCGGGTTTCACGTGCCGCCGACGAGGTGAGGCGGCTCGTCAAATCGGGCGCGCCCGCGCGCGTATCGGCGATGGCGCTCACGAGTGCCGCACGCACGCGCTCGATGTCGGTGTGCGTGGGGGCATCCGCGGCGATGCCCTCGATCAGCTTGTGCAGCAAACCGAGCTTGGCGTAACTGCGGATGTCATAGGCTATCGGCGCGAACTGCTCCCCGAGTTTTTCGAGCTTTTCAACGCTGGTGCGCGTCACGCGCGCCGCCGCCTGCTTGCCCATGGCGTGCACCATGACCTCGGGTGAATCAAGCGCAATGATGCGGTTGGCCTGGTAGCCGTGGGCCAGGAAGGCGCCGGACATGGCCTTGCCCACGAGCAGCGCGATCACCGGGTGACCCGCAAGACGCGCCGACGCATAGGCATCCGCCGCCGCTGCGCAGGCGAGATGAATGCCGAGCAATTCCTCGCGCCGTCCGTACGCTTGGCTCGAGACATCGACGATGGCGATGAGCGGGCGGCGCCAACCTTTGGCATCGTCACTGATGGCGGCACGCACATGACGCGCCAACGCCCAGCCCTCATCGAGGCCCACCTCGCCGCTTCGCGCCCGCGGGAAACGGTTATGCGCGTCCGGCACCACCGCGATGAAGCGCGCCGTCGCGTTCCCCAATGGCGCGTCCGCGACGCACACGCTGGGGAGGCCGGTCGCCACCATGCCGCCACCCGCGCTCAGCGCATCGAACCAAATCCGACCGCGCCGAGAGGGGCTTGCGTCCGTACTCATGCCGGGGCCTCCGGGTTCCACAGCGTGCGCAGCGACTGAGGGTCCGGCGGATCTTTAGGATCAATGCGGCGAAGCAGTTCCGCGTAGCGCTCAACCTGCGCGCTGCGAGCCGGCGCAACAGCAGCGGTTAGAAACGCTTGTCTGATGGCCGCGGCGATAGTGTTGGCATCGTCTTCCAAGAGATCGTCGGCCAGGCCCGTCGCGCGGCGCTGCTCCCCGCCAATCAAACTCCAAATCAGCGCTCGGTCCATGGCATCGAGTTCTTCGATGCCGGCCTCCTGCTCGATAACCTCCGGGCCATTCATGCCAAGGCGTGCTTGGCGCGTCACGATGAGCCGGCTACACATGGCGGCCGCCAGCGACATCCCACCAAAGCAACCGACCATCCCTGCGATGACGCCGACGACGGGAACGTGGCGGCGCAACGCGATGATGGCGGCATGAATCTCCGCAATGGCTGCCAATCCCAAATTCGCTTCTTGCAGGCGCACGCCGCCGGTTTCAAACAGCAGCACGGGCAGGATCGGCCGCCCCTGCTCCCACTCTTTACAGGCGAGCTCCAGCGCGCCCGCGATTTTGGCGCCCGAGACTTCGCCCATGCTGCCGCCTTGGTACGCACTCTCGATGGCCGCGACCAGTGCCGGCGTGCCATCGAGCGTGCCGCGCGCCAGCACCACGCCATCGTCCGCTTGCGCAACGATGCCCTGCAGCGGCAGCCACGGCGATTTGATGCGATCGAAGGGCCCCAACAACTCGCGCATGCTGCCGGCATCCAGCACCGCGCGCACCCGCTCGCGCGCGCCCATTTCAATGAAGCTGCGGCGCTCGAGAAAGTGCCGGTAGTCGAGCCGTGGCGCCGTAACACTCATGCGCGCAAGCCCTCCGCCGCTTGTTCAAGGCGCAGCATCACGGTTCCCGGCGTCGCGCCAAAATCGTTGATCTCGATCGAGGCCGCGCCTTGGAAGCGCAAAAAAAATCGATCGAGCACATTTTTCCAGGTCGCGCCAAATCCATCGACGCTGGTGTTGACGATCACATGCGAACGCTCGTCCGAGGAAGGCTCCAACAACACTTCAAGATCACCGGAACCGACCACGCCCACATGCACACGATGCGCCACCGGGTGCGTTGCGGGATAGTCGTATTGCATCTTCTCCATGGGCACCTACCTTGCAGAATCGAGAAACAGGCATGCCGCCAACAAGTCGGCGCAGCCGCCGGGCGAGGCATTGAGTGCGAGCAGTTCCGCGTCCAGGCGCAGCAGTGCGGCTCGTCCTTCAGCGGTGGACGCGCCACCCGCCCGCAGCGTTTCGCGGGCGCCTCGCTGTGCCGTCTCGAGCGCGGCCATTCCACCCCGATGCAGCAGGCAGGTGTCATCGAGGCTGGTCATGATGGCCATGAGCGCATCGAGCCGCGCGCAGTTCTCATCGGCGCCGTTGGCACGCGCGGCCCACAGCGCCGGCAGACCGACTTGCACCACGTGCGGAAATCCCGTGCAGGCTTCGCCCCGCGCGCCGAGCACGCCGAAGCGATTGCACGCGCGCGCACCATGCGAGTCCTGCACCGGCACATAGCGATCCGGAAAACTGGCGATGCGCCCGGCGAGCGCCGCGACTTCGTGCACCGCCGCGGACTCGGTGCTGATGGCCCGCGCTGCCACAAGCAGTCCCAACACCCAGATGGCGCCGCGATGCGCATTGCTGCCTTGCGTAACGGCGTACATATGACGTTCGCCGCACCGGCCGATGCGCGCGAGTTGTTCACGCAGCGTCTGGTCAGGCTTGCGTCCCATGGCGGCGATCGCCATCCTCAAGAAGGTGCCGTGCAGGGAGTGGGCGGACTTAAGCATTCGCGTCAGATCGAGATCTCGATGTGCGCCCGAGCCGCGCGCGTCCACCAGTGCGGGCTTCGGCGTCAGCGTCGCCTCGGCCACCAGCACTTCGACGGCGAGATTCGCCAGCGGCAGCGCACGCCATGGCGCAGCCGTGGGCGTGCGCGTGGACGGCAGGCTCAGACTTGCGGACATGGCGCTCACCAGCTGCGAAACCGTGCCGGCGGTTGATAAAGGCCGTCGGACCAGGCGACCAGATCCTCGATGCTGCGCGCGGCCAATAGCGAGCGCCGTGCCGCCATCGGCGACACGCCCAAATCCTCCGGGTAGGCAATGACGCCGCGTTGGCGAAGGGCGGCGGTCTGCACGGCATTGGCCTGCAATCCGACTTGCGTGGCACCGGCGATCGCGGCTACGGCTGCGCGGCGCTCCTCGCCGCTGTCGGTTTTGTACAAGTAAGCGATGCCTTCCTCGGTGACCACGTGGCTGACATCGTCGCCGTAAATCATCACCGGGGCGATGGGCATGCCGCTATGGCGACCCACTTCCACGGCATCGAGCGATTCGACGATGGTCGGCGTTCCGCCCTTCTTGAACGTTTCTGCGAGTTGCACCACGAGTTTTCGGCCGCGCACCACCGGCGCATCCGCGGTGATCAAGCTCAGCCACGGCGGCGAGCTGTGACGCCGGCCGTGTGGATCGTGGCCCATGTTGGGCGCGCCGCCGAATCCGGCAAGACGCCCCAAGGTGACCGTGGATGAATTAGCGTCCGCATCCATCTGCAAGGTGGAGCCGATGAAGAGGTCGACGCCGTACTGCCCCGCCAATTGGCACAGCACTCGGTTGGAACGCAGGCTGCCGTCGTGGCCCACGAAAAAAACATCGGGTCGCGCACGGATGTAGTCCTCCATGCCGACCTCGCTGCCGAAGCTGTGCACGCTTTCGACCCAACCGCTTTCGATGGCCGGAATCAGCGTCGGGTGTGGATTCAAAGCCCAGTTACGGCAGATTTTTCCCTTGAGTCCCAAGGATTCGCCGTACGTGGGCAGCAGCAATTCGATGGCGGCGGTGTCGAAACCAATGCCGTGGTTCAGCGCCGTGACGCCGTGACGCTGATAAATGCCCCGAATCACCATCATGCCCATCAGCACTTGCAACTCGGTGATGTGGCGCGGATCGCGGGTGAACAAAGGTTCCACGGCGAAGGGCTTGTCGGCCACGACGATGAAGTCCACCCACGAGCCGGGAATGTCGACGCGCGGCAGTTCGTCGACCAATTCGTCCACCTGGGCGATCACGATGCCATGGCGGAACGCGGTCGCCTCGACAATGGTGGGCGTGTCCTCGGTGTTTGGGCCGGTGTAAAGGTTGCCGTGCACATCGGCTTTTGCCGCGCAGACCAAAGCCACATTCGGCGTCAGGTCGATGAACATACGCGCATACAGTTCCACGTAGGTGTAGATCGCGCCGATCTCGACCTTGCCGTCTTCCAACAGCTGCGCCACGCGAAGACTTTGCGGACCCGCGAATGAGAAGTCGAGTTTGCGCGCAATGCCCCTTTCGAACAGCGTCAAGTGTTCGGGGCGGCTGATCGTGGAAATCAACAAGTGAATGTCATGCAGTTTGAGGGGATCAACCTGCACCAGAGACCGCGACAGGAAATCCGCCTGCTTCTGATTATCGCCTTCCAGCGCCACGCGGTCGCCCGTGTGGATCAAGGTTTGCAAAGCCTCGATGATGTCTTGCTGCTCAATGAGCTTGCCGCGCGTCATCGACTTTAGGTCGGCGACGCGCCTCGCCTTGGCATCTCGTAGGTGAGTCCAGGAGCGGATGGCGGCGGCAGACTCGCTCAAGGGCATTTACGTGGTCTCCGGCCGAACGCTTTACGCGACGGCGGCTCTCGCGGCTTTGCGCTTGCTGTCGACCGCAGGCTTTGCAAGTCGCTGCGTGACATAGCCCGCGAGCAAATTGCCCGTCTGCAAAAGATGCGATTCCAGAATCTGCGCCGCACTTTCCAGATTACCGGCGCGCAGGGCCTTGAAGATTTGCTCGTGCTCACCGTCCGACTGCTGTTTGTGGGCCGGCATGCCGAGTTTCAATCGCAAATAGCGTTCGCCCTGGTTGTGCAGCGATTCGATCAGCGCGAGCAGCCGCGGGCGCCGCGCCGGCGCATACAGCGCCAGGTGGAATTGCTGGTTGTGCTGCACGTAAAGCGATTGATCGCGGGTGGCGCGCGAACGCCGCAGGATGGCCGCAATCTCATGCAGACTTTGCCCGGTATGGTGCGGCGCCGCGAGTCGCAGCGCAGTGACTTCGAGCGACGCGCGGACCTCGTAAATCTCCCGCACCTCCTCCGCGCTCAAGGCGGTGACGCGTGCGCCACGATTGGGTTGTAAAACAATCCACCCCTCGCTCTCGAGTTGCCGCAGGGCCTCGCGTATGGGGATCCGGCTCACCGCGAAATGTTTCGCCAGATTTTCTTGTCTCAAGGATTCGCCGGGACTCAACTGACCTTCGATGATGGCGCGGCGCAGCGACTCCACGATGATTTCCGGTGAGCTCTGGCGGCCCAACAGCGGGTTCAGAAATCCGTAACTTGTCACTGGCATGTACGAAGTGTATACAATATCCAAAAGCGTCGCAATCAGATACACGGGGCCTTGGCGGGAGAATTTATGAATAGCGTCGATGCCTCCGCAGCACACCCGGCAGGAACTCACAGCAAACTGTCGCGCTCGCAAATCACCGGCTTCTGGGCTGCTTGGACCGGCTGGACCTTGGACGGGATGGACTCTTTTATATATGCCCTCGTCCTCAGCCCCGCGCTCACCGAGCTGCTGCCCAAATCGGGAATGGATGGCTCGCCCGCCAATGTGGGATTGGTGGGTTCCATCCTGTTCGCGCTTTTTTTGGTGGGCTGGGGACTCGCGTTCATCTGGGGTCCGATCGCGGATCGCTTCGGACGCACGCGCGTGCTGGCTGCCTCAGTGCTGATGTATGCGGTATTCACCGGCGCGGCTGCGTTGTCGCAGAACGTGTGGGAGCTGGGTCTGTTTCGACTGCTTGCCGGCATCGGCATCGGCGGCGAATGGGCGCTTGCCGGCACTTACGTGGCCGAAGCGTGGCCTGAAGATCGCCGCAAGATGGGCGCGGGCTATTTGCAGACCGGCTATTACGCCGGCTTCTTTCTCGCGGCCGCGTTGAACTTCACCGTGGGCGCGCATTTTGGCTGGCGCGCCATGTTCTTTTGCGGCCTGGCGCCGGCATTCCTCTCGCTGTACATCGTATTCAAGGTCAAGGAGCCGGAACGGTGGGCGAAGATCGCCGTCGCAAAGCTAACCAAAGCGGCGAGTCCCCTGAAGCAAATATTCAGCGCCCAGTACCGCCGCCGCACCATCGTGAATACCGCGCTATTGGCGGTGGCCATCATCGGCTTGTGGGCCGGCGCCGTGTACGAACCCACCGCAGTCATCGCGCTTGCGAAAAAACAGGGCATGGACGGACCCGCTGCGGTGCGCACGGCATCGCTGGCCACCGGCTTACTTTCCATCGGCACCATCTTGGGTTGCCTGGTGGTCCCGTATCTCGCGGAGCGGATCGGCCGCCGCAGCACCTTAGCGCTGTATTTCGTCGGCATGGCGTTTTGCATCTGGCTGAGTTTCGGGTGGGCCTTCTATCTTGCGAACGGCTTGGCGACCTTCATTACCGTGCTGTTCTTCCTCGGGTTTTTCGGCGGCAACTTCGCCACCTTCAGCCTATGGCTGCCCGAGCAGTACGGCACGTCGGTGCGGGCCACCGCATTTGCCTTTACCACCTCGTTTGGCCGTCTCATCGGCGCCGGAGTCAACTTCTTGCTCGGCTCCATGATTCATAGCTATGGCAGTCTCGGCATTCCGGTGGCGACCACCGCCATCGCATTCATCATCGGCCTGTTCATTATTCCATGGGCCATGGAAACCAAGGGATTGCGGTTACCGGAGTAGCGCGAAAGTAAGCGCGAAGCCGCGCCCACACTCAAGCTCGTTCGAACTCAACGACCCCCGACCAAAACGCCTTGCCGAGCTTCCTCGGGTTGGGAGCCGGAAGCATGGCCAACAATCTCATGAACCATGGCAGCCGTTTATATTCCGCGGCCGCGCTTAAGATGGAACGCATGTCCCTCACCTTCCATCCCATGGCCTCGAAATAGGCGACGCCATTCGGCGGCGCAAACTTCATCGGCGCGTTGGCCAATTGCGCGCCCATTTGTTTTTGCATCATGTGAAGAATCGCCGGGGAGGCGAGGTCAATCACCCACGCACCAATGAAAGCCTGAGCCAGCAGGTCGGCAGCGAGCGAGCGCACTTCCGCGTCGTCGAGATAGACGAGCAGTCCCTCGGTGATAACCAATACCGGTGCCGCTGATCCCCCTACTTCCTGCAGCATGGCAATTCGTTCGGGGGAGTTCTTAAGATCGATTTTGACCCGCCTCAGTCGGCAATGCGGTTGCGCATTGCCGAGGAGGCGCTCCTTTTCATCGATCATCGCCGGCAAGTCCGCCTCAATCCACTCCAGTGTCGGCGGCAGTTCGAGCCGATACGGCCGGGTATCAAGCCCCGCCGCCAAATTCACGACGCAGCGGCAACCTGAGGCGATCGCGGCCTGAACACGGTCATCGACGAGTTTTGTGCGGGCGATCAACGGCCAGCCATTGCCTGCCGATCGCGGCATGAGCGCGGCAATCGACCGCCCGCGCTCCCCGGCGAGTAGGTCGGCGTAGGGATCGCTAAACAGAGCGTCCGGTCGGGCCGACTCCCACGCCCGGTAAACCGCAACCCATCGTGCGGTGTCGGAAATATTGGAAATGAGGGGCTCGCTCATGACTCCTCGCAGTGTACGCGCTTCGCTCGCGGCCAAGCTTATAGCTTCGGAATGCGAATTCGGCTGATCATCAAGGATCCGGAAATGGCAAACAGCAGCGTGAGGGGGTGAAGCACGTAACCCACAAGGTAGACCTTTCCAAACCACATACGCTCGCCCAGAGCTCCGACCACCGCCGCACACGCGAGCATGCAGACGATCGCGGCGGACGACGGTATGGGGGTGCCTTCAAAGTAGGCCACCTTGCCGGTGCCCCCTGACAAAGTATCGGCCGTTACGTTGTAGCGGGCGAGACGCGACACGCCGCAAGCCACGAAATAAGCCAAAATAATCCGATCGTAGAGTCCCTGCATGCCAAGTCCGTAACCAATCATGGCCGGGGCTACGCCAAAAGAAATCACATCGGCGAGCGAGTCCAGTTCGCGACCGAGTGTTGAAGAGTTCTGCCGCCATCTGGCCACTCGCCCGTCGAGCACATCGAATATCAACGCCAAAAATACCAGGCCGCAGGCAAAATAGATGTGCCCAACGTACGCCGTCTGTACGTATGTAATGGTGGAAAAGATGGCCGCGGTCCCACAAACGGCGTTACCGAGCGTAAACCAATCCGCTAGATGAAACTCGCGGATCATCGCGAAGCGTTTTCGCTCGAATTTAGGAGTGCCCATGGCGGCCATTCTACCTACCGCGGGTCTAGATTCGGATACGGGCGTCCTGCCGCGCTACGCGGGCCCTTGAGCGCATCCTGACCGTCGCAGCGCGGCGACATATACAAGTGTCTTGGCAGGTGTTTAATATCCCGCAAGGATATAATTGGCTGACAATGGAACCGTCAACAGGGAGCCTATCTAGAAACGTATGAGCGATTCGAATTCTTCTTCAAATCCGCCCGCCCCGCGATTTACTCTCAAGCTGAAACCCGGCGTACAAAAATCTCCGAGGGAAAGCAAAAGGCCGCCGCCTCAGCCGGCCCAAAGCAAAGTCAGCCAAAAACCCGGCGCGGCCTGGTCCGACGAATACAAGCAGCGCATGCAGGAAGATATGGACGCATTGGCGTCACGCTGAACTTACAGCTCCGGCCTCCTTCGCGCGGGCAATGAGGCGCTCCCCGAGCTTCTCAGTCCAATCTGTGAGCCTTTCCGTCGGTCCCTGCCATTTGAGTTCACTCGCCTTCGCGAACAGCGGCTCGTCCGTCTTCAGCGTGGCCAGCTTCTTGAACAGCAACGCCTGCTCGCGCCGTTCGCCGAGTATTTCGGCCGGAAACTTCTCAATCTTGCCATAGCGCGAGAGCAAGCTTGCCGCGCCCTTGGCGCCGATACCGGAAACCCCCGGATACCCATCCGCCGCATCCCCCACCAACGCCAGATAATCCGGGATCAACTTAGGCGGCACGCCGAACTTCTTCTCTACTGCGTCTTCATTGCGAATGGCCTTGCTCTTCCGATCTACCTGAACGACCCGATCCCCGCGCACGCATTGCGCCAAGTCCTTGTCCGGCGTCCAGATGCACACCTTCTCAACAGGTCGATCTTTCAAACAAATGGCTGCCGCCGAGGCCAAGGCATCGTCCGCCTCCAGTTTCACCATCGGCCAGACCGCGACACCCATGGCCTCAAGCGCGTTCTCCAAGGGATGAAACTGTGCCCACAGCGCTGGTTCAATCCCCTCGCCGGTCTTATAGCCCTCCCAGAGTTCATTGCGAAAAGATTCGATCACATGATCAGTGGCCACACCAATGTGAGTAGCACCCTCTTCGATCATTTCCAGAACCGTATTGAGCACGCCCACGACCGCGCCGAAGGGCCTGTCCTTCTTGGTGAAGCGACGCAGACCATAAAAATGCCGAAATAATTCGTACGTGCCGTCGATGAGATGAACGACCACGAGCACTCCGTTCGATTGGGAGTCACACAATCTGTCAAATTCTGCGAGATCTCAAGATAAACCCCTCTCCGCCGATAACCTGCGCATGGGCCCCATAAGCAGCATTGCCTTACCGAGCAGCCTGCCGAGTGCGCAAAGCAGCGGCCTTAGCGCCATCGCGAGCAGCAGCCGGCGGCTTGATCAGGACGCACAACAAATCGCGGACCCCAATGGCCACAACGTCACCGATTCTGTATTGGATTTGAGTCAAGCTCTGCTCTCGGCGCAAGCAGGCGCGGATGTCATCAGCACGTCGAACAATATGCTGGGCACCTTGTTGGATATATTCGCCTAGGCCGCGATTCACACGTCCATGTGTCGGGCGGCATCGCGCTCGTACCGACCCGCAATCATGTTGAGTTGTATACGCAACCTCGCGCGGTTACTCTTCGGAAGAACAGTGTAATCCCGAGAAGGTGAGGATTTGCTCATGGGTACGACAATCTCGTTCAATCGTCCCGATGGGAAAAATGTCGACGGCTATCTGGCCGAACCCGGAAATCCCGCCAATGCGCCCGGAATCGTGGTCATCCAGGAGTGGTGGGGTGTCAACCAACAGATTCGCGGCGTCGCGGATCGATTGGCCGTGGCAGGCTTTCGCGCGCTCGTGCCGGATCTTTACCGCGGCAAGTTCACGGTGGAGGCCGAAGAGGCACACCATCTGATGACGGGCTTGAATTTCGCAGATGCCGCATCGCAAGACATCCGCGGCGCCGTGCAATTTTTGAAAACGCGCAGCAGCAAAGTCGGATTGACTGGCTTTTGCATGGGAGGCGCCTTGACGCTATTGGCTGCGTGCATGGCGCCGGAGATCGACGCAACCGTCGTTTGGTATGGCTGCCCGCCGCTGGAATACATCGATGCGACCAAAATCAAGGCGCCGCTGCAAGGACATTGGGCCACCCAGGACGAGTTTTTTAAAATAGCCACCATTGATCAGCTCGAGGAAAAGCTGCGCGCGGCAAATGTGAGGTATGAGTTCCATCGCTATCTCGCCCACCATGCATTTGCCAATGAGACGGCGTTGGGACCCACCCGCATCCCGCAAACCCAATACGACGCCGTCTGGTCACAACAGGCGTGGGATCGCACGATCAGATTCTTCGGCCGCTGGCTTGGCTGAGCAAGGAGTTCGCATGCATACACATCCGCCGGTTGATCCCGATGACCCCATGGGCACTTCGGGCGAAGATGTGCGAGAGCCCCCTCTACCCGGCACGCAGGGTACGCCTCGCGAAGAGTTTCCTCGCAAAGGCGAGATTGCGGATCCAGAGCCTGCCGCTGTTATCAAATAGCGGTCATTGGGAGAAACTGCATAGGAAATTCCGGCGGGCGCCGAGCATGGAGTGCGCATGAAGAATTATTTCTGTCTCGTCGGGATTCTCTTCTGCAGCTACGCCACCGGCACGGAGGTGCCCTCGGGTCCGGTCGTCGGTGCTGCCGCGCCAGACTTCAAAGTCCACAATATCGTCTCGGGGGAAGACGTAACTCTAAGTAGCCAGCGCGGCAAGGTCGTAATACTGACTTTTTGGGCGTCCTGGTGTGCTCCGTGTAAACGCGAGCTATCCATTTTAGAAGATGCACAACGGCTGGTTGGCAATGACAGGCTCTTCGTTTTTGCCGTGAGCTACAAAGATACCGAGGCAGCACTCGCGGCAATCAAGGGGCCGGCTGCGAGCTGGCAAATCCAGGTCATGACAGACCATGACGATCATGTCGCGAAACTGTATTCCGTCTCCACGATCCCGCATCTTTTTATGATTGGGCGAGACGGCAAAGTAGTCGCCAATCATTTGGGCTATGGCGATCGCACGGTCTACGACGTGATTACCGACATCGGCCGTGCGCTCGCCGAACCACGCAAGGCACGCTGATCATAGTTTCGGACCGTGACTTTATGGTTTGTAATTCCGCTCGCTGAGAGTCAGCCTAGAGCCGGCGCTGCGCGCCGCGTGTATGAGTCCCAGGACACCCGAAGGAACGTACAAAATGGCCGGCAGCGGCGTCGGAATGGCAGTCAGTAGACCCACCGCCATGCTCTTGATCAGCGCCGATTCTCGATCGTCGCCATACCATTTCAACTGCGCCCTGTATGTCACGAAGCCGAGCACCAGGCCTGCGACGATCGAGATCGGAATCAATAGGCCAAAGGTCAAGACGTTTCCGCCAAAGAGCATCGAGTCGACAACAAACATCAGAAAGGCAATGCGCGGGTCCAACCCAAAAATTTGCGTGAATCCCCGAGTATGTCGAGCCCCTTGATTCCGCTCGCTAAGCATGGCCGCTCCTGATTGACTCGCTCACATTGAGGATTGATACGCCCCCTGTCTGCAAATATCAATCGTCGGCAAGGCGAGCCGTCGCGCGGCCGCGTTAGCGCGGAGCCCCCGTGGGCCCCGCGTCTAGTATTGGCTCATTGCGCCGCGTTCAACCGGAACAGCGCCCGACCGTGTCGCCATGCACCAAATGCTCATTAAAATTACCGGGAAACTCGACACTCAGAGTCTGGCCGGATTTGGAACCCTTGCGGCCGTTCGGTACGTGACATACAAACGCCTTGTCGATGTGCAGCACCCATCCCGCGGGTCCGAGAAAGCCGTAGCCCCACCCCGAGATGGTGCGACCGTCGTTCGAAACGGCGACCGGCTCCCAGAGGCTTGACCACTGCTCCATCGCGGTTCCCTGGCTGCGCACGAAGTCGTCCAGATTCATCGTGCCCATTTGGGGCGTCCAAATGAATGGTCCTGGATTGAAGCTGAGGAAGGGGTTGCCGCTGAACCCGACTATGACGCTGCCGTCTTGCGACATCGCAGAGGGTTGGGCGGGTGCGGCATCGCCGGGCAGCGGCGCCACAAATTCCATGGAACCGGCAAGCGCGCCGCGGCGGTAACCGTCGCCGGCGGGAAGCTCGCCATCGAATAGATCGCCCCCGATCCACATACCATTGCCGCTCACCGCGGTGACTTCATCAACCGTTTGATCATCGGCGGTCAGGACCAGACTCGGAATCCCGGCATTCCAAACCGTCCCGTACCAGCTTCCCGTCATCGGATCCTCCATCCAGCCAACCAGAGTCTCGCCATTGCCGGAGACTTGATTGACGCGCGTATTCACCGGCGTGCCGTCGGCGTTTTGCTGGGGAGAGGGCAACTTCACGCTGCCGCGGCGCGGATTCCACTGCCATGCCCGATAATCGGTGCAGCTGGTGTAGGTGAGACCATATACGGATCCGTGATTGTCAACGCTGAGAGCGAAGGTCGTGAGGTCATCGCAACTGCCGGTGTGCGCGGTCGGCAGCCAGCCGTTCGTTTCGTCCCAGCGATAGGCGCCCAGCGACGTGTCGGTGTCCACGTCGAGCAGGTTGCTCGCAATATAAAGGCCGTTGCGCGAGATCGACTCGGATTCTCCGGTGCTGGGGACATTCATCGATACCGGTCCCGTCGCTGCAGTCCAGCGGAACACCGGGCCGCCGCGGCCGAAGTCACCGACGCCGACCTGACCATCGCCCGAGAGTCCGAGCACACCGGTCCCATAGCCCAGCTGATAGAGAATCGGCGCACCCGCGGTACGCTCGAAGCGCAGGGACGCTTGCGTC
>Ga0210387_10002920_pt1 | contig 13112 bp, 7 predicted proteins | sample IncBWC7OmetaG_FD_160108 | JGI IMG/M metagenome (GOLD analysis project Ga0210387, IMG submission 160108) | Forest soil microbial communities from Barre Woods Harvard Forest LTER site, Petersham, Massachusetts, United States - Inc-BW-C-7-O ...
CCTCAGCCGGAAGAGATTGTGATTCGGAAGTTCGTCTTCCTGCCTGCGACCGGGTCTCGATAACCCCTTTCATCCCCCGCTCGCATCTGTGTAGAACCACACAGACGCCTGTGTAACGTCCTCTATTTTTCTCGTCTTTGCTTCGCCCTACTCTTGGACCAGGTCATCAAAACGCAAATTTCGCGCCCCTGATGCCGAATTTATTGAAGGCGCGACCAAGGATAGGGACGATGAAAATGATGCTATTTTTTGTGTTCTCCATAGCGCTGCTCTGCAGCATGGAGAATCAGGAACTCAATGCCCAGACCGGGGCCACAGCAAGCCCGTCGGGTAAGACCTTCGTTGGCTGGAACACCGCCGCGACTCTCACAACCATCACCGGCATTATCCAGAAGCCGGGCTCAACCACTTCGAGCCGTTGCTCCGCCGGGTCCTGCGCCTCGCTTGCGACACCCCAGGGAAACGTTCTGGTCCTTCTCGGCAGCTATCAAAAGAAGGCATTGCAAGACGTGGTTGTACCTGGATCTTCGATGCAGGCATCCGGACAGATCAAGGATGTTGATGGTCAGAAGCTCCTCGTCGCCAAACAGATCGTCGTTGGCGGCAAGACGATCGCGATTCGCAACGATCACGGATCTCTGATTCACGAGCGCACCGGCACCCGCGTGCACACACAGACGCTTCAGAATGGAGGCAACTAATGGCTTTGCGCAAATTCTACGGAGCCCTATTGGCGTGCGTTCTCGCCTTCCTGGTAGTTGGGTGTAGCGGTGGTTCCAGCTCGAACCCGCCCAGCGGTCCCATCTCAGTCTCGTTCCTCACCGCGCCCCCCAGCTCGCTGGCCACAGGCGCCACCACAGGTCTCGTAGCTCAGGTCACCAACGACAGCACGGGCGCTGGCCTCTCCTGGACGGTAAGCTGCGGCGGTTCCTCCTGCGGTTCCATCTCGCCCTCATCTACCGGCAACGGTCAGACCACGACCTACACCGCACCCTCCACCGTTCCCTCACCCGCAACGGTAACCATCACCGCGACCTCCGTCGCCGACAACACCAAGTCTGCCTCCGCAACCGTGACGATCACCTCCTCCGGCGCGGCCATCAGCGTAGCGTTCGCCTCGCAGCCTCCATCATCGCTCGCGATCAATGCAACCACCAGCATCGCTGCCATCGTGACCAACGACTCGAAGAACGCTGGCGTCACCTGGACCGTAACCTGCGGCAGCACGTCGTGCGGCAGCTTCAACCCCACCAACACCGCAAGCAACGCGGCCACCACCTACACGGCCCCCGGCGCCGTTCCCGCACCCGCGACCGTCACAGTGACCGCAACCTCCGTTACCGATAAAACCAAGTCGGCCTCGGCAACCATCACCATCACCAGCAGCTCCACGTCTATCCTCGCCGACGGCAACTATGTTCTCCATGTCTCCGGTCAGGATCTCAACGGCCCCTACTTCCTCGTCGCTGCCTTCAACGTCAAGAGCGGCGCCATCACTGGCGGTGAGCAGGACTTCTCCGATCCCAACACCGGCTCGAGCGATGCACTCGTTCCCGCACAGTCGAGCATCATCTCCACCGGAAGCGGAAACAACATCCAGATCGTTCTCGCTACCGCCAACACACAGATCGGCGTCAATGGCACAGAGACCATTCACGGCACCTTCGTCTCGAATACCAGGATGTTGATCTCCGAGTTCGACGCGGCTGCCGCTGCAACCGGCTCTCTCGATCTGCAAACCACCGCAACTGCACCCTCCGGCGGATTTGCCTTCTCGATGAACGGCAACGACGACTCCTCCGACAACAATCAGATCTCTTTCGGCGGCATCCTCAACTTTACCGGCGCTACTCTTGCCACATCGAACAGCGTCTTCGACATCGCCGACGGCGACGGCACCGTTCTCACCCAGCAGACCTTCTCCTCCGGCTCCGTCAGTGCTCCTGACGCCTACGGACGAGTCACCGTCAACCTCACTCCGAGCACAGCTTCGAACGTGCCCACCATCGCCTTGAGCGCGTACATCGTCGATGGCCACACCATCCAAATCATCGAAAGCCAGGGAGATGGCCTCAACGCCGATATGGGCGGCACAGCACTGGCTCAGGGCAACAACGCCAACAACTTCAGCACCGCCTCCGTCTCCGGATCCACTTACGTGGACGGCAGCATCGGATCGGACTCAGTCGGCTCTCTGATTCTCGGCGGCTCCTTCGTCTTCGGCGCAGGCAACACAGCCTCAGGACAGCTCGCCTTCAACGATCTTGAGAACGTCACGCCCAATAGCTTCTCAGGTGCGAACTATCAGGTCAGCTCCACAGGACGCGTCGCCATCACCAATGTGATCCCTTCGAATCTCTCGAACATCACGTTGACCTTCATCATGTATCTCGACGGTAGCGGCAACGCAATGATCATGGGCGCCGACGGTGTGCAGCAAACCAGCGGATCGGCCTATCAGCAGACGGCGACCCCAACCTACCAGGGGAACTACGCTCTCGCAGTGCAGGGTTCCCTCTACGGACCGGTGCTCAATAATGGAGAAGTCATCACCCTTCCTTACGGCGCCGCTGGTCCTGTGGCAATCAATTCCAACGCCATCACCGGCTTCACCGACTACACGTCGCAGGATGCAAATCCACCTAATTTCTCGCCGTTCGACACCTACAGCAACGCAACTCTCTCTGGCCAGGTAAACAGCCCGTCCACCGGGAACCTCAGCGTGACAGGACTCAACTCCTACACTACGGGACAGGCTGGTCAGTTCGGCTACTACCCCATCGACTCGAACAGGCTTCTCGCCATCGAGCTTGATGAAAACGCACAGGGCCTTCTCGTCATGGAAAGCTCCGTCCAACCCCAGCAGTAGCAGCAACAGCAACAGCAACAGTAAACGCAGCAGTAAACGCAGCAGTAAGACTGCGCATTCAACCAGGCAATCGGCGGGTCGGTCTTCGTGACCGGTCCGCCTTTACCCAATTCCCAGGGAAAAAGTGAACATTCTCATCGTTGAAGACAATCCTGCAGTCCGCAAGCTCATACGACGAGCGATCTCCTATCTCGCCACCGAAGTTAACGAATGCGAAGACGGAGCCGATGCCTTGAGCGCTTATGCGACGCATCAACCCGACATTGTCTTCATGGACATTCGCATGGGGCGAATGGACGGCCTGTGTGCAACAAGAGAAATTCTGAAATCATATCCGCAGGCATTCATCGTCATCGTCACCGACTACGATCAGGAAGACCTCAGACACGCTGCATTCGCCGCAGGCGCAAAAGGCTACGCCCTCAAAGACAACCTGCTCTCCCTCGAAGCATTCATCATCCAGAGAGATCTGGAAGATAAAGATTCTCCAAATGGCAAAACGGAATAGGCGCAGCCGTCACTTCTGCAGAGAGAATCTTCAGCTCAATGCAGAAAGGCCTGCGAGTCGGCGATTTTCCAAGAAACTGAATATTTACTCGACGGCCGAAGGCACCGGAATGAATAAATGCGTAAGAGCCAGTAATGAAACCCGTAAAGACTCGTCACTTACGAAGCGCGAAACAAAACAGCATTGTTCGATCTTAGGAGAGCAGCCGCTCGAGCTTGTCGAAGCGTTATTGTTGTTCACATCCATGGGGACGTCATTGGCAAGCTTTCCCGTGGCAATGTCGAAGTAGGGCTCACAAGCGACATAGGCTACCATCCCCCACCAGGACGACAAGGAAGAGCCTAATGTGCGATCGATTCATAAGAGCAGCAACGCATGCGCCGATTTTGACGCTCCATTTTGCGGGCCGGCGTGTAACAACACACGATGCGTTGTGTAGTGCCCTCTATTGTTTCTCCGTTCGTTCTCTCTTAATCTCTATTTGATGAATCGCGTTGATGGCGCAGTCGGATCACGCGGTTTCGAAAACACGCAGGCATTCTCTAACGATTCGGCATCTTGTTGTGTCGGAATTTCTCCGACAGTTGCGGCCAGCCTGTGAATACTAAGTTCCGGAGTAATGCACAGTGAATGATTCAGTTGGGGCTTTTCACATCGCGCTGGCGGCCGCAGTAGTCGGCTGGCTGGTATTCGTTATCTCTCATTCGTTCGCGGTCTGGAAGAAGCGCAACGACAATGGAGATCCTCACGTCTCGCGCGGCCTGCTGTACATAGGGTTGTTGTTATGCGCCGTGGCGTTTGCCGGGGGCTGGTTGAACCGCGAACTGACGAGAAGGGCTGGCGTCATCCTTGGCACCGATTTTTTCGTTGTGCGCGCACATGCAAAGACGACTCCCCATCTTATCCAAAGCGATTCCGTCAATGACGGTGCCAAGATCGCCAGCTTTGAGGATCCGGAAGCCGATCGGGAAGAGGAGCAACTCAGAGGCGAGATCAAGGTATTGGAGGACCAGATCGCCAGTACTCGATTAAAGCCCCTAGTGCTTGATCCTGAAGACATACGATTGTCCCAGGATGCGAACGACTCTCAACGTGCCCGTCTCAGTCAACTCGGTTATGGCGTATTGGGCGCCCGGCAATCCGATCCCCCTTTCATGCAGGTTCTCAACAACGATGACTTCGTTGGCGCCGAACAAGCAAAAAGCGATGCCGCCAGTGCGCAGTTCATGCGAACATCCGCTCTCGTTCAAGCAGGTGTTATGTCCCGCGATAAGTTGGAGGCGGCAAAAACAGCGGCGCAAACCGCTGCGAAGGAGTTGCACGAGCGCGAAAATCTCATTCAGTCGGCAAAGGCAGGGTCCGAAGAGATAGCCTATGCAGAGTCAGCAATTCGTCGCGACGGTGAACGGGCAAGGGCCGAACGAGCGGCGGAGTTGGCTGCACTCGACGCGAGGCTCTCCGAGCTTCGGACAAGTCTGCTTCAACTTCAAGGGCAGCGCAGAGTTGTGGCACCGTTCGCCGGCACGGTGGTTTATCGTCACCCAACCCCAGCTCTCGCCGAGGACAGTAAAGTAATCCTCGCTTTGGCGAAAGGTCCTGGCTTCCTCGCTACCGTGCAGCTTCCGGCACGTGAAGCATCAATGCTGGTGCCCGGCCAGGAGCTGCGGATGAAGCTGAAGTACTCCCTGGTGAGTGAAGAGGTCTTCGGCCGGCTGCAGTCGGTTCAGGCGGTTCCAGGATACCCCGACCGCCGCGACTTACTGATCGAATGCAATCTTCCTTCGGAGCAGTTTGCAGCGTTCGCCTCTGGAGCCATACCTGTCACCCTGCAATGGCGGCCGCCGCTCTATAGCGATCGGATCGCTCAAGCTGGATTGGCGTTCTCGCTCCTGCCGATGGTCGTGTGGATCTTCAAGAAGCTACGTGCACATCTGACTCCACGCACCGCAAAGAATGTCGACGAATCAGAACAGAGTTCTTCCTACTCAACAGAGGAAGAAGAGCTTCATCAATTGGGTATCAAACTCGGCGAGAGTCTAAGAAACCAGATGCCTTCATCAGTCGTTGCGAAACAGGTACACAGTGCACTTGCGATACAACCGGCAATATCTGCCCATCTTATGAAAACGCTGGAGTACAAGGGGACGAGCCGAAGCGAACCAGCCTCGGGAGTGTCCTTTGCTAATCCTATGGTGGAAGATGTCGACCGGGTTCTGGCGCAACTTGACCTATCCGCTCGCGATCTTTCGGTGGTCTCACAATGAGGATTATGAAAACCGGGAAAGCTCACGCACGGCGCCTTCACCTCATGCCGACCGATGCAGCTACTTCGTGGCTCTTTTGGATCACACTCTCATTGGGGATTTTCATGACGGCGTACACCCCATACAGGCTGTGGTCCGAGGCCGCTGAACAGATCGACCACCAAGGCCTGAGTCTCGCTTCTGTTAGTGTTTACGTCCTCGGCGTCCTCTCAGGCCTGCTGGCGTTGCGCTGGTGCATCCTGCTTATCCTGTCGTATGCGAGTATGGCGAAGCACGAGCGGACGCTCTCGTCGCCGCGTGATGAGTCTTTGCCGTATGTATCGATCCTCGCACCCGCTTATTGCGAGGCAACTTGTGTTCAGGATGCGATGAGCTCCCTTGTGCGTCTGGACTACCCGGCCTACGAGGTCATCTTCGTGGACGACGGTTCCAGCGATAACACCTACGATCTCGCGCTCTCCTTTGCGGGGACTCATTGCTCCTCGCAGGGTAGGTGCGATGTGCGTGTATTCACAAAGCCCAATCAGGGTAAGTGGAGCGCTCATAACTACGGCCTAAGGCACGCCAGCGGCAACTTGATTCTTTGTATCGACGCCGATTCGCGAATCGAACCCGGTGCACTCAGGTTGATGGTGCGACACATGCGCGACAAGCGCGTAGGCGCTGTCTCGGGTCAAATCAGAGTCCGCAATAGAAAGTCGTTAGTGGGGCTGTTCCAAGCGTTCGAGTATGTCCTTGCGAACGGCGCCTTGCGTCTCTCACAAGGTGCCACTGGAGCGGTAATGGTTGTTCCCGGGCCGATCGGGCTTTTCCGGCGCGAAGCTCTGGAGCGCGTGCAGGCAGAAAACGAGCGTTCACAAGCTTCTGAAAATCACGAAGTACCAGGGCCATTCTCGCCTCTTACCTTCGCGGAGGATTTTCACCTCTCCCTTACTATGCTCACGCTCGGGTACAGAATCGAGTACGAGCCCCATGCAGTCGCTCATACAAAGGCCCCAGCGACACTGGCCGGCCTGATTAACCAGCGATATCGTTGGAACCGCGGAACGATGCAAGTTGTCCTGTGGTATCTCAAAAGGACCCTGCGCGGAGGCAAGTCGCCGCTCAAGGTTAAGGCATGGATTGCGGCTGTGTTCCTGCTGGATTTTTCCTTCTTCCCACCACTTTATTTTGTTCTCCTCGGAAGCTCGCTTCTGTACGTCTTCCATGGTGGTAGTCTTTCGAGCCTCGCTTCGTGGGCCACGGCTGCATGTCTGCTCAACGTGATGTCAGGAAGTCTTTACGCTGTCGCACACCGGGATCAAATCTATCTCTCTCTGCTCTCGCCGCTCTTCGATTTCTATCAGGGCATTCTTTTGAATTGTGTCTGGTTTATCGCCATGGTCGATCAAGCCAGAGGGACAGGAATGCGATGGTAAGGACCCTCGTTGTCATCAGGCACCACCAATACACTGGCCAGGACGATAACCGCGATGGGTAACCTTCACGCAAGTTGAAATACGCCTCACCACTGAGAAGGTCCTCAACTGCTGACATTTAGAGATGCTCTATGACGTGCATCAGCACGGCGTCAAGTCAACTAGTTTGAAGCCCATAAGCTAAATTTTGATCTCACGTATAACCTCGTTTCGTATGCTGACCGGACCCAGCAAGCCGGAGGGTAACAAAAATGAGCGCGGAGTTGCCGGTTGCCAAACTGTAAATGTCGTACGTTCATCCGGACGGAGTGCTTCGTCACCAGCCAACCGGTTCCACCAGGTATTGGTCACTAAGATCTCAATCTTGTTAGAGCCGGGCGATACTGCATCGGTGATATCGACGGAGAATGGCCGTTTCCAGAGAACACCAAGGTCCTTCCCATTGACGTGTACCTGAGCAATCACCTCGACCCTGCCAAGATTCAGCGTCACACGACGCCCAGGGATCAACATTTCATCCGGCACGTTCACATGAGTTTGATAAAAGGCCGTGCCAGAGAAAAAACGTATTAGGTTATCGGAACTATCGGCCCACGAATGCAGCTGGAGTATCTCTATCTGTTTTAGAGCGACACCTGTACTAGAACGAAATAGCACTTTCCACGGTCGATCCAACGTAATCGGTGCTGGTATGTGTGGGACGTCGATGGTTGCCCGCTTGCCATCGGCTCGCTCCAATGTGTAGCGACCAGGTCGCGATATTGTCGCGGAAGGAAATCCGTTTTCGGATCGCATAACGCGAATCGGACACAATCCTATGGATTCTCTAATAGGTTGATCGTTCACAGCGATTTGTATTATGGGTGGTTCTTGGACGGGATGACGAAACACCACAAACACTGACCCTTGTGGATCAAATGTCAGAGGGACACTGGTGCGATCGCCTGCATATGAAAACCAGGCGGTCTGCTCTACAACTCCACTGTCAGGGTGCCACAATTCAGGGATTCGACCTGAAACGCGAAAAGTAGCTTCGACGAATCGGAACTCGTCTGTTTGGTTTGAGAGAAAATATATCTCTGCGTTACCGGTCTTGCGGAGAGTCCACAGAATTTCTTTAGGGCACGAGATTGCGGATGCAGTTTTGAGTCGCCTCAGAACTTCGGGCATGTCGCCACCACCAAATACTCGTCCCTTGCCGAAACTGCGTTCGGCGAAACTGTCCTCGTGATTTTCAAATGTACCCCACAATTCAGACACAAGTTCTCGTACCTCCTGATCACAAGCGGGATAATTCTGAAGACTTGGCGAGCGGTTCGGCGGTGCACCTAGGATAGATATACCTTCGGCTACCAGATCACGTATCTTCCTAAGCACCGCAGGCCGCATCGTTTCAAGGGGCGGCAACACAAGTAAGCTGTAAGCCGGCCCGTTCGGTATTGTGAGTAAGCCGTCTTTAACGCGCACCCCATTGAGAAGAACTTCTGCATTTATAAAATCGTAGTCATAACCGTCGGGTAGGTCGGGGTGTCGCGGGCCGGCCATCTTGGGAGTATCTTCCCCTATGAAATAAGCGATATCGGCCGCGCTCCTACCTTGTTGAAGCAAAAATTGACAACGCCTCAAGTAATCAATCCATTCCTTTGATTGCTCAAACCAAGTATTGTGCCGGTTGAATTCCGTTCCAAACCAGGCGTTCACCCCCGGAACTTTTTCTTCCCAAGGTTGATGAATATAGACGTGCAGCATGAAATGGTTGATCCCTTGGGTATAGGCCCAATCTCCCAAAGTCTTAAGTTGCGCCGGGGAGTCGAGGAATGAGCGCGCAGATGTGAATGCCTCAGCGATGACAACTCGCTTCCCATAAATATGAGCGGACGACGATGCCGCTCGTACTTCTACATTCTCCTTTGCCGCCAACTTATCGTCATTCACCCAAAACTCCCCAGCCACATCATCTGCTTGTCCACCATATTGCAAGAATTCTGCCGGAAATCCCCAGGATCCATAAGGTTCTACTAAGAGCCGAAGTCCGTGTTGATTAGAAATCTCCCGCAGTCCTCCTACGTATTCTTTGGCGATCTCGTCTGCGATCAACCGTCGCATGTCCCACAAGAAGCGGTCTGATTGATTGCTAGTGCCCACAATCCGACCGGTAAGCACGGAAAGCCACGGTCGCGGATCGTAACCGAGGACCTTCTGAAATCGCTCGTGAAAGTTATCGGTCCAGTTTTCTGATCCGACTTCGAAACTATCGACCACCACATGACGAAGTGCGGTACGGTCAGACGGCGGCATTCTCCGAAGAAGCTTGCCGACGAAGCTGTTGAAATGAAGGTCGACGGCCTCACGGCTCATCTTGTCGCATTCCAGCCCAAGTCCCTCGATGGTGGTGGGATGATTTGTGATGCCGACTGGAATCATCCCAGAGCGAAGAATAATCCACTCCCCAGCTGGAACATCCCAACGCAACATTCCGTCAGGTGAGACACGATCGTTCAAGTCAACTATTTGACGCGGTGCGATGGCAAGGTCTGGGGAGTCAGGTTCGGTCGAGGGGGGCCAAAGGTATGAATCCCATTCTGGCAGAGGGGCTGGATACATCTTGCCAAGTTCTTTCTCGACGAAAGAATCTAACCTCGCGGCTGCGGAGAGCTTGATCTCCGTGAGACCACCTGTTCCAATCAGGTTCTCAATGACAAGACGAAAATGACGTGAGGTGATAGGACGGAATGTTATGACCTTTGGGCCGGTGACCATGGGACCCACTATCAGCCTAAACTGAGGTCGGTCGAGTCCTCGTCTATCCATCACGAACGTTCGGACCGCCTTGAACACGCCTAAGGCGTCCTCATATTCCAATTTGCAGCGGAAATATACATTGTCCTCGATGGGATAGAGTTCTAGACTGCGCGCCGTGAATGGTTCTGCAACCACAACGTCAATGACGAATGGTTTCTTGTCTGCGAGTCCGGATGGGAACAAACACTTGGTTCTCAGATCACCGTCCATCAAATGTTCGGGATTTGCAATCTCAGGGGTGCAATGAATCTGAGGGAAGTGTGCGGCGATGGTATCTGTATCGTTTTTTGGCACCGGAAATGCCAAAGTTCCAATGCCTTGGAATGACTCTTTCGGAGTCGATAGCGTTCCTTCAAATCTCGCCGGTCCCACAATTCGGGTCTCTGATGAAACCACATAGCGCATAGATCGCTCGGTTGAAATCCATGGTCCACCTGATTGGCTCCAACCGGGGCCGTTGAAAATCCCAACATTTATTCCGACGCGCTTGGCCTCTCGGATAGCATGCTCAAGCAGAGACCACCACTCCTCTGAGAATAATTTGACATCGCCCAACGGCGTATCCCGACCTGCGATGTTTGCTATCATCGCTTCGCCTATTCCGACACGCGCCATAGCCTCCACATCGCGAGTAATCCCTTCGCGAGAGATGTAGTTGCTTACCCAATACCAATAGCACCACGGTCTTGTTTGAGCAGGCGGCTGAGCGAAGTCAGATACAAGCTGATCTACCGACAGCAAATTCGTGGGGATCTCTGACATCTCATTCGCAGAGACAGTTCTAGGCATAACTACAAAACCCAGCCCCGCTGCAGCGGAAACGGTGGTGAGTTTTAGCATTTCCCGTCGATTCAAAGTTGTACTCAACTCCGCGTTTCGAATTCGTTCGATGACGATCCCATTAGACCTCAGCAGTGAAGCAATATAATCTCCACCGGCCGAGTTCGATTTGAGCTGGCCTATTTCGGAACCAGGTGACGTGGCTTTAAAACGACTACCAACCCGTCGCCTGGTTGGAGTTTTCGGTTCGGATCCCATACAGCGACATCGGTGTACTTGGCTAACGCAAACGACCTTCTCTCTGGACTAGAGAGCGCAATGCCTTCGAAGTTTGTCAGGTTAATCTTGGCAGGGAGTATTGGCAATGCGGAGGGTGTAGATGACCCGTTTATGATTGCTAAAAACCAAACGGACCCCTTACGTCGTGCCATGCCGACAAGTCCTCCAATTTGACTGCCGTCCATGACAATCGTCTCGTCCCAACTGGTGGATAGTTCTTTTAATACTTCGAGCGCGGGCGCGGCATCGGGGTTCTTGAGGAGGAACTCTGGATCTTCGGCGATTACGAGCCACGGCGAACTTAGCAAAATTGCGGTGGCGAGCTGATGGCTCCATGTGGTCTCTCCGGGCCACTGCAGATTAACTGGAGTATAGTCGGCTGGCCCCACCGCAAAGCGGGTAAAAGGCAGTGCCGCATTGTGACTTGCTGGCAGAGGTCCTTCCGGCATGCGGTTTAGCTCTATACCTCTGACAGCTTCTCTGGACATTGCATTTGGAAATGTCCGCTCTTCTCCTGTAGGTTTCTGTAGTCCGTGAAAATCGATCATTAGTTTTCGTTCCGCGCCTAACGCAAGCACACGTCGTTCGAAGTCAATTTGTTTTTTGCTCTCGCCATTGATGAAATCGATTTTGACCCCTGCGAGGCCAGCGTCAGCCGCACGATCAAGAAAGTCCCGCGCCTTGGCAAAGTCTCCCGAAGGATCACTGATCTCGTTCGAATCTTTCCAGGCAAAGACGCCAACCTTCTTCGATCGTGAGTATTGAACCAACTCCTTCATTGACTGCCATGGTGTTTCCCAAGTCTTCCATCCATCATCGACCAAGGTATATTCGTAGCCTAGTGCGGCGGCAAAATCGACGAACTCCGCTTCCTGGGCGGGGGTGCCCGTCTCGCGGCTCATATAACGCCAGACGAAACGGCCTTCATGTATGTAACTCGTATCGCGAAACAGGATCGGGTCAGGCGGTGGATTCAGGTTTTCCGTCAAAGTATTGTTGACTAAACAACCGAGGTCGCGACAGAGCATGGTGACTCTCCACGGTGTGGTGAGAGCTCCATTTATTTCGAAGCCCTTGGAACCTTCAGTGAAATCGACCTGCAGCTTACGGTTACCGATTGCGCGAAGGCGCATGCCACTGTAATTTGCAAGATTCGCCTCGGTTACCAATTCAAATCCATCACTGTGTGGTAGCTCGACTACCAAAGGTGCGGTCTGGATTGGTCCCTGCTGCGATATGGAAGGCAAGTTATCGACTGCCGTATGTCGAAACTCACCAGCGTAGCTTTTCAGCTTCCAATTGTTATTTCGTTCTCCAAACCATACTTCACCCTGTGGGAGAGTCCAAATGGACGTCTCCTCTAATACCTGTACAGGGCTTGCAGATTCAGGGAGCAAAATGCGCCATGCGAATCCATTGTCATAGGCTCGCGCTTCAATCTTGTAGGGACTCGCGTTTGCCTCTCGCACTGAGATGGTTAAGATGTTTGCTTTGTTCTGCGCAGTCGCCTTTGCGCCATGGAAGGGATATTGTTCGTCAATTTGATCCCTCGATATATCTCCGAAGGTAGGATGAAGCCCTATCTCATGCGGTGTAGTTTGATTGGGACTCTCGAGCCTCAAACCGATGTGCCCAGGGCCGCCCACGGGATGCCCGTTCCATGAGACCTGATAGCTGAGCCCCGAAGAATTGTCTGCGAAGATAGTGCCGCTAAGCGTTCCGTCGGGACTGGTAACAACTACATCAGGCGCAAGGCTCGGGGAAATTATCCTCGTAGACTTCGATTGCGCTTTTGCTTCGACCACTTGGAGCGATGTGGTCGAAGCTAAGAGCGAAGTGAAAATGAAGGCACGAGAGAGTTTAATCATGCAGATGGACGTTCAACGAGAACTAGCGAACTTTCAGAGCTTCATCCTATATTTTTGATCACTCAAAAATGAAGCTTTGCGCCAAGTTGTATCTGTCTGGCATTTTGGGAGCCGAGTACCTGACCGAAGTTAGAGTTGGAGCTACTATTGCCACCACCTTCGTCAGTTGGATTCGCCGGATTCGCCGGAGTGCCGGCGACAAATGTTGTGTTGGGCTGTAGGAGGTTGACATGGTTGAGTGCATTGAAAGCTTCCAAGCGAAGCTCGAGGGATGTTCGCTCGGTGATGCGCGTTGTTTTGAAGATAGACATGTCGAAATTAAGC
>Ga0210387_10002922_pt1 | contig 13111 bp, 13 predicted proteins | sample IncBWC7OmetaG_FD_160108 | JGI IMG/M metagenome (GOLD analysis project Ga0210387, IMG submission 160108) | Forest soil microbial communities from Barre Woods Harvard Forest LTER site, Petersham, Massachusetts, United States - Inc-BW-C-7-O ...
GGCCATCGACGCACGGAAGAAAGACCTGCCAGACGACCTGGTGGTGAGCCTGGCGCGGGTCGCGATCGTCCGCTCGGAGCGGCTGGTGGCCGACCTCGCCATGGAGCTGCTTGGCGAGGAGATGACTATGGACTTCACGCCGACCCCTCGGCAGACGGAGCTTGTCGCCCAGGTGGGCCACGCCGTCGATGAGACGGGCGGCCTGGACCGCGCGCGCCTTCGCCTTCAAGCAAGGCCTCGACACCGGACTCGAGCGCGCGCTTGCCGCGGTGATCCACCCTGGTGAGTTGACGCTGCTCGAGCGCGTGCTGATCGCCGAGCGGCTCGCGTGGGTCGGCGCCGCCACCACATTCGGGCTGCGGGCCGTCGTACTCGGGGACACTGTGCTCGCAGACACGGGGCCCGCGGGCGCGCGCCAAGGCCTGGCGGTCGTGAACCGCTACCGCGGCGGCCTCGCGCGCTACGCCGCCGAAGCTGCCCAACTGCTCGTGCTTAACGAGGATCAGGCGAGCCTGGTCGAGCTTGCCCCCGGCCAGGTGGAGCCCGTGCCGAGCGGTGCCGGATTCCCGGTGGGCCGCGTGCCGGCCGAACTGCTTGAGTCAGGCCGTCCGGTCGAAGCGCTCGGCCTGCGGGCCCGGTGGGCGCTCGCGATGGCAGCCGAGTTGGGTGGCGCGGCACACGCGGTCGTGGAGTTGACCTCGACGCACCTGCGCGAACGGGTACAGTTCGGCCGGCCGCTCGCGCATTTCCAGGCGCTACGGCACCGGATCGCGAACTTGGCCGTCGACGCGGAAGCCACCCGCTGGATCGCCCGCGAGGCAGCCTACTCAGGGCAGGAACGCCCGATGTGGCTCGCGGCGTCCTACGCCGCTGCCGTCGGTGCCGCGCTCAGCCCGGATGCCGTGCAGTTGTGGGCGCCCGCGGCTTCGTGTACAAGTTCGGCGTCAGCAACCTGATCATGCGGTTGCAGGGGCTGCGCCTTGAGCTGGGGCCGTCCGACCGGCTGGCCGAGACCATGCTCGCGGCCCCGGCGCCCTAGCCGAAGATCCCGCTAATCATCGTCTCAGAGTTCTCCCTGGCCATCGCGCCGTAGACCGCGGCCATGTGCTTGCTCCAGAACTCCTCGGCGCCCCGGCCGTCGTGCCTTTCCATGAAGCCGATCAGCCGCTCGAAGGCGCGTACCGCGCGAGCCTGCTGGGCCTCGGGGTCGATCACGTCTTCCATGTAGCGCATGGAGTGCTCCTGACTGATCCGGTGCAGCGCCTTGGCGACGACCCTCATGGTGGCGTTCCCGCTCATGTCGACGAGCGCCTGGTGGAAGTTCCACGCGGTCGTGGCGAAGCCGGCCGTGTTGCCGCGCTTGATGGCAAGCTCCGTGACGATGGCGCGCAGCCGGGCGATGTCGGCCTCGGTGGCGCCTTCCGCCACCAGGCGCACGGCCTGCGGCTCGAAGAACGTACGGAAGCGGTACACGTCGCCGAGGGTGGCGCTGTGCAACTGCAACTGGACGGCTACCGACTGCGCGGCGACGCTGATGTCGGGCAGGCTCACGACCGGGCCGCGATGCGATCCACGGCGCACCGTGACGAGGTTCTGTGCCTCAAGCAGCCGCAGCGCCTCCCGCAGTGTCGGACGGGAAACCTCGTAGGTGTCGGTGAGCTGGCCCTCGGTGAAGAGCGAGTCGCCAGGGGCGATCTCGCCGCTGAGGATCTTGGCCCGCAGGTCCGCCGCGATGACCTCGGCCATCTTGGGGATCTTGTGCGCTGCGTTGCTGATGCGCGTCGGGCGAGTCCCCTGCCCGTTGCCTGCTGCCGTAACGCTCGACAGCGCAGTACCCGACTCGCTCATGTTTCCCCATCTTCCTGCCCAGGATGGCGGGAGCCCGCCCGTATTCACGATACGCATCAAGTCTAACCACGTTAGAGATCACAGTCGTGTCATGAGGCGGTACCCGGTTGACATTTGCCGATCGTCATATTTAACTGAGATAACTAGGCAGCGATCTTGCCGCCAGCGATCCGGAGGGTATGAGCACTAATGGTGCAGGTCAGCGAACTGACCGTGGCGGGCGACGAGGGCATGCCCGTGATCAACCTGCGCGGCGCCGAGTTCGAGCGGGATCCGCGCGCCGTCCTGGCCGGCGCCCTGGCCGAGGGGCCGGTGGCCAAGACCCGTCGCGGCTTCGAGTTCCTTTCCTACGCGCTGATCTCTGAGGCCTTCGTCAGCGACAAGCTGGACACGGCGGGGCCCGAGCACTACACGCGCCTCGGCGCGGGCGGCGCGGTGCTGTGGTTCGTCGACAATGGGCTGCTGTCCACCATGCCCAGGGCGCGGCATGATCCGATCCGCAGGCTCATGCTCAAGGCGTTCTCGTTCCGCAACGTCGAGCAGCAGCGTGCCCAGGCGCGGGAAACCGCCGCGCACATGCTCGAGGGGTGGATCGAGGATGGCCGGGTCGAGCTCATCGGCCAGCTGACCGAGTACTATCCCATCCGCGTCATGTCGCGGATGATCGGCATACCGCAGGAGGACATCCCCCGCTTCGCGCGGGCCGCCCACGAATTGCACCTGCTGGCGGCCGTGCCGATGGCTCCAGGATTCCCGCGCCTTGAGGCCGCACTCGGCGAGCTGACCTCTTATGTACGGGACCTCGTAGCGCAGCGCCGCTCGCACCCGCAGGATGACGATTTCATCACCGCGTTGCTGGGCGCGCAGGCCGACGAGGGCAGGATCAGTGAGGACGAGCTGGTCGGCAACCTGGTGAACCTCGTCTTCGCCGGTATGGGAACAACGACAAGGCAACTCGCCTCTGCCGTGCACGACATCGTCGGCAACGACCTGTGGGAACGCCTTTACGAGCATCCCGAGGACCTGCAGGCGACGATCAGCGAGTGCCTGCGCTTCTCTCCGGTCACGCAGTTCGTGGTGCGGATCGCGCAGCAGGACGCCGACCTCGGCGGCCTGCGCTACCCGCAGGGAACGCGGATCATCCTGAACCTGCTCGCTGCCAGCCGTGACCCGGAGAAGTTCCCCGACCCGGACCGCTTCGATGTCACCCGGGTGAATGACGAATCTCGCCTTCCGTTCGGCTGGGGAGTGCACCGCTGCCTCGGGCAGCCGCTGGCGCGACTGCTCATCGAGGAGGGGCTCACGCTCCTGACATCCCGGATGACCGACGTCGCGGTGGTCTCGCGCGAGCGCGGCCCGCATCCGGCCGAGATGCTCAGCGGGCCCGAGGCTCTCACGCTGACCTTCTCCCGGCGCTGAGCCGGTGTCCATCATCGCGTAGCGAGGACTGTCGTCACCATGCCTTGGGTCACCTACCAGCACCGCGACGGGACGTCGGACAAAGTCGACGTCCCGGTCGGCACTAGCATCATGCGTGCCGCGCTCGCCAACAACGTCCCGGGGATCGTGGGGGAGTGCGGCGGCGAGCTGATGTGCGCGACGTGCCACGTCTACGTGCTCACGCCGCGCGGTCTCGACCCCGGGCTCAGTGAGGACGAGGATGAGATGCTCGACTTCGCCGCCTGCCCGCGCCGGCCGGAGAGCCGTCTGAGCTGCCAGATCCGGATGCGCGACGAGCTCGACGGGCTCATCGTAGAGACGCCGGAGGCACAGAACTGACCATGGCACGCACTCTGGGAGCGCGTTACGACGTCGTGATCGTCGGCGCGGGCAAGGCAGGAGTGCAGACGGCGTCCTCGCTGCGGGACGAAGGCTTCACCGGAGAGATCCTCCTTATCGGTGACGAGGCGTCTGCGCCTTACGACAGGCCGCCGCTTTCGAAGTCTTTCCTCTCTGGCCAGGAGTCCCTCGACGACATCACCCTGCACGGCCAGGGCTTCTACGAATCGCGGCGGATCACCCTGAGTACCGGCACCAGTGCCGTCGGCCTCGACCGCGCGGCGGGCAACCTGCTGCTCGACGATGGACAGGCGATCGGGTACGGCCGGCTGGTGCTCGCCACGGGAGCGCGCGCCCGGCCATTGCCACTCTCCGGCAGCGAACTCGGCCGCGTCGTGGGCCTGCGGACCGCGGCGGACGCCACCTTCTTGCGAAAGGCGCTCGCTACCGCCGGCCGGGTCGTCGTGGTCGGCGGCGGGTTCATCGGCCTAGAGGTCGCCGCAGTCGCTGCGCGCACCTACCGGTGCGAGGTCGTGGTTGTCGAGGCGCTGCCACGCCTGATGTCCCGCTCGGCCCTGGGGCCGAGCGCCTCGGGAGCGCTCCGTAACGTGGAGTCCCTTGGGGCGCGGGTGCTGACAGGGACGGCGATCGCCGCAGTGCACGGCAGCGACGGCCGCGACGCCGACGGCGTAACGACCGCCAACGGCGACTTCATCCCTGCCGACCTGGTGATCTGCGGCGTCGGCGTGCTCCCCAACACCGAACTGGCCGAGGCTGCGGGGCTGGCCGCGGCCAACGGCGTCCTCGTCGACGACACGCTGCGCACCGCCGACCCGCGGGTGTGGGCGGTCGGCGACTGCACCGCGTTCCCTAGCGCCGACGGCGCGGGCATCGTGCGGCTCGAGTCGCTGCAGAACGCCACCGACCAGGGCAGGCACGTCGCTCGCGCCCTCGCCACGGGCACCGCCGAGCCCTACTGTGCGCTGCCCTGGTTCTGGAGCGACCAGGGCGACCTGCGCTTCCAGTCCGTCGGGCTCACGGACGGCCACGACCGTACCGTCGTGCTCGGCGACCCCGGCTCGGGCTCCTTCTCGGTGCTGGCCTTCCGTGAGGGCCGCCTCCTCGGCGGCGACTCGGTCAACGCCGCGAACGACCACCGGGCCCTGCGGCGGCTGCTTGCCACGGGGCGCGAGCGGTGGGAAGCCGCTGTCACCCCCGAGGCCTGCGCGGCGCCGGGCTTCGTCCTCCGCGACGTTGCCCGCAGGCTGGCTGAGCCGCGGGCTGCCGCCCCACGCTCGATCTAATACAGTGCGGTCGCAGAATCGCCAAGATGGCGTTACAGGAGGAAGCGGATGCAGATCGAACTCGATGACGAACTGGAGCGGTACCGCGACGGGCTGCGCGCGCACATCGCCGCACACCGGCCGCCGATCCCTCGCCTGCCAGGCACCCGCAGCCCACGGACCGCCGACATGGCGGCGTTCAAGCGCTGGTGCGCGAGCCTCTACGCGGCGGGCTACCTCGGCTACGACTGGCCGCAAGCATGGGGCGGCACCGGGCGGCCCGATCCGATCAAGGATTTCATCGTGGACCGCGAGTTGGCCGACGCGGACGTGCCGCGCCCAGTCGGGGCGTTCAACCTGGTGGCGCAGGCACTGCTGGAATTCGGCAGCGAGGAGCAGCGCGGGTACTACCTGCCCCGCATCCGGGACTTCGCCGACATGTGGTGCCAGCTCTTCAGCGAGCCAGAGGCGGGCAGCGACCTGGCCGCGCTGCGCACCCGGGCGCAGCTGGACGGCGACGCGTGGGTCGTGGACGGGCAGAAGGTGTGGACGACCCACGGGCACATCGCCGACCTCGGCTTCCTGCTGGCCCGCACCGAGCCGGAGGCCGGCAAGCACGCGGGGATCAGCGCGTTCATCGTGGACATGCGCTCGCCAGGCCTGACCGTGCGGCCGTTGCGCGAGGTGACGGGCGCCAGCGACTTCAACGAGGTCTTCCTCGACTCCGTACGGATACCCGCGGGCAACATCATCGGCGCTCGCGGCCAGGGCTGGCAGGTCGCGCGCACCGCGCTCGCGCACGAGCGCGCGGGAAGCCTCCGGGAGGATTCGGTCGTCGACTCCTCGCTGCGGCTGGTGGACCAGCTGTCCAGCCGGGGCTGTGCCCGCCGCGCGGACCCGGACGCGGTACGCCGTCTCGGCGAACTTGCCGCGCGAGCTCGGGCGACCGACCTGCTGGGCCTGCGCGGTGTGATCCGCGCCGCCGATGGCGCGGCTGGTGCCGTTGACGCTGCGGTCACGAAGGTCGTCTTCAGCGAGATCAACCTGGCGCTGGCCACCCTGGGCGTGGAATTGCAGGGCGCCGACGGCATCGTCGCGGCCGCCGACTCGCGGCAGGACGACGGCCACTGGCAGGAGGCTTTCTTGTGGGCGCGCGGCTTCACGATCTCGGCCGGGTCCAATGAAATCATGCGCAACCTCATCGCTGAGAACGGTCTGCGGCTGCCACGGGAGCCGCGCCGGGCCGAGACGGAGGCACGGCGATGACGATGACCGCGGAGGAACGCGGGGACTTCCGCGCTCTGTTCGGCGACTTTCTCGCCCGGCAGGCCGGCGAGGACCGCCTGCGGCGGTACCTTGAAACGCCCGCACCCGGCTTCGACCAGGAGCTGTGGGCGGACGTCACCAAGTTGGGCGTGGTTCTCGCGGCCCTCCCCGAGGACCTCGGCGGCGGCGGCGCCGGGGTGCAGGACCTCGCCGTGGCGGTCGAGGAGGCCGGCCGCGCGCTCCATGGTGCTCCGCTGGCGACGACCCTCACGGCGGCGCGCGTGCTGGCGCGCTACGGGTTCCTCGACGAGCACCCGCAGGTCCTGGCGGCGTTGGAGGCCGGGGCCGTGGCCACCTTCCCGCAGGACCTGGGTCCGGGCCTGGCGGCGGCGGACCCGGCGGACGAGGTCCTCGCGCACCTGGTGCCCGACCCCATGCCGGGCGCGATCCTCGTCGTTCCGGTGCGGCAGGCGGGCGACACCGCGCTTGGCATCGCGATCTGCGAGGGGCTGCGCGCCAGGACGCTCTCGACCATGGATCTGACGCGGTCTTTCTGCGACGTCACGGTTCCGCCGGGCGCGTGGGCCGGGTTCGTGACAGATCCGGGTGCCGTCGCAGAGTTGTTCCACACAGCGGTGGCGTTGCAGGCGGCGGAATCGCTCGGCACGGCGACGACCGCCTTCCGTCTGACCCTGGACTACGCCAAGCAACGACATCAGTTCGACCGTGCGATCGGCGGCTTCCAGGCGATCAAGCACCGCCTGGCCGACATGTACATCGAGCTGCAGTGCGCCGAGGTGGCCGCGGCCGCGGCTGCGGAGGCACTCGACTCCGGCATCGACGTGGCGGCGTCCGTCCACACGGCCAAGTCGGTCACCGGCCGGGCGGCGGCGTGGATCACCAGCCAGGCCCAGCAGGTACACGGCGGCATCGGCTTCACGTGGGAGCACGTGCTTCACCTGTACCTGCGGCGGGCCAAGGTCAACGAGCTGCTCCTCGGTTCCCCGGCCGCGCACGAGGTACAGCTGGTTGCGGCTCTTAGCGGGAACAGGTAGCACTGGGCAGCCAGGAGCAGCCATCCGCCCGTGACGCTGCGGGCATCCGTACGGAACTATTGCGTTTCGGCGACTCGATCGGCAAGACGGAGGGCTTGTGAACCCCGAGGACTTCAGCGCCGCGCCGGCCCTGGTGCGCAAGACGGCCGAGGCCGGGAGGCGATCGCCGGCTACCGCGCTCAACTTCGTGGTAGAAGACGGCAGCGCCGACGAGACTACCCTGGCGGCGTTCCTGGCCCTCGCCGCCGCGCTGGCCGGTCGGCTGCGGCGCTCCGGACTGCGCACCGGCGACATTGTGGCCATCCGCGGCGGCGGGTCGCGCGCGGTGAGCGAGGCCATCGTGGCATGCACGCTCGCCGGGCTCGTGGCCGCGCCGCTTGTCTCGCTGCTCGGCGACGCCGACGTGGACATGATTCTCGACACCGCGGGAGCACGCGGTCTGCTGGCCGAGCCAGCCATCAAGTCCCGCGACCTGACCGGTCATCTGCGCCGCACGTGCGAGCGCCGTCCGGACGTCGTGGTCGGCGGCATCGGCGCGCTTGCCGGGGAGGCCGCCTTCGCGCTGCCTGTCACGGACGAGCGTCCCGGGCCGGTCGACTGGACGGCGGTGAGCGATGACTCGCTCGGCTTCGTGCTGTTCTCCTCGGGCACGACGGGCGTGCCAAAAGGAGTCCTGCACTCCTATGCGACGGTCGACGCCGAGGTGCACGACTTTGCCGACCAGCTCGACCTGCTGCGTGACGGGCACCTGCTGCAGCCGTTCCCGCTTGGCCACATCGGGGGCATCGCCGGACTATTCATCTGCGTGACCCTGGGGCGCGACATGACCCAGCTGAACAGCTGGAACGCCGTCGTGGCGGCCGACGCGATCGACCGTTACCGCGTCACGGGCAGCGGCACCTCGCCCTACTTCGTGCAGACCCTGCTCGAGGAGCGCGAGCGGCGTGGCGCGGGCCTGGAGACGCTGCGCGCCCTGGAGTCCGGCGGCGGCCCGGTGGGCAGGGAGCTGGTGTACCGCGCGGCGCGGCTAGGGCTACGGCTCTCGCGCGGGTACGGCTCGACCGAGCACCCGACCGCCACCACCCATCACGCGGATGACCCGCTTGAGCAGCGCGCCGGGTCGGACGGCTTCCCGCTGAACGGCACCCGGGTCCGCGTCCTCGGTGCGGACGGGCGGGACCTGCCGGCCGGGCACGACGGCGAGGTGCTGCTCGCGGGACCGGAGCAGATGCTTGGCTACCTCTCGGGTGACACGAGCGCCTTCTTGGCAGGCGGCGAGTGGTTCCGCACCGGCGACGTGGGCCATCTGACCGAGAGCGGCGAGCTGGTCATCACCGGGCGGATCAAGGAGATCATCATCCGCGGCGGCGAGAACATCTCCGCGAGCGAGGTGGAGAAGCTGCTTGCGGAGCACCCCGGCATCGCGGAGGCGGCGGTGGTCGGTGTGCCCGACGCGAAGTTCGGCGAGCGCGCGCACGCCTTTATCGTGCTGCGACCCGGTTCCGGGCCGGTGGACCTGGGGAGCGTCCGCGGCTTCTTCGATGAACGCCGGGTCTCCAGGTTCAAGACGCCCGAGTACGTCACGACCGTGCCGTACCTGCCGCGCAACAGCCTGGGCAAGGTGCAGAAGCACCTGCTGACCGCCGACCTCACGCCGCGCGATTCCTGACCCCGGCGTCGGCCGGGCCTTCGCGACCGATTCAAGAAGCCCGCCGCGGCGACCTCGTCACCACAGATCACGAACGGGTTCACGATGGATTGCCCCCGAGCGCGCATTGCAGCCCCTGGCCGGGAACGATCCTCTTCGTCATCCCGTCGAGCGATCAGGCAGCGGCACGGCTAGCGGGAGAGTAGACCGCCGGAATAGCACCGCGCAGGTTGTACCTCCCGTTCGTAAGGAAGGGCATCGCGTGGACCTAGAGCAGGCACTAACCCGGTTGGTGGAGTATGCCACTGAAGAGTTGCACATCGTGCGGAAGCGGGCTAAGGAGAAGACGCCGGCCCGTGATCACGCTCAGGACTTCCACGAGATGGAGAACGCCGCCGACCGGGTGGACCACTACGCCCACCTGCTGCGCCGCCTGCACGACAACGAACTCGGCCAGGGATGGGGGCGCGAAAACCAGTCGAGCCGGTTGAGCGGATCGCCCAGACCTGGGCCCGCAGCCTCGCGTCCCGTCCGCTGCTGTGCGAGCTGACCAGCGTGCTGTCGGGAGTGCTCGAGCGCAACGTCTCCATCGACTCGGTGCGTGAATTCAAGCGGCGGGCGATCGCCCGCAACGGCCGCTTGGCGAGCCTCATCCGTGGCCTTGTCCCGGAACTCTCTGAGCGGGCCGCGCTGGAGATCGCGTCCCTGGCCCACACTCTGCTCGCCGGGCTGTGGCCGCTGGCCAACCCCGGCCCGGTGGTGCGCGCGGCCACCGAGGATCCCGAGCTCGCGGCCGCCCACGTCGATTTCACCGGGCGCATGACGCGAGGACTCCTGTTGCTGCTCGCCGGGCAGCTCGCCACGAGGAAGACGCGCGAACGTGACTTCTGAACAGGCACGTATAGCATTCTCCAATATAACTAAGTTAGACTTCACTAGTTCAGTTGAACGAGCCCTGGAGGTGGCCATGAGCGCCGACGTCACGGCCCGGTTGCAAGAGGAAGACCTGCCGGAGATCGATGTCCTCGGCCAGGCGTTCCATGACGACGCCCTTGCCGTCCTGCGGAAGGCGCGGGCCCAGGGCACGCTGGCGCGCAGCCGCCGCGGTGTCGAGGTGCTTGACTACGACACCGTCGCCGCCCTGGTCAGCGACGACCGGTTGGATTCACAGAACGCCGGGGTGTACGCCAGGATGGGCGGCCCTCGTTCGCTGCTCGAATTCGCCGAGGACGGCCTGCTTGTCGGCATGAGCGGCGAGAAGCACCGGCGCATCCGGCGGGTCTTCAGCGCCGCCTTCCGCGTGCGTCACGTTCAGTCGCAGCGGCCGCTCATGCGCGAAGCGGCGGCGGATCTAGCCGCGGCCTGGGCCAGCGACTCCTGCGAGTTCGTTCGCGACTTCAGCAGCCCATTCCCGATGCACGTGCTGTGCCGCCTGCTCGGCGTGCCGGTGGAGGACATCCCGCTGTTCACCGCCGCGGCCACCGAGCTGCATCTCCTGGCCGCCGTTCCGCTCGCGCCCGGCTTCCCCCGCATCGACGCAGCGCTCCAGACCCTCTCGGAGTACATCACCGGGCTTGTCCGGCGGCGCAGGGACGAGCCGCGCGACGACATCGTCACCTCGCTGATCACCGTGCAGGAATCCGAGGGAAGACTGACCGACTCGGAGCTCGCGTGGAACCTGGTGAACCTGATCTTCGCCGGCCAGGACACCACGCGGTACCAGCTGGCCTCGGTGGTGCGCGCCGTCGCCCAGGCACCAGGCGCCTGGGAGCGACTGGCCACCGAGCCGGAGCTCATCCCGGCGGCCGTCGAAGAGGCCCTGCGGCTTTATCCCGTCACCCGGTTCATCGTGCGCATCCCCCGCGACGACCTGATCATCGGAGACCTGAGAGTGCGGCGCGGCCGGCGGGTGATACTGAACCTCCTCGCGGCCAGCCGGGATCCCAGCCGTTTCGAGCGCCCCGACGAGTTCCTGCTGCCCCGGCCGGGGCCTCACTTCAGCGTCCCCTTCGGCTGGGGCATGCACCACTGCCTCGGCGCCACGCTCGCCGAGGTCGAGATGGAAGAGGCGCTGCGGTTGCTCATCGAGAGCTATCAAGACGTCCGCGTCATCGGCATTCCCGCGATGACACCACCCCCGGGCATGCTGTACGGCCCGGAGAGCATGCTGCTCCAATTCGCGAAGAAGCGGGCGTAGACGCGATGAGACACACTCAGGGAGAGGCCCTCAGCGGACGCGTTGCCCTGGTCACCGGGGCCACTGGCAGCATGGGCGCGGCGATCGCCCAGTGGCTCGCCGACGATGGAGCGGCCGTGGCCGGCGTCGGCCGTACCAGCGACAGCGGGCTTCGCGTCGCCAAGCAGATCATCGCCGGGGGAGGACGGGCCTGCTTCATCACCGCCGACGTCAGCTGCGAGGATCAGGTCCGCGACGCGGTCGCCGCCGCGGTTGAGTCCTTCGGCCGGCTGGACGTGGTCGTCAACGCCGCCGCGGCGACGGAGTTGCTCCGCGGCGCTGGCGAGCAACCGGTCGTCGACGAGCCCACCCAGGTCTTCGACCGGATGATGCGCGTGAACCTCTACGGACCGTTCTGGACCGCGAAGTACGCGATACCGCACATGCTGCGCACGGGTACCGGCGGCGCGATCGTCAGCGTCTCCTCGATCAGCGCCAGCCGGGTCGACCGCTCGATGCCCGCCTACGCCGCGTCCAAGGCCGGCCTGGAAGGCCTGACCAGGCAAATCGCCACCGACTACGGCGAGCGGGGAATCCGCGTCAACGCGATCGCCCTGGGATCCATCCGCAGCGTGGAGACCGCCCACATCCACGACGACCCGATCAACGGGCCGGCCAGGCGGCGCAACCGGATGATCCCGGAGCCGGGCACGGTGGACGACGTCGCGGAGCTGGTCGCCTATCTCGCGTCCCCGCGCAGCGCGTTCCTGACGGCGGCGGTCGTACCGCTGGACGGCGGCGCGATGTCCGCCTACCCCGCCCCCGTCATAGCCGAGGCGAAATCCGATAAGAAAGGGTGAGAGAGTACCGATGGCGGATTCTCCAGTACATGTGGTTACCGGTGGCGGGTCTGGCATCGGCGCGGGCGTCTGCAGGCAGCTTGCCTCCGCGGGAGCGAGTGTCGTCGTCGTCGACCGCAACCTGGACGCTGCCGAAGCCGTCGCGGCGGAAGTCGACGGGACCGCGCGTCAACTCGACGTCACCGACGAGGACGCCGTGGAGCGCGGGTACGCCGAACTCGGCCCGATCGCCGGCGCCGTCAACTGCGCCGGCTTCTCCATGCTCAAGCCGCTCGTGGGATCGACGCTGGCCGACTGGCACCGGATGACTTCGGTCCACCTCGACGGAACGTTCCTGTGCCTGCGCGCGGCCGCGTCGTCGATGATCACGCACGGCCTGCCCGGTTCTATCGTCAACATCGCGTCGGTCAACGCCCAGTTCGCGCACCGAGGCCTCGGCGCCTACAGCGCCGCCAAAGCCGGGATCGTGATGCTCACCCGCGTGGCCGCCCTCGAACTGGCCGCCGCAGGCATCCGGGTCAACGCCGTCGCACCCGGGATGGTGGTCACCGGCATGAACCGCGCCAGGTTCGACGACGAAGACTTCACGCGGACCTGGACCGCGTCGATGCCACTCGGCCGGGTGGCTTACCCAGTCGACATCGCCAAGGTCGTGGAGTTCCTGGTGGGCCCGGACAGCGGATGGGTCACCGGCCAGACCATCGCCACCGACGGCGGCGTCTCGCTGCGAGTGGAACCCAAGATCTTCGCCGACGAACAGTGGACGAGGTCGGCGCTGGCCGAGGTAGTCGAGGCCCGTGAAGGTTCGCGAGCGACAAGCACAGGTACCGAACGGAGCGCAGCCCGATGATGAGGCGAACCATTTTCTCCCCGGACCACGAGGCCTTTCGCGCACTGGCGCGATCGTTCTTCGAGAAGGAGTGCACGCCGCACACCGCCGAGTGGGAACGCGCGGGCATCGTGGACCGCGAGGTCTGGCGCAAGGCGGGCAAGGCGGGCCTGCTCGGGTGGGAGGCACCCGAGCAGTACGGCGGCGCCGGCATCCGCGACTATCGCTACAACGCGATCATGACCGAGGAGTTCCTCGCCACCGGGTCATCGGGATTCGGCTACGCACTGCACAACGACGTGATGCCGCCCTACCTTCTCAGCCTGACCACCGGCGAGCAGAAGGCTCGCTGGCTGCCCGGCTGGGT
>Ga0210387_10002925_pt1 | contig 13106 bp, 12 predicted proteins | sample IncBWC7OmetaG_FD_160108 | JGI IMG/M metagenome (GOLD analysis project Ga0210387, IMG submission 160108) | Forest soil microbial communities from Barre Woods Harvard Forest LTER site, Petersham, Massachusetts, United States - Inc-BW-C-7-O ...
GTCTACGCTGCTTTAGAGTCTCAAAGTTTATCGTGCCATTCGCCTCGTCTATGCGCTCCGGCGTCAGAGCTAACACTTCGGATATCCGCGCTCCGCTCAACGCGAGCACGGCGCAGAAGCTCGCGGTCTTGCCCTTAGCTTCGAGTGCGGCTTGAAGAAAACGGGACCGCTCAACCGGCACGAGGTATTTTCTACGGCCGCGGGTGTCGAATAGCGAATACTCCATACTTCCGGTCTTCGCCGGTTGGGGCTGCGCCCGTCCACCATTAGTTGTTGACTTCCTTGACCGCTTTGAAACAAAATCCCCCATATTGTTCATCAGTATAGCAATGTTCCGCGTTTATTTCGGGCTGTTAGCCACTGATAGTTAGGCCTGCTTAACAAATGAATTCACGCGGAGACAATACATGTCGTCGACCCTAGACCCCGAGGCGACGGCCAGGGATTTTCATTTTGAAGAATATCGGAGGCTTATCCAGGAAATTCAAAACCGACTAGAGGCGCTAAGCGAATTCGAAAAATATGCCATCGTAGGAATGGCCGCGCTCTATTCGTGGTTTCTATCAAAATTAGCGATGCCGCCCGAGCCATTGCTTCGGTATGCGCTGTGGCTGCCGGTGGTGATCTCCGCGCTCGGTCTCCTTCGGTCATATACGATGCGCCGTCGAATTTATGCGATTTCAAGGTATGTTGTTGAGATCGAGAAGGTCTATGCGCTGAAGAGCATTCGCCCCGCCGCTGCGCTTTGTGGTTGGGAAACTATCATGCAGCCCGGTCGCGAAGGGTGGCGATTTTTCTTGCCGACCTCGGACCCTTCGATAACCTGGGCTGTTCTACTTCCGCTGACGGCGACTATCGCTCTTTGGAGCTAGCGGCAGGCTGCGGCAAAGTTTTGAACAAAATCCGCATACTGTTCAGTATGCTGATTATCGGGTGAAAGGCTGATTAAGGCATCCTCAGTCATATAGCGAAGTGCCCGCACACAGAGGCGGGCACTTGCAAATCGCTTGAGGTGATCCGCTATCGTCCGCAACGCACAGGCGGAGAAGGATGCGAATCATGCATAACGTTACGAACACCGCTAATGAGCAGAAGGAGGCTCAATACGCCCACCAGCGCTTGCAACGATTTACGGCTTTGGAACATTGGGGTTCTCCTGTGGGAGGCAGAGCGTCCAGGCGTTGGGCGCTCACTTCTCCCACGGAGAACAATTCACACTACATTAATAGCTCAGAAATTCAAGCACACGCGAGCTCAGCCATGTTTCGATAGATATACTTTGCTCGGCACTTGTCATGAACGTCCCTCGTGCGGCGCCACTAATTCATTCTGTCGTGATTTGGAGTAAGCTCGATTCTCCTGGCGGAGATCGAGAGCTATGCGCGGGAAAGGGATTATCGCAACAAGTTCTTTGGCAGTGTTTATCTGCTGCTGCGGCAGTGTTGCCATGTCGCGCAGCGTATGTGATCCCGCCCTGAGGTCAGCGCGCTTTACTTCGCAACCACGGGGGTCCTTTTCCTCTCCCGGAGAGACAGCCTCCCAGCGCGCGGAGCGCTATGCTCGTTATGGAACGCCGATGATCTCATTGTGCCCCGGCGAGCGCATTTCTTCAATTCCAGTGCCGCGAGATAACGACCCTCTCTGGATACATCGCGTTGATGCTCAGGGCGTAGGAATTGCTGATGGGACCTATTATCCCAGAACCAGAAAGGTAGCCTGGCAGCCGTCTACTATTAGGGGAAACAGGCGAAGCCGAGCCCTGTACGAGAATCCCTTTGTTGAAACAGAAAAGGCTGATCCTGTAAGCATGCCCGAGCAGAAAGTATCCGTTACAAGTTCGATTTCCGCGCAGTGGGCGATATTTTGCCAGAATTTCTCAAGAAATTTTCTATGGAATGTTGTTGAATTTGCGGCAGCCCTAACAGGGCTCGCGGTCGGCTTTCAAGCGTTGTTTCAGCCAATTAAAAGACTACTAGGTCGCCTAACCTAATAGTACCCAACGCTTCTCATGCAGCTTGCCCCGGCCAACATGGTGCAACATTGATATGACTTCGAACCTCTTGGAGGCCCAAAAGACTACATGCGACCTAAGTGGGACCGCGCTCAGCCCGGACATCTCAGTTCAGAGACGGACGGTCTCTCAGATTCTGCGAATTGATGTTCTTGGCCTCCTAGTCCGCAAGCATGAACAGACAACTATGACCGCGGGTCCAGTATCGGCTATATCGGCGGATAGCATGAAAGCGGCGCGCGATTCGCGGGCAGAAAGGTTGGGTGATGAGCGCGAGCGATTTTGGAGATGCCATCATGAAAGGCATCCTGGATGCGGCGAAACGGGAGCTTCAGGCGCGCTTCAGCTCAGTTCGCGATCCGAAAACCGGAGAGTTTCCTATCGTTTTGGTCGAGGGAACCCGCTTGGAAGATCTAAGAGTACGTATCGACGCGTCGCCGAACCTAATAGCGATAATACGGGAGCGAATGTCGCCCCAGGACCTACGAAGTGTGGATTTAACTACGCAGGCTGACGAAATGGTCCCTAAAGCATTCCTCAGTTACACTGCCGCCAACCGAGCGCTCGCCGAAAAGATTGCAACCGCGTTCCAGAAGAATGGTGTTGATACGTGGTGGGCAGAATGGGAAATGGGGCCAGGTGATAGCATTCGACAGAAAATTGACACGGGCCTCAGAGACTGTACCCATTTCCTGGTGCTCTTAACGCCACAGTCGATCGATCGCCCTTGGGTTCTAGAGGAAATGGACGCTGGCTTCGTGCGCATGATCGACCAGGTGAGCAAATTCATTGCGCTACGCCATGCACTGCCAGTTTCGGCGCTTCCGCCTTTGCTTCAGGGTAAGCTTGCACCCGAGATTGATGCTGATGCGTCGAATATCGGTGAGTTAATAAACTTCATTCACGGCGTTAGTCGGAAGCCCGCGCTAGGGCCCAAACCTCTAGCAATGGAAACAGATCGTACGGGATATTCACCAGCTGCGTCAAAAATCGCGGAGATTTTCGCAAAGGAAAGCCATAGCGGCCATGTTCTCGATCCGCAGCGCACTATCGACGAGTTGATGGAGAGAACCGGCTTAACCAAAAACGACGTGAAGGATGCGCTTCATGAAATGAGGCATTATCTGCACGTTTCGCACGATCGTACGTGGCCGCAGAACAATTTCTTTGTCGAATTCGACAAGCACTATATGAGCTGGGATGCGGAAAAAGATGCCTTGCGACTCGCGGCGGATATTGTCAACGATGAAACCTTCCCAGCTTCACCAGCTGAAATTGACAAGATTTACGGCTGGGGGCCGCGCCGCCTCAACCCAGCGCTAACTTATCTGAAAGATCGTGATTTGGCTTCGATCCACAGCACGATGGGGTCACAATATCTTACGTACCGTGTGTTGGGGACCGACAGCACGCGACGCTTTGTTGCCAGCAGAACTTAGTGTGCCGCAACGGTCAGTACGACTAGTTCGGTTGCGATGCAAAGGTAGATGAAACATAAGTGTCCGCTTTAGGCAAAACGGCTATTGCCCGATACGCCCGCAGATAATGCCCAGAGATGCCTACACAGCTTCAATACGAGTTTGCGTCTGCATGCCTCCGAACGAGGCTTGGATACTGCGGAGATTCGATTGTGAGCGGACTTGTGTATGAGAAATGCCCAATCAAATCAGTGGGCTGGCTTTTGTATAACGGATATCCGGAACCCGCGCTGAGGCCCCAAACGACCAAGGCAACTTTGAAGCATAGCCGGAGAAGGTCCCGTGCCCTAACATCGCCATGTCGCTGAATATTATGGCGGGGGAGGCAAACTAATGTGGCAATTTCTGAAAGGGCTTGGATGGTTAGGAATTGTCATCACGGCAGTAGTGCTGACAGTGTTAGCGGCTGTCGCGCTTTATTTTTTGATCGTGATGCGCGCGCATACAACAGGGAACGCCAGCAGCGCTCCGGTTTCTCAAGCTGAGCAGGCCATTGGAGATCGCGAGGCCTCCAATGCAGTTGTTGAACACATGGCAATAATATCGGCGATCCTCAAATGCCATGGTATTTATGATGTCAATTCCATCCCGCGGGGCCAGCAACCTACACTACATTCCGGAGATATATTCTCACCATCGGGCTCTGAAAAAATTATTCCACTCAGTAGCACGGATATAGCGGTCGCATATCTCAGCAAGACCTTACTTCAACGGCGAGCTGACACGGCTATGGCCGTAGATGGCGCCCAAAGACAGATGATACTATGGCAGTTCGCTGTGATCTTCGGAGGTGCTGTCGCGACTATTTTAGTCAGCTTAAGCTCGCGAAGTGGCGGCACAGGTGAACCGTCCAAGAGCTTCCGAGTTTTATCCATGTCTGCCGTGATCGCTTCTGCAGCGGCGACTGCATTATCTTCAATGTCAACATTTATCGGCGCGCAGGCGGTATATGCAAGCAATCAGAAATCGTTATCTTCGCTTCAGCAACTTCATAGTGAAATTGCCACATTATTTCCCTTTGAGTACGATCAAAAAGTGTGCGGAGAAAAGCAAGACCCGCGCCAGATCGAATTAATTAACAACAATATTCAGCAATGGTCGTCTCGGCTTGGAACGATTGTGGGCGGCCCATCAAGCTCTAGTAATGGTGGCGATGCGAAATCGAGCTCATCCAAGTGATCGATGTCGGGGGCCCTCCGCGGCTCCATCTGGGACAGCGGCTGTCCGTCGCCCCGGAAGTGAAAAAACTAGAGAAAATACGGCAACTATAGGTTTTCTGGAATAGTATGCTCCTTCAGTCCACGTATCGCGCCGTTGGAACAAAATCCCCCATATTGTTTCATCAGTATACAGATAAGTGTGAAGTCCCTCGTGCTATCCCGTCGCATATTGCCGGGGAAGGGGATGTAACCTATAGTGGAGTGCTACAGTATCTCGCCTTGGGGGGCATATGGCAGACCGCACGCAGACCGTTGGTGGAGTATCTCTGTTCCTTATATTCCTTACGCTCTTGATTACCCTTGCATTTCCAGGAATATCCGATTGCCTTTCTGGTTGGCTATTTCACAAATACGCCCACTGGTTCCATGACTCCTCCAGGCCGGTCACTGGAGAGGACGGGCCTGTAGCTCGATGGTACTTGGTGGCTATTGTACTGAATGCTGTAAGCATTTTTTGCGCCGTCACGCTCACTTTCGCGAAGGACGGGCTGTCGAGGTTTGACGGCGCCATGTGCTTCATATTTGGCTTGGCCGTGGTATTCACGTTTGGGAGCTCTGTCTTTGTCGAAAGATCCATTCTCGACGTGACAGTCGTGACTTCTTTGATAGTCGCTCTCTACGTGGCATCGGACTTATGGGGAATGCACTTTGAGGCTCCGAAAGGGTCCCCCAATCATGTCCTCTACTGGCTCCCGTTTTGGTGCTTGGATTTTCCCATGCTTGTGGCGCTCGCGATCTTTCTCGTCGCGCACTACCTCCTCAATTCGCTGCCGCTCCAATTCTATGAGGGTGTAGGGATTGGAGCGATGGTTTTTGGCTCTATGTGCTACATAGCGCTTATGACGGTCGTCGTGCATTCATCGTCTCGAACAAGATAACTATTCTCGCAAGCAGGAGAGCAACATGAATCAACTATCAGCCTTTAGACTGTCGATGGTGGCGCTCTTTGCCGCGTTGAACGCTGGAGTGGGTTTTATTGTGCAACTCTTGAAGCTTCCGATCTATTTGGATCTAATTGGATCGGTTCTCGCCGTCGTCCTTTTAGGGCCGGTCTACGGAATCGCGGTTGCGGTTTTGGGAATAATTTTGCTCGGGCTTCTCACGGTCCCAACGGCATTTGCCTATGTGGGGACGGCTGTGGTGGTTACTCTGTTTGCGTACGTCTTTCACAAGTATGGATACTTGAAGAAGTGGCCGCAAACGATCGCCTTCGGTCTTGTGCTTGGAATAATATCGGCGGTCATGTCTGCCCCCGTGACTGTCTACTTATTCGGCGGTATCTCATTCGTGGGCGCTGATGCGGCGACAGCGTTTTTCAGAGCGACGGGAAAAACGATATTCAACAGCGTTTTCCTTGGTGGACTGGCGACGGACCCGGTGGACAAAGTGCTCTTGAGCATAATCTGTTTCGTTCTCATACAGCGGCTGCCGGAGCGGCTCAAAGAACGCTTGTCGACTTCGAATGACGTCGGCGCCAGATAGCTGACGCTGGTGTAGAGGGGGCAGTAGTGGGCGGGCGGGGAAAATCGGCTGGCGTGAATCCGATCATCCTTGCCGGAATAATTGCGTGCAGCTTTCTCATAGCGTTTTTGGGTAGCCAGGCACTTCAGGCTGCATGTGTATTTGTGCATCTCGCATTCGCATTTCTTCTCTCGGATCACTACATGTGGCTTAGGCGCCTTTCGCTTCTCTCATGCATTTCTTTCGCGTTTTTCTTTGTTGTTTACGGCATTTCATTTCCGAGCTTCGTTCTGAGTCAGTCTGGCGTCTCTTTGGCATTTGCCAGTTGGCTGAGGATAGTGCTCATCCTGACGTCAGTCATTGCCGGCAGTCAGTTGGTGAAGAGGCGTAGGCTATTTGCCACTCTGATCAGACTTGGTGTGCCTACATATTTTATGTATCCCCTGTTCCAGGGATTTGCTCTCGTCGAAAGGTTTCAGGAAAAGGCCGCAAGCGTGCTCTTGGCGTTGCGTCTGCGAGGACTACGCCTGCGCGGACCTATAAGTCGTCTGCTTGCGCTGGTGGACGCCTTTGCCGCCCTCTTTAACGGCGTTCTCGTGGAGGTAGATCAGCGCGATCTAGCGCACTCCGCACATGGCTATCACCTCATGCGGCCAGCGCGCACGGCTCCGCCGGAAAAAATGTTGATGGGGCTTGACCTTATCTATCTGGTGCTATGGATGGGGCTGTTTACCCTTGGGTTCTGGCAATGGAAGATTTAATGCCTCGGCTTAAGTTTTCCGGAGCTGCGCTTGGATCGGGCGACCGGCACCTAAAATTCGGCCCCGTCTCATGCGAGTTTGACCCAGTAAGCGTGCTGGGTTTGTATGACCTGAACCTCTTGAGCGCGCAGGAAATCATCAGATGGTTTGTTGGTGCACCGCCTGAATTCAAAAGCACTAACCGTACGGGGGACCTGCTATTGAACGGGGTATCTTGCGCAGGAACCTTCAAGTCCTACGACTGCGCATACGTCTCCTACGCAGCGGCAGTGGAATTTTCTGGCTTCGCCGACAATCCGGCGGATGAACTGGCAGTCTCGCTGGAGCTCAGCGGAGTACCCTGGTCGCAGATAGAGCCAGCTATTGATTGGCATCTCAACGTGTTCGGTCTTTCCGGCGTCCGCGAAAGCAATTTGGGTTGGCTTTCAGGAGGGCAAAAGCAGAGGTTGGCAATAGCGTCGTCCCTCATTATGAATCCGTCACGGGTTGGGATGCTTTCCATTCTGGCTGAACTAGACCCCTCCTTTCGTCGTCATTTGATCCAGTACCTTAGATTCCTGTCTGAAACGATAGGATCGACATTCATAATCTCGACATATACTGGCGAGGTCGATGAAAGCGTATTTGGGCAGGTTTTATCAGACCCGAATTTTATCGGACACGTAGGGTCAACTGTCACCTCCACATTCCGTCCTGCCGTAGATTCCTCAAAAGACGAGGTGCTTGCGACGTCGCTTCATTCCTTCCGATATAAGCGCGCGAAGATACCTACGCTAAGCAATATGGCTTTTGATCTTAACAGAGGAGAGCTGCTGTTTATTGTGGGGGAAAACGGTACAGGGAAGACGACGTTCGCAAAAATTTTAAGTGCGACGACGCCCGAATGGAGAACCTATGCCGGCTCAATACGACTTCTAGGAAGAGAACTCTCAGGATTCAAACCGGAAGAGCTGTGGTCGCTCATCTCCTACGCTCCTCAAGACCCCACCGATTACTTTTCTAGATCCACCGTACGCCGAGAATTTGCAGCCTATCGGAGCGCTGCGATTGTTAGCTTCGAGGAAAAATTGATCGAGGTGCTCGGCCTAACGGAGGTTCTAGACAAAAATCCCTATGATTTAGGACCTGTCGAGCGAAAGAAAGTCTCGTTTGTCATTGCCGCTCGCAGTGCACCCACAATTTTGCTCCTGGATGAACCGACACAGTATCAGGACTACCCAGACCTAAAGAAACTCGTGCAAGCCATGGATCTAACGCTCTCGAATGGTACAAGCATCCTTTGCATTACTCACGACGAAAGGCTGCTCCAGGCATTTCGTTTTGCGCGACGGCATGCAATCCTGTATAATTCCTCTGTCTCACAAATCGGTATGGATTCCGGCGCCAGAAACCCTACAGCCCGACCAATCGCCAGAACCTCTGTTGGCAAGTATTTTCAGAACCCAAAATGGCGCCCAAGCGGTAGTTCTAGGTCGAAGCTGGTAACGCTGTTGCAGCGCGACTGGGAACAGCAGTTTCCCGCTTGGTCTAGAGCTTTTCTAAATATTCTCGATAACTGGAATCGGAAGCAATATCCACTCCTGAACAACGTCTTTGACGCCCTGGTGGACAGCTGGCAGGGGAATGAAGAGCCGCTGCGCTATGTCGATTTTGGCTGCGGCAACGGCTGGCAAACCGCTTATACCGCTCGGGCTTTGCGAGAGCGAGGTATCGATGTCCAAGCGGCGGGTTTCGATCTCAGTGCGCGAGCAATTAAGAGCGCGAAAGCGCTATTCAATGAAGGCTGTCACATTTCATTTGGTGTCGAAGACTGTGCAGAAGATGATCTGCGGAAGAAGGTGGCGGGGCGAAGCCTATCGCCAGTGAATTTGATTACCGGTTATTTTCTCCTTCATGACACGCTTCATCCTCTTGGCTTGCTCACCAACGCATCGAAGCTACTTGCGGACGGAGGCTGGGCGATCTTCTCTATGATTAATCCTCTATGGATCGAAGAGAGCATAGGCCAGAAGGAGATTCGTCCAATTGTCTTCCGCACGGAGGAAGGCGACGAGAATTGTGCATGTGATTGGGTTGGAGAATTTCAAATTCAAGATTCCTCCGGCGGAGCCGCGCTTGTTCCCTATTTTCATCGCTCGCTAAATTTGTACGAGGAACTCTTCAGGAGCGTTTCGATGCAGTTGTTTCGCATCCTTTGGGTTGCAGATGGAAAAATTATCGAACGGCAGCCTTTCTCGGCAGCATGGGAGTGGACAACTGAAGTTCCGTCCAACGTTCAATCCATATTGCTTGTTTGTCGCAAACTCTCCTCATAGTTGGGGTATCGATGACAGATCAGCTATCGAACCGTGGTGAGCTACTCGCCAAAGCCCGGGCGTTCGCGCACAATGCCTACGCGCCTTATTCCCGATTTCGGGTCGGGGCAGCTGTAGTCGGAAGCAAGGGGATATACTTTGGAGCAAATGTCGAAAACGGGAGCCTTGGGCTGAGCCTTTGCGCTGAGCGCGTAGCCCTATCCCTCGCTACCGTCGCCCAGGATTACGATATATCGGTTATCGCCGTTGCCTGTATTGATGCGCAAGTTTCCAACGCGTCCCATGAATTGATGCCTTGTGGTGCTTGCCGGCAGTGGATGATGGAGTTGGCGCCTGAGGCGGCCATATATGTCGAAGGAATTGAAGCTGCGTTTACCGTCGAAGATCTGCTCCCGAACGCCTTTAGACTTTCTCAGCTACAAACTCTGTAGCTTCTTCAGGTGATTTCCAAATAGAGCGCCGAATGATCCGATACTTGTTCGGGCAACACATCAAAGTGACCGACAGAGATATCCGGTGACACAAAGATGTAATCTGAAAATCTCTCCGCTTTTGAGTAGTAGCTTGTGCGTGTAGAATTTACTTCGTGTTCAGTGATCAGGTTCCGCATGTTTTGTTCAAGTATCCGCACGCTTTCGGTGTCCGGAGCTAGATTGAGGTCTCCGCAAAGTATTTTTGAGCCGCGATGAGAGGTCATAAAATCGGCTATCGCCTCCGACTGTCTAATGCGATCACCAGAATCGCCCTTGCCCTTTCCATTCCAGAGGCCATGAACATTACCCAGCAGAAATTCGCGGTTGTCATATTCGAAGCGGAGATATTGCAGCTTTCTGGAGTGTTCCGCTATGTGGGAAGTCGAGCGGCTTTCGTGAACGAGAATTGCCCCTTCTTCGATCAACCGAAGTTTTTTCGTTATGAATATCGCGAGCCCGTAATATGCTCCTAATAGCGGGCTGAAAAAGCCGAGGTGGGAGTCTAAAATCGAAGCGATCTCGGAATATAGGTCGAGAGCGTATTCGCCGGTTTCATCGGGACGTAGCTTTCCTTGAGCATTGTTGTATATCTCTTGAAGGCAGAATATATCGACCTCCTTGTGGCTCAAAAAAAACTTGAGTAGCTGCGCATGCAGTATGCCGCTCCACGTGTTTAGCGTTACGATCTTCATGTCGGAACTATAGACCTTTCATCGGCTGAGGCTATATATGAGGTTGATACGAGGGCGCACCATACACTTACCACACTCCCGGCTTTGTCGGATCGTCCGCGCCGTCCTGCTCGGGCTCGTTCGCAACCTTCTGAGCGGTCGCGGTAAGCCCCAGGCCGTACTTCTCTTTCGGCAAGCTCACCCTCTCCCTGTTCACCACCGTCAACCGCTCATAGGCCGCCTGCGATAGTTGCGGCTCTTCCTCGAGCACTCCCACTGGCACTGGAATAGAAACCGCTTGCGGCGTCACGTTCCGAATATGTGCCGCGAACTGAAGCCTCGGCTGCGACAGGATGAAATCCGGCGTAGTGCGCAGATCGGGCGCGAGCATTCGGGCATCCGACATCGAGACGCCCGAAGCCATTTTGATCGAGGTGTTCGCAGCCAGGGACGACCGAAGCGCTCCGGTGCATTGGTCGAGGAATTGGTGCGCGAACACACAGCCGAGCTTGTACTTGCGAGCTTCCGTCAGGAGATCATCAATATTGCTGTCGAAGTACGCAGCCGCTTCGTCCACGATCAGAAACGCAGGTTTGCGTTCATGCTCCGGTAGCGCGGCGCGTTCGAGCACCGCTTGCAGGACGAGTGATATAAAGATGCGCCCGAAATGGGCGGATGAGCCCTTGAGGAAATCCTTGGCGGTATCAACGAGGATAATCGAGTTGGTATTGAGCGCCGTGAACAAGTCGATCTTCGTCCTGGGCGATGTGAACAACCGGGCCAGCGTCGGGTTCTCAAGGATGGCGTTGAGCCGGTAGCGGATTTGCTCCTTGGTCTGCGCGAACGTCTTGCTTGCGAAATCACGCTCGAAGAAATTGCGCTGAATGGGAGGCAGGCTCTCGATAGCCGCGCGGTAGGGCGTCGCATCGTCCATTAGATTGATGAGGTCAAGGATGGTGGCGTTCCGGCCCAGCGTCTCAGGGAGCGCCAGCATGAGGCGGGCGACGAAGCGGAAGAACACGCCCTGCTTGGCCGTGAGGTCGGCGCCGAGAAGGCCGTTGAACAGATAGTCGAAGGTCTGGATCACCCCGGCAGTGACCTGCTCCTTCGTGACCTCGTCGTATCCGCCGAGGCGATTCCGGTTCACGTCGAAGATATTGAGCGCCGGAGGGTGCTCGATATCGCGAGGCGTGATGTACAGGAGTCGGTCGGCAAGCGCTCCGCCGTCAGGATCAAATAGCGCCAAGTGAGAGATCTTATTGATGAGGTCCGTCTGGCTGTCCACGATCACGAGCGCGGGCGGGTCCTGCGATTGAAGGTCGTGGAGAATGAGGTGCTGGAGGAGTTGGGTCTTGCCCGCGCCGCTGCCGCCGACGACGTGCATATGGCTGAAACGGTCCTCGTAGGTCAGCTTGAGGGGTACCGGCGCCATGAGGAGGTCAATAAAAGGCGTGTCCTTGAAGTACGCCTCGACCAACTCGCCAAGCGGCGCGTCGTTCGCCGAGGGTATCCGGTACGGCCGGCCCTTGGGGTTCTGCGGGTCTGCGATCTTCGAGACGGCGCAGAGGTTCGCGTGCATGGTCTGCGTGACTTCGACAAAGAGCCCGTCGTCAACGTAGTTGGGGTTCCACAGGATAGCGAAGAGCCGGTCGAGCACCTTCCTTGGCGCCGGCAGCACGTTGAAGAGCGGGATCGTGAAGGGGGAAGTGTCGGAGATCTGTGGCAGGTCGCCCGTGATCGCGTCGAGGGTGAGATAGAGGCCGCCGAGGAGGAAATCTATCGCCCGCTCCTCGTTCACGAGGAAATGGCGCTTCGCGGTCAGATACCGCTCTAGGTCCACTTGTTGCTTGAGCGAAAGTTGCGCCGCGTCCCATTTGATTTCGGGGAACTCAAAGATAGTGGTTTCGAGATTGGCGAGGTTGAGAAGCGTCCGCGAAAACGGGCCATGTAGCGCTTCGGGCAATCCGCTGAAGCTCCCCACGATGCGCCCGCATGTGTCACAACCGCGTTCTCGTCCGCATATGGGGAGGCATAGTGCATCCTGCGGACTTCGTTATAGAGGGCGCGGAGTTCCGACAGGTTGCGCGCCCGCTCGTCGGTAAAGCGGCGGCTGAATGGCGTGAAGGTCGAGGGCGTGAAGTCGTCCGCGATCTTGGTGACGACCGGCACGAACGAGAGGAAGGTGCTCCGAGCCATTTCAGAGGTATTCCGCCAGGACGCCCACTACCACGACTACAAGGACCGCAATCACCGCGTACCTGACCCATTCCTCCGGGCTCACGTTCTCGAGCCGGTCTTGCCACGTATCGAACTCGCTCGAATCGGACTGGCAGAATTCGAGGAGGCCGGTGCCGGCGGTACTGATGAGATCGAGCGAGCCCTGCCCAGTATGAAGCTTCTCCCCGTCGCTGAAGTCTATGAGCGCGATACTGCCGTTGAATGTCGCGGCGACTTCGAGATAGCGGGTGAGGGTCCGGCACGCCGTCATGAGGGCGTCCTCCGCCTCAAGCAGCTCTTCGAGGTCCTTGCACTCGATGTGCTTCCCCCGTCCCAGACTGTCTACGGAGATGTTGAGGGAAAGCGCCGCCCTCGCGAGCGATACGGCGCCCTTGAGGTATCCGATCGCGGAGCCGTCAGTCCGATCGCGCGACCTATCGAGATGCCGCTTGGCAGCCCGGCTGTTGTAGATGACCTGTTTGCCGAGTTTATATTTCTG
>Ga0210387_10002926_pt1 | contig 13099 bp, 13 predicted proteins | sample IncBWC7OmetaG_FD_160108 | JGI IMG/M metagenome (GOLD analysis project Ga0210387, IMG submission 160108) | Forest soil microbial communities from Barre Woods Harvard Forest LTER site, Petersham, Massachusetts, United States - Inc-BW-C-7-O ...
CCCTCGTCGCTCATCGCTGAGCTCTGCGCGGCGCGTTGCCCGTTCTCGACCGCGAGCGCGTACAGCGCGGGATTGCCGTTAAGCGAGTACAGCGCGAGCATCCACTGCAGGTAGACCGCGTCGTACTGCGGCGCGAATTCGAGCATCGGGCCGAAGCGGTGGAGCGCGTTCGCGGTCAGGTAATCCGCGAGCGCGCAATCCCCCGCGGCGCCGCGCAGCTTGCAGAGCAGCGCCTGGGCGTAGATGAGCGGCGACTGGATGTAGTCGATCGGCGTGCTCGCGAGGCTGCCGGCGGCGTACAGCTGGTCGCTCTGGCTGAAGCCGCCGGTGTTCGCGAAGGCGAGGAACCGCTGTGCCTGGGCGAGCGCGAAGCGCGAGTGCGTCTGCTGGTAGAGGAGCGTCGCCAGCAGCGTCGCGCTCGCGAGCGCCTCGCCGGCGGTGTAGGGGTGATCGGTGTTCCACCAGATCCCCCCGCCGACGGGGTCCCAGCCCGCGGCGACGATGTAGCGCAGGGCGCGCTGCGCATCGGCGAGATAGCGGCGCGTGCCCGTGGCGCGATAGGCCTCGACGAAGGCCAGTCCCCACCAGCCGTTGTCGTCGAACCACGTCTCCGTGTCGGCGGTGCGATCGCCGGTATAGGGGGAGTAGCCGGGGACGGGGCGCAGGCCCGGGTTCAGATAGCGCTCGGCCCCGCTCGCGAACCGCGCGAGGGCACGGCGGTTCGCGGCGCTCGGCTGGGCGATCGTGATCGCATCGAGCGACTGGAACAGCGGCACGATGTCCCAGATCGTGGCCAGCGGATAGCGGTCGTGGTCGTGCAGGCGCGCGTCATACCAGCCGCGCCGCCGGTCTCGCCACCGGCGCTCGGCCGTCGCCACGCCGGTCTGTGCCAGCGCGAGGTAGTGGCGCTGCGCGGAGGTCAGCGCGGGAGCGGACCGCCGGGCCGTCGCGGGTGTGGCGGTGAGCGCGCAGACGGCGGACAGGACCGTGAGGGTCGGCGTGAGGAAGCCAAAGATGAACGCGCGCACAAGGGTCATAACCCGACACGTCCATCATCGGCGCGGTGCGGTCACGGTGTGAGCGTGGGGGGCGCGCTTGGACTGCTTTATGGGAGAGCCATAGCCCCGCGGCTGCGTCGGCTTGCCGTCGGCGCCGCTCACCGCAGCCGCGGGCATTGAGGGAGCGCTTCTCTTTGAGTCGAGCGCCGTGTGCGGCGCTGCGGTGGTGTGTGCGGGAGCCGCGGGCGTCAGCCGGCGAGCCTGACGCCGCCCTCGGGCGTGAGCGTCCAGTGCGGGTTGTGCGCGATCTCCCACGGATGGCCCTCGGGGTCTACGAACACCGAGCTGTAGCCGCCCCAGAAGGTCTCCGCGGGCTCGCGGCCGATCGTGGCCCCGGCGGCGCGCGCCTGCTCGGTGACTCTCGCGACCTCCGCGGGCGAGCCGAGGTTCAGTGCGAGCGTGACCCCGCCCCAGCCGGGGGCGTCGCTCACGCAGCTGTCCGCTGCCAGACGAGCGCGATCCCACAGCGAGAGGACCATGTCTCCGACCTGGAAGAAGACCACGTCGTCCTCGGGCCCCGCGCCCGTCTGCCACCCGAGCGCTTCATAGAAGCGCCGCGCGCGAGCGAGATCGCGCACGCCGAGGGTGATCACGGTGACGCGCTGGCGCATCGGTGCAGTCTCGCAGAGAGCCGCAGCTCGCAGGCGCCGACCGCGGAGTCCCACGACTCGCTCGTCGCGAGCGGCAAGGGTGATCTGTGGCGCCGCTTCGTACGGACGACCGGTGGCGGTCGCCGGTGGCGATGCGATCGGTGGCCGCTCCAGAATCGACGGTCCTTTAGAGTGAGTGCCCGTGACGGGCAGAGGGCGGTTGGTGGCGGCTGCTCGTACGCGGGCCAGGTATCGCGCGCTCCCTCCGCCGATGATCGCGGTGGTGCTGTGCGCACTGGCGCTCAGCACTGTGTCCGCCGTGCCAGCGCGTTCCTCCGTCACGCCGGTGCGTTCGCGGGCGCACGCGACCGGCGCGGCCTGCGTGGTTCCGGGTCTTGGCAGGCCGTTGGATCGGATCTGGAGGCCGAACGTCGCCTCGGCGATCACCTACCGCCGCCGTCGGCGCGGGGACGTGGCGTTCGCGGTGCGCACCGCGGGTGCGTTCTACGGCTACCGCCCCGACCATCGGGAGTGGTCGGCGAGCGTGCTCAAGGCGATGCTGATGGTCGCCTACCTGGATCGGCCCTCGGTCGCGGGGCGCGCGCTCGACGCGCATGACAGGGCGCTGCTGGGACCGATGATCACCCGCTCGGACAACGATGCGGCCGACACGGTGGACACGATCGTCGGCGCCCCCGGTCTGCGGGCGCTGGCCGCGCGGGTCGGGATGAGCGGGTTCGCACCCGCGGAGCCGATCTGGGGCGAGTCGCAGATCACCGCGCGCGATCAGACGAGGTTCTTCCTGAACATCGACAGTCAGATCGTGTCGCGACACCGCGCCTATGCGATGCGGCTGCTCGCGAGCGTCGTGCCCTCTCAGCGCTGGGGCATCGGCGAGGTCGCCCCGCGCGGCTGGAGGCTCTACTTCAAGGGCGGCTGGGGCTCGGGCACGGGCCTGATCGACAACCAGGTCGCGTTGCTGGTCCGCGGCTGCGCGCGGGTCTCGATCGCGGTGCTGACGATGCACGACGGCTCGCACGCCTACGGCAAGCGGACCCTGAGGGAGATCTTCCGCAGGCTGCTGGTCGGCCTGCCGACCGGTCCGCGCACCCGCTATCCCTGACGCGCCGAGTGCGCGGTGTACGGGCCTGGGATGCATTTGAGAGCAGCGCCTTCATCGTCGTCGGCCCCGTCCGAAGTCCATCGCCGGTGATGTACGATCGGCGTGTCTATAAGGGGGTGTTGTCTTGTCCGCTGTGTCGGATTCTGAACTGAAGGCGCGCCATCGCGCGATGTGGGCCTCGGGGGACTACCCGTCGATGGTCGAGACGTTCCTGCTGCCGCTCGGCCCAACTCTCGTCGAGGCGTGCGGCATCACGTCAGGGATGCGAGTGCTCGACGTCGCCGCGGGAACCGGGAACGCTTCGATTCCTGCGGCCAAGACAGGCGCGGAGGTGACCGCGAGCGACCTGACGCCGGAGCTGTTCGACGCGGGGCGCCGCCGCGCTGAGCAGGAGGGCGTGGAGCTCGAGTGGGTCGAGGCGGACGCCGAGAACCTGCCCTTCGAGGACGGCTCCTACGACGTGGTGATCTCATCGATCGGGGCGATGTTCGCGCCCCACCATCAGCAGGTCGCCGATGAGTTCGTCCGCGTCTGCCGGCCCGGCGGCACGATCGGGATGCTCAACTGGACTCCCGAGGGGATGATCGGCGCGCTGTTCCGCACGATGGGGCCGTTCGCGCCACCACCGCCGCCCGGTGCGCAACCCGCACCGCTGTGGGGCGGTGAGGATCACGTCAAGGAGCTCTTCGGGGACCGCGTCGAGTTTCGCGAGTTCGAGCGGAGGATGCTGGAGATCACCGCCTTCGAGCATCCGCACGACTATGGCGAGCACTTCAAGGCGCGCTACGGGCCGACGATCGTCGCGCAGGGCAACGCCCGCAAGAATGGGCGTGAGGCGGAGTTCGACGCGGCCCTCGACGACTTCTGCGACGAGTGGAACCGCGGCACGGATGACAACGCGCGCTTCGAGCAGGAGTACCTGGTGGTCGTCGGAACCCGGGCTTAGCCGGCGCCGGCGATGCCCTGCGTCGATCCAATGAACCGGTCGCGAGCATCTCGCGGCGGCGCTCTCGGCCGGGAAGGCCACCGCTCGACAATCGTCGCGGATACCCGAGGGAGGTCAGGACGTGGCAAGCATCAACGAGCATGAGGCGAGGCAGATCGAGAAGGCGAATGCGTCAGGACTGACGCCGGTCGTGCTCATACACGGGCTGTGGCTGCTACCGAGCAGTTGGGATCGCTGGGCCACGGTCTTCGAAGAGGCCGGGTACGCGGCGTTGAGCGCCTCGTGGCCGGATGATCCCGAGACGGTCGAGCAGGCGAGGGCGAACCCCGATGTGTTCGCCGAGAAGACGGTCGGACAGGTCGCCGACCATGTCGCCGAGGTGATCGGGAAGCTGACCCGCAAGCCGGCGGTGATCGGCCACTCCTTCGGTGGGCTGCTGAGCCAGATCATCGCCGGGCGCGGTCTGTCCGCGGTGTCGGTCGCCATCGATCCCGCGCCCTTTCGCGGGGTGCTGGCACTGCCGATCTCCTCGTTGCGCTCGGCGATGCCGGTGCTCGCGAACCCCGCCAATCGGAGCCGCGCCATCACGCTCACCTTCGATCAGTTCCGCTATGGCTGGGCCAACGCCGTGAGCGAAGAGGAGGCCAGGCAGCTTCATGAGACGTTCCACGTGCCCGCGCCAGGCGCGCCACTGTTCCAGGCGGCCACGGCCAACCTGAACCCGTGGACCGAGGCGAAGGTCGACACCAAGAACCCAGACCGCGGCCCGCTGCTGATCGTCTCCGGTGAGAAGGACCACACCGTGCCCTGGGCGATCGCCAACGCCTCGTTCAAGAAGCAGCAGCACAACCCGGGCGTCACCGAGATCGTGCAACTGCCGAATCGCGGCCACGCGCTCACGATCGACAGCGGCTGGCGGTTGGTCGCCGACACGGCGCTCGAGTTCGTCAAGCGGTTCGTCTGATCCATCCGCGGACCTCTTGGAGATTGCCTGCAGGAACCGGCAGCCCGATAACCTAAGGGTGTCTCGCGGCGACGTGGCGGAGTGGCTACGCAGCGGCCTGCAAAGCCGTCTACACCGGTTCGATTCCGGTCGTCGCCTCTTGTGTTGTTCGGCCGAGGGGTAGCTCATGGTAGGAGGCGATAACGCCGGCTGCTGTTGATGCGGCGTCCCTTAGCGGGTGTTTCAGGTCTCGTTATTGAGCTTTTCTTGCTCCCTTAGGCCTCCTTAGGGACATTGTTAGCGCCGGCACAGCGAGCGCTCGCATCATGACCTCATCCCATTGAAACCTGGAGGTGGTCGTGAAACGTCTATTCGCACCCATACTGCTCGCGGCCATCGCCGGGGCGACCGTCGCACTCGTCGCAGTGCTCGCGCTGGGCTCCGGCGGTGGAGCACGATCCACGTCCACCGCTGCGCGTGCGAGCAGCGCGTCGGCCAGCGCTGGCTCCTCGGGCGGAACGCGACGGGAGGTGGCTGCGACGGGGCTGACGGCCACGCAGGTCTACGAACGCGATTCCTCCGGTGTCGTGTCGATCAAGGCCGTCACCTCGGAGGGTGAAGACAGCGGTACGGGCATCGTGCTCGACGACAAAGGCCTGATCCTCACCAACGACCACGTCGTCGCGGGCGCCACCAGCATCGTGGCCGGCCCGGGGAAGTCCTCGAACGTGACCCGCACGGCGACGCTGGTAGGGGAGGAAGCCAACCAGGATCTCGCGCTGATCCGCATCGATCCCTCAGGCCTTAACCTGAAGCCGCTGAGCCTCGTGAGCTCGAGCTCAGTGCAGGTCGGCGACGCGGTATACGCGATCGGGAATCCCTATGGCCTCGACGAGACGCTGACCCGCGGCATCGTCTCTGCGCTCGACCGCGAAATCGCCGCTCCCGACGGGTCGAAGATCACCGGTGCGATCCAGACCGACGCGGCGCTCAACCCCGGCAACTCCGGCGGTCCGCTGCTGAACGAACAGGGCGAAGTGATCGGTGTCAACTCCCAGATCGCCAGCGATGCGGCTCGCTCCGAAGGCTCCCAGCCCGGCAGCACGGGGGTTGGGTTCGCGATCGCCTCGAACACGGTCGCTCAGGCCGTCAAGAAGATCGAGGCCGGCGAAGGCGTTGCCTCGGCGTCGGCGAGCCAGAGCGAGATTCAGACCGAAGGTGGAGTGGGCGGCGCCCAGTCGCCCTACGGTGGCCGTTCGCCGTATGGCTCGCAGAGCCCCTATGGAGAAGTGGAAGGCAGTGTCCCCGGAGCTGAAGGGGGCGTCGAAGGGAGCGGTGTCGAAGGCGCTGGTCAGAGTGGCGTCGTCGTCCCCGGCGAAGCCGGCTCGGGCGGTTCGGGATCGGCCGGCGGTGGCGGCGAAGGCCAGACGATCATCGTGCCCTGATCTTGCAAGGCCCGGGTGTGCCTGGGAGGCTCGCTCGGGCCTTGTCTTGCTGACGAGAGGCAGCGAGACGATCCAGCGCGTCGGCCAATCGCGAGCATTTATGCGTTGATAGGCTTGGAATCGATCCCAGGGCGATTAGCTCAGCTGGGAGAGCGCCGCCTCGACAAGGCGGAGGTCACTGGTTCGAGCCCAGTATCGCCCATCGCAAGAACCCGCTGGAAACGGTGGGTTTTCTTGTGCTCGGAGCGCCGCCAGGGGAAGGGTTCGGGGGCGTTGTGTCCTTCTCGCGTCCTCAACTGCTCGGCTACTTTGCCTCGCCTTGCACCAGGTTCAGGGCATCTCGGTATAGAAACGGAACCCAGAAGGCTGGATCTTGCTTGGTTCCACGACGCTCAAAGAAACCAACATCGACCAACTGCTCTGCAATACGGCGCGCCTCGTCCGGGGCCACTTCCCAGATACCGCTGAGCGTTTCGGGAGTCTGCTGTGTCTTCTCGCCTTCGAGCCGCTCGACGTGAGGCTTAAGGTCCGGGTACTCGGCATACAGCGTCGTCGTCAGCCGAGTATCAGAAACCGCTTTGAGTGCGTCCTTGAAAGCCGGCCTATCGACAAGCTGCTGAGAGGGGGGAGGGTCATGACCCACCTCAAAGCGCTTCAGCTGGCTCTCCCTCAACCCTGCACACCTGAATCCAGCCGGCGTGGAGGGCGCGCGTCGCAGCCGAGAAAAAGATTTCCTAAAAGCCTGTCACGTAACGGGGTCAAATTGACCTTTCTAGGTTGCCCACCCCGCGAGGAAGAGCTCGTGGTCGCCTGTACCGCAGGGGCACCGAAAGAGACCTTTATCCAGGATCACGGTGATGCCTGTTCACGGGGCTTGGGTCGCGGCACGCGCAAAGAAATTCCCAGCCCAGTTCAGTGAATGTGTAACCAGCGACTCGGGGCGGGCCGTGTAGCACTAGCGTTTTGGTGTCAACCTGTTCTTCGACCCGTCGTAGCAACATGAGGCGGACCAAATTGTCGCGTCCGCCGGGCGGAACCCACGACGGCATTGGCTCATCCAAGAGATCGTCAGCCTTCGCTGCGTCCGCTTTGTCGGCCATCCAGTCAAGCAGCCGTGCCTCGCCGGGCTCAAGGTCGGCGAGGATCGTAGTGAACGCCACCCGTACAGGGGCTGAGTCTTCGGTCATAGCATTCGCAAGCAAGTTCGCCCAACGCTCCTGCAACGTTTCGTCGTCCTCCTTAGAGCCACCTTCGAGGAGGTCTCGTAGCAGCTTGTCGGAGATCGCGGCCGGGGGCAGTCCGGATGCCTTGATCTTCTCGGCGGCCCTTGAGACCTGCCTTGCAAGCGCTGGCTGGCGACGGTAGTGGATGAAGCTCGTGACCCAGTCGGCCAGCTCCCGGACTGGCCCGAGAACGCCGGAGGTCTCGGCAAGCGCTCCAACAGACTCGCCAACGCTCTTGGCGGCTAGCTCGATCTCGTCGCTCACGGTGATACCGGCTCACCGGTTTGTGGGTCTCTACAGGCCCGAACGAACTCCCATCCGAACGGTTCGATGAAGACTTCGCCTGCATTCAACTTGGTCTCGAAGGTGGAGCGCACGAGACCGAGGCGACGAAGATTGCCAAGCGCAGAAGCATCGGTTGTATGGTCGATGCGCAGGGATCGGCTTGGTTGGTCCAGCGCATCAAAGACGGCGTCCAGTAGTTCAGCGTCGAGGGGGTCGAGTTCGGCGAGAATCGTCGGGAACGCCGCCTTCACCGTCGCGGCACCAGTACCGGCATTCGCTAGCAGGTTTGCCCATCTCTCCTGCATATCCTCGTCGTCCTCCATCGCTCCGTCTTCGAGCACGGCCCGCAGGAGCTTGTCTTCGACTGCTGAAGGTGGAAGCCGAGAAGCCTTGATCTTCTCGGCGGCACGCATCAGCAATCTTGCCTGGTACGGGGCCCGCCGGTAGCGGATGAGGTCGGTAGCCCACAAGGCCAACTCTCTTACTGGACCAAGGAGGCCGGTGGCTTCCGCGAATGCTTGAAGGGCCGGCTCTAGTTCCTCGGCGGCTTTGATCGCGGGTAGTAGGTCGTCAGTCAACGGGATCGAATGCGTGTTTCAAGGCGTTCGCCGCGAGCGTTGACTCGCCTGACGGTGCGCTCGCAGCCCGGCACGAGGCGCGACTGCGAGCCAGCGGCACTCGGCGGGCGCCCCGTCGGACGGCTCGTTGCAGTAGATGAGCCGGAAGCGCGGCTTGCCCCGGTGCGTGGGAATGTCGAATCGGACCCTTCGGCAGCCAGCCAGCTCCGGATGACGCCCTGGGCCCATCAACTCGCCGAGGTAGGGGTTCGCCTTGCATTCGACCAGCAGCTCGGCGATACGTCGCTTGAGAGCGAGCAACTCGGCTGCCTCGTCATCCGTGCCTGCGACGAGGCTCGCAATGTCATCGCGGACCCCTTCGGCGAAGGTGACGGGCACCCCGCGATCCGCTTTCCCGCTCATGGACTCAGCGCGTGTGGATGCCGAGTTCCGCGAGAGCCCCGGCGCCGTCCTGCGTACGCTCGGCGGCGCCGCTTCGGATGCGCTCGGCCGCGAGCGCTTCGACCTCCTCGTCGGCCCCGCGGGCCTCCAGCGACTCGGCGATGGCGTCGAGTCTGGTGTCGAGGTCGTCGTGCATCCGGCGCATCTGATCTTCGAGGCGGGCGAGCATGTCCGCCAGCTCGGTGGGCTTCGTCTCCGGCGCAGGGGGCATGGCGCAAGGATATCTCGCGCAGCGGACCGGGAAGCCGTGCCCGACCCCTGGCAGAGCGACCCTCCTTGGCGTGGCGGGGCCGAACAGGCCCTCCCGCGCTTCCCGCATCCTTCCCACAAACGCCGCGCAAACGACGATCAACTACACATCGGCGAGGTCCGCGAGCAGCCCGAAAACCCGCATAAACACTAGGTTTTGGCCACATAGCCCGACGTAGCTCACGCCCCAGGTCGAATCGACAAGGCGGAGGTCACTGGTTCGAGCCCAGTATCGCATCGTCGGATTTGGCTCTAGGGCAGGGATTATTCGGCCTTAGCGAGTGGGCTTGGTAGCAAGTTGGTAGCGATCCCCCGGGCCGTAGGAATTGCCGGTGAAGCTGCACGTGGCATAGACGCCGTGCTAGCCGGCGGTAAGCCCGCCTCGCCCGGACAGGTCAACGCCCGGGTTGGCAACAAGACGTACGGGGATCGCCACCGCAAAGACCACCTGGGCCGCATCTCCCTCGCGTAGCTCCGCCGGTCGGACGGGGATCGCTTGCAACGTACGGCGTGATCGACCGAATCACGGGCCGGGTGCCAGTCAGCGTCGCGCCCCGCACACATGGGCACCCCTCGTCCTACGCGACGTTGAGTTCTCTTGGGCAGTTGGCCCTATTGCGGTTGCGGTGATCCGCGGCAGAATGCGAGGATTGTCGGATGGATGCTGACGAGCGACTGCGTGCTGGCCGTCTGGTGGCGCAGCGGCTGACGCCGGCAACGGCGTGCAAGAGCGCTGAGGAAGCGGCGTTGGCTGTAATCGGCGTCCAGGCTCAGGATCTGCGCGCCGCGGCTCTTGCACTGCGCTCGCGCGTGCCCGGCCTCACCCGAAGCGCCGTCCGCGCCGCGCCGCTCCTGCGCACGTGGACGGTCCGCGGCACGGTGCACCTGATCGCGGCGTCCGATCGCCCCTGGCTGCACTCGCTATTCGCCAGGCGAAATGCCCGCGTGTTCGGCGCGCGCTTTGCGCGCTTTGGCATCGTGGAGGAGATAAACGCCATGCGCGGGGACGTCGTTGAGCTCTGCGGCGAGCGTCCCCGCGACCGGCCGTCGCTGCTGCGCGCGCTCATCGAGCGCGGACACCCGTCGCTCGAGCAGGGTCCGATCAACACATTCGTGCCGTGGCTCTCGACGCAGGGGCTCATAGTCACCGACACCGCCGGCCTGCTGCACGCGGCCGATCCGCCCCCGGCGGTCGACCTCGACGAGGCACTCGCGATCCTTGGCGCCCGCTACCGCGCAGGCTACGGCCCCTGCGACGCAACCGACCTCGCGAAGTGGTCCTCGCTGCCCATCACACAGGCGCGCCGGGCGCTCGAAGCCGCCGGACCGCCGGGCGACGTTGACCTGTTACCCACCGATGACACACCGCCTTGTCTGCTGCTCGCCGCCTTCGACACGCTCATGCTCGGCTACCGCACTCGCGAGCCATTCGTGCTCGCCGAGGACGACCATCACATCCTGAGGGGCGGTGGGATGCTCAAACCCGTCGTACTCAATCGCGGAGCAGCAACGGGTACCTGGTCCATCAAGAAGGGCCGTCCCGAGCCGGCATGGTTCGCGCGGCCCACGCCCGCTCCGGCGCTCGCCCGCGAGACCGCGGACATCGAACGCTTCCTTGCATCGTAGCTGCCGGTAGCTCCATGGAGCAGGTCGCGCGGCTTCCGCTTTCGGCTGCGAGCAAGCGCCTTGACGATCAAGCGCGAGACCGTCGCCCTGGACGAACAGGAGGCGTGCGAGCGATCGTCACCAGCGCCACGAATCGCGCGGGCTTGGTAGCAATATTTGCGCGAATCTGAGCCGATCCGAGAGCGCTGTCCAATCAAACCGGGCTATCTTCCGTACCTGAGCGCCAGAGGCGAGTTGGAGCCCAGTATCGCCCATCGCAGAATGCCCGGAATGACCTCGGGACAGTTCGGGGTGGCGCTGAGCCCGCAGTGCCCATGTCGGTTGGGCACCAGCAAAGATCGGCGCCGGATCAGCTGCTTTGCGGTCGGGCTACAGTGCTGAGCGCGCGGTAGCCAATATGCATCTGATTCGGGCAGTCAGATAGTAAGATGCGGACGCGATGCTCGAAATCATAGGCATAGCGCCCCTTGCGCAGGTTGCCGTCGGGGCCGTTCCGTTTGTCTCTACCCAGCGTGACGGTCAGCGCTTTGGCGGCTTGTCATCAGAATGCGCCGTGCACGCTGGTCCAGCACATGCCTTTGCTGCCAATTGAAAAGCGCATCGCCGCGGCGTTTGACCAAGAGACCCGCGAGCGGTTCGGTCCCCAGTATCTCGATCTGCTCATGGCGAACCTGCGTGACGCTGTTCAGGCAATGCGTAGGGCGTTCGTCCTCATGGGCGTAATGGTTGCGGGCTTTCTGCTTCTGGTCAATTCGCGCAACGCGTCGTTTACGGTTGGACCTCTCAAACTGACCAATATCTCAGCCGCCCTGACGCTCATCCCCACGATCGTCGCGCTGGTGGGATATGAGTGGATCGAGTTGGTGATAAAGCAGTCGGAATATAGATATGCGATCAGGGCGCTCATCAAGCTGATGCATCCAGCGGTCGACGAAGCGCACCTCTATATTCCGCTGACGCCGCCTACCGTGCAGCTCGTTGCGCGCCTGGGAACGGATATCCAGAGGTCGGAGCGAAGTGGACCGGAAAAAGTGCTGAGCGCCATGGAGGCGGTAACGGTCGGCCTTGGCGTCCTCGCTTACATGGCTTTTCTGGTTTACGCTTATACCCACCTGTATGCTGATCGTCACACGAGCCCCATCGCCGTTTCCGCGAGCCTCGCGGTAGCCATCCTGTTCGTCATGCGCATGATCTTGCTTGTGAATGTGACTGAGTAGACTCGTTGCTCAATTCCGCCGTCGCGATCGAGCAACGCTTAGCCCTGGGCCTATCGGTTTCCGCGGTGGAGCTTTCGATGGATGTCCGAGGAGAATCACCGACATGGCAGACCAGGTCCCGGCAGTGTGCGCCGTGCTCGACACGATCGAAGATCGCAATTGGGAGCGGTTGATCTCTCTGTTGCATCCCGAGATTCACTGGACCACCGCGGCTGAAGAGGATCTGCACGGTCCGCGCGAGGTCGTGGCGCGCCTCATGAACGACCCGCCGCCCGCTCCGCCCTCCTTCCACGAGCTTCGCGACGGACTGATGTACCGCTGGATCGACTGCCCCGGATGAGGATCCGACGGACGGCTGATTATCGTTCTCGCGCTTCGCTCCGCCTACATCTCTGACGGACTCTGACTCCACGACGAGCTCCTACCGACATCGTCGCCACGGGCCGGCTCGTCGAGAAACCGATCAATCTCCTCGACTACAGCCCGCGGGCGCTCCAACATCATCAGGTGCCCCGAGCCCTCGAGCAGGACGGTTCTCGCGGTCGGGGCGTTGCGATCGAACGACTCGAGGTCCGCGACCGGGACGATGCGATCGTGTGCGGCGCCGATAGAGAGGATCGGGCAGCGGATCTGCTCGAGGCCCTCGTATGGACGCGATCTGCCGATCGCGCGGGCGGTGGGCAGCGCTCCACGCGCTCCCGCGCCCGCGAGGATCGCGGCGACGGTGCCGGGGTGAAGGAGCGTCGATCTGTGCACGTATGGCCACAGCGCTGCGCGTCGCAGCGCAGCGCGCTCGACGATCGCCCGCTTCACCGGCCCGGGCATGGGGAGGCCGCAGCTCAGCACCTCGGTGTAGATCGCCGCGGTGTCCGCCGGGCGCTCGCGCGCGATGCGTCCGATCTCGCGCCGGGCGAGCAGCTTGCTGAACGTCTCGACCGTGCCCGCGAGCAGGATCAGGCCCGCCGTCAGCGCGGGATGGCGCCCGGCTAGGCGCAGGGCGATCGGACCGCCCATCGAGTGACCGATCACGACTACACGATCGAGCCCCGCCTCGTGGGCGAGCGCCGCGGCGGTGTCCGCGAACAGCTCCAGCGTGATCGACTGCGCGGGCGTCTGCGAGGCTCCGAAGCCGGGCAGGTCCAGTGCGATCGCCCGGCCGTGTCTCGTCAGCGAGGGCAGGAGCTCGGAGTAATGCTGCCAGCAGCCGCCCATGCCGTGTATGCAGACGAATCCGAACGTGCCCGCGCCGATGTCCACGTAGCGCACGCGGCGGCCATGGATCGACGCGTCGTGTTCGTGAGAGCTCCAGTCGGTTCTCGGTGCGACGGGATCGACCGGCTGACCGTAATCGCCATCGGCCGGGACCCGGATCACG
>Ga0210387_10002927_pt1 | contig 13098 bp, 10 predicted proteins | sample IncBWC7OmetaG_FD_160108 | JGI IMG/M metagenome (GOLD analysis project Ga0210387, IMG submission 160108) | Forest soil microbial communities from Barre Woods Harvard Forest LTER site, Petersham, Massachusetts, United States - Inc-BW-C-7-O ...
GGCCGTGGCGCCGAGATCGGTGCAGGTCTTGAGCGCCGCGGCGTTCAGGTCGAACACCGTCACCTGGTGGTTGCTGCGCTTGACGATGTTGCGGCACATGGGGCCGCCCATGTTGCCGACGCCGATAAATCCTACTTTCACGCTTCCCTCCCTTACCTTGTATTCAGCCACTCTCCTCATCCTGAGGAGCCGCGCGAAGCGCGGCGTCTCGAAGGATGGGAACCAGTCATGTCGTTGCCCGCCCTTCGAGACGCGGCCCTGCGGGCCGCTCCTCAGGGTGAGGTTCTCTTTACAGGCGCTCCTGCCGGCGCAATCCCCTCATCGCACCTTCAACACCAGCTTGCCCTTCAAGTGGCGCGCCTCGCTGACCCGCAACGCCTCCTGGGCCTTCGACAAATCATAGAGCGTGACATGCGGCTTGCGGACGGCGCCTGACCGATAGAGCTCGGCGATGCGTTCGAGCGGCGGCCGGTCGCGGCCGACGGCCGGCCGCAAGGCGGCCACGTCGCTGCGCTCGGGCTTGGGCGCCTGTGCGCCGGAGGCGATGAACGCCGCACGTCCGCCCGGCTTGAGGACCGCGAAGGACTTCACGGCGACGTCGCCGCCCACGGTGTCGAACACCGCGTCGCAATTCTTCACGACCTTGGTGAAATCGGTGGTCTTGTAGTCGATCACCTCATCGGCGCCGAGGTCCCGCACGAAGCCCAGATTGCCGGTGCTTGTGGTGGTGATGACGCGCGCGCCGATGTGCTTGGCGAGCTGGATCGCAAAACCCGCCACGCCGCCCGCCCCGCCCTGGATCAGGATGGTCTCGCCGGATTTCAGCTTCAGCGTGTCCTCGACCGAACGCAGGGCGGTAAGACCGATGAGGGCCAGCGCCGCGGCGTCGATATGTGACATCCCAGCCGGCTTCTTGGCGACGATGGCCGCGCCGACGGCAATTTTCTCGCAATAGGTTCCGTCGCGGCCGGCCTCCAGCACGCCGAACACCTCGTCGCCGATCTTCAGGTCCTGGACACCAGCGCCAAGCGCGCTGATCACGCCCGAGAAATCACGCCCCAGGATCACGGGGAAGGTCGCCTGCTTGTAGTCGCCGGCCGCTACCTTGGGATCGGCGCCGTTGACGCTCGCGGCCACCGTATCGACGACGACCTGCCCCGCCCCTGCGATCGGATCGGGAAGATCGCCGTATTTCAGGACCTCCGGTCCGCCGAACTTCTCGATGTAAGCAGCCTTCATGGTGTGCCGACCTTTGCGATGTGTCGTGGGCAGTTCGTTATCCTAGTGACCCTAGCTTAAATGGCATCGGCCCTTCACGGGAATGTGCTACTTGCGAACGTCTCTTGCGCCATGCGATGCGACCTCCACGCTGACCCCATGACCCCGCTTACGACTGTCCCGGACGTCATGGACGCGCTCGCCCGCGACCCGCTTCGCCACATCGTCCTCCTGAAGCAGCTGCTGGCCTACCCGGCGCATGTAAAGGTCCATCGGGTTTCCGGCGCGGCGGGTACCGCCACATTGGTCGCTCTGGATACCTCGGTCAGTCCCTACGACCGGCAGGCCTATCCGAAGGCGGCCATCGCCGCGTTCATCTCCAGCGACCATCCCGAGCTCACGGCGTCGCTGATGCCCCATGTCCCGCAACGCGTCGGCATCATATTCAAGCTGTCGAGCGAGGCCGACCTGGCTGCCGTCGAATCGCAATTTCCGGTCACGCGGCGTACCGCGTTCGTGTCCTTCACGTCAGCCGGGAAATCAGAGCCGTCCCCCGGCGTTCGCGTCACGCCGGACCCCGGCGACGCGGCGTTCCGGATGTTTGAAACCCAGGGTCACGACCGGGCCTGGTTAAAACCGCTCCTTCACGACGGCAAAGCCTTCGCTTGCGTGCTCGAGCGCGACGGCGATGCAGTGTCGGCCTGCCTGGCGTTCGAGAATTACGGCCCGGTATGGGAAGTGGGCGGAGTGGTCACCGCCCCGTCGCATCGCCGGCAAGGCTTGGGGGCGCGCGTCGTCCGCACTGCTCTCGCCGAACTCGCCGGGCGCGGATTGGCGCCACGCTATCAAGTCGAGGAGCACAACACGGCGTCGATTGCCCTCGCGCGCTCCGTCGGCCTTGCGCCGTTCCTGACGATCGTCCACTACGCGCACGAATGCTGATCGTGGCTGGGAGCGCACCACTTCAGTGGCGCTCTTAGGCTCCCGTATTGGGCAAAGATGCGCCACGGAGTGGCGCGCTCCCAGCAAAGACTCAGCGCGCGCCCCGCACCAGCCGGCCCGGCAACGCGCCGGTCGCTTCTCCGTGGCGATAGACGACGGCGCCGGAGACGATGGTGGCGTCGATGCCGTCCGTCCGCTGCAGCAGCCGCTTGCCGCCGGCCGGCAGGTCGTAGGCGATCTCGGGCGGGCGAAGGCGCAGCTTGTCGTAATCGAGCACGTTGATGTCGGCCTTCATGCCGACTCGCAGCAGGCCGCGATCGTTCAGCCCGATCGCCGCGGCGTTATCTGAGGTCAGCCGCTTGATGATCCAGGACACCGGAAACAGCGAGCCGCGCGCCCGATCGCGTGTCCAGTGCGTCAGCGTGTAGGTGGTGGCGGTGGCGTCGCACATGATGCCGACATGGGCGCCGCCGTCGCCCAAGCCGATCAGGGTGTTGGGTGCGGCGATCATCTCTCGCACGACGTCGAGGTTGCCGCCGGCATAGTTGGTGACGGGCAGATAGAGGATCGCCTTGCCGTCGCGCTCGAGCAGCAGGTCGTAGGCCACCTCTTCGGGCGAGCGGCCTTCCCGGGCCGCCCGGGCGGCTATGCTGTTCTCGGCCTTGGGCTCGTAGTCCGGCGGATCGCCGAGCGGATACATGCGATCCCAGCGCTCGACCCGCTTGGCGCGCCAGCTGCCCTCGAACGCCTCGGCCAGGATGCGGGCCCGAAATTCGGGCTGGCGCAGCTGGGCCAGGCGTTCCGGAAACGGCAGATGGGCGATGCTCTTGTAGCTCGGCCGGCCCATGAAGGGGTTCTGCGAGAGCTCGAAGCCCAGCAGCACGCTGGTCGGACGGGAGCGCACCTGGGCGGTGATGCGCAGTCCCTCGGTGTTGGCCTCGTCGATCTGGGACATCAGCTCGCGCCAGCCATCGGGGCGGCCGTCCTGCTGCAGCAGGCTGATGGTGACGGGCCGGCTGGATTCCTTCGCCAGCCGGCGGAACAGGCCAATCTCGCCCGCCTGATCCTCGAAGTCCGACACGATCTGCATCCAGCCGGTGCCGGCCTCGCGCATCGCATGGGCGATCGCGGTCAGCTCGGCTTCCTCGGCGCGCAAGGTCGGGATGCTCCTTCCGTCGGCGGCGCGGTGATTGAGCGTGCGCGACGTTGAGAAGCCGAGCGCCCCGGCGCGCAGCCCTTCGGCGGTGAGTTGCGCCATGCGCTGGCGGTCCTGCTCGGTGGCGGGCTCGCGGTTGGCGCCGCGCTCGCCCATCACGTAGACGCGCAGGGCGGCATGGGGGACTTGGGCTGCGACGTCGACATCGTAGGACCGCGCGGCGATGGCATCGAGGAAATCCGGGAAGCTGTGCCAGTTCCACGGCAGGCCCTCGCTCAGCACGACTTCGGGAATGTCTTCCACGCCTTCCATGAGGTTGATCAGCATGTCGTGCTGGTCCTCGTGGCACGGCGCGAATCCCACGCCGCAATTGCCGAACAGCACGGTCGTGGCGCCGTTCCAGGACGAAGGCGACAGCCGGTCACTCCAGGTCACCTGCGCGTCGTAGTGCGTGTGCACATCGACGAAGCCCGGCGTCACCAGCTTGCCGCGCGCGTCGATCTCCTCGGCCCCTTTGGCAATATCTCCGCCGATCGCCGAGATCTTGCCGTCGATCACGGCGAGGTCGGCTTCATAGGGATCACCGCCCGACCCGTCGACGATGGTGCCGTTGCGAATCACCAGGCTGGGAGAGGACATGCGGTTGCTCCAATGCGATGGCGACCATCGTATCGGCAGGACAGCAGGCGTGGCAAACGAGGCGGGGTCCTTCTCGCGCTCAGGTGGCCTGCGCGGCACGCATGTGCGTGGTCAGACTCTAAGGTAACGCGATGCCGAAGGCCGCGAGGCCATTTTCATAAGCAATGGCCTGCCGGCGACCCTCGGCGAGCGACGACAGCGCCTGCAGGTTCTCCTCGGGCGACGGCCAGGTCGTCTTGTCGAGCACGTCATCGGTCACGTGCGGCCGGAAGAACGGATGATCCGTGCCAAACATGATTTTGGCCGGATCGGCGAAGGCCTCCAGGGCGGCAAGAGCGGGCCCATGATAGGCAATCGAATCGTACCAGCATTGGCGCAGGTAGTGGCTGGGCGGATGCGGGAGGCCGAAATCCTTGGAGATGTCGTTCTTCACGCAGGAATCGAGGCGCCCGGCGAGGTAGGGCAGCGTGCCGCCGGCATGGGCGATCAAGAGCTTCAGTCCGGGATGACGCTCGAGCGCACCACGCAGGATGAGCAGCGAAACGGCGATCGACGTCTCGAAGGTGAAGCCCAGCGCCAGCATCAACGAATGGCCGGTGTCGGGAAAGAGGCCGTGGCCTATGCCGTAGTGCGGGTGGATGAAGACGAAGAGGCCAGCATCGGCCGCCGCCTTCCAGATCGGCTCGAAAGCCGGGTCGTCGAGCCCCTTCCCTCGCCCTGCCGAGCCGATGATGACTCCGCGCATGTGTGGATGACCGGCGATGCGCCTCAGCTCGGCGGCGCAGGTTTCCGGTCGCTGCAGCGCCAGCACGCCGAAGCCCAGAAGCCGGCCGGCAGAGGAAGCGCAGATCGCCTCGAGATCGTCGTTGAGCTGGGCCGCCAGCGCCGGCGCCTCTTCCGCCTCGACGAAGTCGATCCAGGGATTGGCCGAGCTTATGACCGAAACGGCGATGCCATGATGGTCCATGAACGCCAGCTTCCGACTCACCTCGTGGAACTCGCCGCCGATCGGACGGCCGGCCGAAGTCGAGGTGTCGGCTTCCTCGTCGGGCAGGATGACCAGGCGATCACCTCCGGCACGCGAAACGATACGCGGGACCTTCTGGCGCGCGCGCAGCAGGGCAACGTAGCGCGGCAGGTACATGTGGGTATGGACGTCTATCAGCGGCAGGGACAAGGTGGCAATCCTTCAAGGCAGGCGAGCAGACAGAAGCAAGCGGCGCGCCACCATAGCCGGCTTGGCGCGGCGATTGCTTGTTTTCCACCTGTTCGCCGGGGTGAACGCGCGGGGAAGAACAAGGGAGCCAATCATGGGAAACAAGCGTCTCTTCGGCCGCCGCAAGGCCATGGCAGGGGCCGCGGCCGCGGCGAGTCTCACCATCTGGTCGCAGCGACTCTCGGCCCAGTCGGGCGAGGTCGCGGTGGGCGCGATGGTGCCGATCACCGGCCCGTTCAACGTCTCGGGCCAGCAGTATCATTTCTCGCTGCAGATGGTGCAGGACGAGATCAACGCCAAGGGCGGCGTCGCCGGCAAGAAGCTGAAAATCGTCTTCGAGGACGTGAAGGATTCCAACAGCGTTGCGGTCAACGCCTACCTCAAAGTCGTACGCGACATCGATCCGCCGCTGGTCTTCCTGTCGAGCTACACGACGCAGAACCTCGCCACCGAACCCGAAGTCACCAAGGCGCAGATCCCCGGCATGTATGCCGGCGGCGGCGATGCCATGCATCTCAAGAAGAATCCGTGGCTCTTCCGCATCCGCCCGCATGACGGGCTGCAGGCACTGGCGCTCGCCAAGCACGCCACCGAGGGGCTGGGCAAGAAGAAGATCGGCATCATCTTCGTGCAGAACGACTTCGGCCAACCGGGTGCTGTGGCCGCCGAGAAGGTCGTGAAGGCCGCCGGCGCAGAGGTCGTCGGCATGGAGGCCTACGCCTTCACCGACAACGACATGTCGGCGCAGCTGCAGAAGCTCAAGAACGCCGGCGCCGACTGCCTGATCTGCATCAGCTACGGCAAGGATGGCGCGCTGGTGCTGAAGCTGATGAAGGAGATGGGCATCGACCTGCCGGTGGTCATCTCGTCCGGCGTCATGGTGCCCGCCGCGCGCAACCTGATCGCGCCCGACGAGCTCGCCCATGTCAACGGCGTGATGGACGCCTACTTGGCGCCGGAACGTGGGCCCGACGTCGCGTCCTACATCAAGACCTTCAAGGAGCGCTTCAAGGTCGACCCCGATCCCTTCGGCTCCTGCTACTATGATGGCGCCTGGATCATGAAGCAGGTCATGGACAAGGTCGGCACCGACCGCACCAAGATCCGCGACGAGCTCAGACTGGTGAAGGACTACAAGGGCGTCACCAACGTCTTCACGACGGACGATGTCGGCAACATGGTCCATTCGCTGGCGGTATTCTCGATCAAGCCCGGCACCCGCGACCCGGTGTTCATCCGCACCATTACGGCGTGATGACCGCGCCGGCGCCTCACCCATCTCAAGTCCGCATCGGGAGCCCTCTCCGCCCGCGTCATCGCGGGGGGAGAGGGACTATGAGCTAAGGCGGAGAGGGCTTCAGACGCGATGTGTGAATCCAACTCGCGGAAATAATTCCTTGCAGCAGTTCGTCCAGCTCATCGTCAGCGGCCTTGCCGTCGGCTCGGTCTACGCGCTGGTGGGTCTTGCCTTCATCATGGTGAACGAGGCGACCGGCGTGGTGAATTTCGCCACCGGCCAGATGGTGGCGATCGGCTGCTTCCTGGGCGTCACCACCAGCCTGCAGATGGGCCTGCCGCTTGGCCCCGCCTACGTGCTGGCGCTGGCGGCGATGGCGTTCTTCGGCGTCGTCTTCTACGCCGTCGTCTTCCGGCCGCTGCAGGACCGGCCGGTGGTCACCGTCATCATCGGCACGGTGATGATCGGCATCGTCATCCAGAACGCCGCGCTGATGACCTGGGGCTCGGTGCCCTTCCGGCCGCGCTCGCCGTTCGGGCGCCAGGTGATCGACGTATTCGGCGCCGCGCTGTCGGCGCACGCGCTGTTCGTGATCGTCGTCGCCTTCCTGATGATCGCGCTGCTCTATCTCTTCATCTACCGCACCGCGGTCGGCGCGCGCATGCGGGCGGTGGCGCAGGATCGCGACGCCGCGCGCCTGATGGGCATCGGCGTCGACCGCATGTTCGTGCTGACCTGGATCATCGCCGGCCTGCTGACGGGGGCCGCCGGCATCCTGGTCGGGCCGATGTGGTTCGCCGACGTGAACATGGGCGATCCGATCGCGCTAAAGGCCTTTGCGGCCATCATCATCGGCGGCTTTTCCAGCGTCCCCGGCGCCATCGTCGGCGGCATCTTGGTCGGCCTGGCTGAGATGCTGGGCGCGGCCTACATTTCGTCCGCCTACAAGGACGGGCTGGTCTTCCTGGTGATGATCCTGTTCCTGCTGGTGCGCCCACAGGGCATCTTCGGCGAACGCATCGGCCAGCGCGCATGAAGCCCCGCACCGCCCTGCTCGCCGCCTGCGCGGTCTTCCTGGCGGCGCTGGTGCTGCCCGCCTTCATCAGCGGCTACGGTATCCGCATCCTCAACCTGGCGCTGATCTCGGCCATCGCAGTCATCGGCCTCAACTTCGCCTTCGGCTACGCCGGCCTCATCACCCTTGCACAGGCGGGCTTCGTCGGCTGCGGCGCCTACATCACGGCGATCCTGTCGACGACGTTCGGGCTCTCGCCCTGGCTGTCGATTCCGGCCGCCGTCATCGGCACCGGATTCATTGCGGTCGTCATCGGCCTGCCGATGCTGCGCCTGAAAGGCCATTACCTCGCTTTGGCGACGCTGGGCTTCAACGTGTCCTTCGTCATCGTCGCCACCAACTGGAAGTCGATGATGGGCGGCACCGACGGCATCTCCGGCATCCCGCCGCTCGCTCTGCCCGGCTGGGCGTTCGCCACCGACCACCGCTACTACTATGTCATCTGGGCCGTGCTGGCGGCGGCGACCTGGTGCGCCTGGCGCATCCGCAATTCCCATATCGGCCTTGCCATGATCGCGGTGCGTGACGACGAGATCGCAACCGGCGCCGCCTCGGTGGGCGTCACCCGCATCAAGGTGCAGGCCTTCGCCCTCTCCGCCGTCTATGCCGGCCTGTCGGGCGCGCTGTTCGCGCACATGGCCAACTTCGTGGCGCCCGACGATTTCAACCTCGGCCATTCGATCATCTATCTAGCCATGCTGATCATCGGCGGCGAAGGCTCGATCCTGGGCAGCATCGCCGGCGCCGTCATCGTCACCTTCATGCCCGAGCTGATGCGCGACCTCGGCACCGCCTACATGATCGTGTTTGGCGCACTGATGCTGCTGATCCTGATCTTCCTGCCCAAGGGACTGTTGAGCCTGACCGGCATCGTCGGCCGCCGGCTGAAAGCCTCCGGGCGATGAACGGCACCATCCTCACGATCGACAGCCTGTCGAAGAATTTCGGCGGCGTGCGTGCCGTGCAGTCGGTGTCGCTGGCGATTCCCGCCGGCCGCATCTTCTCGGTCATCGGCCCCAACGGCGCCGGCAAGACCACGCTGATCAACGTGCTGACCGGCATCCTGGCGAGTTCCGGCGGCAAGGTGCGCTTCGAGGATCGTGACATCACCGATGCGCCGGCCCATGTCGTTGCCTCCGCCGGCATGGTGCGCACCTTCCAGAACGGCCGCCTCTTCCCGCGGCTCACGGTGATGGAGAATGTTCTGGTCGGCGCCCACCATCTGCTGCCGCAGTCGGTGTGGTCGGCGATCGCCGGCGGCGCGGCCGCGCGCATGGTCGAGATCCGCCGACGCGCCGGCGAACTGCTGGCGATCCTCGGTCTCGCCGGCGACGCCGATCGGCTGGTCGGCGCCCTGCCCTACGGCCGCCAGCGCATGGTCGAGATCGCCCGCGCGCTGGTGTCCAAGCCCAAGCTGCTGCTGCTCGACGAGCCGGCGGCCGGTCTCAACTCCGGCGAGGTCGAGCGCCTGCGCGGCATCCTCGAGTCCTTGCGCACCCAGGGCCTCACCCTGGTGCTGGTCGAGCACAATATGGGCCTGGTGATGCGCGTCGCCGACCGCATCGCCGTGATCAGCTTCGGCGAGAAGATCGCCGAGGGCAGCCCGGCCGAAATACGCGCCGATCCCAAGGTGCTGGAAGCCTATCTGGGCCACGGATACCGGCATGCTGAGGGTTGAAAAGCTCGCCGTCGCCTACGGCGCGATCGACGCGCTGCACGGCATCTCGCTCGAGGTCGGCCAGGGCGAGGTCGTGGCGCTGCTGGGCGCCAATGGCGCCGGCAAGACCACCTTGCTCAGGACCATCTCCGGCCTGCACCGGCCCAAATCGGGCGCGATCCGCTTCGAGGGCGAACTTTTAGCCAACAGCTCGGCCGAGAGCCGGGTCAAGCGCGGCCTTGCCCACGTGCCCGAAGGACGGCGGATCTTTCCTGGCCTTACCGTGCGCGAGAACCTCGATGTCGCAACGACCGTGTGGCGCCGCCGCGGCATGAGCGCGGACGGCGACCTCGACACTGTCTTCGCGCTGTTCCCGCGGCTCAAGGAGCGCGCGGCGCAGCTCGGCTGGTCGCTGTCGGGCGGCGAACAGCAGATGCTGGCCATCGGCCGGGCGCTGATGGCGCGTCCCAGGATGCTGCTGCTCGACGAGCCGTCGCTCGGCCTGGCGCCGCGCCTGTCGGCCGAAGTCTACGAACGCATCGCCGGCATCAACGCCAAGGGCGTGACCGTCCTGCTCGTGGAGCAGAATACCGTCCTCGCCTTGGAGGTGGCACAGCGCGCCTACGTGATCGAGAATGGTCACATCGTGCTGGACGGTCCGGCGCGCGATCTGGCACGCCATCCGCGGGTGCGCGAAGCCTATCTGGGAGCGTAGGGGCATGATCCGATCTGACGGAAAACGTCATTGCCGGGAGCGCGCCGCTCCAGTGGCGCATTCTTCGTCTTGGACAACGATATATGAGCGCCACTGGAGTGGCGCGCTCCCGGCAAAGACATGACCGTCATGCCGGAAAGCGGCTGGCAGGTCGGCATCGACATCGGCGGCACCTTCACCGACCTGGTGGCCCTGCTGCCGTCGACCGGCGAGGTCCGGTCGATCAAGGTGCCGACCCAGCGCAACGATCCCGTCGCGAGCATCCTCGCTGCCCTCGCTGCCGCCGAGCTGGCGTCAGAGGAAGTCGACGATCTCATCCACGGCACGACCCTGGTCACCAACGCCATCGTCGAGGACCGGGTCGAGCCGGTCGCCTTGGTGGCGACCTCGGGCTTCGAGGACGTGCTCGATATCGGCCGCGGCGGCCGCCAGCATCTCTATCGCCTGGACCTGCCGCCGCGCCGCCCCTCGCAGGTCCCGCCGGAGCGCCGCTTCGGGCTGGCCGAGCGGGTCGATCACACCGGCGCCGCCGTGCTCGCGCCCGACGGCGCCGCGATCGCCGAGGCCGTGGCCAAGGTGAAGGCGAGCGGCGTGGAAAGCGTCGCCGTCTCGCTCTTCCACGCCTATGCCAACCCCGCGCATGAGCGCGCCATCGGCCAGGCGCTGGCGGCGGCGCTGCCTTTCGTCTCGCTGTCGCACGAGGTGAATCCCGAGACGCGCGAATTCGAGCGCACCGCGACCACGGTGCTCAACGCCTCCGTCATGCCGATCGCCGCCCGCTACCTCGACCGCCTGCAGCGCGAGGTGAAGGGCGCGCGCCTGCATGTCATGCATTCGGCCGGCGGCATGGCCTCGCCCGAGGTCGCCGCGCGGCGGCCACTTGCGATGGCGCTGTCGGGCCCGGCCGCCGGCGTTTCCGCCGCGGCCCATGTCGCCGCCTCGCTGGGCCTCGACAAGGTGCTGAGCTTCGACATGGGTGGCACGACCACCGATGTCTGTCTGATCACCGGCGGCGCGGCAGAGATCTCCACCGATTCCAAGCTCGCCGGCCGGCCGGTGCGCCAGCCCATGGTCGCCGTCGAATCGATCGGCGCCGGCGGCGGCTCTCTGGTGACATCGGGCACCGGCGGCCTGTCGATCGGACCGGAGAGTGCGGACGCCGAGCCCGGCCCCGCCGCCTATGGCCGCGGCGGCACGCGGCCCACCGTGACCGACGCCAATGCGGTGCTGGGCTATCTCGATCCGACGCGCCGGCTGGGCGGCGCCATCACGCTCGACGTCGCCGCCGCGGAAGCGGCGCTGTCGCCGCTCGCCCAGCGCTTGGGCGTCAGCGTCGTTGAACTGGCGCTGGGCGTGCAACGCGTCGCCAATGCGACGATGGTGCGGGCGCTGGCGCGGGTCACCGTGGAGCGCGGCGTCGACGGACGCCAGTGCACGCTGCTGGCCTTCGGCGGCGCCGGTCCCATGCATGCCGCCCGCCTCGCCCGCGAGTTCGGCATTGGCGAGATCGTCGTGCCGCGCTTTTCGTCCGGCTTCTCCGCGCTGGGCTGCATCGTGGCCGACATGAGCTACACCCAGCAGCAATCCGTGCGCATGCTGAGCACCCACTGGGACACCGACCGTTTCGCTAGCCTGCAAGACGGCATGCTGGAGGGCCTGATGGACCCGTTGCATCGCCAGGGCCATGACGACCGGGCGATCACTGTCGAGCGCACCGCCCTGGTGCGCTATGTCGGCCAGAGCACGGCCGTCGAAGTGCCCTTCGCCGATCCGCTCGATCTCGCCACCTTGGGCCACGATTTCCGCCGCCGTCACAACGACATCTATGGCTACGCGACCGACGAGCATTGGGAGATGCAAAGCCTGCGCCTCCGCGCCGGGGTCGGCCGCCGCACCACCTTTGGCCCGTTCGCGGCGGAAGGCGGTGCGCCGCAACCGATGAGCATCAGCCGCTGCTGGTTCGATCCGTCGGCGCCGCTTCAGACGCCACGCTTCGATCGCGATCACCTCCCTGCGGGCGTTCAAATCGCCGGACCGGCCATCGTCGAAGACGCCTGGTCGACGATCGTCGTGCCGCCCGGCTACGTCCTGCGCGCCGATGCGATGGGTCATCTCTGGATCAACGAGGCCAGTTCAGGGGCCAGCTCATGAAGAACTCGATCGATCCCTTCACCGTCGAAGTCATCCGCCATGCGCTGACGGCAGCGGCCGAGGAGATGTCGTTCGTCGTCATGCGCTCGGCGCGCTCGCCGCTGCTGCGCGAGGCGGGCGACCTGTCATCGGCCCTCACCGACCACAAGGGCGACCTGATCGCCCAGGGCCGCGACATCCCGATCCATCTCGGCGTCATGAGCTTCACGGTGAAGAAATTCCTCGAACGCGTGCCGGCCGAGCGCCTGAAGCCGGGTGATGTCTGGTACCTCAACCTGCCGGAAGTGGGCGGCAACCATCTGCCCGACGTGAAGGCGATCCGGCCCATTTTCCTCGAAGGAAGGCTGTTCGCCTTTGCCGTGAGTCTCGCCCATTGGGGCGATATCGGCGGCGCGTGGGCGGGCAGCTATTTCGCCGCCGCCACCGAGACCTGGCAGGAGGGCGTGCGCATCCCGCCGCTGCGCCTGTTCACCGCCCAAGGCGTCGACCAGGAGAAGCTCGACTTCCTGCTCGCCAACCTGCGCGGCCCGGCCGAGCGCGAGGGCGACATTTTAGCCCAGATGGCGGCGACGCGGGCGGCGGAGGCGCGGCTGGTGCGGCTCTGCGAGGAGCATGGCGCCGCCACGATCCGTGACGCGCTCGACCGTATGGACGATCTTTCCGAGGCGCAGATGCGCGAGGCGATCGCGGGCCTGCCCGACGGCGTCTATGAGGGCGAGGATTTCCTCGACGACGACGGCCCCGGCGGACAGCCCGCGGGCGTGCGGGTGCGCATCGAGATCAAGGGCGACCACGCCCGCTTCGATTTCAGCGCCAGCGACGATGCCGTTGCGGGCCCGCTCAACACGACGCCCTTCGTCGCCATGGCGGCGGTCTACTACGCCATCAAGGCGGTCGCCGGCCCGGAGATCCAGCCCAACGGCGGCTGCTACCGCACGCTCGAGGTGGTGACGCGCCCGGGCTCCCTGTTCGAGCCCGCCATCGACAAGCCGGTGGTGGGCGGCAACCACGAGACCTCGAACCGCGCCGTCGACGCCATCATGCGCGCCCTCGAGCCCGCGGTGCCGGAGCGGCTGACGGCGGGCGGCTCGA
>Ga0210387_10002928_pt1 | contig 13097 bp, 13 predicted proteins | sample IncBWC7OmetaG_FD_160108 | JGI IMG/M metagenome (GOLD analysis project Ga0210387, IMG submission 160108) | Forest soil microbial communities from Barre Woods Harvard Forest LTER site, Petersham, Massachusetts, United States - Inc-BW-C-7-O ...
CGGACCCTGCACGCCGGGAGCCCCCGCGGCACCAGGCGCTCCACCCACCCCGGCCTTGCCCTGCAACGCCTTGAGCACGCTCGGGCTGATCTGCTTGGTCGAGGTGATCAAGTACTTCTTCGCGGCATACGCACCGCCCGTCATCGCGAACACCAACGCCAACCCCGCGATCACCATCGCCGGACTGAAGCGGACTCGTCTACGCATTGCTGAGAACATCGCCTACCCCTTTCGTGCGACCCGCAACACGGGCCTTGTCGTGAAACGAAGGGGTCCGGTGCTCAACGACACGTACCACCCCTCTCCAATGGTTTTCCTTACCCCTGCCAGTCGTGCGCGCATCACGCGACCACCGCCTCACGCTCGCGCGGAGCAGTTGCGCCCAACCGCCGCGCGACCTGCTCCCCCAGCGCCGTCAAGCGCCAAGCGTTGCTCTCCCCCTTGGCATGCCCCTCCCCGGAGTTACTCATCAACTCCAAACGCTCAAGGCGCGCCAACAGCTTCGAGACCTGCCCCTGATCGGCGATCTCCGCATGCCCGGCGACAACACGGTTGCTCGCCCCAGGATGCTCCGCCACCACTTCCAACACACGCGCAGTGCGATAGGTCAAACGCATCGGCACGCCCTGCAACGGATCGCGCCCATCGAGAACACCCTGAGCGCCATCCCGCGCGACACCTCCGACCCGAGACACCAACGGCAACACACGCCGCTGCTCCGAACGCGCCGCCGCCGGCCCCAGATACGGCAACACGATCAAACTCATCAGCTCATTTACCAAACCCGTCAACGATTCCGAGCGCCCGCTCCTCGACAGTCGTGAATAGACGATCGCAAACGCCGCACCAACCAAGCCCTCCGCCGTCAGCGTCGTGCACTCCCGCGAACGCGAACCCGATCCCCGACCCTCATCCAGGATCCCCGCCAGCCGTACAAGAGTCTCCTCGCGCCACGCCAGCACCCGCGGGCCACCCTGCAACGCCTGCACCACACACACCCGCGCCAACGTCGGCTCACGATCAAAGAACCACAAGATCGCCAGCAGGCCGCCACGCACACGCTCCCGCCACGCCGACTCGCTCGAGTTCACAGCGGCGATCTCACCCTCGATCCGCGCGACCGCATCCTCCAGAACCGCGAGCAGGCAATCCTCGCGATTCTCGAACAGGTCATAGAACGTGCGCCGCGACACCCGCGCCCGCGCCGTTATATGCGCCACCGACGCACGTGAATAGCCCACCTCCGCAAACGTCGTCACGGCCGCACCCAACAACCGCGCACGCTGCATCTCCGCCACCTGCACACGCGGAGTCACAGACACGCTCCTCGGACGCGCCTTCAGGGCGTTACGCCGAGCACCCGTCTTCGCGGGCATCAGAACGACCTCCTCGCGGCAGAGATGTGCCTTGCGTGGGGTGATCGAGCTACGCCTCCAGGCGCGCGGCAGGTCCGCTCGCCGTGGGCCGAGGTGCGCCAGGCGCTGGGTGATCCAGCTACGCCTCCAGGCGCGCGGCAGGCCCACTCGCGGTGGGCCTGCCGGATGTTCGCGTGCGTGTAAGCACTGTTCCCGTCTCGCGTTACCGCTTGCGGACGGCGAACATCATTGGGCGCGTGGCAGGGTAGCTTCGAACGAAGCGCGTGAAGGCGTGGTTCGCCAAACCCCGCGAGGGGGGCGGAAAACCGGCCAACTTCGCCGGCTAGATCAGAGGTGCTACTGGGACAAGAGAGAGAGAGAGAGAGAGAGAGAGATGCATCAGCGATGCTGAGGCATCTACCTACGGGCGTGCATTGGCGCACGCCGACTCCCATCACATCCGTCCCCGAAGAAAACACGCGAAAACAACCCCTCATCAGCGACCGGAAAGCCCTCTCCCAAGGTCTTTACTGCCAAAGCGCTTGCAATCGATCCAGAGACCGACCCAAACCCGATCTATTTAGTGGCGTCCCCATCAAGGGAGGCCATGAACATAAGAGAACATAGCGTCAACCGTAGCCCTTGTCAAGAGTGAACCGTCAAAGGCAGCGAAAGCAGGCCTCCCGAACTGCTTCGCGCCCTCCGGTTCGAGCTTCGGCATGAGCCCTCCGATACGCCAACCGGTGTGGTGACCGGCGCCAACGGCAAACCGACGCAAGCGACCCGCCATGGGTCTCCCATCCAAGCCCGCGACCGCACGCCACCACATCGACCTCGCCGATCCGTGCGCAGACACCTCCCCGCTGCTCAGCCAATACGATCACGCTCCATGGCCTACGAGCAGATCCTCACCGACCTCTCCGAGCGCATCCGCACGATCACGCTCAACCGCCCCGAGCGCCTGAACGCATGGACGCCCACGATGGCCGACGAGCTGATCGAGGCCTTCGACCGCGCCGACGCCGACGACGAGGTGCGCGCCGTGATCGTCACGGGCGCCGGACGCGGGTTCTGCGCCGGGGCCGACCTCGCCGCCGGCGGGGAGACCTTCGACTACCGCACCCGCGAGCACGCAGAGGCCGTCCCCCGCGACAACGGTGGCCAGGTCACGCTGCGCATCTTCGCGTCCACCAAGCCCGTGATCGCCGCCATCAACGGCCCCGCCGTGGGCATCGGCGCGACGATGACGCTGCCGATGGACGTCCGCCTCGCCGCGCAGGACGCCCGCATGGGCTTCGTGTTCGTACGCCGCGGGATCGTCCCCGAGGCCTGCTCCAGCTGGTTCCTGCCGCGCATCGTCGGCATCGGCCAAGCGATGGAGTGGGTCGCCACCGGCCGCGTCTTCTCCGCGCAGGAAGGACTCGAGGGCCGGCTTTTGCGTAGCCTGCACCCGCCCGGAGAGCTGATCGACGCCGCCCGCGAGCTCGCCCGTGAGATCGCGCAGAACACCGCCCCCGTATCTGTCGCGCTCGCGCGGCGCATGATGTGGAGCATGCTCGGCGCCGAGCACCCCATGATCGCCCACCGCGCCGACTCGCGCGGCATGTTCCTGCGCGGCCAGTCCGCCGACGCCGCCGAGGGCATCACCGCGTTCCTTCAGAAGCGCCCCGCCGAGTTCCCCGATCGCGTCAGCGAGGGGCTGCCCGACATCATGCCGGGCTACAGCGCCCCGCAGTTCGAGTAGCGATAAACCAACCGCTGCGGTGACCGGCGCCGGCAGCAAACCGACGCAAGCGATCGGCTACGCGTCACCCCCCACGCCCACGCAGCCGCCCCGGCCCGGCGCCCGACTCCACGCGCCAGGAGAGATTCGAACTCCCGACCTTCGGTTCCGTAGACCGTCCCGGCCTTCCGAATCCTTTGCGGCTGGACCACTTTTCCCTGCGAAATGAACACTTTTGCGGGATCTGCGGCTTCGGGGTTTGCGGCTGTTTTCGGGCCTTCGCTTGGTTTTTTCTTGACCCGGAGCAGTCCCCAAGGGCTGCCCGAGGTCCGGATCTGGATGCTCGCTATTCGAGGCGTCTGAGCATCCGCTGCGCGGCGCGTCCGACGGCGGCTTCGGCGGCCTGCCGCGATGTCTCATGGTGGGTGCGGAGGAGCTCGCGGGCCGCCGCGGCGCAGGCGTCGTCTTTGAGGAGGCGCTCTGCGGCTTGTTTGACTCGGCCGCGCATCGGGGAGGGCGCGGGGATCTCCCGCGCGATCTCAGGGCCGAGGCGGTCGAGTAGCAGCATCGCATCGCTGAAGTCACGATCGACCGCCTCGCCGTCGTGGCGTGTGCGACCAAACGCCTGCGCCTTCAGGGCTACCAGCGCCGCGGGAGACGCCGCCCAGAACCTGCCGCGTTCCGGATCGTCCGTGAACGCCACGAGCACGCGGTACTCGGCCAGCTCGCCGATGAGGTTGTTGACCGGCAGGCCTCGTGCCGCACCCTTGGGGAAGGGGTGAAACGGGCGCAGCAACTGCACCTTCAGATCATCCTTGACCCACGTGAACGAGCGCTCATGCGCCAGTTCGCTGCGATCCAGGCCACACGCCTGCAGGTGCTCGACCACGCGCTGCGCCGCGTCCGTCGCCACGCCCGCGTCGACGTCGCGTGTAGGGGTCAGGGCCACGTCTTGACCGTCGAGCGCGACCTGCACCGCGACCGCGCCAATCACCACGACGTCATCGCGAATCGGCTCCAGCACCACGGCTGCCTCGCGCATCAGCTGACTGGGGGCGATGACTCTCACCAGCGCCGCTCCGCGCGGATCGCCTCCGCCGCCTCCAGCGCCCGTTCTCCTCCTAGGCGACAGTCGAGGTAGAGCTGCACAGGGTCGGCCACCATGATCCCCTCCCGCGGCTCGGCGAGCGAGAGCATGAACGGGTCCGGCGCCAGCTGCGCCGTGATCCGTCCCGGTCCCGGGCGCGCCCGCGAGCCGAGCAGCGCCTGCGCCCACACGTCGGGGTCCTCGCGGTCGATCCACAGCGTCACATCCGCCGGCTCGACCACTCTGCGCACCAGCGCCGCTCCCGCCAGTCCACCGAGCGCATAGGATCGACCCGTCCGCTTTGCCGCCTCGCGCAGGAGCTCGATCGCGCCGGCCGCGTCGTGGGCGCCCACCTCCCACGTCATGCGCCGCACCCGCCGCGCTGCCGCCGCGCGCTCGAACGCATCCAGCAGTCCCGCCGCGTCGCGCAGGCGTACCCGCCGCACCCGCGCGTCGCTCGAGTCGGGCTCAACCCCGACCAGCGCATCGCCGGCGAGCGCGCTCACCGTCCGCGAGACGAGCGACTCGCTCAACTGCAACCGGCGAGCGAGCTCGCGCAAGGAGAACCGCTCCTCGCTGTGCAGCAGCAGCCAGCGCGGCACCCTGCTCGCGCGCGCCGCGAACGGCGCCGAGGGCGCGGCATCGACCCGTACAGCCGGCCGTGTCGCCGCACGCTCCACATACACCGGCGGAGCGAACACGAACAGCTCCCCGTCGGCCGCCGCGTAGGAGACCCGACCTTCACGCAACACCGCGCGCGCGTCCGGAGAGGACCGCTCGAACACCACCAGCACCGGCTTCGAGTACGCCTCGAGCTCCGCGACCAACGCCCGCGCGCCGCTACGCGTCAAGACCCCGACCCGCCGCACATCCAAGCGCACGAAGCCGCCCCCATCTACGCGTAGCACCGCACGGCGCACGCCGACATCGAGCTTGACCGGGTCTCTAGTTGCTTGCGAAACCATGATGTGTGATTATTTTAGCAAGGAATTAGTTGCTGCAACCACTTCCCCGCGCGAGCCGCGAAGCGCGCGCCCAGCCACCCACCCTGCTCGAGCGCTTCCGCAAGGCCGGCGCCGCCGAGGAGCCCGTCGTGATCGGCGCCACCGCCACCCCGAGGATGTCTTTCTTGTGCGTACTCGGGATGTGGGGTTCGCCGAGGGCTGAGGGTGGCCTGTAGGTCAAGCATCGGCGGCTCTCGGTGCAGCATGATCCAGCCGGGCTGCGAGTAGCTTGCGGCGCTGCGTCCCAGAGCTTGCGCTCACGCTCGACCCAGACGGTTGACTTCGGGGTCGACCAGGAAGCGTCTCTCTGACAATCGACTCTGACGAAACTGCCGACGCGTCCGCTACAACCCGCCCGTGGCAGTTCCCCTGTCGGTCGACGACGCATTCACGGTCGGGGTCAGCTTCGACCTGCTCGGCGGATTCCTGCTCGGGCGTGGACTGCTCGCGCATCCGCTGCAGATCGCGAGTCGCAACATCCACGTGACCGTTGTTGGGAGCGGCTTCAACGCCCCCGAAGCCGTGGCTCAGATCGAATCGCGCGCCGACGCGTTCGCCGGTCTGATCTCCCTGGCGATCGGCTTCCTGCTGCAGGCCGGCGGCTATGTCGTGCTGATCGCCGGAGCAAAGATCGATAAAGGTCTCGGGCGGGCGGGCGTCGCTGTCCCGCTGGCAGTGCTCGCTGCCGGGATCGCCTTCCTCGTGTTTCGTCGCCTGCGAGACGGCTGGGTGCTGCGCCTGGCGGTCAACGTCGCACGGGCCAACCCCTTCACCGGCTGCATGGAAGAGCACCCTGACGGGGATACGCTGGTCGCACTCGGCAGGCAACTTGGCTTCCCGTTCAGCGAAGTCACGAGCAGGGCGTGGCACCCATCGCCCCCTATGCGAAGAAGTACTTCGGCGTTGACCAGGTGACGCGCCGATACCCGTTCGAGATACCGGCGCCGCCAGCCTAACGCCGTGCCCAGGGGCCATCGACAAACGCGGCGGGCAAGCACATCAAGAGTCGGCTCTCTAGGATCGCCGGACAGGTCTTTGCGGCTTACCGATTGGAGTACGACGATGCCAAACTTGAGCATGAAGGCTGCCGAGATAGATGACCCAGGAGAGATGCTGCGGCGTATCGCTTATCGCAACCACAGGATCATCACGCGGACCGGGAGAAATGATGACCCGGCTGGCTTCGCTAGGAATCTTGCTGGCCGCACACGCTCTGACATCCGGCGGCTAGCGGACCTTCTCGGTGTTGAGCTGGACGAAAGCGGCTGGACTTGATGGCCACCGACAGCAAGCTCCTGAAAGGCACACATCATTCCGTCGATTCCGTTCCAGTTAGGGCCGCTTTGCCCAGGCGATCACCTCGAGGATCGCAACGCTCGGCGTCTGAATCCATCGCTGTCGAGGCGAAAAATACCGCGAGCGCCGCGGTTCTACCTCGCGCAATCACCGACGCCCAGATCTGCGAGCTCGAGTGCACCACCGAGCCCGTCGTCGATCAGATGTCCGTAGGTTTCGAGGGTGTAGGCGGCGGCGTGGTGACCCATCCAGCGTTGCAAGCGCAGTGGGCTGGCGCCTTCCTCGATCAGCAGCGAGGCGCACGTGTGGCGCAGCGTGTGCAGCCCGATTCCTTGCAGGTCGGCACGCTTTGCTGCGGGCTGAAGGACGCGATTTCTGAGGTTTTGCGCAGTGAGCGGCCGTCCGCTGCGGTTGAGGAACACGAGGTCCTCGTCCTGCGCGGCGGACGGTCGTAGCGCGCGCAGCTCTCCGGCGAGCTCGTTGGCGAGGGGTACGGTGCGCGCACCGTAGCGTGACTTGGGGGCACCGACCACGTTCTTGACGATCGCCCGATGAAGCCCTGCAATGCGCGTCGGTCGATGTCCGCGAGTCGGATGTCTTGCGCGAAATAGCACAGCGCGTAGGTGGCCAGCAGCCGGCGGTATTCCTCGCGCGTTTGCTCGCATACCGTGTCGCGTCCGCTGCCGGCATGTCTGGCGACCCAGGCAAGCGCGTAAGCGTGCAGGATCGGCCCGCGCCGCTCCTCTCGTGCTTCGGCGTCTCGCGCGAGCTTGATCGCGCGCGCCTCGGCGAACGTCGCGGCGAACTCCTTACGCTGACGCCCTCCGAGACGGTACACGGCGACGTAGCGCGAGCCTCTGCTGTAGACGCCTGGATGGGCGGTGCGCTTGGGCAACACGCCTGCTGTTGCCTTGTTGCCCACGCTGTTGCCCACCCGGAGGAGTTCTCCAGACGGCCCAAAAGCCCTGCAACCCGCCCCAGCACTGGCGATTATGCCAGACGTATCTTACGCGCCAGGAGAGATTCGAACTCCCGACCTTCGGTTCCGTAGACCGACGCTCTATCCAGCTGAGCTACTGGCGCAGAGCCGCCTAGTGTAGAGACCCCACCGCACCGCCCGCCGCCCGGCCGGCGGTGTAGCGTTGGAGCGTGCCCTCACGCCCAGGTTCGCAACCAACGGCCGTCGAGCCCGCGTGAGCTCCGTGCCCGGCCGCAACGAGGAGTTCGAGGCCTGGCAGATGCAGCTGCACGGCCACCGCGTGATCTACCACATGATCGGCAGCGGTCCGCCGCTCGTGCTGATCCACGGCATGGTCAACTCCTCGCGCCACTGGCGCGAGGTCGCGCTCGCGCTGGCCGACCGCTACACGGTCATCGCCCCCGATCTGATCGGCCACGGCGACTCGGCCACGCCGCGCGGCGATTATTCGCTCGGCGCGCACGCCTCCTCGATCCGCGACCTCCTGGCCGTGCTCGGCATCGATCGCGCCACGATCGTCGGGCACTCGCTCGGCGGCGGCGTGGCGATGCAGTTCTTCTACCAGTTCCCCCAGCGCACCGAGCGCCTCGTGCTCGTCTCCTCGGGTGGGCTCGGGCACGAGGTCAGCCCGCTGCTGCGCAGCGCCACATTGCCCGGCGTCTCCGCGCTGCTGGCGCTCGCCGCCCATCCGCGCCTGCTCTCGGGCCTGCGCCGCAGCGGCGACCTGCTGCGCGCCTCGGGCTCGCGCCAGGGCGTCTACCTGCAGGCGATCGCCCGCGCCCTGCGTCCGCTCGAGCAGCCCGGCGCGCGCACCGCCTTCCTGCACACGCTGCGCGCCGTGATCGACATCCGCGGCCAGCGCGTCAGCGCCACCGACCGGCTGTACCTGCTCGCGGGCATGCCCACGCTGATCGTGTGGGGCGAGCGCGACCGCACGATCCCGCTTGCCCACGGCCTCGCCGCCCATCAAGCGGCGCCCGGCAGCCGCTTTGAGACGCTGCCCACCGCCGCCCACTTCCCCCACCTCGAAGACCCCGCCGGCCTGGCCGCGATCCTCGGCGACTTCCTCGCCGGCACCGAGCCCGCGCGGATCGAAGACGGCGACTGGGGCGCGATCGTCGCACCGCGGGCGCCACGCTCGCGCCACGACGTGGGCTCGATCGCCTGAGGCCTCGCGAAACGCCCGAGGCGCCTCACACGTGGCACGTGCTTCGAGGCTTGCGCCCATCCGCTCCCCTCGGAACCCCGCTATGGGCGCAATCAACGGGCGCTCCGCCGCTGCATGGGTACTCCGCCGCCGCATGGGTACTCAGCCGCCGCATGATCGACCTCAGGTGATCCGTCCCTGCGCGGATCGCGTAGATGTGTGCACCGAGGAACTGGACTGCAGCGTGCTCCTCGATGAGAGCGTCACAGACGCGTACATCACCGATCGAATGGAGACACAGCGATGCACGACCAGCACGGCGATTCCGCGATCCCCAACGCGGGTTCAGACACGCAGCAGAACGCTACGCCGGACCCGGCCACGACGCGCAAGAGCTTCCTCAAGGGAGCGGCCGTCGCCGGCGCGGGGGCAGCCGGCCTTGGAGCCCTCGGGCCCGCCGCGGCGCTCGCCAACGGCCGGCACCGACATGACCGACATGGGCATGGCAAGCCCAAGCCCGGCGGGCTGACCCACGGCGACGTTGAAATCCTCAAAGCCGCACAGATCGCCGAGGCGCTGGCGGTCACGACCTACACGAACATCATCAACACGGCGCCGTTCTTCAAAAACCTCGAAAGCGACGATCAGGGCTACCTGAAGGCGGCGGTGCAGGAGGAGATGTCCCACTACCTGCTCGAGGAAAGCCTCACCAAGCAGCCGACGCCCTTCACGATGTTCTACTACCCGCCGAAGATGTTCACCGACGCGCAGACGACACTGAACATCCTCGTGACGCTCGAGGACGCGTTCATCGCCGCCTACCTCGTCGGTGTGCGCGAGTTCAGCACGCCCGACCTACGGGTAACGGCCGCGCGCATCATGGGCATCGAGTCCGACCACCGCACGCTCGCGCGCGTCGTCGGTCCGGGCGTGGCGGGCAAAGACGGCGGCCCGATCGAGCAGATCACCGGAATCCAGAAGACGGCCGAGTCGGTCGATCCGCCCAACAACAACGGCTACGAGCGCACGTTGCTGCTGAAGAACATCGGACAGGCCGTCGAAGCGCTGCTGCCCTTCGCCGAAAAGAAGGCCGCCGAAAAAGCCGGCTTCGACACCACCAAGGCGTACAAGTTCGAACCGTTCACGCCCACGCTCCCCAGCGCCCTGGGTGAATTCCACTCGCTGCAAGGCTGACCCCCGGCCTGTCGCGGGGAACGCGTAAAGCATCGATCCGCGGCGCGCCACGCGCCGCGGATCTTCAATCAGCGTCTTCGTAGTGCGCTTCGCGCTACGCTTGGGATGTGGCCTCGGCTCCCCATCCGCTTTCTCTGCGTCTCGGACGCGACGGGCTGAGCGCGCTCGACGAGATCGCCCGGCGACGAGGCTTGAGCCGCGCCGAGGCCGCGAGGCAAGCGATCGCCGAGACGGCAGAGCGCGAGCGCCGACGCGGCGGACTCGCAGCCGAGGCGAGGCGCCTCATGCAGAACGAGGACTACGTGCGCGAAGCACGCGATGTCACTGGCCTGATGGAGACGCTGCGTGGTCCGTGGTGATGTCCATCGGATCAAGATGCCAGGCAAGCGCGGCCACGTTCAGGAAGGCCGCCGATTCGCGGTGATCGTCCAAGCGGACGATCTGCTCGCCCTCTCCACAGTTGTCATCTGCCCGACCTCGCGCTCAGCGTTCACAGCCAGTTTCCATCCGGAGGTCATCGTCGCCGATCAGGCGACCCAGGTTCTCTGCGAGATGGTCGCCGCCGTCGACACACGCGCGCTCGGCGAGCGAGTCGGGCACCTGGCACGCGACGAGCTTCGCAGTGTCGAAGACGCATTGTTGCTGGTCCTCGATCTGCCGTAACACAGGGTGTGCCCCAAACAGGGCCAACGGAGAGATCGGGACGAGGTGCGAACCCGGCGCGGATCTGGAGCGGCTGGTTGAGCAAGCGCCCATCGTCCTGATGTTCGAACTCCGTTGCGTGCCCCATGGCGTGTCCGATGTCCGCGTCGACGATGCCATGTTTACGGGCTGAGGGATGTATCTCCATGCGGCACACCGTAGGACCGCCCCCCGAAGAGCCGCGCTCTGGTTTCGCGAGCGTGAGTTGGGTGCTTGCCGCACCCGCCGGTAGTCTGTCTTGATCGTGACTACGCAAGAGCTGATCGAGTTGGCTGGCCAGCGTCTCGCGGAGGCTGCCGGATCTACTGCCCGCGTGATCCTGTTCGGGTCGGCAGCGCGTGGCGAGCTCACACGCGACAGCGATCTCGACTTTCTGGTGATCGAGCGTGACGTCGAGAACCGCGTCGCCGAGGCGATCCGCCTCCGCGATGCGGTCGGTCGGATCGGCTGGCCGGTCGACGTGATCGTGATAGATGAGGATCTCGCGGAGCGACGGGCGAAGGTTCGCGGGACGATGGTTCACCACGCCCTCCGGGAGGGCCGGATCGTTGCCCGCTCCGACTCCTGAGCAGCACGAGTACGCGGCACTGTTGCTCGAGCGCGCGACGAGCGACCTCGGTGCTTGCCGCGTACTCATGGCCGCGGGGGACATGCGCGACGATGTCGTCGGGTTCCACGCCCAGCAGGCTGTCGAGAAGGCCTTGAAGGCCGCGCTCGTGCTGGCCGACGTCGATTTCCCCCGCTCTCACGACCTTCGTGAGCTGGTAGACATCGCCGCCGACAACAATGTCGCGGTTCCAGACTCGATTGAGGAGGCGCGTTGGCTGACACCATGGGCGGCACAACTGCGGTACGAGATGCTGGAGCCCCTCGATCGTGACGCGGCCTTCTCAACGGCATCCGACGCCATCGCGTGGGCAACGGCGCTGCTTGCAGGCTGATCGCCGCCCCCGGGGCCTCTTCGCCAGCGCCTCACACGAACGCCTGAGTTCGCACAAGCGTCAAGCGCCCGCGCCTGATCGCTTACTGTTTGCGGCCTCGCAGAGGCAAGAAGCAGACGAATCACGGAGCGGGGATCGGGGAAGTTCCCGAAATCTCCATGGCCTCTGATCCGCGGGCTTCGCACGAAGCGATTTGACGAGGGAGGTGCAGGGTTACGCGGCTCGGGGGCTGTCACCGGATGGCAGCATCAACGCCGCTATCACGACTCCCATTACAGCCGCGACAATACCGAATGCGACCAACGCGCTGGACGCCGACTTCAAGGTAGCCACACGTATCGCCAGCGCGAGCAGGGTGGCAGTCGTAGCGACGATAGACGCCTCCAGCACAAGCTGACTGGCGCCCTGTGTTGAGCGAAGACGCCACTGCGGACCAATCGTGTTCGACAGTGGCCACGGCTCGGCCCAGCTTGGTCGATCCGGGCCTAGGTCCACGACCTGGTCATCGCGGATCGCGACGATGACACGCGTGTAGTACACCAAGACCTCGCCAATTCGACGTACGAATGCGAGTAGAGCAGCTGCGAGCATCTCGACCCCCAGCGTGAGAAAGATAGGGAGCAGCAAAGCACTGCTGGACAGCCAACCGCCCTTGGTGCCTTCCTTGATAGCGAAGAACGCCGCCGCGAGAAGCACCGTGAAAAAGAAGCCGAGGTACTGCGAGCGCATCGACTCAAGATGACGTGACTGGGCCCATGCCTCATCCCAGCTCTTCCAGACCAGGTCATGGGGTGCGGATACCACCGTTCCCAATCCTAACGGAGAGGGAGGGATTCGAACCCTCGGACGAAGTTTCCCCCGTCACACGATTTCCAGTCGTGCCCGTTCAACCGCTCCGGCACCTCTCCCCGCACTCGCACTCGGGCGGCCCTAGAGCCTACTGCGAACGGCCGCTCAGACCCGTGCGGCGGAGTGCGAGGACGTCCGCTCCCCGGCGACGCCACCCGACACCGCGACTCACGGCGCCGGGCTCCGCGGAGAGCGGACCTGCACGACGCGAACGCGGGCGGCGCTGGTAGGCTCCGCTCAATGGTACCCGTGCTCGCCGCCAACGCGGCCTTCTCCAAGGACGTCGGCCTGATCATCACGTTCATCGGCATCGGCATCCTCGTGAACATCTTCGTCGTGCTGATCGCCGTGCAGATCCGCGGCGAGCGCCAGCAGAACCAGACCTACCTCACCAAGCCAGACCGCACGCGCCGGGTCTGACCCCCAAACGCCGGGGACCGCACGCGCCGGGTCTGCCGGCGGCCGCCATGCGCCGGGGGCCCGACGCGAGCCCGCGGCCGCGCACGGCACCTCCGCGGAGAGCGACCGCTCAGATGATGTAGACGGGCGTGCCCACGGGCGTGCGGCTGTACAGCGCGATCACGTCCGGGATGCGCATCCGCACGCACCCGTGCGAGGCGTCGTGGCCGATCGAGGAGTACTCGCTCGGGTCGATCCCGTGGATCCCGGCGCCGCCGTCGAAGGACATGAACCGCGCCTTCAGCGGGTCCTGGGGCCCGGGCGGGATCGTCTTGCCGGCGAGGGCCCCCGCCCACGCTTTGTGCGGCACGAGCCAGGGCGGGTTTTCCTCCTTCCATTCGACATGGTGCAGGCCCGCGGG
>Ga0210387_10002929_pt1 | contig 13096 bp, 14 predicted proteins | sample IncBWC7OmetaG_FD_160108 | JGI IMG/M metagenome (GOLD analysis project Ga0210387, IMG submission 160108) | Forest soil microbial communities from Barre Woods Harvard Forest LTER site, Petersham, Massachusetts, United States - Inc-BW-C-7-O ...
TGGCCCTGAAGAAGCGTGGTGACGTCGCGCTGCAGGTCGATGATTTCGCGGGCGACGGCCTCGGCAGGGCGCGGGCCGATAAGGCTGCCGCCGAGGGCTCCTGCAAAAACGGCGGCGGCAAAAATGACGATGTTGCTGATTTTCATGGAACAACCTCCTAAGGTGCGTCTACTCATTAGATGTAACTCAGACCCGGAAAGAAAGTCGTACGAGCAAACGCGGAGCAGCGGTGGAGCAGCCATCGCCTGGCTCTTTATTCACTTTAACGGCAGAGCCGCGCGCGAGCAAGAGATTGCTCGGCCGCGCGGCTCTGACAGTCATCGAACAGTTACGAGGTTGCCCTCGGATTAATTTGCCTTAACGAAGTGGCCGACGCGGTTTTTCTGCCAGCATGCCTCGTTGCTTTCCGTGCAGAACGGCTTTTCCTTGCCGTAGCTGACGGTGTTCATGCGGTCGGCGGAAATGCCGAGTGAGACCAGGTAGCTCTTGACGGCCGCGGCGCGGCGATCGCCGAGGACGAGGTTGTATTCGGTGGAGCCGCGCTCGTCGCAGTGGCCTTCGATGGTGACCTTGAACTGCGGATAGTTGCGCAGGAGGTCAGCGGTCTTGGCGAGTGCTTCACGAGCGTCGGGGCGGATGTCAGCCTTGTTGAAGTCAAAGTAGGCATCGCGAACTTCCCTCAGGAAGATTGCGTCATAGTCGATAGCCGGTTGCTGTTGCGGAGGCGGCGGAGGTGTAGAGACGGTGACGCGGGCGCTGGAGTCCGCCGAGCCGCCGGGGCCGCTGGCGGTGATCGTGTAGGTCGTGGAATCCGACGGAGTGACTTTGGTGGAGCCTTGAGCGGTGACAGCGCCGACGTCGGGGGAGATGGTGAGCTGCGTGGCGTCGGTGGAAGTCCAGGTCAGGGTCGTGGAGTCACCCTTGTTGATGGAGGTCGGGTTGGCTTGCAGTGAGACAGTCGGCTTTGCGGCCGGAGGCGGTGGAGCTGTGGGTGTCGGTTTCACCTCAGGCGGTTTGGTTTTGCAACCGGCTACTAAGACAACTGCCAGCATGGCAGTGAACATGGCCCCGCGGTACAGAGAGCTAGAAACCCGATTCATTCGAATCCTCCTCAGTGTAAGAATCCCGTGAATTGTCCCTCGTTCCGCCATCATCCTATCACTAGCGGGCTGGGTTAGGGAAATACATCGTATCACGATATATTATACATCGTACACAAACAAATACGACAGAAATACCGTAACAGCAACAACGAAAAGCAAAGTTCCGGGGAAATATACCAACCAAACATTGTGATGCGCGCGGCGGGCAGAAAGTTTCGGCCGAAATGCTTCCTGCCAGGTAATCCCAGGGCCATTTTCTTACTTAGGCGACCAATTGGGCGACTCGTTGTGGCCGTCGATGGTGAGCTGGTGAGGCTGGGAGCCGTCGGCAAGCATTGTCCAGATTTGGCGCTGGCCTCCGCGGGTGGACTCGAAGACAATGTGGCGGCCGTCGGGAGCCCAACTGGGGCGTTCGTTGCGGGCACCAGCATTGGGCGTCAGGTTGATGATCTGAAGCGAGGTAGGCTCCATAACGTAAATGTCGTAGTTGCCATCGGGACGCCGCCAACTGAACGCAAGGATTTGACCATTGGGGGACCAGGCGGGATCGATGACGTAGCCTTTGTCGGGGAGGTCGAGGATGGATGTGTTGGAGCCGTCGGCGTTCATCATGTAGAGCTTGGGGAGGCCACCCCGGTCGCTAACGAAGACGACGGATTGGCCGGTCTTGGGATTCCATGTGGGCGAAGTGGAGCCGCCAACGCCGGAAAGCGTGAGCCGCTTGGGTTTGCCGCCGCTTGAGTCGGTGACATACAGCTCTGGGGTACCCTGCATGGAAGAGGAGAACATGATCTGCGTTCCGTCTGGGGACCAGGCAGGAGCGCTGTTGGTGCCGCGGAAGCGTGGGAAGGAGACGACTTTGCCGGCGTCCATCGAATACATGCAGATCTGCGCGTTCACAACGCCGTTCAAAGACTCATAGCAGGTGAAGGCAATGCGGGACGCATCGGGAGACCAACGGGGCATGAGAGAGATGGTGCGGAGATTTGTTAGAGGATGCTGGTTTGCGCCGTCGTAATCCATCACCCAGACTTCTTTGGTGCCGGTGCGGGAACTGATGAATGCGATTTGGGTAGAGGCGATACTTGGCAAACCGCCGGAGAGTTTGCTGATGATTTCGTCGGCGAATTGATGGGCGAATTTGCGGACTTGGGGATCGGTTGGTGCACCGCGATAGATTTTGGCGACGACGGCCTGAGAGGAGGAATTGTTGACATCATAGAGCCAGGCTTGAATTGCGACTTCGGTAGAGGTTTCCGTGATATTACCAAAGGCCACGTAGTTGGCTTTGACTTGCGGATCAGTCCAAGCGGCGTTTTGGAGTTCGGAAGGCTGACTGAGCGTTTGCGTGGGGTAGAAGCTGGGACTGACGAGATCGAGAATGCCGCAAAAGGCGAGATCATCGCGGACGATTTGGGTGAATTGACCGGAGTGGGTCTTGGCGTTGTCGGCGCGAGGACCAAAATCGGCGACGGCTACGCGGATTTTTTGAGCACCGAGACCAGTGGCTGCGTGAAACCAGGCCTGCGCCTGTTGCGCGCCCACAGGTCGAATTTGAAAACAAAGAGCGGCCAAGACAAGCAATCGGAATAAGCATCGCGACTTCACTAGCACCTTTACCTCCGGGGTTTTCCTTCCCGCAGTGACGCCACAGAAGGAAAAGCTTCAGTGTGTCAAACTTAAATCAAAGTCGAATGTGACATCGACAGCAGAGCCGGCGAAGTCATTGGGCAGCGGCCCGAACTGGATGCCATCCAGGGCGCGCCGCGCAGAATTGTCCATAGACAGATTGCCACTGGTTTGCGCCATAGAGATGTTGTGAATTGAACCGTCCCGATAAATTTGAAAAGTCATCACGGTCTTGGCTTGACGGGCCGCACGGACAGCCGGATCGATCGAGGGTTGATACCAACTCTGATTGATACGACGGATCACCGAGTCTATGTACCAGGCGTACCTCGAGGCAAAATCACCGCCACCGCCCGGGCCTTGGACCGTCACTGGAGTGCTGCCACTGCCTGGAGGCTGGTTCGAGTAGCTGGTTGGAAGCGGCGGCTGTCCGCTCTTTCCCACTTTCACGGCGTTATCGGGCGCGGGATTTTTAGCCGGGTCGATTTTCGACTTGTGCGTAGGAGGAGGCGGTGTTTCGTGCTTGAAGACGGCAATTTTCTCTGCGGGCTTCACTGGTTCTGGCACGGGCAGTGGTAAGGGTTTGAGTTCGGAATCCTCACGATGCAAGCTGAGCGTTGGGTCGACGGCAGCGCTATCCGGCTGTGACGGTTTCGGGGGCAGCGGGATACCGGGTGGGGGTCCTGAAAGTTTCACATTGACGGCGCCACCCTCGGTGCCGCCGAAGCCGCTCCATTGATCACCTTGAAACTTCATATAAATGGAGAAAACGATCCCGAGGACGAGCAGGCCGTGAAGGATCAGCGAGTAGATGAGGAACTTTTTGAGCTTGAGATCTTCGTCGGAAAGCCCAACGCGTTCGAACGGATTGGCGACGGCGGAGCTCATTTTAGCGGGTGCGGGCCCGTTCCGTAAGGGGCTGTGTGACGATACTAATATTGTTGATGCCAGAGAGACGCAAAGTGTCCACCACTTTGGCGAAAATACCAAAGGGAATGGTTTCGTCGGCGCGAAGAAAAACGGAATCTTGGGGCTTTTTGAGCTGAGCTTTTACCTGAGCGCCGAGACGATTAATGTTGACCGGCGTGTCTCCAATGTAAATGAGTTGATTCTTGTCGATTGAAACGACAAGACGGACTTCGTTGATTTCCTTGATGGTAGATGTTTTTGGGACGTCGACTTCGATGCCGGACTGGAGGATGGGGGCGGTGATCATGAAAATGATGAGGAGGACGAGAACAACGTCGATGAACGGGACCATGTTGATCTCGGACAGTGTGCTCTGCGTGTTTTTAGAGAGTTGCGGCATAGTGTTCAAAAGCAGCCGTGGGCTGGCGGCCGCGAAAGTCTAAGTGAAAGTCTTTTCGATCTGGGCACCAACTTCTAGCGCAAACGTGTCTAGGCGCTGCGCGAGATCGCGAATGTTCTGCAAAAACTGGTTGTAGAAGATGACCGCCGGGATGGCGACGAATAGGCCGGCGGCAGTGGTGATCAGCGCTTCAGCGATGCCAGGTGCAACCGCGCGGAGGCTGGCGGCGCCGGCGTTTCCAAGGCCTGAAAAGGCGTCAATGATGCCCCAAACGGTGCCGAAGAGGCCGATGAAGGGAGTCACCGAGCCGGTTGTGGCGAGCCAAGACATGCCTTTTTCGACGCGACGGACTTCTTCGGCGGAAGCGAGTTGCATGCTTACGGTGACGGCTTGCAAGCTCTTCAACTTTCCGGTTGGTTGCGGATTGCCGGTGCCGACTTGGCTTAAGAGTTCGCGATAGCCAGCGGCATAAACGGAGGAGAAAGGCGAGCCTGCGGAAGCGAGCGCCTGCGGGTTGGCCACGCCTTTGGTGGCGCGAAAGATGCGGAGAAATTGGTCGCTTTGACGGCGAACGCGGCCAAACATTCCGAGTTTTTGAAAGATCATGGCCCAGGAGACGATGGAGAAAATCCCGAGCAGGATCAAAATGCCACGGGCAACCCAGCCCGTTTGTCCAAGGATGTTACCGAGATCGGCGATAAAGACCGTTGAGAACAGATGAATGATGCAACCCCTCAGTTAGAAATAAATTTTCCCGTCTTCAGAAACGTAGCACACGCCCACAGGGTGGTCAAACAAATGAGATGCAGAAGATAAAGAGGGTGCTGCCTCTTTGGATACAGGCAGAATTGGGGGGTAGAGGAGGTTGAGGAAATAAAGGAGGCAGAGGAGGTGTGTTAAACTGCGAATTGAACGCGAGCGTGCAGCATTCCTTCGCTAACGCTGAAGATAAGCTGCGCCATTACAAAGGCGAAATGGGCAAAACGTTTGATATCGGGTTGGAACGGCTTACCGGCGGGGTGGGATTTCCTGTTGGTGTAGATGCCAGAGCGCGGAATTTGGCGGCAGCAACCGAGATTCCCGGTGCGGGGCGCGGTACGTTTTTTTTGGAAACGTTTGGATGCCAGATGAACGATCACGATTCGGAGAAAGTGGCTGGAGTGCTGCTTTCACGGGGATACACGCAAGTTGAGTCGCCGGAGTCGGCCTCGTTAATTCTATACAACACGTGCAGCATTCGAGAGAAGGCGGCGCAGAAAGTATTTTCGCGGCTGGGGGAGTTCGGGTTAAAGCAGGACGAAGGGCGGATCATCGGGGTGCTGGGTTGCGTGGCGCAGCAGGAAGGCGAAGAGATTTTTAAGCGCGCGCCGTGGGTGAGCCTCGTTTGCGGCTCGGCGAGCTACAGCAAACTGCCGGAATTGGTGGCACAAGTGGAGGCAGGGAATCAGCGTGTGACTGGCCTCGATACGGATACGGACGAGACGTTTGAGACGCCAGTGACGCGACGCGACAATCCGTGGCGCGCATATCTGACGATTATCGAGGGTTGCGACAAGGCTTGTTCGTATTGCGTGGTTCCTTACACGAGGGGGCCGGAACGGAGCCGGGCTAGCGATTCGATTCTGCGCGAGGTGCGGCAGCTCGCTGACCTTGGTTACTCCGAAGTGCAGCTGCTGGGACAGACGGTGAATTCCTACGCCGACCCGACCGCACGGAAGATGCGTTTTTCGGAGTTGCTGCTGGCCGTGGCGGACGCGCCGGGGATCCGCAGGGTGCGGTTCACGACTTCTCATCCCCGCGACTTTACCCAGGACATTGTGGATGCCATCGATGCGCAGCCGAAGCTTTGCAACCACGTGCACTTGCCGGTGCAATCGGGTTCAACGAGAGTGCTGCGGGCGATGCAGAGGACGTACAGCCGCGAAGAATATCTGGAGAAAATTGCAATGATTCGCGGCGCCCGGCGGCCCATTAGTATTACGACCGACATCATTGTGGGGTTTCCCGGGGAGACAGATGAGGACCTTGCGGAAACGCTGAGCTTGCTCGATGTCGTGCGGTATGACGCGATCTTCTCGTTCAAGTATTCGCCGAGGCCGCACACACCGTCGCTTGCCATGCGCGACGTTATTTCTGAAGATGAGAAGAGCCGGCGGTTAGCCGTTTTGCAGGAAAAGCAGAGAGAGATTCAGACGGCAAGGCACTCGACGATGGTTGGGGAGGCGTTTGAACTGCTCGTCGGCGGGAAATCGCGGCGGGAAAACCAGTGGTCGGGACATACTTCCTGCCATCGAGTCATAAATTTCTCTTCCCAAGAGACTGCGCTTCTGGGAAAGTACGTGCAGGTTCGGGTTACGGGAGCGACTCCGAACAGTTTGGTGGGGGAGGAAGCTCCTTAGAGCTGCGACTGGCGGCTGGGACCGTTGGCGCTTGGACATTTTGACGGCACAGACTGAAGTCTGTGCTACTCGGGAGGTCACATGGAAGTGGAGATGAAAATCCGCGGCCTGATGATGGATCCCGTCACCAACATGCCGATTGTGGTGCTGAAAGATGTGCAGGGGCAGGCGATTTTGCCGATTTGGGTTGGCGTGTATGAGGCCAACGCGATTGCCCTGGAGATTGAGAAAGTGCAAACGCCGCGGCCGATGACGCACGATCTGCTAAAGAACGTTTTGCTTGGGCTGGATGTGCAGGTTCACAAGATCGTGGTGAACGACCTGAAGGACGATACGTTTTACGCGTTGATTTGGGTGGAGCGCGACGGACAGATGATGACGATCGATTCGCGGCCGAGCGACGCGCTGGCGCTGGCGCTGCGCGTGGATTGCCCGATTTTTGTCGATGAAGAAGTGCTGAAGAATTCGAAGATTTCCAGCGCGATTACGGAGCGCAGCACCAACGAACAACTGCGCAATTGGCTCGAGGGACTTTCCGACGACGACCTGGGCCGTTACAAGATGTAAGTGTTCCTCCTGCGGCTCACCGGCGTCACCGATTCTAATTCTTAGCTATTTCGCCTGACTAAATTTTGGTCCCGCGACGGTTCCTGAGAGACGGAAAGCATCAATTGACGGACCCTGTGCTGCCATACGAGCAGTAGAACAACACCAATCAGGATCAAAGCAAGACTTAGGCCGGCCCAGAGGCCGAAAGCACCCCAGCCGCCGCGGAAGCAGAGCCATGCGCCGAGCGGCAGACCGATGACCCAATACGCGGTGAAGTGGCAGAGCATCGGGGTGCGCGTGTCGCCCAGACCGCGCAGGGCGCCGGTGGCAACCGTTTGGAGTCCGTCAAAGAGCTGAAAAGCGGCGCCAGCGGCGAGCAGAACTATAGTGCTGTGGATGATGGCTTGATCGGGCGTGTAAGCGCGAGCAATCCAATGCGGAACTACAAGAAGGACAACGCTCATACAGGTCATGAAAGCAGCGCCGAGGAAGATAGCGGTGCCTCCGGCGTCTCCCGCGCCATGTGGATCTTTGCGACCTATGGCCTGGCCAACGCGAACTGCGGCGGCGGAGGCGATGCCCAGGGGAACCATGTACGTAAACGCCACGGTGTTCAGTGCGATTTGGTGAGCTGCCAGAGGCACGGCACCAAGGCGAGCGATCAGAGCAGTTGTGAGTGCGAAGACGCCGCTCTCGAACGTAAACTGCATGGCCGCAGGAAAGCCAAGTGCGACCAGACGGCGAATGCGGCGAAAATCGGGCTCGATGGGAGTTTTGAGGAGTTCCGTGCGATGGCGAGAGTCGTACCAGAAAAGGTAGCCGACGAGGACAAGCGCCATGTAAGTTCGAGAAATGGAAGTGGACCAACCGGAACCGATCGCGCCCATGGCGGGCATGCCAAATTTTCCGTAGATCAGGGCCCAGTTGCCGAACGCGTTGACGATATTAGCGGTGATGAGAGCGAAAGCCACGGGTTTGGCCATGTTCATTGCCTGGATGCAACGGCGCACGGCGAAGTAGAGGAGAAGCGGGAAGAGCCCTGCGAGCAGGGCTTTTGTGTACGGAATAGCGAGAGCGAGCACTCCCGGGTCTACTCGCATGGCGCGAAGGAGTGCGGGGAGTATCCAGACGGGAATCGCCAAAAGTGGCGCGAGGGCAATGCTTAGATAAACGCTGTTCACGAGTGAGCGATGGCAATCTTCTCGACGGCCAGCACCGAAAGCCTGGGAGACAAGTGTGTCCAAGCCCATAAGCAGGCCGCCACCAAAGAGCGCAATGGCGGTGAATAGATTTGAACCCAAGCTAACCGCGCCCATGGCCGTCGCGCTGTTGGGAAGGCGTCCAACCATCATGGTATCCACGATGGCCATGCTCATCCAACCGAGTTCGGCAAGAACGAGCGGTAACGCGAGCCTCAAAGTTGGGCCAAGTTCTGAGCGGAGTGTCTTTAGGCGAGCCATGTGCAAGAATCGACGAAACGAAAAGTGTAAGCGGGGGAGTGATGAAGGCGCAAACAGGCTCGGGCGGAGAAGCAGGTGGGGGAGTGACTTTGCGGACGTTCTAGGCCCGAAGTTCCATTGACCGGGCCTGATGGGAATCTTAGTCTGCGGAAAGTGCTGCTTTTGCGTGTTTTGGGATAGGCGCGTTGATCTGGCTTCAATCTTGGAGACGGATAGCGAACTGCTGGGATGCTTGCCATCCGGCAAGCACAGGAGATAACCGTGGGCGTTGGGAACATATCCAGCTTTGAAGCGCGAATGCAGAATAACCGGGCTGGGATGCGCGTAAATTCTCGTGTGCCCGTGGCGGTGGAATGGGCGGAGTCGGGCCGCGCCATGCGCGCAGAAGGTTACACGGCTGACGTAAGCACAAAGGGGTGTTTGGCGGTCATTCCACAAGGATTCCCAGTGGGGCAGCGCCTTCTCCTAGTCAATCTCATTAACAAAAATGCTTGCGAAGCGGTCCTGATTTGGCGCGGGCATGAGGGCCGGACGGGATGGGAGCTGGGGCTTGAACTTCAAGAGGCTTCGATGGATTTCTGGGGCCTGGACTTTTAGCAAGCAGCCGCCAAGGATGCAATTCCAAGGTTAGGACGGCCCAAAGTATCCGCGCGCATCCGCGTACCTTCCTACGGTAGTACCTAATTCGCCGCTCGCTATACCCATCCCAAAACAGAAGGGCTAAGATTTCCACTGGCATTGCTGGGAATATATACTTTTCCCTTGCGCTGGAACGGGTTCGGAACGTAGAGTGGGCCTAGGCCTAGGGGGCTTTCTGCAGGCAGCACCCACATATAGGGACCGAGTTGCCGGATCGCGTCGGCGCAAATTACCATGCGCATAGGCGGAGGCAGAAGCTTATGACTGCCATCATAACGGTTGCGAATCAAAAAGGCGGCGTCGGAAAAACAACGACGGCTATTAATTTGTCAGCCGCTCTGGCGAACCGCGGCAAGCGGACGCTTTTGATTGACCTCGATCCGCAGGCGAATTCCACGATCGCATTTTACGACTCGGGCGAGATTGCCGCATCGATGTTCGATGTGCTGAGCGAAAGCCGCGCGACGATGGCAGCGGTCATTAAGCCGACAAAAGACCAAATGCTTTTTCTTGGGCCTGGCCGCTTGGCGCTGGCCAAGCTGGAGCAAGTGCTCGCGGGACAGTTCGACGCGCCTTACCGATTGAAGGATGCGCTGGCGCCGGTTCTCAAGGAATACGATTACATCGTGCTGGATACGCCGCCGTCGCTGGGAATTCTGACCGTGAATGCGCTGGTGGCTTCCACGCATTTGCTGGTACCGATCCAAGCCGCGTATTTTGCGATCGAAGGAACCGACGACCTCCTCGAGACATATGAACGAATTCGCGCGCGGCCCAACCCTGGGCTGAAAGTTCTGGGAGTGGTCATCACGCTTTTTGACAAGCGCACCAATATTTCGCGGGACACGCACGGGCAGATTCGCACGGTGTTCGGGGAAGTGCTGTTCAAGACAAAGATCAGCAAAAACGTGCGGCTGGAAGAGAGCCCCGCTTACAAAGAGACGATTTTAACGTTTGCACCGAAGTCACCCGGCGCCATCGAGTACAAGAAATTGGCAGGGGAGGTTATCCAACGTGTCGAAGAGGATCGGGTTACCCGTCACGCTGAAGATGCGGCATGACGCGCACTATGTCGAATCACTGACGAGTTATAGCGGGGCGGCGATCGGACGAATGATCCCTGTGGATCAGATTCGCCCCAGTCCAGACCAGCCGCGCAAAGCGCTGGGAGATTTGCGCGAACTTTCGGAGTCGATCCGCGAGAAGGGCGTGCTGGAGCCGCTGCTGGTGCGGTTTGTGCCGCGCGAAGATTGCTACTACATCATCTCCGGTGAGCGGCGCTACCATGCATCGCGTGCAGCGGGACTGCGCGAGGTGCCCTGCATCGAGAAAATGGCGGACGATGCGGAGACGCTGGAAATCGCGCTGATTGAGAATATTCAGCGCAAAGACCTGACGCCATTTGAAGAGGCGGACGGTCTACACCGGTTGGCGACGCAATTCGAATATACGCACGAAGATGTTGCCCGGAAAATTGGGCGCGCGCGTTCCTCGGTTACGGAAACGTTGTCGCTCAGGAATATTCCGGAATCGCTGCGGAAGAAATGCGTCGAGAACGGGATCATCTCGAAGTCGTTGTTGCTGCAGATCGCCCGGCAACCGACCGAAAAGAAGATGATCGAGATGTTGCACCGCATTCTGCAAGGCGGATTGACTCGGGACGAGGCGCGGCGCGAACGGCGCGAGGAGCAAGGCGGGCCTCAGAGACCGCAGCCGTTCATTTTTCATTTTGAGCCGGAGAATGAGAGTTTCAAATTCCGCATTCAGTTCAAGAAAAGCCATGTCTCGCGGGACGAGCTGGTTGTGACGTTGCGCGAGATTCTTTCTCAGCTTGAAGGAACGTCGTCGGAAGCGGATTCGACGGCGGCTTGATCAAGTCCAGGCAAATATCCCTGCAGGCAGACTAAAGTCTGCCCCATCCAATGGTCGAATTCACTCCTCAGCAGATGCAAAGTTTGGAGAGGCTTTTTGCGGCGGGTTTTCGGCCCATCGCGATTCCTCCTTATGAGAATGCATTGTGCGTGCGGCGCGGGGAGTGCGTGGCCGTTCTTTCACCGATACCTAGCGGCGGACTGAAGCTTCTTGCCCCGCCTTCTTACCTAGTTGACGGAAACCTGAGTGTGCGCCTGAAACGGGGCGCCGGTGAAGTCTTCGTGTGGAAGAAAACCGAACTACCTGCCACGCCAGAGCGCTTGCAAGAACTGGAATTGTTCCGGCAGGAACTGACTGACATGCTGAAATTGCCGCAAACTCAATAAATCCAGCCGTATTTGCAATTCCTACGAACTCACGGCAAACTAAAAATCTAATGGCCACCTACGACATTATTTGCATTGGTGCGGGACCTACCGGCTTGGCTTGTGCTATCGAGGCGAAGCGCGCGGGGATGAAACCTTTGGTTATCGACAAGGGCTGTCTCTGCAACTCGATTTTCCACTACCCGGTCAACATGGTTTTTTTCACCACGCCGGAGCTTCTCGAAATCGGAGACTTGCCGCTGGTTAGCGCAGCGGAGAAGCCCGTGCGCACCGAAGCTCTCAAGTATTACCGTAAGGCGGCCGAACACTACGGTTTGGAATTACGGCTGTTCGAGCGCGTGCTGCGCGTTGACGGACACGACGGACATTTTACCGTTGTGACGAAGACAGAGAAGGGAACGGAAGAACGTTACACCGGCAAGAAGATCGGCGTTGCTACGGGTTATTACGACCTTCCAAACGTAATGGGTATTCCCGGCGAGGACTTGCCTCACGTTTCGCACTACTACACCGAGCCTTACGAGTTCTGGAACCAGGACGTTGTCGTGATTGGCGGGAAAAATTCCGCCGCGGAAGCCGCGTTGGATCTCTACCGGAATGGCGCGCACGTCACATTGGTGCATCGGAAGGCGGAGTTGGGTTCCACGATCAAGTATTGGGTGCGGCCCGACATCGAAAACCGGATCAAGGCGGGGCAGGTCAACGCATTGTTCGAAACGCGGGTAAGGGAGATCACTAGAGATGAAGTCGTGGTGGAGAATGGCGCCGGCGAAAAGCGGCTTCCCGCGAAACAGGTGTTCGCTCTGACCGGCTATCATCCGGATTTCACCTTCATCGAAAGCCTTGGCGTGCAACTCGATCCGGAAACGCGAAAGCCGGCACTGGACCCCAACACCCTGGAGAGCAATGTCCCCGGCATTCATCTGGCCGGGGTGGTGATAGGCGGGCGGCACACCAGCGAGATATTCATCGAAAATGGGCGCTTTCACGGGAAGCAAATCATTGACTCCCTGAAGGTGTGAGCGGATCGCTGCCCGGTTCGAACACCCCGATCGAACACCTCCATTTGCCGGAGTACCAGCCGTTTGCTAGACTCCTAGTTTATGGCATCCATCCTGCGCGAAGTTGGCGAGACCTTCACCACGCTGGTCCAGGGATTCAGCGTAACTTTCCGAAATATGTTTCGTAAAACGGTTACGGAGAATTATCCTTTCGAACCGGTGCATTTTCAGCCGCGCTATCGCGGGATTCATGTGTTACATCGCGACGAATCGGGCCTCGAGAAGTGCGTTGGATGCTTTTTGTGTGCCGCGGCCTGCCCCGCGAATTGCATCTATATCGAAGCTGCGGAAAACACCGATGCCAGCCGGATCTCGGCCGGGGAACGCTACGCCAGCGTTTACAACATCGATTATTCGCGCTGTATTTTCTGTGGTTATTGCGTCGAAGCGTGCCCGACGGATGCGATTACCCACGGGCACGGTTTTGAACTCGCCACCTACGACATCAATTCGTTGATCTACCGCAAAGAACAGCTTCTCGAAAAACTCCCGGTCGCTCCTGCTGCTGGCAGGTAAATCCTTCAGCTCCTAGTTCCTGCTTATATCTTTGAAATTGAAGACGTTCGCTGTTTTTCTGTCCGCTCGTGTAGCACTCGCCTGCCTGCTCTCCAGTAATTGCGCCCGATAACTAATAGAAAGTAGCCATGACGTAAGTCTGTGGCGGCTTTGGCTTGGAGGTGGGCGCGATG
>Ga0210387_10002931_pt1 | contig 13092 bp, 11 predicted proteins | sample IncBWC7OmetaG_FD_160108 | JGI IMG/M metagenome (GOLD analysis project Ga0210387, IMG submission 160108) | Forest soil microbial communities from Barre Woods Harvard Forest LTER site, Petersham, Massachusetts, United States - Inc-BW-C-7-O ...
GTTCATCGTCGGTACGACCGAACTTCTCCGCGGGCGGCGAGAAGGCCATTAGCGGCATCGCCGCCTGCAGCGTCGCCATGGGATGGCCGTGCAGCTGAGAGAGTTTCTCGATCGTGCCGGCAAGCTCCGCCGGCAATCGCCCGGCGCTCCACAAGAAATCTTCGAAGTCCTGCCGCCGGGCCGCGTCCGGCAGATCGCCGAACACCACCAGGTGCGCCACCGCGGCAAAGGGATACTGGACCAGTCTCTCGATAGGAAGCCCGCGGTAGTACAGCCTACCTAAATCGCCATCGACCAGGGAAATCGAGGTGCTGTCCACCACGACGCCTTCCAGACCCTTCTTGATGTCGACCACTGCGTTCATAGACACCTCCGAGGGTTCAAGTAGAAGCCCGCAAGGGTCAGAACGCCAGAGAGCGGGACTGATGGAAGTATCAGTGGGGCGGATAGCCTCGGGCGGATAGCCTCAGGCGGATAGCCTCAGGCGGATAGCCTCAGAGCGCCTATCCTCGCGCCCGCTCGGTTATCCTTGACGCATGCAGATTGAACGTCATGAGCTGCGCTGCTTTCACGCCGTGATCGAAGCCGGCGGTTTCAGCCGTGCGGCCGAGCGACTGGATCTCTCGCAATCCGCCGTCAGCCAGACCATCGCCAATCTGGAGCATCGCTTGGGCACGACCTTGTTGCGCCGAGGCAATCCGCCGCAGCCGACTGAGGCGGGTATTCGGCTGCTGCGGTTTGCGCAGACGACGCTGAACGAGGAGCGCGAGGCGCTTGCGGACATCGGCCAGATCAAGACCGGCGCGCTGTCGACCCTTTCGCTGGCACTGTCGCCGGCCGCCAACTCGCGCATCGGGGTTGCGCTGCTCAAGGAGTTCTGCGAGCGCAATCCGCTCACGCGACTCAAAGTCGTCGTCGCTCCCAGTCGCGAGATTGTGCATGGTGTCGCCGAGGGCCGATGGGAGCTCGGTTTCGGACCCTTCCATCACAACATGCCGGCGCACTTCGCACTGCATCCCTGTTTTTCGGAAACCCGCCGCCTCATGATTGCACGCGATCATTCAGCACGCGCCGCGTTGGCGCGGGATGCCGTCGGCACCATGCGCGAATTGCCGCTCGTGACCTCGTTTCTCGACGAGACTGCGCGCCGCTCCACCGGGGAACGCTTGCGCGATGCGTTCGGCTCGGTGTGGGAGGTGAGCCATATGGAATTGCGGTTGGCGCTGGTCGCGGACGGTAAGGGCGTCACTTACGTGTCGGACCTGCTCACGGAAGTGCCGCCGCAATTAATACCCGTCGAGGGTCTGCCCTATGCCAGCATCGATCGCCAGGTCGGCGCGTACAGTCTCAGGCATCAGCCGCTGTCGCAGGCGGGAACGCGATTTCTGGCGTTGTGCCATGAGAGATGGCCCAGGGAAAAGCAACCATCGACAACTTAGCGCCCGCGCCGCTTGCGCTAGAATGGCGCCGCAAATAAACAAGCCACGAGGAATCGCCTGCCATGAACACGAAGGACCTATTCTCGCTCAAGGGACGTGTTGCGTTGATAACGGGCGGATCGCGCGGCATCGGCAAGATGATTGCGGAAGGGTTCATCGCCCAAGGCGCAAAGGTATACATTTCGGCGCGCAAGGCCGACGCCTGCAATCAAACCGCAAAAGAATTATCGAAAGACGGCGGGACGTGCATTTCGATTCCCATGAACGTTTCCACGGTCGCGGGAGCCAAGGCACTCGCGACCGCCGTGATGGCGCAAGAGCCGAAGGTGGATATTCTCGTCAACAATGCGGGCGCCGCGTGGGGCGCGGCCTTTGACGAATTTCCCGAAGACGGTTGGGACAAGGTGCTCAATCTGAACGCCAAAACGCCCTTCTTTTTGACGCAGGCGCTGGCCCCGGCATTGCGCAAGGCGGCCTCGCCCGCTCGCCCCGCCAAAGTAATCAACATCGCTTCAATCGATGGCATTTATCTGACCCACCGCGAAACGTATTCATACGTCACCAGCAAAGCCGGCCTCATTCAGCTCACGCGCCTGATGGCGGCGCGCCTGGTCAAGGACAACATCCATGTCACCGCCATCGCCCCGGGCGCGTTCAAGTCCGACATGAACAAAGAAGCGCGCGACCGAGCCGATGAGGTCGCGAAGCATATACCCGCCCGGCGTATCGGCACCGACGAGGACATGGCGGGTGCTGCGATTTTTCTGGCATCGCGTGCCGGCGACTATGTGATTGGGTCGACCGTGACCGTCGACGGCGGCGTCGCCTTTGCGACTCCGGCGATGCGCGATCTGCAGTTGGAATAGAGTTATTTTGGCGATGGCGACATCGGAGACTCACTACGCCACGCATCTAGGACCTGTTTATTCCTGGATGCTGGGCGACTTGGACGCCGCATTTGCGCGCGGTGCCGCGGAAATTGATGAATTGCCGCTCTCCGCGGCTCGCGGCGTGGCGGTCGACCTCGGCGCCGGGTTGGGATTGCACGCCTTAAGCCTGGCAAAGCTGGGCTTTGAAGTCGTTGCCATCGACAACTGCCCGGTGCTGCTCGATGAACTGCAGTCGCGCGGCGCATCCCTACCGATCGCCGTTCACAATGCCGATCTCCTGGAATTCCGCCTCTTCTTAGTCAAGCAGGCGCAGGTCATCGTCTGCATGGGCGACACGCTCACCCACCTTTCTGCCCTGTCGGCCGTTGATTCGCTGCTGGCGGCGGTGGCGGCTTCGCTGCCGCGCGGCGGTGTATTCGCCGCGACCTTTCGCGATTACGCGACTTCGGAGTTGAAAGCAGAGCAGCGTTTTATTTTGGTGCGTGCGGACGAGCGGCGGATCTTGACCTGCTTTCTCGAGTATCAGGATGCGCGGGTCCTCGTTCACGATCTGCTGCACGAAAGAGAAAATGGCCGGTGGCGTCAGGTGATCAGCAGTTATCCAAAGCTTAGGCTCGCGCCGGCGTGGGTGATTTCCAAACTCAGCGAGCTGGGATTTAGCGTGAAGCGAGATACCACGCCAAGCGGCATGGTGCGCATCGTCGCGATCAAGAACTGACTAGGCGCGGGGTGTCCGCTGCTCGATGCGTTTCGCAAGCTCATCGAGATCCACTTCTTCGTCAATTGCGATTTCCACGGAGTCGTCCGATCGTACGGTCGGCGTGATCGTCTGGCGCTGGATCTTGAGCGGCGCGGGAGCGATCCGCTCCTCCGGCAATGGCGTCGCCAACGTCGGCTGCACCCAGTCCTTCTTTTGCGCCACCCAGCGCTGGTAGCGGTCGAAATTCCACATTCCGGTCTCGCCGCCGGTTTGCAGCACATTGGCAATTTGACTGAATTGGCCGCCGCGAATCGTGCCCTTGGAGGCGGCGCTCGGCAGCAGGATCTCGCATACCGGAACGCGGAGACGAAAATCGGGGAGGAATTCCAGGCGCTGGCACACAACCCCGACGAAGCAGTCGGCGAGCTGCGCGCGAATGCCGCCCTGGATTTCCGCGGGGAAGGACATGCAGATGCGCGTGAGCGCTTCGGCGCAGGTCGCAGAATGCATGGTCGCGATGACCAGGTGCCCGGTCTCCGCCGCGCTCAGCGTCAAGCGCATGACCTCGGGCGTTCGCATTTCGCCGATGACCAGAACGTCGGGATTCTCGCGCAGGGCGTCGACCAGGGCCTGTTCGTAGCTCGGGGAATGCGTTGGCACTTCCCTCTGCCGGATAAAGGATCGGCGATTGGTAAAGACGTATTCGAGCGGGCTTTCAATCGCAATGATGTGACGGGCGCTGGATGAATTGATTTCCTCGACCAGCGCCGCCAATGTCGTGGATTTTCCGCTCCCGGTGGGACCCGATATCACGATCAAGCCGGTCGTCATTTCCGTCAGCCGCTTCAGATCCGGATGCAAGTTGCAGGCACGCAAATTGTTCTGGAATGAACTGAGCAGCCGCACCGCCATTGCTACGCCGCGCAGGGTCTGGAAAATATTGATGCGGCAGCGCACACCCGAAATAGTGCGGGAAACATCCGCCGAACCCCGGCTCAAGAATTGCGGCCAGCCGTCGTTGCCCAGCAACTCGCGCGCGGCCTGCACCAGAGCTGCGCCGGCGATGGGCTGACCGATCGAGGAGAGTTGGCCCCGGATCCGTGCGACGGGGGCGCTATCCGCTTCGATGTGCAGATCGCTCGCGCCCAGCTCGCGGCCCTTTCGAATCATTTCCTGAACCGTCATGTAGCAAGAATAGCGGATCAGACCGGCGCCGACATTAAAGCGGTAACGCGCGAGGTTTGCCTACACTACAATTGGCGCGCCCGGACTCGTTGCTATTTCAGGGAGAAATTCATGACGACCCGACGACACTTCTTGACACTTTCCAGCTTGTTTATGGCCGGGGCGGCCTTGGCGCAGACGGACGATCTCTGTGCGGTTGCCACCAAGGAAACGCAGGCCGCAACCACTGCGGACCAAGCGTTGCTGCGCCTCAAGGCAGGCAACGAACGCTTTCGCACGGGACGCAGCTTGCACTGCGACTTGATGGGGCAGGTCAAAGCCACCGCGCAGGGGCAGGCACCTTTTGCCGCCGTCTTAGGCTGCATGGATAGCCGTGTCGCTCCGGAGCTTGTGTTTGATCAACAGGTCGGCGATATCTTTTCGGTCCGAGTGGCAGGCAACATCGTCAACACCGACATTCTCGGCAGCCTGGAATACGCCACCAAGGTGGCGGGCGCCAAGCTGATTGTAGTGCTCGGCCATAGCGATTGCGGCGCCATCAAAGGAGCCGTGGACGAGGTCAAACTGGGCAACTTGACCGAGATGCTCGCGCATATACGGCCTGCGGTTCTCAAGGTTGCGGCAGGCGAAGGCGACCACACCTCGAAGAACAAGAAGTTCGTGCAGAGTGTTGCGGATCAGAATGCCAGGGACGCCGCATTGCTGCTGACGGCCCGCAGCGAGGTGCTCGCCGCACAGGTCGCGGAACATCACCTCAAAATCGTCTCCGCCATGCACGATGTCGGCACGGGCGCGATCCGCTGGCTCGCTTAACTCACGCGTACTGCACCACAGACAAGAGGTTGCCATCCGGATCCCGAAACCAGGCGACCTTCGCGCCATCCGGCGTCGTGAGAATGCCGGTCGAATCGTGGGTGAACCCTGCGAAGCGTTCTAAGCTGACGCCGTGCTGCGTCAGCAATTCCGCGATCGCTCTTAAGTTCGGAACGGCAAAACCCAAAACCGTGTGGGCCGAGGGCTGTGTTGCGGGCACGGGCGAAACGCGAAGGTCGCTGCCGCCAACATCATAGATCAGCGCGCCGTGTGATTTACCTTGCAGCGGCAATCCCAATACGCCGCTGTAAAATTTTTCCGCCTCGGCAATGCGCGAGGTCCAAATGATCGTCTGCAGCGTAGAAGACGCGAGCATGGGGACTCCTTACGGGGGCGGAAAAAAACAAAGCCGCGATACTGACCAAAGTCGGCGCGGCCTCTCGAGAAATGGAAAAGCCGCGACGAGCGCGGCTTCATCCACGCAAATTACGCCGTGGCGCGGGGAAGCGTCAAGTCGGGCAATACTGCATGGCGAATTCGTTACGCCTTTATCACACGACGCCAAGGGGCTAACCTGCCCACGTAGGGTTCACGGCACGGTGCCCGGTTTCACCAAACAAGGGTTTTTAGTATGCAGAAGCGCAAACTTGGAAATAGCGGTCTCGAAGTCTCGGCCTTGGGACTTGGCTGCATGGGCATGAGCCATGGTTACGGCCCGCCGGGCGACAAGACCGAAATGATCGCCTTGATCCGAGCCGCGGTGGAGCGCGGAATCAGTTTCTTCGACACTGCGGAGATCTACGGGCCTTACACCAACGAGGAACTGGTGGGCGAGGCACTGGCGCCGTTCCACGGCCGGGTGGCGATCGCCACCAAGTTTGGGTTCAAGATCGAAGCAGGCAAACAAACCGGCCTTGACAGCCGTCCCGAGCATATTCGCGAGGTCGCAGACGCGTCCCTAAAGCGCTTGAAAGTCGAATCGATCGATCTTTTCTACCAGCACCGGGTTGATCCGGCAGTGCCGATCGAGGATGTCGCAGGCACAGTGAAGAAATTGATCCAGGAGGGCAAGGTCAAACGCTTTGGTCTGTCGGAAGCGGGGGTTCAGACGATCCGCCGAGCGCACGAGGTGCAACCCGTTACCGCGCTGCAAAGCGAGTACTCCCTGTGGTGGAGGGAGCCGGAAAGGGAGGTGTTGCCGACGCTTGAAGAACTGGGCATCGGCTTCGTGCCATACAGCCCGCTCGGCAGAGGTTTTCTGACCGGAAAGATCGATGAGAGCACTCCGTTGGACAGTAAGGACTTCCGCAACAACATACCGCGCTTTGCGCCAGAAGCACGCAAGGCCAACAAGGCATTGGTCGATGTGCTCAGTTCAATCGCCGCGCGCAACCACGCGACGCCGGCGCAGCTCGCCCTGGCGTGGCTCTTGGCTCAGAAACCCTGGATCGTCCCCATTCCGGGCACGACCAAGCTGCATAGACTCGAGGAGAATATCGGTGCCTTGTCCGTGAAGCTCACAGCGGATGAGCTGCGCGACATCGGAGACACCGTCTCCACGATCGGTGTGACAGGGGCAAGGTACACCGAACAACTAGCGCGCCTTGTGGGCCGATGAACGCATCACTCCACTAACGCCGGAAGCAACCGGTCATACTCTTTTTTGACCACCGCATAACATTCGCAGCTGCGTTTCTCGAGCCCGGGACGGTCGAGTACTGTGATGTGGCCGCGCACGTAGCTGATCAGACCGGCATGCTGCAATTTATGTGCGGCTTCGGTAACACCCTCGCGGCGTACACCCAGCATATTGGCGATCAGCTCCTGGGTCATGACCAGTTCGTTGCCCCGCAGCCGGTCCAGGCTCAACAAAAGCCAGCGACACAGTTGCTGGTCCAAAGTGTGGTGGCGGTTGCACACCGCCGTTTGCGCCATTTGCGTAATCAGTGCTTGGGTGTATCGCAGCATGAGACGCAGGACGTCGCCTGTACGATTGAATTCTTCCTTCATGAGCGGCGCCTTTAAGCGAAGCCCTTTGCCGGCGCTTTGAACGACGGCGCGGCTGGGCGTGGATTCGCCGCCCATGAACAAGGATATGCCGACGATTCCCTCGTTACCGACCACGGCGATCTCGGCCGACGCGCCATCGGCCATAACGTAGAGCAGCGAGACGATTGCAGATGTTGGGAAGTAGACATGGCTCAACGTCGCGCCCGGCTCGTAAAGCACAGCTCCCAGCGGCAAATCGACTTCTTCCAGCAACGGAACCCAGCGCCCGGAATCGGCCGGCTGCATTGCTCGCAGCAAGTAATTTTGGCTCGGTTGTGTGGGCGAAACCACGTGCAAACTATCCTTTGGATCCGCCGGCGAGCGGTCGTCCTTAACCCAGGCGTCCCCAACCCTCAAGTATATCCACTCGCTGGCGGCCGGTTGGTGCGGTAGCGAACATAGCACAGTGCTGTCAGTGTAGTCCTACACTATGTTGGGCAACGCACAGACATCAAATAACGGGCGTCATACGTTGCCGAACGTCCTCGCGTGCTGGCGCTCGAGTCTTCTTTGTAGGTCTCGCTAAAAGAACAAGCGTTGGTATTTAAAATGCGCGTCCGCTAATGCGGGCCGGAGGGTGGAATCATGGATCGGGAAGCGATCGATGCGGCGGTGGCAACCGTAGCCCATTGCGATTCAATCGCACCGCTACTCCTTCTTGCCGGCGAGATTGCTGGATCAAACGTGGCGCTATTCGCGCGCATCAGCGACAACGTTTGGACCGTTTGCGCCGCGCACGAGATCAGCGCGGTTGGCGTTGGCAACCGGCTGACTGTCGGGCAGCCGGTGCGTGCCAGACTCGGTCTGATGGGTCTCACCATCGCCTTTTCGGAGCAAGTGTCGTATGGAACGTCGTCGGCTTCCGCCATCGCGTACCGGGTGGCAGCACCCGTCGTTCTCGCAAACGGTCGGTTCTTTGGCGTCCTGTGTGCGCTCGATCCGACTGCCTCGAATCGAGTCGGTGACCGCATCGAGTCGAAGTTCAAATGCCTATCCTCCGTCGTCGCCTCGCAAATTGATCAGCTCGAGCGGCGAGATCAGGAGAAAACCGCATTCCTTGATGAAAAGTCCGCAGGTCAACTGCGCGAGCAGTTTATTGCCATTCTCGGCCACGATTTGCGCACTCCCTTGCATGCGATCTTTGCGAGTTCCGACGCCCTGGCGCGCCAACTCGTTTCCCCGGCGCATGCACAGATCGCGGGACGCATAAAAACCCATGCGCAGCGCATGGCTTCGCTGATCGATGACGTGCTTGATTTCGCGCGCGGCCGATTAGGAGGGGGGATAAGCGTCGAGTTGACGGAAGTCGAGAACATCGATGCCGGATTGATGACTGTGGTCCAGGAACTCCGGGATTCGCAAACGCACTGCGAGATCCTCCCTGATTTTCAGGTTACGCGCTCGGTGCGCTGTGACTTGGGACGACTACAACAGGTGGCGTCGAATCTCCTCGGGAACGCCTTGACGCATGGAGATCCCCATCATCCGATCAAATTTAGCGCGAGAACCGATGACCATGACCTGATACTGGAGGTATGGAACTCCGGCGAGCCTATTCCGGCCGAGAGTTTGAGCAAGATCTTCGAGCCGTTTTGGCGTCATTCCGTGTCGGCCAGTCGCAATGGCTTGGGACTGGGCCTGCATATCTGCTCGCAGATTGTGCGGGCTCACCAGGGCCGGATATCTGTAACCTCAAGCCGCGAAAGCGGCACGCAATTTACCGCGCGATTGCCGTTAAGTTCCCCGCTTGCCTCCGCTTCAGTGCTGCCCATGGTGGCTGCGGCGTCCCGCCCGAGCGCCAACGCGCCAATCTCCGCGCAGCGCTAGAGGTCAGGCGGCCTTAGATATCCAGGTTCGACACGTTCAGCGCGTTCTTCTCGATGAATTCACGCCGCGGTTCCACGGCATCGCCCATCAGTGTCGTGAAGATGTCGTCCGCGGCCACAGCGTCTTCGATCCGGACCTGCAGGACACGGCGCGTTTCCGGATTTATGGTCGTATCCCAGAGTTGATCGGCATTCATTTCGCCCAAGCCCTTGTAGCGCTGGATGGTCTGGCCTTTCTTGGCCTGTTCGAACAACCAAGTCATCGCGGTCTTGAAACTGGCAACCTCGTGTTTGTCGTCGCCACGGCGGATGAAAGCGCCCGGACCGATCAAATCGCTAAGGGTGTGCGCGAGCTCTGCGATGCGAATGTATTCCGCCGAATCGAAAAACTCGCGCGGCACATGTTTTTCAGATTTGAGCCCATGCTCAAAGCGCTGCAGATTGATTCGGTGACCGCCGGAAGGCAGCGCGTCGACCACAATCCGGTATCGGCGCGACACGTCATCCAGCGAATTCAGCCGTAGTTCCAGATTGCGACACCAATCGCGCAATGCGTCTATTCGATCGAACGCCTCAGTGGTCAGTCTTGGAACATACAGCAATTGTTCCAGGAAGCGCTCATCGTAGCGGCGCGCCCATCGCGCAACGATGCTCTGAACTTCGACATACTTCGCCGCCAATGACTCGAGACCCAAACCGGATAGCGGCGGCGCCTCCGCATTGACATGCAGTGCGGCGCCATCGATCGCGGTATTCAACAGCAGCGCATTCAATTCCACGTCGTCCTTGACATAGGTTTCCTGCTTGCCTTTCTTGACTTTGTACAAAGGTGGTTGAGCAATGTAAATGTGGCCGCGCTCAATGAGAATCGGCATCTGGCGATAGAAAAAAGTGAGCAGCAGCGTCCGTATGTGGCTGCCGTCAACATCCGCATCCGACATGAGAAAAATGCGGTGATACCGCAACTTATCAACGTTGAAATCATCGCGACCGATGCCGCAGCCCAGTGCAGTGATCAGCGTGCCCACTTCCGCGGACGCGAGCATCTTGTCGAAGCGCGCCTTCTCAACGTTGAGGATTTTTCCCTTGAGAGGCAGAATCGCCTGCGTGCGCCGGTCGCGCCCTTGCTTTGCGGATCCGCCGGCGGAATCGCCCTCGACCAAAAAAATCTCGGAGAGCGCCGGATCTTTTTCCTGGCAGTCGGCGAGCTTGCCCGGCAGTCCCGCGATATCCAGCGCGCCCTTGCGGCGGGTCATCTCGCGCGCCTTGCGCGCGGCTTCGCGTGCATAGGCCGCTTCCAGAATCTTGTTGACGATGGCCTTCGCTTCTTGCGGATGTTCCAGCAGGAATTCTTCGAGTCGCGCGGCAACGGCGGATTCCACCACGCCCTTGACTTCGGAGGAGACCAACTTGTCTTTCGTCTGCGAGGAAAATTTCGGATCGGGTAATTTCACCGAAAGTATCGCGGTCAGTCCTTCGCGTGAATCATCGCCGGTGGTCTGAATCTTTTCCTTCTTCGAGGCCAATTCCTTTTCGATGTAGTTATTCAGCGTGCGCGTCAACGCCGCGCGATAACCCGCAAGATGGGTGCCGCCGTCTTTCTGGGGAATGTTGTTCGTGTAGCAAAACATGCTTTCTTGATACGAGTCATTCCATTGCATCGCGACTTCGACTTGCGTGTTGCCATCGCGCGTCTGAAACCACAACACCGTGTCGTGCACCGGCGTTTTGCTGCGATTCAAATGCGTGACGAAAGCCTTCAGGCCGCCTTCATGCTGAAACACCTCGGACTTCTCATCGCGCTCATCCACGAGCTCGATGCGCACGCCGGAATTGAGAAAGGACAATTCGCGCAAGCGCTTCGCGAGCGTGTCGTAGTTGAACGAGATGTGAGTGAAAATTTGCGCGCTCGGTTTGAAGCGCAGCGTGGTGCCATGTTCATTGGTATCGCCGATTGCCGCCATTGGAGCTTGCGGCTCACCGAGGCGATATTCCTGGCGATGCAATTTTCCGTCGCGTCGAACATTTAGTTCGAGGTAATCGGAAAGGGCATTGACGACGGAGATGCCGACGCCATGCAAACCCCCGGAGACCTTGTAAGAGCTGTCATCGAACTTACCGCCGGAGTGCAGGACGGTCATGATGACTTCGGCCGCCGAGCGGCCCTCCTCGGCGTGGATATCCACAGGTATTCCACGGCCGTTATCGGTAACGGTGACGGATTCATCGGCGTGAATGGTCACGACGACGCGATCGCAATGACCGGCCAACGCCTCGTCAATCGCGTTATCCACAACCTCGAAAACCATGTGATGAAGGCCGCTGCCATCGTCCGTGTCGCCGATGTACATGCCAGGCCGTTTTCGGACGGCGTCCAGGCCTTTTAAGACTTTGATTTTGCTCGAATCGTAAACGTCGTCCTGGGCCATAATCCATCCTAAATTGCGACCCGCCATGTTAACAGTTTCTGGCGCCGAAAACTAATCTTTTTGCCTATTAATCTCCTTAGAAATCATAATGTTATACGGCTTTGTTAGCCGCGGATCGGCGCTTCGGTTGACCTACGCGCTACAGGCGAGATTTATAGCCATTTTCGATGCGAGAAATCGCATTCCTGCAGCCCCTCAGCCCGCTGATAAGGGCGAGCGAGTATCTACGGACATGCGCTCAGCCAGAGCCAGTGGCGCGGTCCACGTTATTGGAATGACGCCGGAAAGCAGCGCATAAAGTCGGAGGTGCCGATGCGGGCGCCACGCTCGCCCGCGGTTGAGCCCGGCGCGCGTGGAGAACATCGTCCAGACAGAGCAATCAAGTGAGTCGGGGTGCGCCGCCAAGGTGGAGAGCGGCGCTGGACGCTACGCTGCCGGGGCGAATATAGATGGACCGGAAAGCTCTTGCCATCTGTTCCACGTGGAACCTCAGCCTGGCGACACCGAGCCAGCATCCATTCGGAACCGCCGCCCGGGCTCGCCAAAAGCTGGAAATTCCCCGTGCAACGTCGTAACGATCAATTGCACCGATTGAGAAGATACCTCGCGGATAAGTTTCGCTAGCCGCTCGTTGTCCAATTCGGCTGCCGGATCATCCAGCAGCAGCGTGGGCTGTACCGGCGATCCTCCAGGAAACAATTTGATCTGGGCGATCAATAGGGCAGCCGCAAGCAGTTTTTGTTGGCCACGGGAGATGCGGTCTTTGACCGCCATTCCGTCCAGGCGGATCCCGAGCTCCGCGCGGTGCGGGCCCACCTGCGTGGCGCCTGTCTCCAGATCGTGGCCCCAGCTCTGCTGGAGCGCCTCAGCCATGGCCTGCCCCTTGAGCCATCCGTTGCGATAGCTCAAGGAGAGTTCCAGGCCCAACAACTTGCGGCAGATCGCCTCAGCGGATGGACCCAACAGGGACACATAGCGGGCGCGCGCCGCGCTCAGCAACTCGCCGGACCGCACCAGGTCACTGTCCCACACCGAAACCACGGCTTTGGGCTGGCGCGCCTTGAGGGCAGCGTTGCGCTGCTTCAGCACCTGCTGATAACGCTGCCAGAGACCCACAAAGGATTGCTCCACGTGGAACACTCCCCAGTCCAAGAATCGCCGGCGCCGGCTGGGACCTTCGTCGATGAGATGGTGCACTTCCGGATCAATAATCTGCACTGGCAGGAACAACGCCAATTCAGCCAGGGAGGAGGGCTTGTCGCCGTCGATTTGCCCCCGGATCCCGCTTCGCGATCCTTGGACGCCCATGGGTACTCGCCGCGTTGAGGTGTCTGCCTCGCCAAAAACCACGAATCTCTCCGCCCCATGCCGAATGAGATTTTCCAACCGCCGAGTGCGGAAGGAGCGGCCGCGGCCTAAGACATAGATGGCTTCGAGCAGACTGGTCTTGCCCGAAGCGTTGGGTCCGCTGATCAGCGTGAAATGGGGGTCGGGGTGCAATTCCGCCGACTGCAAGCAGCGGAAATCCGTTACTTGCAGTCGGCTCAAAGCCACCGCTTAGAGCCTCATCGGCATCACGACATAGCGGGCGCTGGTATTGCCCGGCGATCGAATCAGGCAGCTGCTGTTGCTGTCAGTGAGCCCTAATTCGACATCCTGTCCGTCGATGGCGGCGAGGGCATCCAAAAGATAGTTGACGTTGAAACCCACCTCAAGATCGTTACCTTCGTAACCCACCTCGATCTCTTCCTCGGCCTCTTC
>Ga0210387_10002932_pt1 | contig 13092 bp, 11 predicted proteins | sample IncBWC7OmetaG_FD_160108 | JGI IMG/M metagenome (GOLD analysis project Ga0210387, IMG submission 160108) | Forest soil microbial communities from Barre Woods Harvard Forest LTER site, Petersham, Massachusetts, United States - Inc-BW-C-7-O ...
CACAAACCCGGTCGGCGCGCTGCGCTACGCATGGCTCCGCGCGCCGCCCTCTCATCACCCAAACATGACCCGGATCTGGAGCCTGGCCTTGACTTACAAATCCCCATATGAGGGTGGGCAAAGGCGCGTTAGCGCCGTGCCCACCATCACGGCCGAGATCAGAATGGTGGGCACGCTACGCTTTGCCCACCCTACAAACCTAACTTGCCGCTGCCCCAAACTCCATGCCGCCCTGCGCGCCCCGCACCAGCTTGCCGGGGCGGGCGCCGGTGGCATGGCCTCCGCGCCGCGTCACCACGCCCGAGACGATGGTCGCGTCGTAACCGTCGACCTGCTGCAGCAGGCGCCTTCCTCCGACCGGCAGATCGTAATGCACTTTCGGCGGATGCAGGTGCAGCTTGTCGTAGTCGATCACATTGATGTCGGCCTTGTACCCTGCGGCGATCAGGCCGCGATCGTAGAGGCCGACCGAGAGCGCGGTCTTGCGCGACTGCACCGCGACCACGAAAGGGATCGACAATTTCTCGCCGCGGCTGCGGTCCCGCGTCCAATGCGTGAGCAGATAGGTCGGGAAACTGGCATCGCAGATGATGCCGCAATGGGCGCCGCCGTCGGAAAGGCCCGGCACCGAGCGCGGATCCCGCAACATCTCGCGCGTCGCATCGAGATTGCCGTCGGCATAATTCAGGAACGGCACATAGAGCATGCCGCGGCCGTCATCGGTGAGCATCGCATCGTAAGCCAGCTCTTCCGGCTGCCTGCCTTCGCGGCGGGCGCGGGCGCCGAGCGTGTTCTCCGGCGGCTGCTCATAATCAGGCGGATTGCCGAGCAGATACATCTTGTCGTAGTTCGGCCGGAAGAACAGCGGGTCATCGGTCGCGGTCGCGTTCTCGCTGAGGATCGCAACGCGCACTTCCGGCTGGCGCAGGTGAGTCACCCGCTCGGCGAGCGGTAAATTCGCGATCGCGCGATAGCTCGGATGGGTCTGGAACGGATTGCGCGACAATTCCAGTCCCAGCATCAAGCCGACCGGGCGTGCCGCGATCTGCGCGGTGACCGAGAGCCCGCGCGCGGCGGCTTCGTTGATCTCGGCCAGGGTCTGGCGCCAGCGCAGCGGCGCCTTGTCGTTCTGGGTGATCGAGAACGAGACCGGGCATTTGGTGTTCTCGGCCACCCGCAGCATCATCGGCAAGTCTTCATGGATGGTCGAGAGGTCGAGCACGAATTGCAGCACGCTGCGGCCCTCGGCCTGCATCGCGCCCGCGATTGCGGTCAGCTCGTCCTCGCCCGCTTTCAAGGTCGGCGTGTAATCGCCGGTCGAGGTGCGGTGGTTGAGCGTGCGCGAGGTCGAAAAGCCCAGCGCGCCGGAGCGCACGGCTTCGCGCGCGAGTGACGCCATTGCCTTGTTGTCCTCTGGCGTAGAGGGATCGCGGCGCGCGCCGCGCTCGCCCATCACATAGACGCGGAGTGCTGCATGCGGCAGTTGCGCGCCGATGTCGATATCGAAGTTCCGCTTCGACAGCCATTCCATGTAGTCCGGGAAGCTCTCCCACGACCAGGGAATGCCGGCGCTCAGCACCGGCTCCGGAATGTCCTCGACGCCTTCCATCAGCTGGATCAGCCGGACGTGATCGGCGGGCTTGCACGGCGCAAAGCCGACGCCGCAATTGCCCATGATCGCGGTGGTGACGCCGTTCTGCGAGGAGGGTGTGATGTCCTCCGCCCAGGTGACCTGGCCGTCATAATGGGTGTGAACGTCGACAAAGCCCGGCGCGACCAGCTTGCCCTTGGCGTTGATCTCTTCCTTGCCCTTCCCCGAAACCTTGCCGACTTCGCTGATGCGGCCGTCCTTGATCGCGACATCGGCCTCGTAGAAATCGCCGCCGCGCCCGTCAGCAATGGTGCCGCCACGGATCACGATATCTGGATTAGCAGTCATGACGTTTCATCCCGGGTTGTGATTTGGAGCATGATCCGGAAAAGTGGAAACCGGTTTTTCCGAAAAGATCATGCTCAATTAAAGAGATTCAATCATCGGCCCGGGTGGTGGGCCGGTCAACCGCCGGCAACGGGGCTCAGGGCTGCATCCGGCTCGCCGCTCGTAAGATGTGATTTCCGCTCGGTGAAAAATGCCAGCACCACCGTCAGTGCCATGAAGCCGGCGGAAGCGACGAAGACCCAGCGCGGCATGTTCTGGTCCATGATCCAGCCGAACAGCAGCGGGCTCGCGATACCGCTGAAGTTGAAGCCGGTGGAGACGATGCCGAAGGCACGGCCGGCGGCACCGGGAGGCGCGGCTTCGCGGACCAGCATGTCGCGCGAGGGAGCGATCATGCCGGACAGGAACCCGGCCGTCGCCATCGTGATCGTCAGTGCAACCGCAGGCAGCGTCACCAGCGCGATCATCAGCACGAGGGCGGTGTTGATCGCAAAGCAGACCGCCGCGACCTGGCCGTGGCGCCTGGTGCGAACGGCGAGGAAGCCGCCCGCAAGCACGCCGACCGCGCTTGAGCCGAGATAGGCTGTCAGTGCGATGTTCGCGGTCGAGAACGAGGCGCCGTAGCTGCTCATCAGCGCGACCACGCCGAAATTGGCGATGCCGGAGCTGGAGAGGCCGAGCAGGGTGAAGAATGCCGTCAGCACGATCAGTGCCGGCGTGAGCAGGCTCTTGGTCGATACTCGGGCGAACGAAGTCGGCCCATGTTTCGCGCCGGCATCCGGAATGCCCGCGATCAGAAGCAGCAGCGCCACCAGGACACCGATCGCGCCGGCAACCATCAGCGCGCCGAAGCCGCCGACGAGAGCGACCAATGCGGCCATGACCGCAGGCGCGACCGCGCCGCCAAGGAAACCGGCAAAGGTGTGGATCGAGAAGGCGCGGCCCATCCGCGCGTCGTTCATATGCACCGACAGGATCGCGTAATCGGCCGGATGATAGACGCTATTGGCGATGCCGAGCAGCACGGCGCAACCCATCAGCCACGGATAAGTCAAATGCAGCCCGAGCAGGATGAGCGACAATCCGCCGAGGGTGAGGCCGAGCAGCAGCACGATTCGCGCGCCGACGTGGTCGACGACGTAGCCGAGCGGCGTCTGGGTCAGGCCGGAGACCACGGCGAAAGTGGTCAGCGCAAAGCCGAGCTCGATATAGTCGACGCCGAGCTGTGCTTTGAGAAACGGAAACAGCATCGGCAGCACGAGCAGATGGAAATGGCTGACCCAATGCGCGACCGAGATCAGCCCGAGCGTGCGGAATTCGCTATCGGCTTTGGCGGCGGTCCGGGTTTGTTGCGGTGCGGCGAGAACGTCGGCCATCGGGACTTGCAAATTCCATTTCACGGCCGCGCAATATTGTCGAGGAGGGGTTATTTGTCCATGAACGCAGCTGCATGGCAGCCCTCGCGAAGGCCGCCAAACTCGGCGATAAATCATTAATTTATGCGGGTTAAACGCAGGTTCCGATGCCGCTTCGCGTGCTTGTCTCGGAAGGCTCCAGCACCTCGGCCCGCGAGGCCATCACGATTCTGGGACTCGCCGGCCATCACGTCGAAATCTGCGATCCTTCGCCGTGGTGTCTGGCGCGGTTCTCGCGCTTTGTCCGGAAATTTCACCACTGCCCGCCCTTGCGCGATGACGCGAGCGGCTATCTCGCTTTTGTCGAGGCGTTGTTGGACGCGGGCCGGTTCGACGTTCTGCTGCCGACGCACGAGCAGGGATTTTTGTTCGCGCGCGCTGCGAAGCGGCTCGAGGGACGCGTTGCGTTCGCACTGCCGGCTTTCGAAAATTACCGCGTCGCGCATGGCAAGGCCTCCTTCAGCCGGCTGCTCGACGAACTCCGATTGCCGCAGCCGCTGACGGCGATCGTGACCGCCGAAAGCGCGCTGCGCGCAGCGGTCCGCTTTCCCTGTGTGATCAAGACTTCCATTGGCACGGCGAGCCGCGGCATCTGGTTCGTGCGCGACTCGCGCGATCTCGATGATGCCGTCTCGGAGCTTGCCGCAAGCGACGCGTTCGCGGGCGAGGTGCTGGTGCAGGAATGGATCGCCGGCACCGTCGAGAAGGCACAATCCGTGTTTGGCCGTGGCCGGCTGCTTGGTTTCCACGCCTACCGGCAGGTGGCGGCCGGCGTCGGCGGCGGCGAGGCGATCAAGGAAAGCGTGAGCCGGCCCGGCATCCGCGCCATGCTGGAACGGATCGGCGAGCGGCTGGCCTGGCACGGTGCGCTCTCGATCGATTATCTGATGCCGGACGATGATCCAACGCCGCGGCTGATCGATTGCAATCCGCGCCTGGTCGAGCCGATGAGCGCGTATCTCGCCGGCACTGATCTGGTCGACCTGCTGCAGCGCATCTCGCGCGGCGAGACGCCCGCCGCGTTGCGGGAGAGCCGCGCCGGCGTACGTACGCATCTTGCCATGCAGGCGCTGCTCGGCGTCGCGTCGCGCGGCGGCACAAGGCGCGCGCTGGCCGGCGAGATCTGGCGCCTGTTCAGACGGCGCGAGCCCTATGCCGGCAGCCTCGAGGAGTTGACGCCGGTCGCTTCCGATTGGCTCAGCGCCGTGCCATTGGCGATCACAGCGGCGCTGCTGCTGGCACGGCCGAAATCGGCAGCCTCACTCGCGCGCAGCGGTTTCGGCGCGCACTTGCTCAATCTCGACGGTGTCAGAAAGATCGAGGGACCAGAGTTCGAATAAGGGTTCGAATAGCAACATCGACGATCGACTGGCTTGGCGGATTCCTCGGGAAGGTCTAGTTTGGTTCAATTCCGTTTGGCCGCGTTGGCCATCGTTCACTCGCACACGAACAGGCGAGCCCGCGATGAAGACAATCCTGGTGCCAACCCAAAGCATTCCGGCGATGCAGTCCGTGCTCGATACGGCCTTGCTGCTCGCACAGCGCACGGGCGCCTATATCGAGGGGGTGCCGTTGTGGTTTGGCGTTCCCGAGTTTGTGGTGGCCGAGCTCGCCAGCGGCTTTTCCATGGAGGTCTATCGCGCCCGGCGCGACGAGGAAGCCGGCGGCGCCCACAAGCTGTTCCAGGGATTCATGCAGGGGCACGGCATCCCGTCGGCCAAGACGGCCGAGGACCGGCCGTGGTGCGGCTGGTTTGACGAGGTGGCGCCGGGCGAATCCATCGTCGGCAGCCATGGCCGCGCTTTCGATGTGATCGTCATGGGCCGCCCGGACGCCGACACGGCCGGGCCATATCAACGCGCGATCGAATCGGCCCTGTTCGAAAGCGGCCGGCCGGTGCTGCTGTCGCCGCCGGTCGCTCCGACGCAGATCGCGACCAACATCATGATCCATTGGAACGGCAGCACCGAGCAGGCCCGCGCCAACGCGTTCGCGATGCCGTTGCTGCGCCTGGCCGGACGGGTAACGGTGCTGACGGTCCTCGGCGGGCAGGATGTGCCGGGTCCGTCAGCCGACCAGGTGCGCAAGCAATTGCGCTATAACGGCATCGCCGCCGAGCCGGTGAGCGTTCAACTGCAAGGCCGCAGCACGGGGGAAGCCGTCCTCGCGGCGGCGGCGACGGAAGGCGCCGACCTCCTGATCAAGGGAGCCTTCACCAGGAGCAGGCTGCAGCAGATGATTTTCGGCGGCGCCACCAGCCATATCATGCAGCACGCGCAGCTCCCGGTATTGATGGCGCATTAGGGCATGATCAGGAAAAGTGTGCAGCGGTTTTCCGAAAAGATCATGCACCAAAAGAAAACTGAAGCGCGATGGCGATTTAACCAAATCCCATTGCGCTTCAGGCCCGAACCGCTTTCTGGGTGATGGAGAATCATCTAGGGGTTGCTGCGGTGATCGCCCTGAAACTTGCCAATAATTGGTCATGAGCGCCGAGCTGCCGCGAGCAAATAAGGGCGTTTCGAACGAGGCCGGCGCGCCCCGCATCGCTCTGCTCCACGAGGCCGCCATCCAGCACATGCGGGTCGGACGTCAGCTGGATGCGCAGCTTTGCTGCCGGCGCATTCTCGAGCTCGATGCCGGCCATGTGGATACGCTCCAGCTCATGGGCCTGCTTTCGCTGCAGGCCAGGCAATATGATGCGGCCATCGAATGGATCGGCCGTGCCAATCAAGGAGATCCCAAGGCGGACTATCTGCTCAGCCTCGGCACTGCGCTGGAACAGCAGGGATTGCATCAGGAGGCACTGAAGGCCTTTACGGAGGCCGCGAGGCAGAAGCCGGAAGACGCCGAATTATGGACGCGACTCGCCAACATTCTCGCTTTCCTGCAATGGCCGACGGAGGCGATCTCCAGCCTTGAGCAGGCGCTCGGGCTGAACCCGTTCTACTGGCCCGCGGTCTACAGCTACGCGATTGTTTTGTTCAGCCTGGAACGGTTCGAAGACGCCCTTGTCACGCTCAACCGGTTTGACGAACGGCAGCCGGATCACGCACCGGCCATACAGGCGCGGGCCTGGACGCTCTACAATCTCAACCGGCTCGAAGAGGCATTGTCCGAGGGCCGGCGGGCGCAGGTGTTGGCGCCTGAGAATGCCGATATCGCCTACATTATCGGGCTCGTCCTGCAGAAGCTCGCGCGCCATGAGGATGCACTGGAGCAGTTCAACCGGTCCGTCAGTCTGAAGCCGGATTATATCGACGCGCTTCACAACAAGGCTGCGGAGCTAACTGAACTCCAGCGGTTCGATGAAGCGTTGGAGGTCTATCGCCGGATCAAGCAGATAGACCCCGACAACGCGAAGGCGGATTGGAATGCGTCCTTCATCCAGCTGCTGCGCGGTGATTTCAAGGTCGGCTGGCAAAGCCGTGAGGCGCGTTGGAACATGCCGACGCTCCCGGGCACTGCAAAATATCCGAGCTTTGGTAAGCCCATGTGGCGCGGCGAGCGGGATGTCGCAGGCAAGACCATCCTGGTCTGCGCGGATGAAGGGCTGGGCGATACCATCCAGTTCGTCCGCTATGTGCCGATGCTGGCGGCGCTCGGGGCGCGCGTCATTCTCCTGCCCCAGGAGCCGCTCTATCCGCTGCTTTCCGGATTGCCGGGCCTCTCGCAATGTTTGCCCAACATGAAGGGAGGATTGCCGGCGTTCGACCTCCATTGCCCCATCATGAGCCTGCCTTGGGCCTTCGGGACCACGCTCGAAAGCATTCCGGCTTCGCCGTCCTATCTGCCGCGTCCCGCGGAGACGCGCGTGCAGGTTTGGGAAGATCGGCTCGGCAGCCGCGACAAGTTACGGATCGGCCTGGTGTGGTCGGGCAATGCGGCACAGGGCAAAGATCACCACCGATCGATCGCGCTCCGAACCCTTTCGCGGATCATCGTGTCAGGCGTGACCTTCGTAAGCCTGCAGAAGGACCCGAGACCCCAAGACCAGGCGGTCCTGCGTGAACGGTCAGACATCATCGACCTGAGCGAGCATTTCACCGATTTCGCCGAGACCGCGGCATTGATTGCCTGCCTCGATCTGGTCGTTACGGTCTGCACCAGCGTCGCCCATCTTGCCGCCGCTCAGGGTTGTCCCACCTGGGTATTGCTGTCAGCCGTTCCGGACTGGCGCTGGTTGCTCGATCGCGACGATAGTCCCTGGTATCCGACAGCACGTCTGTTCCGGCAGACGACGGCAGGCGATTATGAAGGTGTTGTCGATCGGATGCGAGCCGAGCTGCTGACGCTTGTCGAGGCCAATCGTTCGAGCCGCCTATAGCGGCTCGTCATCATTGCCGTAGCGGTCACGCTTCGGGGTGGCGATATCGCCATCCTCATCATCGTCTTCCGCGCGCGGCGACGGCTTCTTCGATTTGTCCTTAGACTTTTGCGGAGCCTTCTCCTGACCTTGCTTCGGAGGCTCGCTCTTCCTACCCGTGCTGCTCATCTCATTCCCTTGACGACGTAACGGAGTGAAGAAGGATCAGCCTGATAGCACCGGGCCGCCGGCCTTCTTCCAGGCGTCGATGCCGCCCGTGATGTGCGCGGTGTTGGCAAGCCCGGCTTCCTTGGCGGCTGCGACCGCCATCGCCGAGCGTTCGCCGAAGGCGCAGAAGAACACGATGCGGCGCCCGGTCGCGGCGGCGACCTCGCGCAGCATGCCGCCTGATTTAAGGCTCTCGCCGATCGACGGATACGGCGCATGCAGCGCCCCCGACAGCGTGCCGTGCTTGGAGCGCTCGCTGTTCTCGCGCAAATCGACCAGGAGGACGTCGGGCCGGCCGAGGCTCGAGATCGCCTCGCGCGCGTCGAGCGAACGCCCTTCCTTGGCAAGCTCGTCCTGGTGCAGCCCGACATGCATGTTGGCGGGGATCACGACATCCATCAGCTTGGGGTTCGGCAGATTGAGGTTGCCCATCAGCTCGATATATTCGTCGATTGATTTCACCTGCAGCCGCGGATTGTAGCGCTTCTCCTCGCCGATGGTGGAGACCGTGTCGCCCTTGTAGTCATGGGCGGGAAAGACCAGCGTCTCTTCCGGCAATTTAAGGAGCCGGTTGAAGATCGAATCAAATTGCGCCCGCGCGCTGCCGTTCTGGAAGTCGGTGCGGCCGGTGCCGCGGATCAACAGCGTGTCGCCGGTGAAAACGCGGTCGCCCATGAGGTAGGAATAGGAATCATCAGTGTGGCCCGGCGTGTACATCACGTCCAGCGAAAGGCCCTCGATGGTGACCTTGTCGCCGTCGGAAACCCGCATCGACACCACGTCGGCCTTGCTCTGCTCGCCCATGATGGTGATGCAATGGGTGCGGTCGCGCAGCTCAGCGAGGCCGGTGACATGATCCGCATGCAGATGGGTGTCGACGGCTTTCACGAGCTTCAGGTCCAGCTCCTGCAGCAGTTTGCAGTAGCGGTCCGCCTTCTCCAGCACGGGATCGAGGATCAGCGCCTCGCCGCCTGGACGGCTCGCCAGCAAATACGAGTAGGTGCCGGAAACGCTGTCGAAGAGCTGACGAAAGATCATGGTCGATTACTGCTGCGATTTCTCAAATGAGGCACTGATCCGACGCAAGACGCTGCTGGCCGCGCAGCGTTCATGCCATCCAATCAGGCCAGTTTTCTCATAAAGCCTAATTTCGTAGCAAATTTATCCTGTTCCAGAGCGCAATTGTAAAATATTCTTGACCGGCGGGGATCGGTGCGACCTTTTGCACAGCGATGGCATGTCAGGGGCGGACGTAGCTCCAGCCGGCTTCCTGCAATTCCATCAGCCGCACCACGCCGGAGGGCACCACCGTCGCCTCCGGCACGATCGGAATCGCGTGGCCCTCGGCCTTCTCCATGCCCTGCTTGGTGTTGTTGCAGGCCGAGAACTGGATCTTGCCGGGAAATACCATGTCCTTGAGTCGTTTGATGCGATCCTGCACCGGCGACGAGTCGGTGCGCAGCATGTGCAGGCCCGGGCCGTAGGCGACGATCTCGACGTCGACGTCTTCGTTCTTGTCGCGGTAATATTCGATCACATGGGTGGCGTTGTTCAGCACCATGTTCATGACCTGCGGGTCGTTCTGGTCGACCTGGATCGCGATGCGGTGAGTCTTGCCGTCGGCGGCAAGCGCTGACGCGGTGAGGGTGATCGACAGCAGAATGGCGGTCGCGAGGTGGCGAAACATGGGGTAACTCCTTAATGCTTCGTCGCGAGCGAAGCGAAGCAATCCAGACTATTGGTTGGCAATGACGGTGGTTGGCAATGACGGGACCTTTACGGCCTCACCAACGTATAGCCGTTTTCCGTGAGAAACAGTATCTGCCCGACGCCGACCTGTACCGGTGTCGCACCCGGCATGATGTCCGGCCGTTTCCCGGTCTCGCGCTCGATGGTGTCGACGGTATTCAGGCACACATCGAAGCGGACGCCCTGCGCGATCAGGCTTTCGACCTGCTTACGGCTGGCACTCTCACTGCGCAGCAGGTCGATCCCCGGGCCAAACGCCACCACTTCGACCACGACCTTGTCGGGATCGTAGAATTTCAGGAGGTTGTTGGCGACGCTGATTACGAGCGCCTGCTTGCGTGGATCGTTGTCGGAGAGCTGCAATACGATCTTGTGCTCGGCAAAGGGCTTGTCCTGCAGCGGCACCTGTTGCGCGCGCACGACTGGGAGCGCCATCGCAAGCGAAGCCGCGACCGCAGCGATGCGGCAAATTTTCGAAAAATATCTCACCCCGCAATCCCCGGATTGCCTTCGACGCCCTTCAACGTCACGCCTCTGCCTGACGGCAGCAGCGTCTCGCCGGAGCGCAAATAGTCGGCGAACACGTCCCATACGGGCTTGCCGGATTGTGGGTTGACAGAGGCCCACCCCGCCACCTTGTAGCTCTTGCCGGCTTCGAGTGCGTGGCCGCTGTCGAGCTTCAGCTCCGAGATGCGCTTGCCGATCGTCTCCGTCGGCGTGCAGGCGTAGGTCATGCCGCGGACGCGGACCATGTCGCCGCCTTGTTGATAGTAGGGATCGGCGTTGAAGAGATTGTCGCAGACATCTTCCAGCACATCCTTGATCTGGCTGCCGGTCATCGCCTGCACATAGGTCTCGGGATAGGTGATCGCGGTCTCCGCCAGCAGGTCCTCCATGGCGAGCGGCTGGCCCGCGAGCGCGGTGAGGCCCCAGCGAAAACCCGGCGACAGCGCAATCTCGGCGTTGAGCTGGTTGCGCAAGGCGTCGCAGATGAGCTGGTCCATTGAGCCCGCGAAATTGCCGCGGCGGAAGAGCAGACGATCGGCGGTTGCGACCTTGTCGGCCCAGCCCTTGGGATGTGTCGCGTGCAACCGGTCAACCAGCGCCTGCATCGCGGCATCAGGTTTCAACAGCTCCGAATAGACCGGCAACAGCTTGTAGCGGATATCCTTGACCCTGCCTTTGGTGAGATCGAGGTCGAGCACGGCGAGAAACTTGCCGTTCGATCCGGCATTGGTGACCAGCGTGGCGCCGCCGGGATTTTTCACCAGCACCGGCTGCGGCACGGCGTCGTGGGTATGGCCGCCAAGGATGACGTCGATGCCGCTGACGCGGCTGGCGAGCTTGAGGTCGACGTCCATGCCGTTGTGCGACAGCAGCACGACGCCATCGACCTTGTCGGTGTCGCGATGCATCGTGACGAGCTTCTGCAGCTCGTCGTCGCGGATGCCAAAGGTCCAGTCCGGCGTGAAGCGCTTGGGGTGCGCGATCGGCACATAGGGGAAGGCCTGGCCGATCACGGCGACGCGGTGACCGCCGATTTCCTTGATCACGGACGGCTTGAACACGCGGCCTGATGCCGGGTCGAACGCCTTGGCATCGTCGAATTTGGCTTCCTCGGTGAGGAAGATATTCTGCGCCAGGAACTCGCCTTTGAAATTGGCGAGGTTCTTGCGCAGCGCCTCCTCGCCATAGGTGAACTCCCAATGGCCGGTCATCGCCTCGATGCCGAGCAGATTGCCTGCCTCGACCATGTCGGCGCCTTGCAGCGAATTGGCGAGCCCGGTGCCCTGCCAGAGGTCGCCGCCGTCGAGCAGCAGCGAATTGTGCTGGCCGACATCGCCGCGCAGCTTGTCGATCAGCGTCTTCAGATGCGCAAATCCGCCGAGCTTGCCGAAGCGCGACGCGGACTTCTCAAAGTCGAGAAACGTGAAAGCGTAGGCGTCCGCGCTGTCGGGGCTGATGCCGAAGCGGTCGAGGAAGGCCTTGCCGACCAGATGCGGCGGTTTTCCAGCCATCTCGCCGATGCCGATATTGACGCTGGGCTCGCGGAAGAACACCGGTTGCAACTGCGCATGCGTGTCCGTCATGTGCAGGATGCGGGCGTCACCGAAGCGTTCGATATCGTAAATGCTGGGGCTATCGGCAGCGCGCGCCGCGCGAATGAGACCACCGGACAGCGCGGCTGCACCGGAAATCCTGAGAAAATCCCGCCGGCGGATTTTCATGTCACGAACTCGCCTCGAACTGTTCAGCGGATTTCCATGTCCTTCCAGCGTTCCTGTTCGCTGGTCGCCTGAAACACCGATGCCTTTGCCAGCGCCTCGGCGTCTTTCGCCGCCGCAATCGCCGCATCAAAATCGCCGGCGGCCGCAGCCTTCTTCGCTTCCGCGAGCTGCGCTTCCGTCGTGGTCCATTTGTTGCGGAGCGCATCGGCCTGCTTCTCGGCCGACTCAGCCGCGGCAACAGCCGTCTTGTAGTCGTCCTCGGAAGCCGCCAACGCCGGCATCGCGCCCGTTGTGAGCAACACCGCAGCGAGAACCAAATTCCTCTCCATATTTCTCATGGCCGCGCTCCCGGACCCGAGATCGGCAGGCCGTTCGAGACATAGGACAAGTAATATTCGAGATCGCGATATTCATCCGACTGCGGTTCCAGCGGAACCGCGCGGGTCTGGCTGTTACAGGTGACCAAGCGCCGGCTGGTCGTGCCCATGCCGCTCCATTCCGAACGGTAGATCGGCAGTGCGTTCATAATGCCGAGCGCGGGCGCCAGCACCTCGGCTCGGATGCGTTCGCCCGGGCTCTGCACATGGCAGGTGGCGCAGGAGAAATTGAGCTGGCCGCGGCGGGTATAGAAATAGCGCTTGCCGTTCTCGTAGGCTTCGAGCGCGCGCGGATCGTTCGGAATCTTGATGTCCATCGGCTTGCCGCGCGAGGTGTAGGCCATGTAGGCGGTGAGCGAGGCCATCTCGTCCTTCACGTAGGAGTAGGGCGCTTCGCCATTGGCCTCGCGGCAGCGGTTCAAGGCCAGCTCAAGCGTGACGACCTTGCCTTCCTTCTCGTCGAAATAAGGATAGGTCTGGCGGATTCCGATGCCGCCATTCGCAAAGCAGTCGGCATAGGTCTTGCCGTTCTTGAACGGCGTCGAAAACATCTCCTTGCCGGCTTCGAGCGCAAATTCATATGGCGGGAATTGCTCCTTCTCTTCCCACTGCCTGCGCATGTCCTCATTCATCGAATAGGGACCGTTAACGAAGTCCTCGTATTTCACCTTCGGGAATTTGTCGGTGAAATATTTCTGGAACGCCTTGGCGTCGGCGACGGGATCGATCTTGTCGGGCGCGGCCAGCGCAGACGCCGCGATGCAGGCGAGCGCGCCGCTCGCGAGCGCGGCGATGGCGGAAAAGATGATCGCTCGCACGCGCATCGTCAGCCGATCTTTGCCGTGGTGCT
>Ga0210387_10002933_pt1 | contig 13089 bp, 10 predicted proteins | sample IncBWC7OmetaG_FD_160108 | JGI IMG/M metagenome (GOLD analysis project Ga0210387, IMG submission 160108) | Forest soil microbial communities from Barre Woods Harvard Forest LTER site, Petersham, Massachusetts, United States - Inc-BW-C-7-O ...
AAGATCTGTTAGAGGTAATTTGAAAGTTGCAGGAGCGGGGTGAACGATCTGGACGGGCTGCCCCTCAACTGCTTCAAAGGTCGTACGCCAAATCTCGTGGCGACTGACGATTTCCGCGAGGCTTGCTTCGAGTGCCGCAGGGTCGCACGAGCCGTGGCGATGAATGGTGATGGATTCGTTGTGAAGTGGCGCCAGGCTGCCCACAGTTTGGTCGAGACGCCAAACTTGCTCTTGTGCAAACGACAAGGGCGTCGGAATTTCTCGCGCACGGCGCTTCGGTTCAGATACAGCAGCAGTGGATGCAAGGCCACCCCGCCTCTGTATCTCGAGCAGTCTCTGCTTCGCCTCGGAAAGGCGCGCGTTTTTTAATTCCAAGATTCAGGTCCTGCCTTCAACTCGCGGCGCGAGACACCTCAAACTTCACCGGCAAAGCGGTGAGGCCCCGAAGCCCCAGATTATTTCGCCAGACCAGCGGGCCCGGCTGCAACTCGAGACCCGGCAAACGGCGAACCATGGCCTCAAATGCTTCCTGCCCTTCCACGCGCGCCAGCGCCGCACCGAAGCAGAAATGAGCAGCGTATCCAAAGGCGAGGTGGCGGTTATCGGTGCGGGCAACATCAAAACGGTCGGGATCAGGGAAGCGGTCGGGGTCGCGGTTCGCCGCTGCCATCACCGCCATGACCGCTTGTCCCTTGCGGATCAGTTTGCCTTCCCACTCGACATCTTCCGGAGCCAGACGTCCGGTGTGTTGGCTGGGACTCTCGTAACGCAGCATTTCTTCGACGGCGGATGGAATCAACGATTGATCTTCCTGCATTCTTTCGATTTCACCGGGATTGCGCAACAGGGTGAGCACACCGTTGCCAATCAGATTCGTTGTCGTCTCCAAGCCGCCAACCATGGTCACGATACTGTTGGCCACAACTTCTTCCTCGGTCAACCGGTCGCCATCTATTTCCGCAGTCATGAGGGAGTGGACCAATCCGTCGCGCGGAATGTTTTTCAGCTCTCGAATGCGATCGTGAAAATAGGCTGTCATGTCTTGCACAGTGCGCAGCATGCGCGCAGCGTGTTCGGGGTTGTGCTGAAAATTCCCCAGCATTTCAGCAAAGTTCGTGGACCAGGCTTTGAGCTGGTGGCGGTCTTCGAGCGGGACGCCGAGCATCTCCGCAGTAACAATCGCGGGCAGAGGGTCTCCCAGGTCGGCAATGATATCCATCTGGCCTTTGGCCTGCACCGTGTCCAGGAGCCGGTTTACGATCTCGCGAATGTGCGTTCGCAATACCGCGACGCGAGCCGGACTGAAGGCATATGACGCCAAGCTCCGCAAGCGCGTATGCCCGGGCGGATCCATGAAGAGCATTTGCTTGACCATCAACTGGGCGATAGGACTGATCTGCGCCAGCCCCATGGCCTCGAGTTTCTCCGGAGTGTGGGTGCGCTCGGCGGAAAAGTTGTGCAGCACCTCCAGTACGTCCACGTAGCGAGTTACGACCCAGGTGTGAAGGAATGCGTCCCAGTGCACGGGATCCTCAGAGCGCAGACGACGAAACAAGGGGTAGGGGTTGGCCAGCACCTCCGGGTCCAGAAGATGATAAAGGCTCAACGCACTGGCCCCCGTGCTTCTGGCAATAGCGCTGTCGGGGGATGGGCTCATAAATCGGCTGGCTGGGAGTTCAAGGCGAGCAGGCGCTGCGCCTCCTCTTCGCTCATGGCGTCGAGGTTGGCTACCATCAGCCGTTCCACGGCGCCCGCCAGATCCACAACGGTGGGGTGGTCGAACAGTGTCAGGAGGGGGAGCTCTACCTGGAACGCATCGCGCAAGCGCGCAATCACTTGGGTTCCAAATAAGGAATTGCCGCCCAGATAGAAGAAGTTGTCGTTCAGACCGACCTGCGGCAATCCTAAAAGCGAGGCGACGATCGCGGCCACGCGCTGCTCGGTGGGCGTGCGCGGACTGAGGAAGGTTTCCTCGCGCAAGATGTTTTCATCGCTGGGCTCGGGTAACGCCGAACGGTTCACTTTTCCGCTGGCTGCGACCGGAAGGGCCTGCAGACTGACAAAGGTTGCCGGCAGCATATAGTCGGGCAATTGTTTGCCCAGGAAATCCCGGAGCTCGCTGAGCGGCGGCAAAGCTGCCCGCGGGACCAGGTAGGCTACCAGCCGTTTCTCGCCCGTGCCATTTTCGTTGCTCACAACCACGCTCTCGCGCACCGCCGGATGCTGATTGAGCGCGCTGACCACTTCATTCAGTTCGATGCGATAGCCGCGAATCTTGACTTGGTCGTCCCCCCGGCCATGAAAGGCAATCTGGCCATCGGGAAGCGAGCACCCCAGATCGCCGGTGCGATACAGCCGGGGACCCGCAACGGTGCTGAAGGGATCTGGGACGAAACGGTCCGCCGTTAAGGCCGCGTCGTTCAGATAGCCCCGCGCCAAGCCCGCGCCCCCCACGTAAATCTCGCCAATCGTTCCCGCAGGGACGGGCTTCCTCTGGTTATCCAGAATGTGGATCTGGACGTGATCGATGGCCCGGCCAATGGCCGGCAGCCGCTCTGCCGACTTTTGCGGCAACACGGGCGCCGAGGTCGCGACTACAGTACATTCCGTCGGCCCATAATTGTTGACCAGGGTGAAGGGCAGACTTGCCGGCGGATAATGGTGCAGCGTATCGGCGCCGGTCAGCAGGAAGCGGAGGGCGGTTTCTTTTGGCCAGGGCAGCTGCAGCATCTGCTCGGCCAGCGGGGTAGGCACAAAACTTATGCTGATCTTTTCCCGCACTAGCCAATCGCGCAGGAGTTCGGGTTGGGTGCGGGTGGCTTCGTCCACCAGATGCACGCTGGCTCCGGCCACCAGGTGTGGCCACACTTCCCACACCGCGGCGTCGAAGCCAATCGAGGCCAGCTGGGTGGCGCGATCTTGGGGGGTCACGGCGAAGGCGCGGTTGTGCCACTGGCACAAATTCAACAAGCTGTCATGGCCAACGGCCACGGCTTTTGGGGTTCCGGTCGAGCCCGAAGTGTAAATCACATACGCCAGTTGCTCGGGAGTGACACAAGCCGGGAGTGGTTCTGAAGAGCAGCGGCGTATCTCGGCGGCGCAGTGATCCAACGCAACCAGCTTTCTGTCGTTTCCCGACAGCGATCCCATTACGCTGGAATGGGTCACAACCACGGCGACTTGGGCGGAGGCCAACATCATCTGCAAGCGCGCACTTGGAGTCTTGGCTTCGAGCGGCAGATACGCGCCCCCCGCTTTGAAAATCGCCAGGGCGGAGAGAGGAAAGTCGGTGGAGGCGGGCAGGCACAAACCCACCACGCTGCCTGGTTTGACGCCCACACCGCGTAGGTAATGCGCCAGTTGGTTGGAGCGCTGCTCCAATTGCTGATAGCTGAGACGCTGAGAACCGGCGGCCACCGCCAACGCGTCGGGGGCGATGGCGGCCTGGCGCTGTACCAAATCCGGCACACAAAGAGTAGATGAGGGTCGAGACCCCTGTGCGGCTGAAACCTGCTGATCTGCTGTTTTCATACTAATTAACCGTTTAAGGCCTAGTAGTTCGGAGGTATAAGAGTATTGCCTGGAGGCATAGGTCTGCGGCGCATAGCTTTCCAGCTGCTGCGTCATTATAAACCAGTTCACGATGAAGCAATCTGAAAAATTCTTATGTGCAGCGCTTTGCATATTAAGGAAGCCGGATTCCTCATCATCGCCTGTATCAGTGATTAGATAACTGAATCTCCATCTTTCGCGGAATCCTGCTCACTTTAGGAAGCGGGGAACCGGTTGTTTTCAAAAGCTCGACAAACTGTGCCGGAAAGAGCTTGACAAAGAGGCCAATCCCGCTAGAATACCGGATCAGATGTTCCGGCCGCTGTGGCGCTCCGGGGTAGTGCTTTCCTCCGTCTATAACCTCGGTCTCCCCCCAGACTTCGCATTTCTACAAGAGCTTGTGCTTTGAAGTGAATCCAAGGAGGATGTTCATGTACTACGGCGGTGGCATTTTCGAGACCGGCCGCCCGAACCAGATGGTATAGAATACACAGACGTGACGAATGCTTCGCGGACAAATGCCTCCTGTAGTCGATCAGCGGTTGGAGTGCGGCGAGCTATGGTTAACAGAGGCCGGTTGCAGCGTGGCCTAGGGCGGCGCATCAAACCGATGCAGGGAGAGGAACGAACCTCGCGCTTGCGGTGACATCGCCGGGCAACAAGGTGGCCAGAGCCCCCACCGCTGCCTTATGATCGTCCCGTTCGCCGACGGCAGCTTCGCCGCTTCTATCATGATCTCAAGAATAAATTAGTGAACGTGGGCCAAAGAATTATTAACGAGGGAACCTGCATCATGGAAGAATTGTTAACGAAAGTGCAGACCGCCTTTAAGTCCGCCTTCGACGTTGAGCCGCGAACCATCACGCTGGAGACATCACCGGACGACGTCCCTGCCTGGGATTCCATGGGGCACGTGAATCTGGCAAGTAGCCTCGAGCGCACCTTTGGATTGACCTTCGACGTGGATGACTTGATGGCAATGGAGAACGTGAGGGAGATCTGCAGGGTGGTGCAATCCAAACTCGGTAAGGTCGAAGGTGCGCATCTCCAGTGATTGGAATTTCGCAGGCCGGTTGGTCGCACGGCTGGGAAAAAGTTCTGATCTTATTGACGCGGCGACCGGAGAAAGCTTTCCCGCTAAAGATGTTCCCGGCCTCATTGTCGGCATCGCAGCAAAGTTTCTGTCGCTTGGGCTGAAACCGGGCGACCGGGTGCTGATCAGTTGTGATGTAAGTCCAGCGAGCTCCCTGGCGTACTTAGGTGCCATGTATGCGGGATGCGTGCCTATGCTGTTGGATGAGCGCACGCTCGTCGCTTCTGGAGACCTGGCATTCGGGAAGGCGCAGGCGAAGGCGGCGTGGACGGGCCGCAGAGTTTGCTGGGACTGGGCAAGAAAGAATGGTTTCCCCCACATCGAGGGTACATTCGAGCCTCTTCCTGTTCATTCACTCCCACCGTCACCCTGCGGGGAAAACGATATGGCGGCCTTGATGCCGACCTCCGGCTCAAGCGGCATACCGCGACTGGTAATGGTGAGCCATGGCAACCTGATCGCCAACACTGAGGCCATCATTCGCAGCCAGCATCTCGGGACCGATGAAAAGGCCATGCTGATCATGCCGGTGAGCTACTGCTTCGGCGCTAGCATTATGCACACCCACTTGTATCAGGGGGGCGGAGTTGTTTTTGACTCGAGGTTCATGTTCCCTGATAAGGTACTGCAAGCCATTAACCAGTACGGCTGTACCACGTTCGCGGGCGTGCCAACCGTTTACAACATTCTACTTCGGCGCTCACACGTAAGTTCCATCACGATGCCTGGCCTGCGACGCCTCCTGCAGGCGGGCGGGCCGCTTGCGCCCGAAAGTATCCAGGAGTTGCGCAGCATCTTGACAACAGCGGATTTTTTTGTGATGTACGGTCAAACCGAGGCCACATCGCGCGTTTCCTGTCTGCCTCCGGATCGTTTGCGCGAAAAGCTGGGCAGTGCCGGTATCCCATTGGACAATTTGACGGTCCGAATCATGGATGACGAAGGGGAAGAGCTTCCCAATGGACAGACTGGCGAGATCCAGGTGCGCGGTCCGTCGGTCTGTAGTGGATACCTCGATGACCCGGAAGCGACGCAGCAGAAGTTTGATCATGGCTGGCTCAACACCGGCGACTTGGGCTCTCGTGATGAAGAGGGATACCTACGGATCAGCGGGCGGGCGAGTGAGTTCGTAAAGATTCGCGGTGTTCGCGTGAGCTTCGCCGAGGTCGAAGCGAAGATGGCGGCTATCCCCGGTGTTTACGAATGCGCAGCGGCGGGAGTGCAGCATCCGGAAGCGGGGGAGGCGCTCGCTCTCTTTGTCGTTGGGGAGAACGGTGCGGACGCGCTGGTCGAAACGGTTCGGCGTGCGCTTCCTCCGCAGTGGACCTGTAATTCGGTGAAGGTGGTGACTGAATTACCCAGGACCGCAAACGGCAAGATCGCCCGGTCTCAGTTGCAGACGTTGGTATGAGCACACTGGCGGAAATCGAGCAGGCGATTGAAAGCGTTTTGCTGCAGCCACCTTATGGTGTCGATCCGCAGCAAAGGCACAGGGTGTTGCTCGCATTGTTCAAGCAAGAGCTCGCTTACGCCTGCGAACGAAACCCCCGATTTCGAAACTACGTCGAGCAATGGCCCACTGGTTTTCGTGTGGCGGACAAAATTTCCGATCTGCCCTACCTCCCAGTCGGCGTCTTTAAGACAAGTCCACCGCTCGCTTTGGTCGGCGCTGACGATGTCAAGCGCACCTTGAGCTCGAGCGCAACCACGGGTCAGGTTCCCAGCCGTATCGTTCTGGATGCCGCGACGGCCAGAAGAATGGCAAAAGGCGTCACCACGATCACCCGGGATTTTATCGGACCGGCACGCAGGCCCTACTTGGTCATCGACACGCCAGAGAATCTGGCAGCCCAAGCTGAGCTGGGAGCACGTGGCGCAGCCATTCAGGCTCTAGGCTCGTTTGCGACGGAAGTTGTGTCTTGCCTGCATCCCGGCCACAACGGAGATTCGAGTGTTGATCTGGAGAAACTTCTTGCCTGTGCTGCAAAGTGGAAAGACTCCGAGGTGTTGGTCTATGGATTCACCTATGTAATTTGGACTAATCTTGTCCAGCCTCTGCAGCGTCAAGGCATCACCCTCGATGTTCCCAATGTCCGCGTGCTGCACAGCGGGGGGTGGAAACGCTTGCGCGAGCAAGCGGTCACTCGGGACGCGTTCACCCGCGGAGTGGCATCGATATTTGGCTGTTCGCCATACCGCGTAATTGATTATTACGGCATGGTCGAGAATGTCGGTGTGATCTATCCGGATTGTGATCACGGTAACAAGCATGTGCCCGCTTTTGCAGATGTCATCGTGAGAGATCCGCTGACGCTTGCGCCTGTGGAGGCCGGCCAGCGGGGTCTTATCCAGGTTTGCAGTGTGCTGCCGACGAGTTTCCCCGGCTTTCTGCTTCTGACTGAAGATATGGCTGAAGTCATCGACTACGACGGGTGCCCGTGCGGAAGGCGCGGAATCAGTTTCCGTTTTGCGGGAAGAGCACCCAAGGCCGAGGTTCGGGGCTGCGGCAATCTGGAAAATACGCGCTACCAGCAGCCGCAAGGCGTGGGCGTTGCATGAGGGACCTCATCCATCCAATTGAGTCTCCGCAAGAGATCGCCGGTGCGGCGCGGCACCTTCGGGAGATTGCCCGCCAAAAGCAGATTGCACCTCAAGCGGTACTCGAGGTTTTTGACCGCTGGGCCGCCGCTCTGGGTGACCGCGAGTTGCACGACGTACCCGGTGTGACGTTTCTCCGCCTTTGGCTTCGCCGCGGCAATCTGGAGCCGGTTCTACTCCGCGAGCTAGGCCCGAGTCCGGTGAATGGAGCGTGGCGAGAAGACGGACGCGCAAGGCTGCGGGCATTTCCGTTAGGAGTGGTCGGGCATTGGCCAGCCGGAAATGTCGAGATCCAGCCGGTCTTGTCTTTGACGTGTGCCTTGCTTGGTGGCAATAGTTGCCTGGTGCGTGTTCCCAGTCGCTTGGTTCAGATCACTCGGCAAGTCATGGAGAGGTTGCAAGAGGTAGATCGAACTGGGTTGTTGACCGAGAGAATTTTCATGACGAGTTTTGATCATTCGCGTATGGACTTGCAAGAGGCGATGGCGCAAGCGGTCGACGGTGCAATGATCTGGGGCGGCGCGGAAGCGGTCTCGCAGGTTCGTGGGTTGCCATTTCCTCATTGGGCGCGGGTGGTAGTCTTTGGTCCACGGCTCTCGGCTGCGGCGATGGATGCCGAAACCTGGGGGAACAAGACCGACCGGTCTTCATGGTGCCGACGCATTGCGCGCGATGTCTGGCAGTTTGATCAACAAGCCTGCTCATCGCCGCAAACACTTTTCCTTGAGCGTGGCGCTGGATGTGACCCGGCTGAATTCGTGGAAGATCTGAAGCAGGCTTTCCAAGAAGAAAACCGGCAACATCCGCGCCAGCAAATCGAACCAGCATTGACTTCGGCAATCTCGCTGGCCCGCGCGTCTTGGCTGCTTGGCAACGACAAGAACCGGGCGCTCTTCCCTGCGTCACCGGACTGGACCATTCTTCTAGGAACGGGCGCGGAAATGCCCAATCCGACGCAGGGTCGAACGCTGAGCGTGCTGGTAGTAGACGATCTCCTCGAAGTAGTCTCGAAGTTTGATGGAACACTGCAGACTCTTGGATTGGGTATAAAGGATGGCAGGAAAGAAGAAATGCTGGCCCTGACGGCGGGAGGGTGCGGCGTGGACCGGATTGTAAAGCTGGGTAGAATGCACGTTTTCGGTTCTCCCTGGGACGGAACTGAACTGATTCGTCCGATGGTGCGCCTGGTGCGTCATGTGCCCTCTGAAGACTGAGGAAACGAGGTAATCGTGGTGGAACACGCAGAGTTGTTTCTGGAAGCCATGGATCGCAAGGCGAAGATGTTTGCGCGCTCGGCGCGCGCAACCTTCAATGCGAACCGGGAACTGTGCACGTGGTTGATGAACCCTCTGGCGCGTTGGGCTGAAGCGGCCTATGGCAGCGCCGTGTTCGACGCGGCGGCGCGTGGCTACGCCGAGTACTGCGTCGGAGTTGCCAAAGCACAGAAGCTTTACGAGGGTGCTGGGAAGTACACCCCTGAAAGCATGCCGGAAATCATTTCGGGTGTGTATGAGGACGAAGGCTACATGGTGCCGTATATGTGGGCCGCCATTCTTATTTATCCTTTCTGGCCATCGATGATCAGTCACATCGCCATGTTTCGCGATGAATTCGTGAGGCGGTTGCCGCCAAACGCGACTGTCCGCGAGTTGGCCGCGGGCCATGGTGTTCTGAGTCTTCTGGCCGCCGAAGAGCGCCCCGACCTGCAGATCGAAGGCACGGACATCAGTCCTCCGGCTGTGGCCGTCGCCAATCGATTGCTCGCTGTCTCCGGCCACGCGGGCCGCGTACGTTTCGCGGTGAAGGACGCCTTGAACAGCGATGGCGGATCGGGTGACACAAAGTGTCACGGCATTATTTCGGCTATGCTGGCCGAACATTTGTCCGATCCGAAACCGCTTTTCAAAACGATTTCTCACCAAGTCTTGCCCGATGGACTGGTTTTCTTCAGCACTGCCCTCGAGTCGCCGCAACGCGATCACGTTTTTGAATACAACGAGGAAAGCCAGCCGTTGCAAATGGCCGAGCGCGCCGGCCTGCGCGTATCCCGGCTTGCGTCCGATGCCAGCGCCACCCCCACTGGCTTCCGTTTCAAACCTCGCGCTACCGCCATGATTCTGAGGTCGCGGTGAAGTCCGCGCGTCCTACACGTGGGCAAAGGATACTTCAGCGATGACCATGCCTTTGATGTCGTTTGAGGAAGTGCGAGCGGCTCTCAAGCAACGGTTCCCCATGATCATGGTCGATACCGTGATCTCGCTCGAACCGGGCAAGAGCGTTCGAACCACCAAGAACGTGACGGGAAACGAAATCCATTTTTTGGGTCATTTCCCCGAGCATGCAGTGATGCCGGGAACGCTGATCGTCGAGGCAATCGGCCAATCGGCTTCCATTCTGTTCTCAAAGACAACCGGAACCGGAACCCAGCCGGGAGAGTTCCTGGTGCTAGGATCGATCCACGAAATGCGGTTTCTGGTGCCCGTAATCCCGGGAAACAGGTTGGAAATCGAGATAAAGGTGCTTAAATTCATCGAAGATCTGGCACTGGTGGAAGCCGTGGCAACGGTCGACGCCACCGTCGTGGCGAAGGGTAAATTGGGTTTCGCCCGACGAGGTTTGCAAAGCCGGCCTCCGGAAAACGCGGGCTAGGCGCGACCTTGATCGCCGCTTCGCGGGTCCCAGACTCGATAGGTCGCCCGTCCTGAATCCCAATTCCCCGGTTCCGTTGCACACATTCTGGTGCACAATTTACGTCCAAAAAAAACTCTTGTTTTAGCCTAAAATCTAGAAAACAAAGGGCCGGTTTTTTTTGCCTCCTAGATCTATGGTTCTTAAGGTAGTTAGAGGCAAAATCTTGGAAACATTGGAGTTAGCCCGGTGCCGTCGCCAATCAGTTCCATTCTGGAACCGCTCATACTGGATAGGTTGTCAAAGATCTGGATTATCTTATAGATAACCTATGTACTGACATCTTATCGTAAGTGGAGGGTGAAAGCAAGAGAAAAGCGGTGGGGGCGGCTGAGCTGGTTCCAATTTGGGAATCCGGGAACGCTGGGCCTCGCGCTGTGCATTCTCGCCTCCCACCCTTTCCGCAAAGAACGTGGAAAGAATGGGGCACCCCATTTTGTGTGTGATTTAGAGTTGCGGGTTGGAATGTTGGGCTGGCCCGGCCGATTTTGCGCGTGGAGTCACTTTGCATTGACCAACCGGGTGTGGCGGGTGAATAATGCGGCGTCTGCGCAGGAGGCATCATGTCAGGCGTGCCCAAGCCCCGTAGGACAGCCAGTCTTGCCAAGTCCCTCGACCAACAGCTTAACCTGTACACGCTCGCAGCCAGAGCGAATTGTCCGGTTACCTATGCCGCAGCTGTTGGTGTGGCTGGAGCGGCAGTTATGTCATTAGCCCCGATCGCTGAGGCGAAGATCATTTACACGCCCGCGCACGTGCAGATCGAATCTAACGTCTACGCCTTTATCGATTTCGATTACCGGCCAAAGCATGGCGACGACGATTTTGCTCTCGTGAGAGGGAGGGCCTGCAGGTCCTCAGGGTGCCACTCTGGAATGCTAGCGGTGGGGTACGGGTCCCTATCGAACGCGATTGCCGTAACAGCCCCGGGATTCGCCGCCGCTCTGCGTCCGGCAGAACAAATGGGGCCTCATAAGCATGTGAGCGGCGGGCCGCTAATGGCCGGCGTCGGGTTCGGCGGCACCAGCGGCAAGACCATCTGGAGCGGCCGATGGGCGAACGGCGGTAAAGGTTTGAAAAACGGCTATCTCGGCCTGAAGTTTACGCTCAACGGTAAAGTCCACTACGGCTGGGCGCGGGTTAGCCTCACGATCAAGAACAATCGGTTCAATACTGCCACGCTCACGGGCTACGCGTTTGAAACGATTCCGAACAAGTCAATCATTATCGGTAAGACGCAGGGGCCAGATGTGATCGTAAGACCTGCCACGCTGGGGGACTTGGCTGCGGGGACCAATGCGCGATCCGCATGGCGCACAAGAGGAGCTGTTCCGGATGCTGAAACAGACGTGGCCCCAGATGGTCATTAGCCAGTGTGGCCCACCCGCCATTCTCGCCTCCCACCCTTTCAGCGAAGAATGCGGAAAGAATGGGGCACCCCGTTTTGTGTGAAATTTAGAGTTGCGCGTTGGAGTGTTGGGCTGGCCCGGCCGATTTTGCGCCCAAAATTTCACCACACACAAAAGCGGGTGCCCTTGCGCGGGAACCAGGAGATCCCGTGTCTGTCTGCGGGTCGACGGTAACAATCACTTCTTCGAGTAGAGTGCGGAAACGTTCTTTGCGAATCGCGAACTTCACTCCCTGCCTTCCCGGCATGGACGTCTATCACGAGCCGATGGTAAGCTTTCGGTCTGGTTTTCTCGCATACAGGGCGAACCTGATATCTAAGAGCCCGATTCTGCCGGCTCGACCGGATGAGATCCGATGGCGTCTGTTCCGACTAGTACGCCCGAAGTGGCAGGTGGCGCGCGCGGCGTTGCGCAGGCGGTAGCCGCACCACTCACTCGTGCCGCAATCTTCCTGGTCGCGACCTTAAACCCGGGTCCCGAAAATCGCGCGACCGTTCGCTCGTTCTGTGGAGACATCGCCGCGCTGTTGCGCGCCGTTGAATTCCGCGACCTTGAAGGGGGCCTTTCCTGTGTTGTGGGATTTGGGTCCGACGCATGGGACCGACTCTTTGGGCCACCGCGGCCAGCGAAGCTGCATCCGTTCCGGGAGATCCGTGGCGGGGCGCGCCATGCGGTGTCCACGCCGGGCGACTTGCTGTTTCACATTCGCGCGAAGCGCATGGATCTATGCTTCGAGCTTGCGACGCAAATCATGGCACGTATCGGCGGTGCTGTTTCGCCGGTGGATGAGGTGCAGGGATTCCGTTACTTCGACGACCGCGATCTGGTTGGCTTTGTCGATGGAACTGAAAATCCGAGGGGAGAGGCAGCGATCGACGCTGTGCTGGTCGGCGAGGAGGACGCCGCGTTCGCTGGTGGCAGTTACGTCATCGTGCAGAAATATCTCCACAATCTTAACGCATGGAATGCGCTGTCTACGGAGGCGCAGGAACGCATTATCGGCCGCACCAAACTGTCTGACATCGAATTGGACGATTCCATCAAGCCAACCTCAGCGCACAACGCACTTACTACCATCGTCGAGGATGGAAAAGAGATCAAGATCCTGCGCGACAACATGCCCTTCGGGCGGGCCTCCATGGGTGAATTTGGCACCTATTTCATTGGCTACAGCCGTTCGCCCAGTACGATTGAGCAAATGCTTGAGAACATGTTCATTGGCCGTCCGCCCGGAAATTACGATCGGCTGCTCGATTTCAGTCTTGCGGTCACTGGAAACTTGTTTTTTGTGCCCAGCGCGACGTTTTTGGAAAACGTAGCCGAAGACCAGCCTGCGGTTGCAGTGGCATCCGCCGAATCACCGACAGAAGACTCTCTGCCTACGCGTCAGAACGATGGTTCGTTGGGTATTGGTTCCCTTAAAGGAGACATCCCGCATGAATAATCTGCATCGAGAGCTCGCCCCGATTTCCGATGCCGCGTGGGCACAGATCGAACAGGAAACCTCGCGCACGCTCAAGCGCCACCTCGCGGGACGGCGCGTGGTCGACCTGCATGGGCCGGCGGGCGCAAGCCTTTCCGCCGTCGGCACCGGACATTTGCTGACGATCTCGGCGCCGAGGGACGGTGTAGTTGCCACGCAGCGCGAAGTGAAGGCGCTGGTCGAGCTGCGGGTTCCGTTCGAGCTGGAGCGGCAGGCCATCGACGACGTCGAACGTGGCGCAAACGATTCAGACTGGCAGCCGGCGA
>Ga0210387_10002934_pt1 | contig 13085 bp, 10 predicted proteins | sample IncBWC7OmetaG_FD_160108 | JGI IMG/M metagenome (GOLD analysis project Ga0210387, IMG submission 160108) | Forest soil microbial communities from Barre Woods Harvard Forest LTER site, Petersham, Massachusetts, United States - Inc-BW-C-7-O ...
CCTGTTTGCCCTACTTTAGGACCCGGAAGTCCTATTAAAGTCATACTTTGCCATCTAACTCGTTTGATTCCGCTACTTTACAGCAAGACAGGAAAAGAGGGGGGGGAGGGGGGCCCCCCCCATCCACCGGCCGAGCAGGTAATCTGAAAGCGTGCCGCTTCCCGCCACCTTCCACGACTTCATCGGAAACCAACCCACGGTCGAGAGCCTTCGCGCAGCCATCGCCGCCGGCCGCCTCCCGCACTCGCTCATCCTCCTCGGCCCCCGCGGCTCAGGCAAGTACACCTTATCGCTCCTGCTCACCATGGCGCTCGAGTGCGAGCTCCAGCCCCGCGAACTGGCAGCCGAAGGCCCCCACGCCGGCCAGCAGCTAGCCGCCTTCTGCGGCCACTGCCGCAACTGCACCCGCATCGCCGAGAGCGCCGACCTCGACACGAAAATCGAAGAAGCCGTAGCCGCCCGCGAAGAGCTGCGCGAGGTCGACAAGAAAGAGACCCGCGTCCTCATCCAGACGCACCCGGACGTCCTCATCGTCCCACCCGATCCTCCGCAGCTCCTCATCAAGCTCGGCCAGATCCGTACCCTGATCAACCGCGCGCACCACCTGCCAGCCGAAGCGCCAGCCAAGGTCTTCGTCATCACCTCAGCAGCCTTCATGAAGGAGGCGGCCAATTCCCTCCTCAAGGTTCTGGAGGAGCCACCACCCCACGTCCACATCGTTCTCCTCGCCGAAAACCTTGGCGAGCTGCTACCGACCATCCGCTCCCGCTGCGCCGTAGCCCACCTCGGAGCGCTGCCAGCCGACGAGATCGCCACCCTCCTCGCCGCCCGCCGACCCGAGCTCAACAAGACCGAGCGCGAGCTCACCGCACGCCTCAGCGAAGGCGCAGCCGGGCGAGCGCTCAGCTTCAACCTCGCCGAATACGCCGCCGCGCGCAACGACGCCCTCACGATCCTCCACACCGCCGAGCGCTCCGGCGGCTCACAGGATCACAGCACCCTCTTCCGCATGACCGAGACCTACCGCGCCGGCGCCGAGGGCCAAACAAAAACCACCGCCCTCCTCCGCGCCCTCTCCAGCCTGCTCGAGGACATCCTTCTGCTTCAATCGGGCGCGGCCGATCGGGTCCGCAACATCGACAAGCGCGCCGACCTCCAGCGCCTCGCCGACACCTTCGCCTTCGACTGGATCGAACAGGCTGTTCGTGCCATGGACGCTGTCCAGAGCGGCATGCGCCGTAACCTCCTGCGTTCGCTGAGCCTGGACGCCCTGGCCGTCGAACTGGAGGGCAGTCGCCGCTAACCATTGAAACGAACAACCCTTCTCGCGCGTCTCAACATCCAACGTTTCAATCAATGCATCTGAAACGAACCAGGCACAGCAGCAGCGGGCCTCGTGCGGGTTGATGTATTACCCCACTTCCCAGCGGCTTCTTCGCAGCGCTCATTCGTGCGGTGCTGGAGGGAGAAGACGCAATGCCGGTAAAGAGAGCCAGGATGGAAAGCAGAATCGTTACCCGTGGCGATGACAACACGTTCAATGGAACGCGCAAGTTGGTGCGCCCTCAACTGCCGCCCATAGAGCGTCGCCGCGATCCATTGCACACAGAAGATCCGCTGACCCACGCCATGATCTCCGACACCCACGGAACCCCTGAGAGCTCTCACGCCGAAGCGTTCTACTTTCAGAAGCAGATGCAGCAGCAGACCGAGATGACCGTCGTGCTGGAAGACGGAGAGCAGCTGCAGGGCATCATCCAGTGGTATGACCGATGCACCGTGAAGATGCGCGTCGGACGCACGCGCGTCCTGGTGTATAAAGCTGCGATCAAGTATCTCTACAAGACCAGCGACGCGCACGCAGCCAACAGCGTGATGAAGTAGCGCCTAAGCCGGTCGCGCTGCCTTCTGCAGGCGGTCGCGAATAGCATCCCCGATTCCGCCGGGCTCGGGCAGGGGACACAGGATCACCGGCACTCCCGAATCATCCAGCGCTCGCAAGCCGCCAAACAGCCCGGCTGCCAGCGCGTCCGGATCATTCCATCGTGCCCAGCTCTGGATCACGGCATCTGCGTTCAAGGTCCAGCCCTCAGGAAGAAGCACGCCAATCTTCCCACCCTGAGCAGTGGCTTCCGCCTCCGCGACCCCAGCTTGCAGCGCCGCCAGCGACCCTTCCACCAACACCATCCGCGCACGCGGCGCGTAGTGGCGAATCCCCACTCCCGGCGATGGCGTCGACTGAGGTCGGGTCTCTCCTGTCGGAACGAATACCTCAACTGCAACGCCCGTCACCGCGGTGAGTTGCGCCGCCGTAACCGCACCCGGACGATAGAGCACCATCGGCGTCTGCGTCGGGTCAAGCACGGTCGACTCAACACCGATCGACGTTGGCCCGGCGTCGAACACCGCATCAATCCGCCCGTCCAGGTCCGCCAGCACGTGCGCAGCGGTGGTCGGACTGGTATGACCAAAGAGGTTAGCGCTCGGTGCGGCCACCGGAACACCCGCGGCAGCCAGCAGCGCCCGCGCCGCCGGATGGCCAGGAATCCTCACGCCGACCAACCCCCGGCCCGCCGTAACCGCATCCGGGACGGCCGGGCTCCGCGGGAGAAGCAGCGTCAAGGGTCCAGGCCAGAAGGCATCGGCAAGCGCCGACACACGCCCAGCAAGCTCAACAGGGACTTGAGCAATCTGACTAAGCTGCTCAACCGAAGCGAGATGCACGATCAGCGGATCCCAGGAGGGCCTCTGCTTGGCCGCGAAGATGCCGGCGACGGCTTCTGCCAACAGTGCGTTTGCCCCAAGGCCATAAACCGTCTCGGTCGCAAAGGCCACAAGGCCTCCATCGCGCAGCAGCGTCGCCGCTCGGCTCAGATCGGCTGGATGCGAGAACACGAGATGGAGAGTTGGCGGCATGTGCTGACTTCCCATCCTAGCGAATGCCGGGCCGATTCCACGTATTCCACAGGACCAAATGGTTGCCTTCAGGACGCGATTCCGGACGTATACTGACGCCATGCAGGTTGCAGAGATCGAGCTGAAGTTTTCCGTGGCAGATGTTGGAGCCCTTCGCTCAACCGCCGACGCCCTCGGGTTCAGGCTGGTAACGGATCGCACCTTCGAGAGCAACGTCCTCTACGATTCTCCCGACCGGCAGCTCCGCGCACGCAGGCAGATCCTGCGACTGCGCCACTATGGAAACCGCTGTACCGTAACCCATAAACGCCAGGCCGACGGCGGCGATGGAGATCTTCGCTACAAGACACGCATCGAGACCGAGAGCGTTGTAGAAGACTGTGACGCGCTGGCGGAAATTTTCGTCCAGTTGGGCTACGGTCCGGTATTCCGCTACGAGAAGTTCCGCACCGAATGGGCGATGGACGAAGGCCACCTGGTGCTGGACGAGACCCCGATCGGTGTTTGGGCCGAGCTCGAAGGCCAGCCTGCGTGGATCGATACCATTCTGGAGAAATTATGCGTTGCGCCCGAACTGCGGACGATCGAGAGTTACGGTAGGCTCTTTCTGCGGTGGAAGGAAGAGACTGGAAGTCCAGCCGAAAATCTCAGTTTTGATGAGATCGCGGCCTGCACAGAGGCTGGAGCGCTCGCGACCGTCGCGCACTAGTTAGAGAATCTGGAAGTTGACGGCGACGTAGAGGTCAACCCGGACTGGCTTGCCGTCTTTCATAGCCGGCTTGAACCTATATTGGCGCACAGCCTCCACAGCCTTCTCGTCGAGGCCCATACCAACCCCTTGGACCACACGGACATGAGACGGAGTTCCATCCGGCTCAATATAGAGGTACACCGTAACACTTCCTGAGAACTTGGCCTTGCGCGCCTCTTCGGAGAACTCGGGTTCGACCTGGTAGAGAACAACTGGCCTGCTGATCCCACCACCGATGTGCATCACGCCGCCGCCAGTGTTGCCGCCGGAACCTGGACCAATACCTGAGCCGTTCCCCGAACCGATTCCTGTGCCAGTCCCATTGCCGAGCGAGTGTCCTACCAACGTGGAATTGGGCATGCCCAAATTAGGCATCTGGTTGTTGGCGAGGTTAAGGTCTTTCTGCACCACAACGGTCGGAACGACCTCCAGCTTGGGAGCATCTGTCGGCGGAGCCTTGGGTGGAATCAGCTGCTTCTGAGAGAGGTCAGGTAGCCGGCCTTTGCTTACGGGGGCAAGATCATGCTGCCCACCTCCACCGCCGATCTGCTCGAGTTTCGGCGCAATCGGAGGCGGCGGTACATCGACAATTGCTGCAACAGCCTTTTTAGCTGGAGCGATCACGTTGACCTGGCTGGCGATAAACAGCGCCACGAGCAGGATGATCACTACATGAACGCCAACAGCCACCGCGGTTGAGGCAGGGCTGCGCTTGATCGCCATGCGATCAGGAACCGCTATCGGTTTGGACTGCAGGACGAGCGGCGGAAGTTTAGGGGCAAAAAGAGCATCCCGAACGCTTGAGATCAGGGATGCAAAAACGCCTTGCTCCTTCATCTCCCCGCTGAGACGCACCGGCTCAGCCACTTTCTGAGGCGCTCGTTCTCTGAGATCGGAATCGACCTGGTTGGTGGGGGGAGGCGGGAGAGTATCAATGTTGGGCATAGGCGAAACGGGTCTCGGCGCGGTCTTCACTTCTCATCTTCAACTACCTGGGCAAACACTGCCTTCAGCTGCCGGAAGGTGTATCGCCAAGTCCCTGGTTCATTCTACAAACTCTTACCCAGGTTTGCTCTGCCTAATTAGACGCATGTGGCGGAAAAGTAGCTTACCGGCATTTATTCAAAGAGTGCCGTGGGCGGAACCGGGCAGCGCAGCTTCATGGGCCTTTACAATAGAAGTTTGTTCAGTTGTAAGCGGAATCCTTTGTTGGCCGCACGAACCTGGAGATGTTGATGTCTGAAGATGACAAGAAAAAAAGCCTCAAAGGGACGCTAAACCTCCCAAAGACAGACTTCGCGATGAAGGCGAATCTACCGCAAAATGAGCCTCTTCGGTTGGCGCAATGGGATGAGGCGGCCCTTTACCATCAGATTCGCAAGGCGCGCGCCGGGGCACCAAAGTACATTCTGCATGATGGGCCGCCTTACGCCAACGGGGCAATTCACCTCGGTCATGCCTTGAATAAGTGCATCAAAGACTTTGTCGTCAAGACGAAGACCATGGCTGGCTTCGATGCTCCCTATGTGCCGGGTTGGGATTGCCATGGGCTGCCGATCGAGATCAAGGTTGATGAGAAGCTTGGCGGCAAGAAGCTAGAGATGGACCCAGTCGCGGTCCGGAAGGCCTGCAGGGAGTACGCCGCGAAATTTATCGATCTGCAGCGCTCTCAGTTCAAAAGGCTCGGCGTCTTCGGCCGGTGGGAAAAGCCCTACGCGACGATGGACTTTCCGTACGAGGCGCAGATCCTCGAGACCTTTTACGGATTCTATGAGAAGGGCTTCGTTTACAAGGGACTGAAGCCTGTCTACTGGTGCTCGCATGACCACACAGCGCTGGCGGAAGCTGAAGTTGAATACGAGATGCACACCTCGCCCAGCGTCTATGTGCGATACCGGTTGACCAGCGCCCCTGAAAAGATCGAGCCCGCACTTTCAGGCAAGAATGTGTGGACCATCATCTGGACGACCACGCCATGGACGTTGCCAGCGTCCATGGCGGTCGCGTTCAACCCCGAGATCCCGTATGTTGCTCTGCGGGATGGGACCGACGTCTATATCGTGGCGGAGGCTTTGCTCGAGCAGGTCCGACAGGCCTGCGATCTGGTTGGCGATTTCGAGCATGCGGAAGTGATTGCAACCTTCCCTGGATCCAGGCTGGAGCACGCCACATTTGCCCATCCCTTTCTTGACCGGAAGATTCTCGGCGTCACGGCAGACTATGTGACAACGGACCAGGGGACAGGTGCCGTCCACACGGCTCCAGCCCATGGACCCGATGACTTCGCGACGGGCCTTCGTTACGAACTTCCCTTGACGTGTGACGTGGACGCACAGGGCAAGCTGCGTAACGGATTGCCCGAGTATGACGGCATGTTCGTCTTCAAGGCGAATGCTCCAATCGAAGCCCTGCTGGCGACGAAGGGTGCGCTGCTGGGGCGGCACAACCTGGAGCACAAGTATCCGCACTGCTGGCGTTGCCACAAGCCGCTGATCTTTCGAGCGACCGAACAATGGTTCATCTCGATGGAGACCCCGGTGCTTTCCCCCAAGGCAGAAGAGCCGAATTCGACCTTCCGCGAACGGGCACTGGAAGAGATCAAGCGAGTGACATGGGATCCGGCATGGGGCGAGGAACGCATCTCCAACATGATCGCGACCAGACCGGACTGGTGCATCTCGCGGCAGCGCATCTGGGGAGTTCCGATCGCCGTGTTTCTTTGTGAGAAGTGTCACGAGCCCCTCAACGACGAGGCGATCAACAAAAGTGTAGTTGAGCTATTTGCGAAGGAAGGCGCCGACGCCTGGTACAAGTACGATCCGCAAACCCTGTTGCCTGCCGAAACTGCATGCAGGGCTTGTGGAACTGTCATGCAGTTTCGCAAGGAGATGGACATCCTCGACGTGTGGTTCGAGAGTGGCGCGAGCTGGCATGCGGTGCTCGATGTGGAGCCTGAGCTTCACTGGCCGGCCGACCTCTATACCGAGGGCGGTGACCAACATCGTGGATGGTTCCACTCTTCCCTGCTGAGCTCTGTAGGGATCCGCGACGCTGCTCCGTACAGGATGGTCGCAACCAGCGGCTGGACGCTGGACGAACAGGGTCGAGCGTTCTCGAAGTCTCTGGGGAATGGTGTGGATCCGGTTGACGTCGCGAACCGTCTGGGTGCCGAGATCATCCGGCTTTGGGTTGCCAGTGTGGACTTCCGCGAAGATGTAGCGGCAAGTGAAAACCTGATGCAACGCGTGAGCGACAACTATCGCAAGCTGCGCAACACCTTGCGGTTTCTGCTCAGCAATCTTTCGGATTTTGATCCCGCAACGGATGCGATCTCGTGGTCGGAGATGCAGCCGCTCGACCAGTACATCCTGGCTCGGACTGCCGAACTCGATGCTGCCATTCGCGCAGCGTATGACGAGTTTGAGTTCCATCGTGCATATCAGGCCTTGAACGAGTTTACAAATTCGGATCTGAGTGCCCTCTACCTGGACGTGGTGAAAGACAGGTTGTACACGTTCGCTCCAAAGAGCCAGGGACGACGCAGCGCGCAGACCGCGATCTGGCGCATCGCGGAGGCCATGACACGATTAATCGCACCCATTCTTTCCTTCACCGCTGAGGAAGTTTGGCAATATCTGCCGAAGGTCGATGGACGCTTGCCCAGCGTGCACCTGGCCCTGTTCCCAAGTGTTCTGGACGTAGTGCCCGGAAGGATCGCGAGTATTGAAGCGGAGTGGGAACAACTGCTGAGCATTCGTCAGCTTGTAATGGTGGAACTGGAGGCGCTCCGGCTGTCGAAGTCCATTGGCAAGTCGCTGGACGCCAGCGTCCGCATCATTACAGCAGAAGGGTCCCCAGAAGCGTTGGTGCTAAAGAAATACAAGGATGCCTTGGCAGAGTTCTTCAATGTCTCCAGAGCAACAGTACAACTTGTTGGAGATACCAAGCAGGAGGTATCGGTTTTAATCGAAGCAGAGGTAGCCGATGGTGCAAAGTGCGAACGTTGCTGGCGCGTGGTGCCAGACGTCGGTGCCGATGATCGCTGGAAGACGGTATGCTCTCGCTGCGCTGAGGCGCTGAACGCCATTGGCTTCCCGCCATTGACCGAGGAGGCAGCGTGATGTCGACTGCTGCTACCCCGCGCGATATGCGGTGGCTCCTCCTGGCGATTGCCGCACTCGTGGTTGGTCTCGATCGCGCAAGCAAGCTTTGGATCATCGCTCATATCCAGGCCGGCCAAGCGATTGTCATCGTTCCCAAGGTCTTTCGTCTGACGCATGTACTCAATACGGGCGCGGCATTCAGCATGTTCGAGGGCAGCGCGTCGCCGAACCTGGTGCGGAATCTGTTAGTCGGATTTTCTGTCGTTGCCGTAGTCGTGGTGCTCGTGCTGATATGGAAGATGGGCCGCGGTTTGTGCCTCACCTCGGTCGCACTCGCTCTGATCCTCGGCGGAGCGGTTGGGAACTTATACGATCGCATGCGGTTCGCGTACGTGGTCGACTTCCTCGAGGTGCATATCGTCCACTATCACTGGCCAGACTTCAACGTGGCAGACTCGGCAATTGTGGTGGGAGCTTGCCTGCTTCTCCTTGAGATGTTGCGGCCACAAAGGAGTGCATAAGTCGTATGGGGACCAATAGCGCGAACGATAAGATTACGATTCGCGGTGCACGGACGCACAATTTAAAGAACATTGATGTGGACATTCCGCATAATGCGCTCACGGTGGTGAGCGGTGTATCGGGTTCGGGAAAGTCGTCACTGGCCTTCGATACGGTATATGCAGAAGGCCAGCGTCGCTATGTCGAGAGCTTGTCGGCCTACGCCCGGCAATTTCTGGAGCGCATCGAGAAACCCGATGTGGATCTTATGGATGGGCTGGCGCCTGCCATTGCCATCAAGCAGAAGAATCAGACACGCAATCCACGCTCCACCGTCGCCACGGCGACAGAAATCTTCGATTATCTGCGTTTGCTATTTGCGCGGTGTGGGACGGTCACCTGCCTGCATTGTGGAGGCATAGTCCGGCGCGACACTGTCGATGACATTGTCGCGCGCGTACTCACGCTGCCGGAAGGAACGCGCGTGTATGCGTTGTTTCCGATCGCGCGAAGAGAGGTCAAACTGGAGGCGATGCAGGGGCCTGCGGTCGACCCTTCGATAGAAGTGACTGCTGCTCCAAAGAAGGCTGCGAAGAAGACCTCAAAGACTGGCAAGAAGTCTGGCTTGATTGTCGCAACAGATTTAGCTGAGCCGCTGAAGGAGAGGCTGGGCGAGTTGCGTAGGCGTGGATATAACCGGCTTTGGCAGGCAGATGAGCACGGTGGCGCGGGAAAGATTGTTGAATTTTCCGCGCCCGAATCTTTGCTTGAATTGGACTTCAGCGCAGCCGCCGATCGACCGATTTATGTTTTGATTGACCGACTGGCGCTTTCGGCGGAGATACGCGGACGACTCGTCGATGCGATTGAAACCGGCTACCGCGAAGCGGGCGAGATTGTGCTTCGCACTGTTCCCAGGGAAGAGGTAGAAGCGGCACAGTCTTTGCGCTTTTCGTCAGCCTTCGAATGCTCTGACTGTCATCGCGCGTATCGTGAACCTGAACCGCGACTTTTCAGTTTCAATAATCCATTCGGTGCATGCCCTCGATGCCAGGGATTCGGCAACACTATTGACTTCGACCCCAACCTCATCATTCCGAATCATTCCAAGACCCTCGATGAAGGCGCGATTGACCCTTGGACCAAGACGAAATATCGTCCATGGCACGGCGAGATGAAGCGGGCAGCCAAGGCAGAGGGAGTTCCGATCGATGTGCCTTGGTTCGACCTTACCGAGCCGCAACAGCGTTTCATCGAAGAGGGTCGAGGCAGTTGGGCTGGCATTCGCGGGTTTTTCGCAGAGCTGGAACGCAAGAAATATAAGCTGCACGTCCGTGTGTTTCTTTCGAAGTATCGCGGATACGCGACGTGTCCCGACTGTCGCGGCCAAAGGTTGCGGGCCGAGGCTCGGGCGGTGCTTCTCAGCGATAAGAACATCTGCGAGGTCTGCGCGCTCACCATCACAGAAGCACAGGAGTTCCTTGATTCCTTGAGCCTGAGCCCCTCACAGCAGGAGATAGCAGGCAAGGTGCTCGAAGAGGTGCGACAACGCGTCCGCTTCCTGCAGCAGGTCGGACTGGAATACCTCACATTAGACCGATTGAGTTCAACCCTGAGCGGAGGCGAGTCGCAGCGGATCCAGTTGGCCGCCAGCCTCGGTTCGCGTCTGGTCGGAGCACTGTATGTACTCGACGAGCCGTCGATCGGCTTGCACACACGCGATACGGCCAAGCTCATCACCATCATGGAAGAGTTGCGTGATCTGGGAAATACCATCCTGGTCGTCGAACACGACCCCGATGTGATTCGCGCGGCGGATCACTTGCTAGATCTTGGCCCGGGAGCGGGGGAGTTGGGCGGGCACTTGCTGGCGGCTGGAACTGTCGATGAGGTGCGGGAGAATCCTGCTTCGCTGACCGGGCGATATCTCAGTGGGCGCGCGAGCATTGCCGTTCCGAAGCATCGGCTGGAGCCGGGGCGGGAGAAGCTGGTGTTGCGGGGGGCGAGGATCCATAACCTGCGTGGCGTGGACGTGGAGATACCACTTGGACTGCTGTGCTGCGTCACCGGGGTTTCCGGGTCGGGCAAGTCTACGCTGGTGCATCAGGTGCTTTATCGGGCGCTGATGCAGGCGTTGGGGCAGGATGAAGCTGGCGAACGGGAGATGGTGAATCTCTATCGGGAGCTTTCCGGCTCGCAGTATCTGAACGATGTGGTGCTGGTGGACCAGTCGCCGATTGGACGGACGCCGCGTTCCAATCCTGTGACGTACATCAAGGCCTTCGATGCCATTCGTGAGTTGTTCGCGGCGCAGCCCGATGCTCGGCGGAAGAACCTTACCGCTGGGTCGTTCTCCTTCAATGTTCCGGGTGGACGTTGTGACGTGTGCGAAGGCGATGGCACCGTGACGGTCGAGATGCAGTTCCTTGCCGACGTGGAACTTCCCTGCGAGGAGTGCAACGGAACGCGCTACAAAGCGTCCATCCTTGAGGTGAAGTATAGGGCAAGAATATTCACGAAGTGCTCGGCATGACGGTGCGCGAGGCGCTGGTTTATTTCGCTGGACATCCGAAGATCGTTGATAAATTGGCGGTGCTGGACGAGGTTGGATTGGGATATGTACGGCTGGGGCAGAGTGCGACGACGTTGAGTGGTGGAGAGGCACAACGTGTCAAGCTGGCCCAACACCTGGCAGCGGCGCGATCGGGATCTTCGGGTGGCGCTGGCGGTGTTCGGGGTGAGGCGAAGCGGGCTGCGAGCCGCGTGCTGTACATCCTGGATGAGCCGACGACTGGGCTGCACTTTGAGGATGTGGCGAAGCTGCTGGCTGCGTTCCACAAGCTCATCGATGGAGGTGGCTCGCTGCTGGTGATCGAGCACAACCTGGACGTGATCAAGTGTGCCGATTGGGTCATCGACATGGGACCTGAAGGCGGATCGGGCGGTGGACAGATTGTGGCAACAGGAACTCCGGAGGAGATTGCGAAGGTGAAGGCGTCGCATACAGGCTATTGGCTGGGCAAGGTGCTGGATGGCGGATCGCAGCGCACGCGGGAGGTTGCATGAGGAAGCGCGGGCTGTTCCCTGTTGTGTTGGCGGTTGCGACGAGCGCTGGCGTTGCGCAGCAGTTGCCTCCGGGAACGCATAGCGTGGATGACCATGCGAAGCAGAATACGGCGAGCGCGCAGGTAACCGAGGCAGAGAGCGCTCTGGAGAAGCAGGATTACAAGACGGCTGAGGCGAAGCTGAAGGTGCTGGCGGCGGCGAATCCTAAGGACGGTCGCGTGCAGTACGATCTCGGGTTTGCCGAGGAGCGCAACGGCGAAGATGCCGATGCGGCCAGGGCGTATGCTGCGGCGATTGCCGCGATTCCAGAGTTCGCCGAGCCGAAGGTTGCGCTTGGATTGCTGGACGCTCGGGCTGGGAGAACGCAGGATGCGCACAAACAGCTGACCGATGCGGCGATGATTCAGACAGCAGAGCCGGAGCTGCGCGGACGGGCGTTGCGGGCGCTGGCGCATATGGATGAGGCCAGCAATCCGGACGCAGCGCGCGAGGAGCTGCTGGCGGCATTGAAGCTGACGCCTGAGACTCCCGATGATGGGCTGATGGGAGCGGAGCTGGCCGATCGATCGGGCGACTCGGTGGATGCGATTCCTGCGTACCAGCGAGCGCTGAAGCTGATGCCAGGCGATTTGGACGCAACCGCAGGGCTCGCACATGCGCTGCAACATGCGGGCAAGCTGGCGGATGCCGATGCGGTGCTCGCGCCGGCGCTGAAGGAGCATCCGAACGATGTGCGTCTGGTTGCCCAGGCGGCTTCACTGTATGCAGCCGAAGGCAAAGCTGCGGAGGCGATTCCGCTGCTGGTGCAGTTGAGGGCCTCTGATCCGAAGCTTGCGGCTGATCCGGATATGACGCGTCTGCTGGCGCAGCTTGAGTACGTGAACGGCGACAATGTGGAAGCCGAGAAGCTCTACACGGAGTTGCTGGTTGCAAATCCGAATGACCCGATGCTGCTGGATGCGCTGGGCAGCGCGCAGGTGAAGCAGGGCAAGGATGCAGAGGCTGAGGCTACGTTTGTAAAGGCTGTGAAGCAGCGGGCTGCGTTCCACGACGATCAGGCGTGGGGCGAGGCGGAAGGTCACCTGGCGTTTGCGGCTTCGAAGAACAACGATCCGCAGACCAGCCTGGCTGCGCTCGATGCACGATCGACAGTGTTGCCGAACTCTCCGACTTCCCTGTTCCTGCAGGCTACGGCGCACGACAAGCTGCGCCAGAACAAGCAGGCGATTGCGGCGTATAAAGCGTTCCTGGCGATTGCCGGCGACAAATTTCCCGACCAGACGTTCGAGGCGCAGCATCGCATTATCGCGTTGGAACATGTGCGTTAGGCGCGGAGAAATCCTACGCTCGGTGCATGGTAGGCTGAGCTAGCCGTGCCGCGTTCTAGTCTCCCACCTGTGTCTGCTGAGATTCTGCAACTGTTTGAGCAGGAGTACCGCGAGCTTCGTCCGCGGGCGCCGATGCCTGTGCTGGAGGTGAAGTTCAGGCGATTCACCAGCTTGAACACCACCATCCGACTGCGCGATGGAAAGCTGATCGTTCGGCTCTCCGATCTGCTCGAACATGCTCCCCCGACCATTCACCAGGCGATCGCTCATATTCTTCTGGCCAAGCTGTATCGCAAGCCGGTGGCGCCGGTGTACGCCGACCGGTATCGGCGGTATACGCGGTCGGATGCCGTGTCGTCGCAGGCCGAGCGGATGCGGCAGATGCGGGGGCGCAAGGTGCTGAGCTCGCCGCAGGGACAC
>Ga0210387_10002935_pt1 | contig 13082 bp, 10 predicted proteins | sample IncBWC7OmetaG_FD_160108 | JGI IMG/M metagenome (GOLD analysis project Ga0210387, IMG submission 160108) | Forest soil microbial communities from Barre Woods Harvard Forest LTER site, Petersham, Massachusetts, United States - Inc-BW-C-7-O ...
CCAGGAACCACAGAAGCATCCGCTCTTCTTTTTGTTCTTCGACCGTGAGGTTCGTGTCGGATGCGCCGGACTCGGAGAAGCGGACCACTTTTCCTCCCAAGGCGGCGCGAATGATCTGGAACCAGGTTCGCCGGAAATAGAAAAGCACCGACAGAAGCGTTCCAAAATGCAGCGCAACGTCAAAGCTGAGTTCGTGCGCCGGAGAGAGTTCGTTCCAGCCAAGCAGGCGCCGCACGATGATGAGATGGCCGGAACTTGAAATGGGGATGAATTCACCCAGTCCTTGAACGATGGCAAGAACAATCGCTTGATAAATTGGCAAGATCAGTCCGCTGCGTTTCCGAAGGTTGGTACGCCCTGTTGAATGTAAAACATCAGGCTCTGGGCGCGCAATGACCAGTCGCTCTGCGGATACTGGGTGATGATTTTCTGCGTGAGCGCCAGGGAGCGGCTCTTCGACTCGTCTTTCTTCTTCTGGTTGGCCTCGGTCTGGTAGATCTCGATCAGCGCCGAACGCCGCCAAGCCGCCTGATAGAGGGCTTCGGGTGCGGCGGGGGACTGTTCGTGCTCGCTGGCATATTTCTCATACATGTCGGCTTCTTTTTCCGGACACTTCGACGCGCCCTGCCAGTCGCCGCAAAGTTTGTTTTCGAGAAGATGGAAAGCCGCGAGGTCGGCCCACTTTGTGCCGGGAAATTTCTTGATCACCAGCTTCATCCACTGCTCGTCGATCTGACCGCGCATGTAGGAATCGCGTTCGCGGGCGGAAGGACGTGTGAGCACATCGGAGCGTTCGATTTGCCAGCGAATGTCGGCGGCCCGGTAGAGTCCCTCGGAGGCCAGCGGCGATGTGGGGAACAGATCGTAAATACGGTAGTAGAGACGCATGGCGTCCTGGGCGGCGTCGCGCCGGCCGCGGCGGCGGCTGGCCTGGTCCTCGGAGTCGGCGGCCTCACCGAAGATAATCTTGTCACCGTTGGGAGTCGACATGCCCACGAAGGCCTTGGCGGGAACCCATCCGGTGATGGTTTTGCCTTCGGCCTCCGGATCGTCTTCGTCGGCATCTTTCTTTGGTTCGCGCAGGATGGCTTCGACGTGAACCCAGTCGCGGCTGGTTTCGAGGACGACGAGTTCGTGGCCGCGTCCGGCTTCGCCGAGTTTAGCGACGTCGGCGCTGGGCGAGACGCGGATGGTTTCTTCGTGGACGAGCGTGCCGCGCTGGGCCTGGGCCGCGGCGAAGCCTGTGGAAAACATGAGAGCGGCCGTCAGAACCGCAAGGGAAATTGCGCGTTCCCGAAATGAGAATTTAGGGCGTGAGGTGGGGTACCCCCCTCCCCCCTGATCGATTGGAATCATAGTTTTAGCCAGAAAATCAAAAGTAATCCTAGGGCTGCAATGAGTTGCGGGCAAAATCTTGCTGGCAAAGGACTTAGGGTCGGCGTGAGGCACTGCTGTCATCGGTATTCTCAGGATGAACGTTCGGATATTTGAAGTCAAGGTCAATTGAACATGGGTTGGCTGTGATTCGGTTTTCCGTTGGCGGCTGATTTTGCGCCGATCAACGCTAGCGCCTTATTGCGGTGGCGCAGATTGGGGGCAGTTCCCCCGAATCTCTTAGCGAACTTTGCGCGCATTCTTTGCGTCCTTTGCGGTCAAGGTTTTCCGCTGACAAGAGCCTTTGACCGCAAAGTTCGCAAAGGAAGAGCCGCGAAGGGCGCAAAGGAAGGCGGTCCCAATCTGGTGATGCTACCCGGCGATGGAAGCGCCGGGCAATTTTCAGAGGTCCCTAACGGGACCGGCTGGGCAATGTCTTAACGAACGCGGCGCAGGTCTTGCAGCATTTGCGGTTCGATGTTGCCGCCGGAGATGATGGCCACGTTCAGGCTTGTTTTCGGCAACTGATCGCCCCGGAAAAGAAATCCGGCGACGGCGACTGCGCCGCTGGGTTCAGCGGTGGTTTCCGGATTCGCCGCCAGCAGTCGGAGCGCCTGGCCGATTTCATCTTCGCTCACGGTGACGATGCCATCGACAAAACACTGCATGTGATCGAAGTTGATGGCACCGATGCTTTGCGTGCGCAGACCGTCGGCCAGAGTGCGTGTGACCTGCTCGGCGGGGAACTGCACGATTTTTCCCGCCCGCAGGCTGGCCTGCGCGTCGGCGGCAAGTTCCGGTTCGACGCCGAACACGTTTACGGAAGGTTTGCTCAGCTTGATGGCTGCGGCCACACCACTGATCATGCCGCCGCCGCCAACGGGAACCAACACGGTTTCGACGTCGGGTAGATCTTCAAGGATCTCGAGTCCCATAGTGCCCTGGCCGGCGATGATTTGTTCGTCGTTGTACGGTGGCACGATGATATAGCCGTGCTGCGCGGCCAGCTCTTCGGCCTTGAGCTGGCGTTCCGTGCTGCCCGGACCTACCAGTACGATGTCCGCTCCCAAGGCCGCAGTTGCCTCGCGCTTGATGGCGGGCGCGTTGCCAGGCATGACGATGACGGCCTTTACGCCCAGCGCACGGGCAGCATAGGCGACGCCCTGCGCGTGATTCCCGCTGGAATAGGAAATGACGCCTCGCTTGCGGGCGTCTTCCGACAAAGCGGCGATTTTGTTGTAGGCTCCGCGAAGTTTGAAGGCGCCGATGGGCTGTTGGTTTTCTGGCTTCAGAAGAAGACGGCGATCGCCGGAGTGAGCGGCGGTCGTCTGTCCCCACATATTCGAGGGAAGTTCGATCAGGTGGGTGCGAAGGGCGATGCCCTGAATGCGGGCCTGCGCTGCTTGAATATCGTCGAGAGTCACCATTCGAGGGGTAAGCGTCCGTTCCATGTTCCGCAGCGTTTCCGCAGCCGGGTGAAGTTATCTTATCCGAGTTGACGCGGACCGAGTTGACGGCAAGCGGGGCGCCGCGCTGGTCAGTGTACAGAGACGGATCCGCGTCCTGCGCGGGGATTATTCTTCTTCAACAGGAACGACAGGAAAAACATGACGAGAGCCGCAATCCCCAGCACCCAGAAGGTGTCGATATAGGCCAGCGCGGCGGCCTGGGTTTGCACGGAGGCGTAGATTCGAGCCAGAGCCTGGCGCTGGGCCTCGTGCTGACTCAAGCCGGCATGACTCAGCTTCTGCGCCATGCCGGCGATCGCATCTTGAAATCTGGTGTTCCCCCGGCTCGTGCTGGTGACCAGCCTTGACTGGTGAAATTGCGAGCGCCGCACGATCATGGTGGTCACGATCGACGTGCCGACGCTGCTGCCGATGTTGCGGGTGAAATTTATCAGGCCTGCGACGGCGTTGCTCTTGTCGGCTCGAATGCCAATGTAGGCGGCGGTGGTGGCCGGGACAAACACAAATCCCATCGGCAAATACTGGCCAACGCGCAACAGCATCGCGGAACGGAAACTGATCAGCAGATCGATTCTTTGGGTGGAAACGTACATGCCAATGGCCAGCGTGATCCAGCCGAAGGCGATGAGGTAGCGCGACTGAAAGCTGCCGATCAGGCGGCCGACGAGCGGCAACTCGATGAGCAGCAGCACAGCCGAAGCAGAGAGAACCATCCCGGCGGACTGGGCCGTGTAGCCCATAAGAGTCTGAAGAAACTGCGGCATCAAGACGGTCGTCGCGAAAGAGATGGCGCCGACCATGAACATCATCATGTTCGCAGTTGCGAAGTTCGCGTTCTTGAAAAGTCGAACGTCGACAATCGGATCCTTGTGAAACCACTCATAGAAAATCAGGGCAGTCAGGCAAACGGCCGCGATAACGGCCAGGGTGAGAATGAAATCGGATCCGAACCAATCGTCCTCCTGCCCCTTGTCGAGCATGATCTGCAATGCGCCGACGCCGAGGGCGAGCAAGGAGAATCCGATGTAGTCGAGTTTGATCTCAGACCGTTTCCGCCGAACCATGTGAGGCGGGTCCTGGATCAATCGATAAACGAGCGCGAGAGTCAACAGGCCAACCGGCAGGTTGATCAGGAAAATCCAGCGCCACGACGTATTGTCAGTAAGCCAGCCGCCCAGGGTGGGCCCGATCGCCGGGGCACAAACGGCAGTGATGCCGTAAATCGAAAATGCCAGGCCGCGTTTTTCCGGCGGAAATGTATCCGCCAGAATCGCTTGCGCCATGGGCTGCAGGCCGCCGCCTCCCGCGCCCTGCAGCACGCGGAACAGCAGCAGGAAGCCGAGGTTGGGAGCAATGCCGCAGAACAGCGAACTGACGGTGAAGATAGCCATGCACGTCATGAAGAAGCGCTTGCGGCCGAACAGGGTCACCAGCCATCCGGTGATGGGGAGCACGATGGCGTTGGCGACCAGGTACGACGTGAGTACCCAGGTACTTTGATCGTTGCTCGCACCAAGATTCCCCGCGATGTGAGGCAACGCGACGTTGGCAATGGCAGTGTCGAGCACTTCCATGAATGCCGCCATGGAGACGGTGACGGCAATCAGCCAGGGATTGGCGGCGGGACGCCACGCGGACTGGTCGGCTGAGATTGACGCAGAAGCGCTCATTGCCCTCCAACGCGGGGTTCCAAGGCGTCAGATCTCCAATATCACCGGCATGATCAGCGGGCGCTTCTGGGTTTGTTTGGAAATGTAGCGCTTCAAATCGGCGCGGATTTTTTCTTTGATCACGCCGTAGTCGCCTTTTTCTTCTTCGCTCGAATGGGCGAGCGTGTCTTCGACGATGCGTTTGGCGCCCTCGATCAGACCATCGTCGCCGGGATTGAAGCCGCGAGTGACGATTTCGGGAGCCGATTCCGCCTCGCCCGACAGCTTGTTGATCGCGATGATGGGCAGCACAATGCCGTCTTCGCTGAGGTGAAGGCGGTCTTTGATGATGAGATCTTCGACCACGTCGGTGCGCGATCCGGAATCAATGCAGACGCGGCCGACCTTGATGCGGGCGGTTTTGCGGGCGCCGAGTTCGTCGATTTCGAGAACGTCTCCGCTTTCGATGAGCATGACTTTGCCGACGGAACCGTGCATGGCGCCGGCCATTTCCGCGTGCAGTTTGAGTTGGCGATACTCGCCGTGAATGGGAATGAAATACTTCGGCTTCACCAGGTTGATGATGAGCTTTAATTCGTCCTGGCTGGCGTGTCCGCTCACGTGAATCGGCGGCGAAGTTCCGTCCTCATAAATGACGTGAGCTTCGCGCCGGAACAAGTGGTCGATCATCCGGTAAATGGTCTTCTCGTTGCCTGGGATGATGCGGGAGGACAGGACGACGGTGTCGCCTTTTTCAATTTTGGCGTGCTTGTGGTTGTCGACCGCGGCGCGCGACAGTGCCGACATGGGCTCGCCCTGAGTGCCGCTGATAAGAACGCAAATTTTTTCCGGCGGGAAATTCTTCATCTCGCCGGGATTGATGATCAGGCCGTCGGGCACTTCGATATAGCCGAGGTCTTCGGCGATCTCTGCGGAATTGTTCATCGAGCGGCCGAGGAAGGCGACTTTGCGGCCGTGCTCGTGAGCGAGTTGCACCGCCAGGTTAATCCGGTGAATTGAAGATGAGAAGCAGGAGATAAAAAGCCGCTTCTTGGTGTGAGCGAAAACTTCGTCGAATTTGCGGCGGACGGCGCGTTCGCTGGGCGTGTATCCCTTGCGCTCGACGTTGGTGGAATCCTGCAGCAGGGCCAGGACGCCATTTTTGCCGTATTCGGCGAAGGCGTGCAGGTCGAAAAGTTTGTTGTCGGTGGGCGTGGGATCGACTTTGAAATCGCCGGTGTGAATGACGACGCCGAGCGGCGTATGAATCGCGAGCGCGACGCAGTCGACCAGGCTGTGCGTCACCCGAATGGGATGGATCGTGAATACTCCGGCTTTGAAGCGCTCATTGGCGCGCATCTCGCGCAGGTCGGCATCGTCGAGCAGGCCATGCTCGTCGAGTTTGTCTTCCACGTAGGCAAGGGTGAATTCGGTGCCCCACACCGGCACGTTGAGTTCCGAGAGCACCCAGGGCAGCGCGCCGATGTGATCTTCGTGGCCGTGCGTCAGCACAATTCCGCGCACCCGCTGGCGATTCTCCATCAGGTAGGAAATGTCGGGGACTACGATGTCGACACCGAGAAGTTCGGCTTCGGGGAACATCAGTCCGGCATCGACGACGATAATGTCATCCCCGAAGCGAATGGCCATGCAGTTCATACCGAACTCGCCCAGGCCGCCCAGGGGAATAATCTGCAGTTTTCCAGTTGGCATTGAGTAAAGATGATGCTAGCACAGCGATCAGCAGCGAGTACCCAGTACCGAGTACCGGGAGTAAGAAACTGTTAGTGATTGCCATTGCTGCGCGAGGCCAGAGCCTGAGAACTAGAGTCTTCTCCGCATAGCTTTTCTCACCTGAGCTGCGGTAAGGTGGAAGCAATGGTCGAGCAGCGCAAGTCGTGGCTTCGGCGGCGGGTGGAAACAGCGCTGGTCGGTGGCTTTACCCGCGCCTACGCGACCGTGCGAGTGGATCCGGCCAAATTTCTGCTGCAGCTGCGTACGGCTTACCGCATGCCGATCAGCGGGTATCACGGCGTTTATTCACTCGACCTGGGCGAAGTCGACAGTGTTGCCGATTCGGTGATCCGCAGCGGCATGAAAGTCGCCGCCGTCGAAGGAGCGGGACTTGGATTGGGCGGCCTGATCACAATCGTGCCCGATCTTGGAATTCTGTCGGCGATTACCATGCGGACCATTCAAAAGCTCAGTCTGCTCTACGGATTCGAATTCAATACCGACGAAGAAATTGCCGAACTGTGGATTGCAGCTGCCAGCGCGGCCGGGGTCGACATTAGCCGCGAGTTGATCGAGAAAGAAGTAGTCAACAAATTCGTGCCGCGCGTCATCCAAAGAATTGCTGCGAAGGCTGGCGCGGAGGTGGTGGAGAAGTGGGCAGGACGCGTGATTCCGCTCGCCAGTGCGGCGATCGGAGCAGGACTGAACTACTGGTTCGTGCGAGCCTGGGGCGAACGGGCCAAGGCACACTTTCGCCAGCGTCATATGGAGGTGCGGCAGAGATCGCAACAACGGGAGTTGCCCGCAGGCGTCCCGGCGAGCCTTCCGACAACCGGAGTGTAAGCGCGTGCCACGTCGCAGCCCGTCCAGATATTCCTCGTCACTGTGATAAACCATTACCGATGCCTATTTTTTCCTGCTCAGCCATACTTTTTGATCTGGACGGAGTTCTGGTCGATTCGACCGGCGCGGTAGACCGCGAGTGGCGCGAATGGGCGCGCCGCAAAGGAGTGGATGGCGATGCCATCATGGCCATCGCCCACGGGGTGCGTACGCTCGATGTTATCCGTCGCGTAGCCCCTCATCTTGATGCGGAAGCGGAAGTGCTCGAACTGGAAAGCCACGAAGCCAACGATCAGGAAGGCGTATTCGTGATGCCGGGCGCGGCGGAGCTGGTGCGCTCGATTCCTGAGGGAAGGTGGGGCGTGGTCACATCGGGTACGCAGGTGCTGGCGCGCGCGCGCCTGCCCTTCTGCGGATTACCGGTGCCAAAAGTTCTGGTTACCGCGGACGACGTGACCCACGGGAAGCCGCATCCCGAGCCGTATTTGAAGGGAGCGGAATTGCTTGGGTTCAATCCCTCCGAGTGTCTCGTGATTGAGGACGCGCCCGCAGGAATTCAGTCAGCCCGCGCGGGCGGTCTGAAAGTCATCGGAATTACCAGCACGTATGCAGCAGAGGCGTTAGGGCTGGCTGATGCTGTGATCGGGAAGCTGGGTCAGCTTCGAGTGTCGTCGAACGGAGCAGGGAAGTTGGGGGTTGAGGTACGATAGTCGACTGCAGAAAGTAAAGCGGCGACAGCGCAACGGGTCTGCCCCGGCTATCTTAGCCAGTCCTCCAACTCGATCCCGCGATCAGTCTTTTCGTCGCGGTACTTCACGATGACCGGCGTGTAGAGCGACAGATTCCATTCCGCTGCGGCGCCTTTTTTTACCGCGCGCGAACCGGGAACTACCACGGCATTCTCCGGAACTTCAAGCGGCGTGTCGGCGGAGGCGCGGTAGACTTCGCCGCGGACCAGATCGTAGAGCGGCGTGGAGCGCGTGAGGATTGTTCCGGCACCGAGCACGGCGCGAGCACGCACCAGCGTGCCTTCGTAAATTCCGCAGTTGCCACCGACCAGCACGTCGTCCTCGATGATCACCGGGGCGGCGTTGATGGGTTCGAGAACGCCGCCGACCTGCGCGGCCGCGCTGAGATGCACCCGTTTGCCAATCTGCGCGCAGGAGCCAACCAGCGCGTGCGAGTCGACCATGGTGCCTTCATCCACGTAGGCGCCGACGTTGATGAACATGGGCGGCATGCAGATCACCGACGGAGCGACGTAGGCGCCGACTCGCACCGACGAACCGCCGGGCACCACGCGCACGCGGTCCGCGACCGTGAACTGACGAGCGGGAAACGTGTCTTTGTCTACGAATGAGAGACCGGCGGACATTTCTGCGAGTTCGCCCAGACGGAACCCGAGCAGGATGCCTTGCTTCACCCAGGCATTCACGATCCACTTGCTGTCCACTCTTTCCGCGGCGCGGACTTTGCCCTGCGTGAGTTGATCGCGGAACTCCAGAAACGTCTTTCGCGCCTCAGGATTGTGCTCGACTTCGCCTTGCGCGGCCAGGCGCTCGATGGACGATTTCAGCGATGACATGAATGGTTGATTGTCGGCGGCTGATTGTTGATTTGTCAAAGGATGAGCGGCAGGCTCCTCACCGCCGCTTCGCGCCGATTCGGAATGACCAGGGTGAGGGAGGTTCAGTCAACAATCAAAAATCGCCAAGCGACAATTCTTCTTCTCACACGCACTTGCATTCGCTGCGGATGAGCACGGCGGTCATCGACAGGGCGCTTTCGCGGGCCTCGGCCAGAGTGGGGTACGGACCGTGCCAGCGGGCGTGGTTTATGTCGTGACCGGCAGGACGCCCTTTGCCGTGGCTGCATTGACCGCAGGATCCGCGATGCAGAACGATCTTGCGCGGGCCGGCGGCCCAGTTTTCGTAGACGAAAAATTCCTGCGCTTCGGCGCCATGGCCCGCCGGCTTGGCGATGAGTCCGACTTCCGCGGCAACTTTCTGCAGGCGCGAGCGGGTGTCGCGACGCATGGGCAGCAGCGGCAGCCGGTAAACTTCTTCGATCTTGCCCATCATCGCGAGGACCGCCTTGACCGGCAGCGGGCTCGACTCGATGAAGTTGGCTTGCATCAGCGGCAGATACTTCCGATTCAAGTTGCGCGCAGTGGTCCAGTCGTTCGCCAGAGCTGCGCGGGCGAGCGACGCCATCTCGTGCGGAATTTCGTTGGACGCCACCGAAATGACTCCCACGCCGCCCAGCGCGATCACCGGCAATGTGACCGCGTCGTCACCGGAAAAGGCGAGAAAAGTTTCCGGCAGGGTCGCGATGATCTCCGCGATCTGCGTCATGTTGCCGCTGGCTTCTTTCACGCCGACAATATTGGGAATTTCCGCCAGGCGCGCCAGAGTTGTCGGTTCAAGATTCGACGCGGTGCGTCCGGGCACGTTGTAAAGAATGACCGGCTTGCCGCCGACTGCCTCGGCGATGGCTTTGAAATGGCGGTACTGGCCCTCCTGCGTGGGCTTGTTGTAATACGGAGTCGCGGTGAGGATCGCGTCGACTCCGGGCCGCGCCGAAATCTCCTGCGCCTTTTCAACTGCGTCGTGCGTGGCATTCGACGTTGCGCCGGCGACGATCGGTAGGCGTCCGGCGACGACTTCGATGGTGGTGTCGATTACATGGAGCCACTCGTCATGACTGAGCGTGGGAGTTTCGCCAGTAGTGCCGCACGGCACCAGGAAGTCAATTCCGGACTCGACCTGCCATGCGACCAGGTTGCGCAGAGCAGCGTCGTCGACGGAACCATCCTGCTGAAAGGGAGTGACCAGTGCCGTGCCGCAGCCGCGCAGTTGCATAGGAATAGGATAACGCGAGTGAAGCGTGCGGGAAAACTGGCGGTTATCGAGGGCTGCGCTTAAGTGGACAGGTGAACCGGGGCGGTCCGCATATCGGCGTTCCTACAATTCCCGCCAGATGTCTTTGAAATCGTAGAAACCCTTCCTGCCTTGCAGCCACTCGGCGGCGCGGACAGCGCCTTCGGCGAAACCGCGGCGGGATTTCGCGTCGTGGCAAAGATAGATTCTGTCGGCGTCAGATTCGAGTACGACTTCATGCAGTCCGACAACATCGCCTTCGCGAAACGAAGTGATTTCGACGCCCTCGCTGTGGCCGCTGGCCTCGCGGATCACACGCTGGATTGCGATGGCCGTGCCGGAGGGCGCGTCTTTTTTCTGGGCGTGGTGGCGTTCGAAAATCTGGCCGGAGTAGTCGTGTTGCAGAGCTGCGGCAGCGGCGCGGACGGCCTCAAAAAACAAATTCACGCCGACGGAAAAGTTGGCCGCGTAGACGAGCCCGGTGCCGCCCTGCTCGACCAGCTTTTTTATGCGGTCGAGTTCGTTGTCCCAGCCGGTCGTACCGACGACGATGTTCTTGCCTGCCTTCACACAGGCTTCGATATGGGCCACGACCGCGTGGGGAGTAGTGAAATCAATCACCGCCTCGACATCCCGAAGTTTTTCCGGAACAAGCGCGGCGCAGGCGGGGTTCTCTTTGGCTCCGGCGACTTGGACATCGTGCTTGCGCTCGGCGGCGACTTCCGCCACCAGAGATCCAGTCTTGCCGCGGCCTAGAATCAGAATATTCATGAGGGGATACCAAAGAGATTTAACCACAGAGGACACAGAGGGCACAGAGGAAATGAAGTCGGAGGAGATCGCGTAGCCCCGGACGCATTCGTCCGGGTGGTGTGCTCGGGTTTCTATCTCAACGGCGAGCGGACTCTTCGATTTGCCCAGGTTAGCTTGCGTCCGCCGCTACGCGAACACTTCCGGGTCCAGGTCGGAAAAGAAAGTTTTGTGCAGCCGCTTGATGACATCAGGTACTTCGTCTTCTTCAATCACGAAGGTCAGGTTAATTTCCGACGCGCCCTGCGAGATCATACGAATCTTTTTGTCGGCCAGTTCGCGAAATACCAGCGCGGCGATTCCAGGCGTGTCGCGCAGATTTTCGCCGACCAGGCAAACGATGGCTTTGCGGCCTTCATATTTCACGTCGGCCAGTTTGGCCAGGTCGGCGGCCAGTGCAGGAATCGCCGAATTGGAGTCGACGGTAAGCGAAACGCTTACCTCGGAGGTCGAGACTACATCGACCGCGACTTTGTGGCGATCGAAGGCCTCAAAGATGGCGCGCAGAAATCCGTGGGCCAGTAACATACGAGGCGCGGCCACGTCGACGATGGTGATGCGTTTCTTGGCGGCGATGGCCTTGAAAATATTCTTGCCCTGCGGCGCACGGGTGGTGATGCGCGTCCCTTCGCAGGTGGGGTTGCGCGAGTTCAGCACATAGACGGAAATATTTTTCTGAATGGCGGGCAGCACCGTCGCAGGGTGCAATACTTTCGCCCCGAAATAAGCGAGCTCGGCAGCCTCGTCGAATCCGATGACCTTGATGCGCCGCGCTTCCGGGCAGATTCTGGGGTCGGTGGTGAGAATGCCGTCAACGTCGGTCCAGATCTCGATGCGGTCGGCGCCCAGGCCGGCGCCGAAGATAGCCGCGGAAAAATCCGATCCGCCGCGTCCGATGGTGGTCGTAATGCCGGCACGATTAGCTCCGATGAAACCGCCCATCACCGGAACTTTGCCCTGCTGCAGCAGCGGCTGAACTTTTTCCTGCAGCCTGGCGTTGGTTTCCTCGTACTGCGGTACCGCCTCCATGTAGGTGTTGTCGGTGACCAGCACTTCGCGCGAGTCGACGTGAACTCCGTTCAGTCCCCGGGCGGCAAAGGCGGCAGCAACGATCTTGCTGGAAAGCATCTCGCCGAAAGCGGCGACATGGTCAGTCGTGCGGGGAGTGATTTCGCCGACGGCGGAAATGCCGCGCAGCAGTTCGTCGAGCGATTCGAACTCTGCCCCAAGTTCGGAATGAAACTCGGTGAACAGAGCGGTGCCCAGCAATTCGCTGGCGGTGTTGTAGTGGCGTTCCTGCAGCGAGCGGCAGAGTTTCAGCGCGGTCTTGCGCTCACCTGCGCCCGCCGCTTTGGCCATAGTCAGCAGGGTGTCAGTGACCTTGGCCATTGCACTGACCACGACCACCGGTTTTTGCGCGAGACGCCCCTGCACAATCGCCGCAACGCGGTCGATGGCCTTGGCGTCTTCGACCGACGTGCCGCCGAATTTCATCACAATCATCGGCGTGGCTTCCTGGAGGCGGGATCCGGCAAGTGCGGCTTCATCCCAGGTATCCCTTGGCCTTGAGCAATTCGGCGTTGAGGACGGCGGCCCCGGCAGCGCCGCGGATCGTGTTGTGCGACAGCACGGTAAATTTCCAGTCGAGCGCGCCGCAGGGGCGAAGGCGTCCGACAGCGGAGGTCATACCAGCACCCATGTCGACGTCGAAACGCGGCTGCGGGCGGTCGGCAGCTTCAAGATAAATCACCGGCCGTTCAGGAGCGCTGGGCAGTTTCAGTTCCTGTGGCTCAGCGCGATAATTGTTCCACGCCGCGATGATCTCCGCCGGTTTGGCCTTGGTTTTCAGGCGTATCGAAACCGACTCAGTGTGGCCGTCTTCGACCGCGACCCGGTTGCACTGCGCGCTCATAGCAAACGCGCCGGGAATAATCCTGGTGCCGTTGACCTGGCCGAGGAGTTTTTTCGTCTCTTCCTCCATCTTTTCTTCTTCATTCTTGATGTAGGGAATCACGTTACCGAGAATGTCGAGCGAGGCCACTCCGGGGTATCCCGCTCCGCTGACGGCTTGCATGGTGACCGCCATTACGGTCTCAAGACCGAATTGCTGGTGCAGCGGCGCAAGCGCCAGTACCAGGCCGATGGCCGAGCAGTTAGGATTGGTGACAACGTAGCCGCCTGATTTTTTGCGCCAGGCTTGGATATCGATCAGCTTGATGTGTCCGGCATTGACCTCAGGAATGACCAGCGGCACATCTTCCTGCATGCGCAGTGCGCTGGAGTTCGACACCACGGCACACCCGGCCTCGGCAAATCGCGGCTCC
>Ga0210387_10002936_pt1 | contig 13079 bp, 6 predicted proteins | sample IncBWC7OmetaG_FD_160108 | JGI IMG/M metagenome (GOLD analysis project Ga0210387, IMG submission 160108) | Forest soil microbial communities from Barre Woods Harvard Forest LTER site, Petersham, Massachusetts, United States - Inc-BW-C-7-O ...
CCTCTTGCATTTGGACTTTGGTCGGGCGCGACCGCCGGGCGCGCCGCGCCTGTAGCCGTGAGCGAGGTCGAACGGCTCGTCGGGGACGCCTCGCCCTACCACAGCTGCATGGCTCAAAAGTCTAATTTGGACGGGACGTTGGTATTAGCTCTGTCCTTCTGTCATCCTGAGCATGCGAAGGATCCGCTTGGTTGCTGCCAACAGAGGTGCACTTGGATCCTTCGCCATGTTCAGGATGACAAACGGTTCTGGAAACGCCCCGTTTACTTATTCGCGTCAATTTGCGTTCATTCGCGGTTTTCAAAACCCGCTCCCGCGTCAGCGGGGCGGAAACTCAAACTCGGTCTTGTTTTTCTTGAGCACGAGGTATGCGCTGAAGGCCGAGCCGCGCTTCGAAATGAAGCCTTCGATCAGGTTGGTGCGGCCGTTCTCGAACAACTCGCGCACTTCCTCGGTCGGCAGCTCCTTCTGGCAAAGGTGGCGCTTCAGGGTGAAGATGACGCGGCCTTCCTGGTCGGGTTTGCGGACGTAGTAGGCGTCGTCCGTCTGCACGATCTCACCTTTGAGCAGTTTGCTTTCGCCGATGACGATGCCCTTGGAAAGATCGGGCGGAACCTTGGCCTTTCGCTCGATGGGTTTGCCGTCCTTGCCGACGCGGGGTTTGCGCGGCGGAAATTCCCACGTGATTTTCGGGCCGGCGCGCAGCAGGAACGCGTCGAAGGGCCGGCCTTTTTTTGAGATGAAGCCCTGGATGAGGTCGGACTTGCCCTGCGTGACCATCTGGATGGCGGCCTCGCGCGGGATGGGCTTCTGGCACATGAGCCGGCCCACGCTGAAGGTTTGCTTCCAGGCCTCGCCCTCGCGTTCGCGCAGGACATAGCTGGTGGGCGCTTCGCAGAGCTCGGCGCCGGTTTTCGGGTCGGTCCAAAACGGAGTGAGTTCGGCCAGCTCGAATTTGTTGCCAAAATCGAGTTCGACCCTGCGCTGGCCTTCTTTTTTGAGGTTGTCCACGATACGCAGTTTAGCAGGAAATCGGTTGCCCGTCCGGGGTGACACAAACCCGTCCAGCGGACCGATTTCCCCAATATTCACGAGTTGGCGCACTTCGCTCTCCTCGAGTTTTCGGCCGGTCATCACCTTGTAAACGGTGAGCACGCCGTCGCGCGATTTGTAGCCGCGCAGCGTTTCGAGCATCGGCTGGCCGTCGGTGGGCGAGATGATGTCGGTCACGCGCGAGTTGGATTCGTCCTCCTCGAAATGCTTGGTGCGATCGACGATGCCCTTGGTCACTTTGACGATCTCGGCCATGAACTTGTCGCGGGGAAATTTGCCCTGTTCCATCTGGCGGAGCTTGTATTCCCACTCGCCGGTCATGTCGGGCGTGGTTAGCGCATCGGCTTTGACCGCGCCGAGGAACTGCAGCAGCGACTCCGCCTTCGGCGTGGGCACGAGCTCGCGTTGCGAGCGCTCCATGTATTTCTGGTTGATCAGGCCGTCGATCGTGTCGGCGCGGGTGGCGGGCGTGCCCAGTCCGCGTTCCTTCATGGCCTCGGCGATTTCCTCGTCGTCGACGAGTTTGCCGGCGCCTTCCATCGCGGAGAGCAGGGTCGCCTCGGTGTAGCGCGGCGGCGGCTTGGTGGTTTCCGCGTGCAGGTTGGCCTCGATGGTTCTCGCTTTCGGTGGCTGTCCATCCGCCGGGTCAAGCGCGGGCAAGGTCTTCGAATCGGGCGAGTCGTCGTCCAGCATGGTTTTACCGTAAACGGCGAGCCAGCCGGGGAAGGTGAGGACTTTGCCCTCGGTCTTGAAGGTGTGTTCCTTGATCACGCTGAGGCGGGTGGTGATATCGAACTCCGCCGCCGGATAAAACACGGCGATGAAGCGCCGGGCAATCATGTCGTACACCTTGGCCTCCGATTCATCGAGGTGCATCGCCTCGTGCGCGGTCGGGATGATGGCGAAGTGATCGGAGATTTGGGCGTTGTTGAAAATGCGCTTGTTCGGGCGCAGCCAGCCCTCGGCCAGGACTTTTTTAGCGTGTGGCGCGAGACCGCCGGACAGATTGGTGAGGGCTTCGCGGCAGGTGGGGATGTAGTCCTCCGGCAGCGCGCGCGAATCGGTGCGCGGATAGGTGATCATTTTGTGCCGCTCGTAGAGGGCCTGTGCGATCTGCAGCGTGCGGCGCGCGGGAAAACCGTAGCGGTTGTTGGCCTCGCGCTGGAGTGTCGTCAGGTCGTAGAGGCGCGGCGCGGCCTGGCTGCTGCCTTTTTTCTCCTCGGAAACGATGGCGGGCGGGTGGCCCTGGCAGGCAGCGAGGACGGCTTCGGCGAAGGCTTCTTCCCAAATGCGGTCGATGCGGTCGTGGTCGTCGTTCTCCGCTTTTTTGAAATTGGCACGCTGATAGACGCCCTCGTAGCGGCCCTTGGTGACCTCGAAGGTGGCGGTGATGCGCCAGTACGGGCGGGGCTTGAAGTTGCGAATTTCCTGCTCGCGTGCATAAACGATGGCGAGGGTGGGGGTTTGCACGCGCCCGACGGAGGCGACGTTGCCCGCGCGGGAGCCGAACATGCGCTTGGTCAGCGCGCGCGTGCCGTTGATGCCGATGAGCCAGTCGCTCTCGCTGCGGCAGCGGGCGGCGTCGGCGAGGCCGGCCATCTGCGCGCCGTCGCGCAGGTTTTTGAAAGCCTCAAGGATGCCGCCGGGCGTCATCGTCTGCATCCAGGCGCGCTTCACCGGCAGCTTGGCTTTCGTGAGCTGGTACAGGTAGGTAAAAATGAGTTCGCCCTCGCGGCCGGCGTCACAGGCGTTGATGACCTGGTCGACGTCTTTGCGCGCGAGAAGTTTTTTCAGCTGGGTGAAGCGATCCTTGGACGCCGCGATCGGCTTGAGGCCGAATTTCTCTGGGATGATCGGGAGCATTTCGAGCCGCCAGAAGCCGTATTTCTTCTTGTCGATGTCCTCGGGCATCTCCAATTCCACGACGTGGCCGACGGCGGAGGAGATGACCCATTCGTCGTTTTCGTAGTGCTCGCCCTTCTTGGGCACTTTGCCGAGAACGCGTGCGAGGTCGGCGGCGACGGACGGTTTCTCGGCGATGACAAGTGACTTCATTAAGCCGCGAGGCGATAGGCCGCGCCCGCGACAATTTCAAGCACGACTTTTTTGAACGCGGGATTTTTCGAGCGAAAAATGTGGCGTGAAGCACGACGATCGAGGCTTGCGAATAGAGGGCAGTCACGTGAAACTCCCCGTCTCTGCCAATCGATACAAGGTCGGTTTGTTGTCCCGAAATAATTTCTTGATGGTTGGTTCGCATGGAAGCTGAAACTCAAAAACAACGCACGGTTATGCATCCATGGACGAAGTGGTCGGCGGTCGGTATCGCCATAATGGCCGTCATCGTAATCGTTGGCTGGATAACGCGGATACCGATTCTGGCGACCTTCCTGCCGGACGGCCCGCCCATGGTTATGAATGCCGCCTTGGGCCTGCTGCTTTCCAGTGCGGGGTTATTGGCGGCGGGAAGAAAGCGATGCAAAACTGCCAGGGCTTGCGCAGTTGTCGTGCTGCTGCTGAGTGTCCTCACCTTGTTCGAATACGCCTCGGGCCGTTCCATCGGCCTCGACGGACTTTTTTGGAAGCAGAACTTGAATCCGACTGCGGCTCATCCCGGTCGAATGGCGATCGCGACCGCGGTGGCTCTTTTTTTGGCAGGAATCTCGTTTTTGCACATGACCGGGAGGCGAACCTTCCCCTGGCTTTTTGCTTTTTCAGGGGGTAGCATCCTGGTGCCGGCCTTGCTTCCCCTTTTCAGCTACTTTGCGGCGATTCTTCCGACCGAAGCCTGGATTGCCCATCACGGAACGTCGCTTCCCGCCGGACTATGCCTCGGTTTGCTGGCCAGCGAACTTTTGCGCCGGGGTGCGGGCGATGAAGTGCGCAAGAAAATCATGCTGCCGTTGCTGGCCATTGCATTGGCGATTCTGACCACGGTGGGGATTGTGTCGGCAGCGAGCAACGCCGAGTTGGTGAACGCCTATCGCTGGGTGGCGCATACGTATGAAGTCAGCGACCGGATTGACCGGGTTGTTTCGGCCATGGGTCATTTTGAAGCATTAACGCGGGCTTATGGTATCAGTGGCAACCCGCTTTACTTGCAAGAATCTGCCGCCCATCGCACGGATGTTGCCACGCAAATCGACGTTTTGGAGCAGTTGGTCGCCGATAACCCGGTGCAACAAGCACGCGTGCGAGCGCTGCGACCCTGGGCCCAGGAAAAATTTGAGCTGAACGATTCACTGGTCCAAGCCCGACAGAAGGGCGGCGTGGAAGCGGCCGCGTCGGTCCTTTCCTCCGAGCGTACAAATATCGCGCCTGAAGGCAGCCGGTTGATGGCCGAGCTTCACCGGGAGGAGGGACTTTTGCTGGTGCAGCGGCAGGCGAAAGTCGAGGCGGTTGTACGGAGCACCCGCCTTTTGCAGCTTTTGGGCAGCCTGGCCGCGATCTCGCTGGTGGTGCTCGCGTTCATGCTGGCCCAGCGGGCAAAGGCGGAACAACGGCGCGTCGAGCAAGTCCTGCGGCAAAGCGACGAACGTTTTCGTTTGGTGGCGGAGGCGGCCAATGACGCCATTGTGATCGCGGACCAGGGAGGGCGGATTGTGTCATGGAATCACGCGGCTGAACAGATGTTTGGCCATGCGATGGCGGAGGTGATCGAGCTGCCTTTTACGATGCTCCTGCCATTGCGCTACCGTGAAAAGCACCGGGTGGGCGTGAAGCGGCTCCAGATCAGTGATTTTCCACAGACGGTAGATCGGGCGGTTGAATTGCACGGCCTGCGCAAAGACGGGACGGAATTTCCACTCGAACTTTCGCTGGCCTCCTGGAAAACCGCCGAGGGGCCGTTTTTCGGCGGGATCATGCGCGATATCACCCTCCGGAAAAAAGTGGAGGATGACCTCCGGGCCGCGAGTGCGGCCGCGCAAGAGTCGGCCCGCCTGAAGTCGCAATTTTTGGCCAACATGAGCCATGAGATCCGCACGCCGATGAACGGGGTCGTCGGCATGATCAACCTGCTGCTCGACACCAAGCTGACGCCCGAGCAAGGCAACCTCGCCGGCACCGTTCGCACCAGCGCCGACTCCCTCCTGCACATCATCAATGACATCCTCGATTTTTCAAAGATTGAGGCCGGACTGCTCGATTTCGAGGCGTTGCCGTTCGACCTGCGTGAGCCGGTCGAGAGTTGCCTCGGCATTATTGCCGAGAAGGCGCATGGCAAGGGACTCGAACTGGCCTACCTCATTGAGGAGAACGTCCCCACGCAGTTGATCGGCGACGCCGCGCGGCTTCATCAAGTGTTGATCAACCTCATTGGCAATGCGGTGAAATTTACCGCCCGCGGCGAAGTGGTGTTGTATGTATCCAAGGAAAACGAAGGGGACCGACGGGTGCGGCTGCGGTTCTCCGTTCGCGACACCGGCATCGGCGTCAGCGCTGAATCCAAGGAAAATCTTTTCCAGGCCTTCAAGCAGGCCGACAGCAGCACGACGCGCAAATTCGGGGGCACCGGCCTGGGCCTCGCGATCAGCCGGCAACTCGTCCATCTCATGGGCGGGGAAATCCAGGTGGACAGCGAACCCGGCCATGGTTCGACCTTTTGGTTCACCGCGGAATTCCCGTTGCAGGAACCGATGCCGAAGTTTGTGGTCCCGCGCGCGAACCTGGCCGGTCTCCGCGCACTCGTGGTCGATGATAATGCGACCAATCGAGAAATTCTTCAACGCCAGCTCGCATCCTGGCAGATCCAGGTGACGTCCGTGGCCAGCGCAGCGGAAGCACTCACGGCATTGCGCCAAGCCGCTGCATCCGGTGCGCCATTTCATTTGGGCATCCTGGACATGATGATGCCTGACATGGACGGGTTTGAGCTCGCCAAGGCTTTGCGGGCTGAGCCTGGCTTCGATAAGCTGAAACTGATCATGCTGACCTCGATGGGACACAAATTGTCGCGGGGGGACCTCGACCAGGCGCGAATTGGAGCGTGTCTCACCAAACCCGCGCGCCAGTCGCAACTTTATGAGAAACTGGCCGGCCTCATGGCGGGCAAGGTTTCCGAAATCACCCCAACTCCGGCGGCCATTGCCAGTCCCGCTCCAACCAGCATTTTAGCCGAGCTGCCGATCCGCATCCTCCTCGCCGAGGATAATTTGGTGAATCAAAATGTTGCCCGGATGCAGCTCGCCAAATTTGGCTATCAGGTCGATATCGTCGCCAATGGCAAGGAAGCCGTGGCGGCCGGCAAGAGTGGAAACTACGACGTCATTTTCATGGATTGCCAGATGCCTGAACTGGACGGTTATGAAGCCTCCGGCCAGCTTCGGGCGTGGGAGCATGACCGGCGGGATCGCGGCGAAGCCTTCACGCCGCTGTACATTATTGCAATGACGGCCAATGCCATGCAGGGAGACCGGGAAATCTGTTTCGCTGCGGGAATGGATGATTATATTGCCAAGCCGGTGCAGCAATCGGAAATCGCCGCCGCCCTTGCGCGCAGCCCGCGCGCGATGCTGTGACGATAGACGCGCAGGAGCCCGATTAAATCCATCGCACGGTTCGCACCAGCGCCGTCCGGCTGGTTTTTTTGGCGACGACCCATTAGCTCCGCTGTGCCGCGGAGTCCGCCACATAAATGTCACAAATAAATTAAACTCGCCGCTTGCTTTTTTAGTTAGCCTCCTGACTGTTAGCCTCCTTACCGTTTACCATGCCACTGCTCCTGCTCAAAGACCTGCCGCGTTACGAGTGCCTGCTTGAGGCGGCCAAGAAGTTTCCCGACCTTGACCCGTCGGCCTGCGATGTGTTCCTCAACCTGCTGCGCACGGGCGACGAGGTGTTCCGGGTGACGGAAAGCAACTATGCCCGCCACGGCCTGTCGCAGGGGCGGTTCGGCGTGTTGATGCTGCTCAAAAAACGCAGCGCGCCCGTGGCCGACGGGGCCGGGGAGCCTTGCCTGGCGGCCGGGCCGCTGACACCGGCCGCACTGGCCGAGGCTGCCGGGGTCACCCGCGCGACCATGACCGGCCTGATCGACACCCTGGAACGCGACGGCCTGGTCAAGCGCGTGCGCGACGCCAACGACCGCCGCATGATGTCGGTCAACCTGACGCCAAAGGGGCGGAAGCTCCTCGAAAAAATCCTACCCAGTCATTTTCGCGCCATGGCCGGGATCATGAGCCCGCTCAAGGAAGGCGAGCGCAAGACGCTCGTGCACATGCTCAATAAAATTCTCCAGCACGCTTCCACGCTCGCGCCGGCCCAGGCCAAGCGTGTTTGAATCACTTTAACTTAAAACCTTTTTATCCAATGAGCACGAACACCAAAAAACTTATCTCTACCATCGTCGGCCTGCTGATTCTGGTCGTTATTCTCGCCGGCATCCGGGCCCTGCAAATCCGCAAAATGATGACCACTCCTTTTATGATGCCACCGGATACGGTCACGACGGCACAGGCCCATGAAGATGTTTGGGCGCCGGCGCTAAAGGCCGTGGGCAGTCTTGCTGCCGTGGAGGGCACGACCCTGAGCAACGAATTGGCCGGCACGGTGACAAAAATCGCCTTTGAGTCCGGCGCTCAGGTCAAGAAAGGCGATCTGCTCGTGCAGATCGACGTTTCTGCCGAGGAGGCGCAGCTCGCCAGCGCTGAGGCCGCTGCCGAATGGGCCAACGTCAGTCTCAAGCGAGCCCAGGACCTTCGCACCCAAAACAGCAATTCCCAATCCGATCTCGATTCCGCTGAGGCCCAGGCCAAGCAAGCCGAGGCCAGCGTCGACAACCTTAAGTCCGCGGTCGCGAAGAAGACCATCACCGCGCCATTCGATGGGCGCATCGGCATCCGCACGGTCAATCTCGGGCAGTATCTGCCCGCTGGCACGGCCATCGTGTCGCTCCAGTCGCTCGATCCGATCTATGCGGATTTTTCCCTGCCCCAGCAGCAGCTCGCCGACCTCGTACCCGGTCTGCCGGTGCATGTGACCTCGGATGCGTTGCCGGGACAAATCATCGATGGGAAAATCACGGCCATCGACCCGCAGGTGGACAACGCCACGCGCAACGTCCAGGTTCAGGCCACGCTGGACAATCATGACGAGAAACTTAGGCCCGGCATGTTTGCCAATGTGGCGGTCGAACTTCCCGCCAAAGACAAAGTACTGATCATTCCCGAGACGGCCGTGCTCGCCACGCCCTACGGTGATTCCGTTTTTGTCGTCGATGAGGCCAAAGATCCGCAAACCGGCAAGGTCGGTCAAGTCCTCCGCCAGCAGTTTGTCCAGCTCGGTGTGACCCGGGGCGATTTTGTCTCCGTCGTCACCGGGCTCAAGCCGGACGAAACCGTCGTCACTTCCGGTGTATTCAAGCTGCGCAACAAAGAGGCGGTGGTCATCGACAACAACCTTGCGCCCAACGCCCAGCTCGCACCCAAGCCTTCCGACTCCTGATTTTTTAATCGCAGTTAAAAAATTTCCCATGAAATCATTTACCGACCTCTTTATTCGCCGTCCGGTCCTGGCGATCGTGGTCAGCCTGGTGATCGTCCTTGCCGGTGTCCAGGCCTGGCGTTCGCTCAGCATCCGCCAGTATCCACGCAGCGAAAATTCCTCCGTCACGGTGTCCACGGTTTATGTCGGCGCCAACGCCGATCTGGTGCGGGGCTTCGTCACGGTGCCGCTCGAGCAGGCCATTTCATCGGCTGAGGGCATCGACTACATCCAATCAAAGAGCTTGCAGGGATTTTCCTTAATCACCGCGCGCCTGAAGATCAATTATGACCCGATCAAGGCGCTCGCTGAAATCACCGCAAAGGTGAACCAGGTGCGCAACCAACTCCCCGCCGAGGCCGAAGTGCCCGCCATCAGTGTCCAGTCGGCTGATTCGCAGATTGCCTCCATCTACCTCAGCTTCTCCTCCAGTATTTTGTCGCAGAACCAGATCACGGATTATCTGGTGCGTGTGGTGCAGCCGCGCCTCGCCGCACTGCAGGGCGTGCAACGGGCCGATGTTTTGGGCGCCCGCACTTATGCCATGCGCGTCTGGATGAAGCCTGACCGCATGGCGGCGTTCAATCTCAGCCCGGCCCAGGTGCGGGCGGCCCTCGCGGCGAACAATTATCTCGCCGCAGTCGGCCAGACCAAGGGCTCCCTCGTTCAGGTCAATCTCATCGCCAACACCGACCTGCATTCGATCGAAGATTTCAAGAACCTCATCGTCCGCCAGTCGGACCATACCATCATCCGCCTGAAAGATGTGGCGGATGTCGAGCTGGGTTCGGAGGATTACGACAGCGAGGTGCATCTCTCCGGCCAGACCGCGGTTTTCATGGGTGTCTATCCGCTGCCTGATGCCAACGTGATCGACACCGTGCGAAACGTCCGCACCGCGATCGATTCCATCAAAAAAGACCTGCCCGCCGGCCTTGATGTTGGCGTGGGTTATGATGCCTCGGCCTATGTCAACAATGCCATCCACGAAGTCAGTCACACGCTGATTGACACGCTGCTGATCGTGGTGGTCGTGATTTTTCTTTTTCTCGGCTCGTTCCGCTCGGTGCTCATACCGGTGATCGCCATTCCCATTTCGCTCATCGGGGCGATCTTCCTCATGCAGGCGTTCGGATTCACCCTCAACCTGCTGACGCTGTTGGCCATCGTGTTGTCCGTCGGTCTCGTGGTGGACGACGCCATTGTCGTGGTCGAAAACGTCGAACGCCACCTGCGCGAGGGCAAGACACCGCTCGATGCGGCCTTGCTTGGCGCGCGCGAACTGATGGGCCCGATCATTGCCATGACCGTTACGCTGGCCGCGGTCTACACGCCGATCGGATTGCAGGGCGGTCTGACTGGCGCGCTTTTCCGGGAGTTTGCGCTCACGCTGGCGGGCGCCGTTACGATTTCGGGCATCGTCGCGCTCACGCTTTCACCCATGATGTCGGCCAAACTGCTCCGTAGCTCGGCTGAACAGGAGAAAGGCTTTGCGGGATGGGTCAATCAGCGTTTCGACCGGCTAAGAGAGTCTTACGGCCGCGTGCTTCTGGGCACGCTGCATGCCCGGCCCTATGTTTATGCGGTCTGGATCACCGTCAGCTTGCTCACGATCCCGATGTTCCTTATGTCCCCGAGGGAACTCGCGCCGGCCGAGGATCAAAGCGTGGTTTTTAGTCCGTTAAGTTTTGCCGCGAACGCCACGGTGGATCAAAGAAGTCACTTTGCCCATGCGGCCGACCAGGATTTCCTGAGCACGCCGGAGGCCGAAATCACGTTCCAGCTTTTGTTTCCGCCGTCCAATCCCTTTTCGGCTGCGCAGGGGGTGGATGGGTTTGGCGGCATGGTGCTGAAGCCATGGGGCGTGCGCAAGCGCACGGTTTTTCAAATATTGCCCGAGATATTTGGCAAGCTCTGGGCCATTCCCGGCATAAGGGCGCCTGTCTTTACGCCACCTCCTCTGCCGGGCGGCGACAACTTCCCGGTCGAATTTGACATCACTTCGACGGTTGAAGCCGATCGTTTGTTGCCGCTCGCACAGCAAATATTAGGGAAGGCGATGCAAAGCGGAGTGCTTAATTATGCCGACATCGACCTGAAGTTTGACCAGCCACAATCCGAAATCATTATCGACCACGACAAAGCCGGTACGCTCGGCCTGAACCTGGCCCAGGTGGGCTCCGATCTTGGCGCCGCGTTGGGCGGAAATTATGTGAACTGGTTCAATATTTCCGGCCGTAGTTACAAGGTCATTCCGCAGATCAAGCGGGTGGATCGTCTCAATCCCGACCAACTCCAGAATATTTATATCACCGGGCCCAATAACCGGCTCGTTCCGTTGAGCACCATTGCCACGATCAAGAATGAGACCGTGCCGCGCTCGCTCAACCGCATGCAGCAACTCAACTCGGTCGAAATCGATGGTATTCCACGCGGTCCGCTGGAGCAGGTGCTCAAAGTGCTGGAAAAGGCCGCCCATGAGGTTCTCCCGCCGGGTTATTCCATCGATTACCGGGGTGAATCCCGCCAACTCCGCCAGGAAGGCAACAAGTTCCTGCCCGCGTTCATCCTGGCGATTGTCATGATTTTCCTCGCGCTGGCGGTGCAATTCAACTCCTTCCGCGATCCGCTGGTGATCCTGGCTGGCTCCGTGCCGCTCGCGATGTTCGGCGCGCTCGTCTTCACCTTTTTGAAGATGCCCAACCCAAATATTCCCTATTGGACCAATGGCTGGACCACGACGATGAACATCTACGCGGAGGTCGGCCTTGTCACGCTCGTCGGCCTGATCGCGAAGAACGGCATCCTTATCGTCGAGTTTGCCAACAAACTCCAGGAGGAGGGAAAAACCAAGCTCGTCGCTGTCCATGAAGCCGCCATGACGCGCTTGCGTCCGATCCTTATGACCAGCGTCGCCACCGTGGCCGGCCATTTTCCGCTCACCCTGGTCACTGGCGCCGGCGCCGCGGCCCGCAATAGCATCGGCCTTGTGCTGGTGGGCGGCATGTCCATCGGCACACTCTTCACGCTCTTCGTCGTGCCCTCTATTTATATGCTCATCGCCAAGGATCACACCCATGATCGCGTCAAGGCCACCGATCTCTCGGTCGTCACCATTTCCCAACCGCAAACCGTCGCGAAATAAAATGAAACCCTCAACCCGCACTTTTCTTTCGCTGTCTCTGGCCTCGGCCATGGCCTTTGCCGGTTTCGCCCAAGAGACCAGAACACCTTCGGACTTGTCCGCCGAAGCTTCAGCGAAGGCGGACTCCCTGCCCGGGGAAATCGACCTGCCCACGGCGCTGCGCTTCGCGCTCGACCACAACTTTTCCATCCGGCAGGCGCGCCAGCGTATCGAGGAACAGGAAGGCGTCCTCATTACGACGCGCGCCGCCGCGCTGCCCAACGTCGCGCTCAATTCCCAGTATCAGCAGACGGAAAAAACGCTGCAGGAAAGTTTCGGGGCCGGCGCGCCGACGCCGAACGACCAGTCCTGGTCCATCACGCTCCAGGCGACCCAGGCGCTCTTTGCCGGGGGAAAGTTCACCGCGGCGATCCACGCGGCCAAGGACGTCCGCGAGGCGGCGCTCTATGAAATGCAGGGCGTAATCAACGACGCGCTGCTTGACGTGCGCACGAAGTTCTATGACGTCCTGCTCAACCAGGAAAAAATCAAGGTGCAGGAGAAAAATCTGGAACTGCTCCAGCAGCAATACAAGGACGCCAAGTCCCGCTATGATGCCGGTTCCGGCGCGCAGTTCGACCTGCTCCGGGCCGAGGTGGCTTTGGCCAATGGCCGGCCTCCGCTCATCGAGGCGCGCAACACGTATCGCATTTCCATCGAGCAATTGCGCCAGGCGCTTGGGCTGGTCTCGATCACGCTAGCCACCGGGCGACCGTCCCTGGATTTGGCCGGCTCGCTCGATTGCACGCCCGCGCAATTCGATCTCGACTCGGCACTTGCCGCGGCGTCCACCAGCCGCCCGGAGCTTCTGCGCTACGCCCGCCTGCAATCCAGCGGAGAGCAGAACATAAAAGCGGCCAAGGCTGACTACTGGCCGACGCTCGATGCGGTCGGCGGCTATGAATTGAAGAAAAAAAGCTTTTCCAATGATCTCGAGTCCACGCTCAACGGCTGGTTTGTGGGCGCACAATCGAGCTGGGCCGTTTTTGACGGCCGCGCCACCGCCGGCAAAGTGAGGGAAGCACGCTCGCAAGCGGAACAGGCCCGGCTCACGCTGCTCAATGAGCAATTGTCGGTCGAGGTCGAGGTGCGCCAGGCGTTTTCCTCATTTGAGGAGGCGGGCGAGCTGGTCGCCGCAAGCACCAAGACCGTCGAGCAAGCCGAGGAAGCCGTGCGCGAGGCCCACGTCCGCTACACCGCGGGCACAGCTACGGAACTCGACGTCCTGCAGTCCCAGGTCGATCTCACGACGGCACGCACCAATCTCATCCAGGCGAACTACAGCTACGATGTGGCGGTGGCCACGCTGCGCCGGGCCATGGGTGTGGCGGACAAATTTGAACTCAGGGAATGAGGGGCT
>Ga0210387_10002937_pt1 | contig 13077 bp, 7 predicted proteins | sample IncBWC7OmetaG_FD_160108 | JGI IMG/M metagenome (GOLD analysis project Ga0210387, IMG submission 160108) | Forest soil microbial communities from Barre Woods Harvard Forest LTER site, Petersham, Massachusetts, United States - Inc-BW-C-7-O ...
GCTACGACGCCTGTTTTTACTGCGCGGGCGTGAGCTCGGTGGGCATGAAAGAGCCCGAGTACACCGCCATCAGCTACGCGACTCCGCTTCACTTTGCGGAAACGCTGGTGCGCCTCAACCCGAGCATGGTCCTCGTGCATGTCTCCGGTGCGCGCACTGACGGCACGGAGCAAGGCAAGGTGATGTGGGCGCGCGTGAAGGGCAAAGCCGAAAACGCGCTCGCCCGGCTGCCCTTCAAGGCCGTGTACAACTTCCGCCTCTCGCTGATGAAGCCCACACCCGGCCAGCTGCACATCAAGAGCGCGTACAAGGCGATGCTCGTCTTCTACCCGGTGCTCAACTTGTTCTTCCCGGGTTTGCCGCTGAGCGAAGTGGCTCGCGCGATGATCAACGCGGTCCGCTTCGGCGCGCCGAGCAGCGTGCTGGAAGCGACGGACTTGAAAGCGCTGGCGGAACGCACCGCCGCGAGCTGAAGTCGTCCTGTATTGATGGTCACGCGTTCCAGCGCGTGTCGGCTCAGCCTTCGGCGTCGCGGGCGGCGGCCAACGAATTTTGGAGCGCGGCTCGTTCTACTTGGCGTTCGTTTCTCGATTGCGTACACGTACTTTGTTTCTGGCTGGGGCGAGGGGTCGCCGTGTGACGCCGAAGGCTGCGCCGCAGCGCGCCGCGCTGGGTGACCATCCCAATACCCTTCGGGCTTGCACACGGGCGCCACGGGCGACTTTGCGCTGCTCGGCGCTGGTCTGTAGCGTTCGTTGCTGGTCGCGCGGGCGGCGGCGTGCACAATCGTGAGCTCGAGCGCTCGAAATCGCGGCCATGATTCGCGCGTGTTTTCTGTCGCACGAATCGAAAAGCCCCGCCGGTCGCGCGCGCCCTGGCTGTGCAGCGCGCTGCTGACTCTGGCCTTGAGCTCTCTAGCGCCGGCTTGCATCACTCCGCCGCAAGTGCCGAACAGTGGCGCCGCAAAATCGAACGCCGGTGCTGCGCCGTTGGCTGCCAAAGTCACGAGTGACCTCGAGGCGTGGGCCGCAGCCGAGCAGATGGGGCCGGGCATCAACATCGGCAACACGCTAGACAACACGACCAAGTGGGAGACAGGTTGGGGCAACCCGCCGATCACCGAAGGCTACGTGCGGGCGTTGGCGGCGTTGGGCTTCAGGACAGTGCGGCTACCGGTAGCGTGGGATACGTACGCGGTCGACGGTCGCATTCAGCCGGAGAAGCTGGCGCGAGTGGGCGAGGTCGTCGATTGGATCATCAAAGCCGGCATGTTTTGCGTGGTCGACATTCACTGGGACGGTGGCTGGATCGATTCCAGCAACAAGGAGCACTTCGCCGATACGTTCGCCACGTTCAGCCCCGCGGCAGAAAAGAAATATCGCGCGTATTGGACGCAAATCTCGACGTTTTTCGCGGGTCGAAATCAACAGCTGCTCTTCGAAGCGCTGAATGAAGAGACCAAATTCGACAATGCAGGGACGCCCCAGCAAGCGTACGCCACGCTGACGCACGTGAACCAACTCTTCATCGACACGGTGCGGAGCACTGGCGGCAACAACGCCAAGCGTTTGCTGGTGGTGACTGGCTACGCGACGGACATCACCAAGACGAGTAGCCTCGACTACCTGCTACCGCGCGACACGCCGCCACATCGGCTATTCATCTCGGTGCACTATTACACGCCGTGGCCGTTCGTCGGTATGACCGAGGACGCGAGCTGGGCAAAGATGGCGGCGACGTGGGGCAGCGCGAGCGACGTGGCCGAGCTGAATCGCCTGTTCGACATGATGGCCGACTTTTGCACGCGCAATGACACGCCGGCCTTCATCGGAGAGTTCGGCGTGACCCCCAAGAAAGAAGCCGAGTCGCGCGTGCGCTGGATGTCGGCCGTGGGCAAAGCCGCGCTGACCCGGAAAATGGTGCCCGTGCTCTGGGAGACCGGTGCCGATATTTCTCGGAGCGCGCCGTACGCCGCCAGCCCCGCGCTGCAAGAAGCGTTGCAGAAGATGAAGTAGCGAGCTCCTCACACGGGCCGTCCGTGATTTGCCGGGGAATGCGGGGCCCGTTTGGATGGTGTACACTCGACTCGAATGCGCCGGCTCCGACTCCAGATTCTCGCCTTGCTGGCGGTCGTTGCGGTGCTGGTTTCGAGCGGTGCGGCTGCTAGCACGCACTACCTGTGCCGCATGACCGGGCGCGTCGTGGCGACCTGCTGCTGTGCGAGCGAGGGGTCGTCCCGGGCTACGCACGCGCCGCAGCAAGCGCGCCCCGCGGACTGCTGTGAAAAAATCGTCACCGCTGCGCGTGCTGGCATGACGAGCACGCGAGCCTGGTTTGACGGCATTTCAGGGCCGTCCCTGGTGGCCACCTTACCGCCTTACGGATACGCGCCGCTCAATGCGCAAATCGTCGGCATGCCGGTTCGGTCGGCGCGTGCGCCGCCTGCAGGCCGGCCAGCGCTATTCATCGTTCACTGCGCGTTCCTGATCTGACGCGCTCCTTTTCGCGACGAGTGAGTCTGGGCTTCTGAAGCCTTCGGACCGCACGCCCGCGCCGTTGCGCGAAGCGTGCCGACCTCGCCTGAGGAGTTTTTTCATGATCAGTATTCCGTTTACTTGGCGGCGGCTCTACGACTTTGCCCCGTGCGCGCTCGCCGGTGCGCTTGCCGCTTGCGCTACGACCACCGGTAGCTCGTCCCACGCCAGCTTTGATGCGGACTTTCACGGTTCTGAGCGCTCGCGCCCCGGTGTCTCCTCGCGCGAGGACGAGCGCGCCGTGTCCGCCGCCGAGCTCGACGGCAGCGCCTATGTTCGAGCGGTCCTGCATAGCAACCCGAGCCTGGAGTCTGCGCGACAAGGCTGGCGGGCCGCGTTGGCGCGTGTTCGCCAGGCGGGGGCATTCGAAGACCCGATGCTGGACATCGCGGTGGCTCCGTTATCGATTGGCTCGTCGAGAGCTGGGCTCGGCTACGAGCTGGGAATTAGCCAGAAAGTTCCGTGGTTCGGCAAACGTTCGCTCGATGCGTCGATCGCCGCGGCTGAAGCGGCGGTTTCGAGGTGCGACTACGAATCGGTCAAGCGTGAGCTGGCGCTGAGCGCGCTGGTCTTGTTCGAGCAGTACTTCGTCGCCGCGCGTTCACTCGAGATCAACGCACACCACATCGAGCTGATGCGGGCCATGCTGGACAGCGCAGCGGCTCAGCTCGTTGCTGGCAGAGGTTCGGCCCAAGACACGTTGCAGGCGGAGAGTGAGCTCGCTCACATGGAGCACGACACGGCCATCCTCACCTCGCAGCGCGACGTGATCGTGGCTCAGATGAACGAGCTCCTTCATCGCTCGCCCGAGCTGCCCTTGCCGCCACCACCTCGGGACTTGCCGCTGACCGCGCTGCTCGACGCCGAACCGAAGCGCCTCGAAGAGGAAGCCGTGACTGGGCGCCCCGAGATAGCGGCGGCTCGGGACCACGTGCAAGCCGAGCAGGCGCGGGCTGAGCGTGCGGCTCGCGACTACTACCCGGATCTGACGATCTCCACGACGTATAACTCGATGTGGGACACCCCCGAGCATCGCTGGATGGTCGGTGTGGGGCTAAACCTGCCGATCCAGACGGGACGCCGCGCCGGCATGGCGGACGAAGCGATCGCCGCGCGCGCGCAATTCGAGAGCGAAGCGGCGCGCATGACCGACGCCGCTCGCACGCAAGCCTTCGTCGCATTGAAGCAGCTCGAGGAGTCGCGCCACGTGCTCGAGGTGTTCGAGAAGAGGCTGACGCCCTTGGCCAAAGAGCGCGTCGAGGCGGCGCGCTCTGGCTTCGTTTCGTCGCAGAGCTCGTTCGCGCTGGTCATCGACGCCGAGAAGAATCTACGTGGTGTCGAGCTCGACTATCAGGTCGCGCGCGCAGAGTGCTACCGCCGTCAGGCCGAGCTCGAGCGGGCGCTGGGCAGAATTCCCGGGATCGAAGGAAAGGACGCCGAGCGATGAGCCGTTGGATCGAGGCACGCTCGGTTCGAGCCGCGGGCCTGGTGGTCGGGCTTACCGTGCTGGTTATCGCGCTTCGGCGGCCGCTGCTGGACTGGTTTGGCGGCGAGGCCGTCGCGACCAAACCCGAAGCGACCGCTCCGTCGACGCTCGGCGATTCCGACATCGAGCACTACACGTGCTCCATGCATCCGAGCGTCAAGCAGCACGGTCCTGGCAAGTGTCCGATCTGCGGTATGGATCTGGTGCCGGTCACGAAGACGCAGCAAGAGCAAGGCGTCGTGATAATCGACGACGCGCGCCGGCAACTGATCGGCGTGCGAACGGGACTTGTGACCCAAGGGCCGATGCAACGCTCGTTTCGCGCGGTCGGACACGTAACCTACGACGAATCGACGCTCAGCGACGTGAACCTCAAGGTCCGCGGCTGGATCACGAAGCTGTTCGTGAACGAGACCGGCCAGCGCGTGACGAAGGGTCAACCGCTCTTTCTGTTCTACAGCCCCGAGCTGTACAACGCGGAGCAGGACTTTCTGCTCGCAAGTCGCAGCGAACCGACGAGTGGCGCCGACCCCAGCGCGAACCGCACCGGTGTGCTCGGGAAAGCTGCGGGCCAACGCCTGCACCTGCTCGGGCTCAGCGACGCCCAGATTGACGCTCTGCGAACGAGCGGCGTTCCTTCGGAAAATATCGCGATCCCCGCGCCGGCGAGCGGCTTCGTGATTGAAAAGGACGTGGTGGAAGGGGCTTCGGTCGATGCCGGAATGCGGCTGTATCGCATCGCCGCGTTGAACCGAGTCTGGGTCGAGGCGGAGGTGTACGAGGCCGACCTCGCGCACGTTCGAGTCGGGCAGAGCGCGACGGTCACGCTCGACTACTTGCCCGGTCGCTCGTATGACGCAAAGGTCGCCTACGTTTATCCCTCCGTGGATCCCGCGTCGCGGACGGGGCGTGTACGTGTCGAGCTCGCGAACAAGGCGCTCGACTTGCGCCCCGGAATGTACGCCAGCGTCGCGCTCGCGAGCGATGCCGAGCCCCGGGTGCAAGTGCCGACGTCCGCGGTGGTGTACACGGGGCCACGTCGCTTGGTCTTCGTCGATCTGGGTCAAGGTCGCTTTCGCCCGCAGGAGATCAGCGTCGGGAACGAATCGAACGGCGCGTACGAAGTGCTCAACGGGCTGAAGCCGGGCGACAGCGTAGCCGTGTCCGGCGTGTTCTTGATCGCCGCGGAGGCGCGCATCAGCACCGCGGCGAAGTATTGGGACAACGCGGCCGACGGTACCGACGCCGCGCTAGGCTCGCTCGACGCTGGCGCGCCTACGCCCAAAGGCTCGCTGCCAGCGACGGCGGCGCCCGTTTTCACGGCCAAGCCGGCGCCCCTGATCGCGCCCGAGCCGCAGAAAGCCGCCCCCGCCGCGGTCTCCGCGGTCTCCGCGGTCTCCGCGGTCTCCGCGAGCTCCGCAGCGACGGCCACGGTCTTCACTTGTCCGATGCACCCCGAGGTGCAGAGTGCGACCCCCGGCAAATGTCCGAAGTGCGGCATGGCCCTGGTGCCCGCAGCGCGCGGGGACGCGAAGTGAGCGGAGCCAGCCGTCCGGGCGACGGGCGTGAGCATGGGCTCATCGCCCGTGTCATTGCTGCCTCTGCGCGCCGTCCATTTCTGACCATCCTGTTCGTCGCGGCGCTCACTGCTTGGGGTTGGGTTTCGCTGCAACGGGCGCCGCTCGACGCGATCCCGGACCTGTCCGACGTGCAGGTCATCGTGTTCACCGAATGGATGGGCCAGAGCCCCGATTTAGTCGAAGATCAAGTGACTTATCCGATCTCGGCGGCGCTCATTTCGGCTCCGAAAGTGCAAGCCGTGCGCGGTCAGTCGATGTTCGGGATGTCGTTCGTGAACGTCATTTTCGACGAAGGGACGGACATCTATTGGGCGCGCAGTCGCGTGCTCGAATACATGAGCTCGGTCCGGGCGCGGCTGCCGCAAGGAGTGAACCCGACGCTCGGCCCGGATGCGACCGGAGTCGGCTGGGTGTTCGAGTACGCGCTCGTCGACAAGACCGGCAAGCACGATTTGCAAGAGCTCCGCTCGCTTCAGGATTGGAACGTTCGCTACGCGCTTTCGAGCGTGCCGGGCGTCGCAGAAGTCGCCAGCGTCGGCGGCTATGTCAAACAATACCAAGTCAACGTCGACCCGAACAAGTTGCTCGGCCATGGCGTCTCGATGGACGACGTAGTCCGAGCCGTGCGCGCGTCGAATCAGGAGGTGGGGGGCCGGGTGATCGAGATCGCGGGACACGAGCAGGTGATCCGCGGCCGCGGCTACGTCAAGCAGCCCGACGACATCGGGCAGAGTCCGATCAAGGTCGTGAACGGCACTCCGGTTCGCGTCAAAGACGTCGCCGTGGTCAGCCTCGGCCCCGACATTCGGCGCGGGCTCACTGAGCTGAACGGTGAAGGGCAAGCCCCCGGTGGTGTCGTGATCATGCGCTACGGGGAGAACGCGCTGACGGTCATCGACGGCGTGAAGGAACGCCTGAAGGAGGTCGAAAAAGGCCTGCCGGACGGCGTCCAGGTCGTCGTGACCTACGATCGCTCCGGGCTGATTGAAGATGCCGTGCACACGCTGCGACACACCTTGCTCGAGGAGATGCTGGTCGTGAGCGTGGTCATCTTCGTCTTCTTGCTCCACGTGCGCAGCGCGTTGATCCCCATTTTGACGCTGCCGATAGGCGTGCTGCTGGCGTTCATTCCAATGCTCGCGCAGCACCTGACCGCGAACATCATGTCGCTCGGTGGCATCGCAGTGGCCATCGGCGCCATGGTCGATGCTTCGATCATCATCATCGAGAACATTCACAAGAAACTCTCCGATTGGGAGGCCGAAGGCCGACCGATTCCACGCGTGGAAGTCATCATCCAAGCCATGCAGGAGGTCGGGCCGTCGATCTTCTTCTCGCTCTTGGTGATCACGATTTCCTTCTTGCCGGTGTTCACCCTCGAAGCCACCGAAGGGCGCCTGTTCAAGCCGCTCGCGTTCACCAAGACCTACTCGATTGGTTTTGCTGCCGTGCTCGCCATTACCCTGACGCCGGCGCTGGCGGTGCTGCTCATTCGCGGCAAGGTTCAGGACGAGTCGCGAAACCCGCTGAACCGTCTACTGACTGCGGCCTACGCGCCCGTGGTTCGCTTCGTCGTGGACCACCGCTGGCGCGTCGTCTTGCTCGCAGTCCTGGCGATCGTTTTCACGATCCCAGCTGTTTTTCGGCTGAGCAGTGAATTCATGCCGCCACTCAATGAGGGCGTCATTCTGTACATGCCGACGGCGCCGCCGGGCATGTCGGAGAACGAAGCCGCGGTTCTGCTCCAGACCATGGATCGTGAGCTCAAGAAATTCCCCGAGGTCGAGAGCGTTTTTGGAAAGGAGGGTCGCGCCGAGACTGCGACCGATCCGGCGCCACTCGGCATGGCCGAGGTCACCATCGTTTTGAAGCCGCGCGCAGAATGGCCGAAGGGCGTCAGCTGGGCTGACCTCGTCAAGCAGATGGACGAGAAATTACATTTCCCTGGCATGCCGAACGTGTGGTGGATGCCAATTCAAACGCGCACGGAGATGCTCGCGACCGGTGTACGTAGCCCACTCGGTATCGAGGTGTTCGGCGACAATCTGGAAGACATCGAGCACGCGGCGATTGCAGTGGAGCATTCGGTGTCGAAGCTGCCTGGCACACGCAGCGCATTTGCCGAGCGCTCGACGGGCGGATTTTACCTGGATTTCGAGGTGAAACGCGAAGAGGCGGCGCGCCACGGCCTGACCGTGGCCGACGTAAATATGGTCGTGGCACAGGCGATCGGCGGCGAGAATGTCTCGGAGACGGTGGAGCGCCGAGAGCGCTACCCAGTCTCCGTGCGCTACGCTCGTGAGTACCGCGACGACCCAGAAATCCTCGGTCGCGTGCTGATCGGAGCCCCGGACGGGTCGCAAGTCCCGCTATCGCAGGTCGTCGAGATCAAGAGCGTGCTCGGACCGCCAATGATTCGCAGCGAGAGCGGCAAGCTCGTCGGCTTCGTGTTCGTGGACACGGATCGTCCAATCGCCGACTATGTTGCCGATGCGAAGGCCGCCGTGGCGCGGGACGTGTTGCTGCCACAGGGCACGCGCCTTTCCTGGGTCGGCCAGTTCAAGTACTTCGAGCGCGCGAAGGAGCGGCTGAAGTGGGTCATTCCGCTGACGCTCGGGATCGTTTTCCTTCTATTGTATCTGAACACCACGTCGCTGATCGAAACGCTCATCGTCATGCTGGCCGTTCCGTTCTCGCTCGTGGGTGCCGTTTGGTTGCTGTTTTTTCTGCACTACAACATCAGCGTGGCCGTCTGGGTGGGCATCATCGCGCTCGCTGGGCTGGACGCAGAAACCGGCGTCGTCATGCTGCTGTATCTGACGCTCGCGTACGCGCGCCGTCAGCAGCAAGGCAAGCTGAGCACCGCCAGCGATTTGCGCGAAACGATCGTCGAAGGCGCTGCCAAGCGCCTGCGCCCGAAGCTCATGACGGTCGCGACGATGATCATCGGTCTCGTGCCCGTGCTGTGGGGCACGGGCACCGGGGCGGACGTCATGAAGCGCATCGCTGCGCCGATGATCGGTGGGCTCGTGACGTCCTTCTTGCTCGAGCTCACCGTGTATCCGGCGATCTTTGCGATTTGGAAGAGCCGCGGTTTGCGCGCTCAGAGTGAGCCAATCATGCCCAAGCCCAACGCTCACGTCTGAGCAGCGCGACCACGTGCGGCCCCGTCAGCGTTTGCGGCGGATCCGGCGCGCGAAGCTCAGCGCGAAGGCGAGCAGCACGAATGAGGCGGCACTGTGCGAGCCGCCGCCCGAGCCCGCGGTCCTGCACGAGCAGCCATTCGGCGCGTTGCTATCTGCAGGGGGTGTTTCGTCGCTGGTTCCGCCGCTCGATTGCGTGTTGCTCGAGCCGGCGACGCTTTCGCTGCCAGCGCTGCTGCTGCTGGCCCCGCCGCTCGCCGTTGCGCCGCTGCTGCCCGACGGCTGGCCGCCGCTGGCTGTGTTCCCTGCGCCGCCGCTGGTCGTTGTTGCGCCGCCAGCCGAGGTGTTTCCCGCTGCGCCGCCACCCGCCGAAACCCCGCCGCCGCCGGTCGCTCCGCCAGCGCTGCTGCCACCTCCAGCGCCAGCGCCGGCTGCACCACCGCTGCCACTGCCGCCGCAGGCGGTGATCTCCGGATCAGCGCCTGTCTTGTCGAGGCCAAAGAAGCTGACCACCGAGTTTGAGTCGATCGGCGTCGTGTGCCCGCCGTTGGCTTGGATGTGCGCCTCCAAAACCGTGAACCCGCAGGGCGAGTTCTGCCACTTCTCGATCGTGAAGCCGGGCGTTGACGTCGTGTCGGTCGAGTTCGGAGTGGCGTTCAAGCCGAGGACGTTGGTCCATTCCTTGATGGCTTCGCCCTCGTTGTTGTAGTTGATCGTTGCATCCGCGGTGCCGTGCCAGAGCTGAATGCGCGGCCGATAGCCGGTGTAGCCCGGGTACATCCCGCGCACGAGCGTCCCCCATGCCTGCGCGGTCATGATGTCGTTGCCGCTGGCGCACGTGCCGCCCCAATTGCTTGCGGCTGACCAACCATCAGACCAACAGCCGGCCGGAACCCCAGAGAATTCGGCACCCGCTTTGAAAACGTCCGGGTAAACCGCGAGCATCGCCTCGGTCAACATCGCACCCGAGGAGGCGCCCATCATGTACACGCGGGTTGCGTCCGCGTTGCGCTTACTGACCTCGTATTTGACCATCTCGGAGATGGCTTGCGTATCACCGCCTCCGTCGTGAGTGAGCGAAGCCTTCGAGCCGACGTCCCAACAGTCCGCAGAGGTCGCGGGGTTGGTGGTCTGCGGAAAAATCATGACGAAGCCGTACTTGTCCGCGGCCGCTTCGATGGCCGGCATCCCGGTGAAGCCAAACATGGCGCTGGCACTGCCACCGCAGAAGTGAGCGGCCACCAGGACCGGCGGCGACGCGGCCAGTTTTGCGGGCACGTACTCGTACATCGAAATGTAGCTGGGGACGCCCGAAGCCCAGCCAGTAACGGGTCCTGACAATGACGCCGCCTCGGCCAACGCTGGCGCGAATACGCCACAAGCGACGACCGCCGGTAATGCAATGCGCCATCCGAGAGTGCTGACTAAGGGCGCGTGCGCGCCAGTTCGACGTCGGGACATGTTCTCCTGCAAATTTGGGGCATGCGACACCCGCTCGTCGGGCACCGGTCGCGCGTGGCGAAGCCGGATTCGGTGGGTGTGCTGGGTTATCAGGTACGGGCCTGGAATCAATTCCCGTTTCTGGCACCTTTGATCACCAGAGCCCACCTTTCTGCCTGCTGGGCTTGGGGCCGAGCAGCTCGACAATTTCGCGTCGCATGGCGTGTGGCTGGCGTTGCTCGCCAGGGAGGTTCGGAATGATCCCTGTCGAACTGGGTGGCTTCTCGGGTCGGCCAAGAAACAACTCTGAGCTAGGTCGACCTAAGGTAGCGTGGAATTGGGACTAGGGATTTGGTGGAGGTCTGAGCTGATGAAGTTCATCTATGGTTGCTTGGTTGGGGTCGTGTTGGGCGGGTGCGTCAACTCAGCAGAGTTGAACGCCAAGTTGCAGTCGCAGGTGGACGCTGCGGCGCCCAGTGTCGTCATGAAGCCAGCGGCGTTCGAGCTCAATTGCGATGCGTCCCAGTTGACTATGCAGAAGGTGGGGCAAGCGCAATATGGCGTCTCGGGCTGCGGAAAGCGCGCGACCTTCGGCGTGATGTGCCGCTTCGACGGCGACGAGATCGTGAAGGACTCCTGCACGTCGTTGAAGATGAGCGAAACCCAGAACTAATATCGCTCAGCGAAAGACAAGCGCCGGCTTCATCTTCGTGCGAGCGTTGGTGCTGCGAGCGTTGGTGCTGCGAGCGTTGGTGCTGCGAGCGTTGGTGCTGCGAGCGTCGGTGCTGCGAGCGTCGGTGCTGCGAGCGTCGGTGGGACGCTTCGAAATCGAAATTCGATGTCTAAACTTAAACATCGAATTGGGGGAGCGGAGGGGGTGTTTGGGCAACGGGCGACACGAGGTGCGCTTGCAGCCGACGCGACCAGCACGCGGCGACGCGCTGGCGGCTCAAAAACAAGACCCTTTCCCCTCCGTGCTCGGCCGAATTTTCTCAGCACTCGGTTTGAACATTTCGCACGCGTGGCTGAGTTTTCTGACGATTTCGCGGAGCGCCCAACGACCAATTGCGCATGCGATTCGTGCACCCGTCATTTCTGGCTGTCTCTTCTATCCTTTGTCTCGGATTCGGTTGCTCGTCCTCGAGCCCCTCGTCGTCGGACGGCACCTCTGGCTCGACCAGCGTGAGCGGCAGCGCGGGCCAAACGAGCGGCGCTTCGGGAGCTACGGGCGCTGCTGGCGCCGGGAACGGTACGGCGGGCGCACTCGGAGGCGCGGGCGCGTCCGGTACTGGCGCGGGCGGAATGAGCACGAGCGGTGGCGGCAACGGTGGTGCGAGTGGCGGCCGGTCGGGTGCCGGCGGCGTCACGGGTGGTGGCGGCGCGGCCGCTGCGGGCGGGTCGGGCACGGCGGGCGGCGCGGGGAAGGGTGGCGCTAGCGCCGGTGGCAGCGGCGGCGCGGGCACAGCGGGCAGCGCGGGCGCTGGCGGAGCCCAGAGCGGGACTTTGCCCGGCGACATCGCCGCTGCGGCAGGCACGCCGATGGTCGCGGCTCACGCGGTCACGCGCGCGCTGTTCGCGGCCTACAACGGCAAGCTCTTCCAAGCACGGCGCGCATCGGACGGTATGACCCAAGACATCAACACGGTGAGCGCGGGTGGCCTCGTGGATTTGAACGCGTTGAACACGTTCTGCGCATCGACGACGTGCACGGTCGCGAAGTTGTACGACCAGGCCGGCAACGGCAATGACATGACGCAGGCCACCGCCGCGAATCAGCCGAGCGTTGGCTTCTGGACTGCGGCCGATTCCACGAAATATCCCATGGTTGTCTCGAAGGGATATCAGTGGTTGAGGAACCGAGCCAACACCAAGAAGACGATCCCGGTCGGCTCCAGTCCCCAGACCGAGTACTTCGTCGTCCATGGCGACTACGCCGGCGCGGCCGCGGGCACCAACGGCTGCTGTTACGACTACGGCAACATGGAAAATCACATCGGTGATGACGGCCCGGGCACCATGAGCGCGCTGTACTTCGGCACGGCCACCGACTGGACCCGCGGCGCGGGCGCGGGTCCCTGGGTGATGCTGGATATGGAGAACGGCGTCTTCGCGGGCGGTGGCCCGATCGCGATCTTGAACGCGGGCAACGCCAGCGTGAACATGAACGACCCCAGCCTCAAATACGCGAGCCCCAACATCGTCACGGGCCTCGCCAAGACAGACGGCACGGCGAACTTCGAGATCAAATACGGCAATGCCTCCATGGGCGCGTTGAGCATCGCCTGGAATGGCTCGCTGCCCACGAAGAGCAACCCCACCTCGTACATTCCCTTGCACCAGCAAGGCGGCATATCGCTGGGCGAGGGCGGTGACGGCTCAGCCATGGGCACTGGCGCGTTCTCCGAGGGCGCCATCATCGCGGCTGAGACGAGCGACGCGACGGACACCGCAATTCAAGCGAACCTGACGAGCCTGTACAAGTAAGCCAGCACGAGGCTGGGCCGAAGGGTTGCTGGTCACGCGCTACGGCGCGGTCCGACAATGCCTTCGGCGTCGCGCAGCGAGCGACCGCCGAGCGGTACGCTCCTTGCTGTGACGAAGCAGCAATGCTTCAGAACGACAGCAATCGTGATTCTGCGTCGACACTCGGTGTCGCTTCGGCGGCACACTGTGAGCGCGCCGCGCCGTCCCGCGCTCCGTCGCCTCGCGCCGGTCGAGCCGGCACCATTTTGATGGACGGGCGTTACCTCGGCCCGCGCGCGAGCGGCATCGGCCGCTACCACCGTGAGCTCGCGCTCGGCATGCAGCGCCTGCGACCGGAGCTCGCGTTTCGTTTCATCGTCCGTCGGCATGGCGACGAGAGCCCGCTGAAATCGGGGGGCAGCCTAGAGTTC
>Ga0210387_10002938_pt1 | contig 13074 bp, 5 predicted proteins | sample IncBWC7OmetaG_FD_160108 | JGI IMG/M metagenome (GOLD analysis project Ga0210387, IMG submission 160108) | Forest soil microbial communities from Barre Woods Harvard Forest LTER site, Petersham, Massachusetts, United States - Inc-BW-C-7-O ...
TGAGGCATCCGCGCGACAAATTCATCCACGTCCGCCAATTTTGCCGCATTCATGATTTCAGTTTCGGTGGCTCCGGGGCGTCCATACGCGATGTTGTCGCGAATGGTGCCCTGAAAAAGCACCGTTTCCTGTAGCACGTAACCTATCTGATCGCGAAGCGATTGGATTTTGTAATCGCGAATATCAACACCATCCACTTGAATTTTTCCCGCGGTCGGATCGTAAAACCGGGGAATCAAGCTCACGATCGTGGATTTGCCACCGCCGGTGGGACCAACCACTCCTACCATCTGACCGGGCGTTATGTGGAAGCTGACGTCCTGCAATACGGCTGTCCCGGCATCGTAGGAGAACGCAACGTGATCGAAAACGATATCGCCCTTGAGAGCCTCCGGCTCTTGCGCGTCGGGGCGCTCGGGAATCACGGTATCAGCATCGAGAATCGCCTGAACGCGCTCAACTCCCACGGCTGTTTGCGCGATGGAGTTCGTCATCGTGGCGAGATCCTGCACGGGTTTGAAGAATTTCGTGAGATAGGAAAGAAAAACGGTAAGCGCGCCGACCGTCAATGCTCCTTTCAGAATGAGCGCCGAGCCTCGAAACAGCACCACGGCCACGCACAACGAAACAGTGACCGCCACAATGGGCGAAAGCAGCGCCTTAACTCTCCGCGCCTTGAGAGCCGCCTCCACGGTCGCCTTACTTACGGCTCCGAGTTCCGCCTGCGCGAGATCCTGACGCCCGAAAGCCTTCACCACGCGCATGGACTGCAGTCCCTGTTCGACCACCGCGACGATGTTGCTTTGTTCCTTGCGAACTTCGTGAGTAGCTTTTTTCACCGCCTTCTTGAATCGCGATACGAAGAAAAGCATGAAGGGCGTTACGGCGACGGCAATCAACGTGAAATCCCAGTTGAGCCAGAACATGATGGCCAGCATTCCAACGATGGTCAGCATATCGACGGCGATGTCGAGCGTGGAAGCCGAAGCGAAACCCTGAATCGTCTGAACGTCTGAGGTGATTGTGCTCAAGAGAGCGCCGGTTTGATGCTTGTCGTAATAGCTCAGCGAAAGTTGCTGCAGATGGTGGTAAGTGCGCATGCGGAGATCGTTCGCCACCCATTGGCCAACGCTCGTGGTGTAGTAGTTCGCAACATATTGCGCGAGGGCGCCCAGCGCAGCGATAACGACCGCCGCGACCGCCGCCGCAAACGCGATTTGCATCTTGCTGCCATGTCCCAGCAGAGGCCTCAGCAGATCATCGATCCACGGAGCCAGCTTGTGACTGCCGATCACATTGTCGAGCACGATCTTCAGCGGCCAGGGACCCGCCACACTCATCACCGTCTGCACGATCATCGCGAGGAGGATGACGAAAAGAGTGCCGCGGTAGGGGCGAACGAGACTGCGAATCAGACCTAACAAAAGGGCAGCTCCCGGATCTTGCTCACTCTGATGATAGCCGAATGGCCTGTAGACAATACACTTCCCGGCGCGAAGGATGGATCGAAACAATCTGAGCGCGCAAGGTCACCGACCTTCAACCTAGTTAGGTACTTCTTTTCAGGTTTGCCGCGCACGCCTCCATCGCGAGCGCGGTCCGCGTGCCCGCTCGTCTACGATTCACCCATCCTCATTTCGTCAGGCGGCTACTGCGCAGGAGTCCAACCGTCACTCGGGTTGTAGTCTTTGATGGCTGCTGCGGCATCGGCGGTGCTTGAGCCCAAATCCTTTTGGTAGACGGTGCCTTCCTGGCTCATGATGAACGTCATAATCCCGGAATCGTGATACTTCATCGGGCTCGCAATGATGGCGAAACCCCCGGTAAGCTTTCCGTTTACCAGATAGTTTTTCGCTCCGCCTTTGGCTTTGTCTCCCTGCGCAGTGAGAATTCGGAAGGCATAGCCGTCGATCACCGTGGGGCCGCCCGGTGTGCTGGAAGAGATCGCACTCGGCGCGAAATTATTCACTCTCCCGAGCGGGCTGGGAGTTTGGCCCTGGGGAACCTCCCAATACAGGCCGTCCTGTTTTCCAGGGCTGCTGACGATCAGCGTGGTGTAGAGATGCGGAGGATTGCCGTCGTGAGGTTTGCGCACATAGAGCTCTTCGGCGTTACCAATTGATCCGCACGCGTCGATCGCGAGCAGCTCATTCGATCCAATCTGCCGCGCGAGGATTTCGTCTTCTCCTGCTTTCGTATTGAAATACCATTTTCCCGACGGATCCTTCACGAGTGGAATCGGAAACGGATAATTGTCAGCTCCGATGTTCAGGATTTGGCTGCCATCGGTCATCGTCACCCAGCGGTTCATCTGGGTATATTTAGAGGCGAAAGATTCCAAAGCCGCTTTGTCTTCGACCGGATCACCCGAACTCAAGATCGCCTTCGAATTTGGGCCCAGAATGCGAGAGAGCGCACTCTCGTCGCCGGCCTTCGCCGCCGATTGCAACGCTTGTCCCGCTTCCGTAGCGCTCGTGAAGGATGTCTGCGCTGTCGAGCTGGAAGATGTGGGAGATACCTGAGACTTTTTGTCCGAACATCCCGCGATTGCAATAGCCATAATCAGAAGCGCAGCAGCCGCGACTCGTGCACTCCGCTTCGCAATATCCTTTGTTTGCGGTCTCATTTCCTTATCGTCCTTTTTCATTTCGGTCTCCGTCATTCGATTTCTATGAGTTCAGTCTTTCTGACTGCGTTGTTACCGGCCGAAGCCGCCGCGAGGCTTTTGAAATTGCCGTCGCCCGGGCCGACTCACTGCTAGCGCCTGCGGCCGCCTCCACCACCACCACCGCCGCTACGATGAGGAGCTTCGTGTTGTTGGGGCGCTCGATGCTCGACTGGCCGGTGCTGCATGCTGGATCGGCCGCGATTGCTTTCTGCGCGCGCCGTGTCGCCGTTGCCGCTCATATGCGAGCGGGCTCGGTCATTACCGTTGGCGCGCTGGTCATGTTGCACTCCGCCATTGCCGCCGATCTGCCCGTGGTCACCGTTATGGCCGCCGTTCGGCTGATCTGTTGGATGTTGCACGCCGCCGTTGCCACCAATCTGGCCGTGATCACCGTTGTGACCACCGTTGGGTTGATCGCCCTGGTGCTGAACGCCGCCATTGCCGCCGATCAAACCGTGATCGCCATTGTGGCCGCCATTTGGTTGATCGTGAGGACCGTAGCCATCGCCATGCGGGCCGTAGCCGCCGTGATTGGGACCAAAACCGTTCGGATGATACGGGTGCGGTCCGTACGGCCCATCTCCATGCGGACCCGGACCCCATGGGTGGTAATTGTTATAGGTGTTTCCTCCGTGCCAACTGCGGTTGCTGATGTAAGTGTTGTGGTTGTAGATGACGGTTCCGCCGCCACCACCACCGCCCCAATTGCATCCCCACGCGCCCCAGCCCCAGCCGAACCCTCCGCCAACGAATCCGCCACCGCCGAATGCAGCTCCGATTGCAATACCCGCACCGAACGAGACGCCAACGGCTGCGACGGCTACTGGCGGCGTATAAAACGGAACCACGTAGGACCCGCCGTAGACGACCGTCGGATTGTATTGCGGCACGTAAACCACTTGGGGATTCGCCGGTTGAATCACGATTGTCTGCGGCGTTTGTTGCACCACGGTCACCTGAGGAGTGGACTGAAGAGTTCCGGCAGCTTGCGCTTTCGCGCGCATGGCCTGCACCGCAGCCATCACGTCCGACTGCTGGGAGTGAAACGCTTGCCCGAGATTCGAAGTCCACACGAGATTGGACGCCATGTTATCCAGCACCGCTGGAAATTGGGTGAGCGCCTTCACGCTGCTGTCCCACGGCTCTTGATCTACGGCCTGTGTGAGCGCCGTTCCGGTGAGACTCTTGTTTTGCGATACCCAGTAATCGGCGACCGCCACCTGATCCGGAAACGTTGCCGCGCCAAGAACGATCGCAACCAGCGAGTCGGGATACAGCGCAATCGGCGCGACGAGAGCGTCCAATTGATCGGTCGTCAACGGCGCGGCTGTCGGCTCCGGAGCCGATGCAGAACCTGGTGCCCCGGAATTTTGTGTCGAGGATTGGTCTTGAAACGCGCCGACCGGTCTTTCGGGCAATCCCAGCACAAGCATCGTTGTGCAGATCAGCATCGAAAAAAACTGTTGCATGGATCTGGAAATCATCTTTCGCTCCCCTTTTTATTTCTTGCTGTACGTAATTTAAAAATCGATTCGTTTGATTCGATCGCACGGCTTGGCGTCATTCGATCTGCCGCCGAATGAAGGGCTTCCCGAGTCCGTGGGTTAGATGTTTCTCTCCTCGAGTCGATTCCGAGAAAATGCACGTTGCGTACTCTGGAAAACTGGCTCGCGGTTTTCCGCATTGCAGCTGTCGGGTTGATCGTCAAGCCTGCGCTCATGGTCATGTTTTTGCTCGCGCTTGCATTGCCATCGCGACCAGTGCTCCGATAAAGATTGCAGGGAAAAGCTGCCCCATCACAGCCTCTGCAATGGTGAGCGAGCGGGCGTAGGGAAGCAGCGGTGCAATGTCACTGCCCACAGTCGTCAGAGTCGCAAAACTGAAGTATGTGAGCTTCGAAGTCATCTGATCCATGTCCAAAGGCGCGGTGACGAATTGGAAAGAACCCGGGTAGCGCTGTTCAACAAATTGGTAAGCGGACGCCCAGGCCATACCGAGAAGAAGATATGCACAGACGCCGCCCTGGATCCGGCTCCAAGTCACCGGACCTCCGCGAAACATCACTAGCAGCACGATGCGAAGATATATAAGCAGCGTGATCGTGGCGAGAACACTGCCGAACTGATGAAGAACTGGCGTCGGGTGGATACGCCCGGCCATCAACACCACGGCGCTGACAATGACGAAGGTGATCACGAAGACTTTTGCGAAACGGCTTTGTTTTATCGCCAGTGAACCGGAAATCATCAGCGTGACCATCACGACATCGAAGAACAGCCGGCCGGCGAGGCCCGATTCGCGAAGCGGGTTAATCACAAAGATCAGCGCGAGAAGAGAAATGGTAGTCAGCGTAAGTCCCAGGTCCCCCGACCAGAACTCGCTCATGTAAACGTGAAGCACTGCAACGCGCGACGGATTCGATTCGGTCGTCATAAAAGCCACCCTCCGGCGGCGGATCGCGAGGCACGCGAACGAGCGAAATTATATCCGGCGCGGGGGATGAGCAAAGCGGAAAATGTCTATTCTTAATTGTTAGGCTTTGATTTCAGTTGGGTTGACGTTCCGAACGAATCCCACAGACCTGCGAACCTCTTCAAAGCCCTGCTGAAATCGTAGTAGGCTCTTACCCACGCCAATGAATAACCAGGACGCAAGAAAGCTGCGCAGTCTACTGACGCGGAGGCAGTGGACTCCCCTTCTCGAGCAATTGCGGCAGCTGGACGCCGGCATAGCGGCAGATTTTTTCATGAGTGTGCCGTATGACGAGCAACGCGCATTGTTTCACGAAATGCCGATCGACCTCGCTGCGTCACTAATCATTCATTTGCCTTACTACCACGCGTACGTATTGCTGCACTCACGCCCCAGCCAGGAAATGCGGGACATCGTCGAGGCGATGAGTCATGCCGAACGCAGCCATTTTCTGGACGCGCTGCCGGAAGAAGCCTGGCAGTGCCTGATGGATGAACTTGCCGCGGCTGGTTCAGGTGCGCCGTACTGCGCGGTGCCGGGCGCTGAGCCCGGCGAGGTGACAACGGAATTTGCGGCCACTCCAGCCGATGTCGAGCCGATCATTCAGGCCATTCAAATCGAGAAGAGCTACCAGCAGCCCGATGGGCGCCAGATTCAAGTGATCGCTCCCCTGGATTTTTCGGTGGAGCCCGACACCATCATCGCTTTGCTCGGCCCTTCCGGGTCGGGAAAATCCACTCTTCTGAGGATGCTTTCGGGTCTCGCGGCTCCCACCGCCGGAGAAGTCTTGTGGCATGGCAAGCCGATGAGCGAGTCGAGCCCCAACGTGGCGATCGTCTTCCAGAGTTTTGCGCTCTTTCCCTGGCAGACGGTGCTCGAAAATGTGGAAGCGCCGCTTCTGGCGCGCGCCTCCAACCATTTCGAGCGGCATCGCCGGGCGCTGCGCGCGTTGGCCTCCGTCGGATTGCACGGATTTGAATCCGCGTATCCGAAGGAATTGTCCGGCGGCATGAAACAGCGCGTTGGCTTCGCTCGGGCGCTTGCCGTTGAGCCGGAAATTCTTTTCATGGACGAGCCTTTTTCCGCGCTCGATGTGCTCACTGCTGAGAATCTGCGCGGCGAACTGCTGGAATTGTGGATGGCCAAAAAAATTCCCACGCGGACGATTTTCATCGTGACCCATAACATCGAAGAAGCGGTGCTGCTGGCGGATCGTATTATCGTTCTGGGGCGCAATCCTGCCAGAATTCGCGCGGACTTCCGTGTGCCGCTGCAGCATCCACGCGATCGCAAATCCGCCGCATTCGTTCTATATGTGGATTACATCTATAAAGTGATGACGCAGCCGGAACTGCAGCTCGCCCCTCCTTCGAAATCCGGGCACAAGGAAAAAGCCGCTGCGCAAATGCTTCCCCACTCCCGGCCGGGTGGAATCGCGGGCCTGTTGGAGTTGCTGGCCGACCGCGGCGGTGAGGAAGACATGTACCACGTCGCCGAAGAATTACTTCTCGAAGTGGACGACATGCTTCCCATCATCGACGCCGCGACATTACTCGACTTCGCCACAGCGGCTGAAGGTGACGTTCGCATCACCGACAAGGGTCGCGCATACGCCGAAGCAGACATTCCGACGCGGAAACAGCTGTTCCGCGAAGCGGTGCTCGAACATGTCTCGCTGCTGCAGCAAATTCGCGCCGCGCTGGAAAAGAAATCTGATCACACCATGCCCGTCGAGTTTTTTCGCGACTTGCTGGACGAGCGGTTTGCTCAAGTAGAAGTGGATCAGCAGATCGAAACGGCACTGAACTGGGGCCGCTACGCAGAACTTTTCACCTACGATCCTGAGAAGGACACGCTGCACCTCCACCAGCTCGATCACCTGAGCGAAAATTCCGCAGAAAACGCGCCGTCACACTGATGCCGCCACGCCGCCAAGCGACGTCGCCTGGTGTCAGGGCATGGGGAACCATTCCGTCGACCGTTCCCTCCATCCTGCGAGATCTGCCCATTCTCCTGGGAGCGTTGGCGCTTTTTTATGCCGTGCTTTCCATGACGCATTATTGGATGACGCCTATCGGCCCGCCAACGGAGATTCATCTGGAGCCGAGCGCGTTGCCGAGATACGCCATGTATTCGGTGCTTCGCATCGCGGCGGCATACCTGGTGAGCCTCGCGTTTACTCTCGTCTATGGTTACATCGCCGCGTACAACACCCGCGCTGAAAAATTCATGGTTCCGCTTCTGGATACGCTTCAGTCGATTCCCGTTCTCAGTTTCCTTCCCGGCGTAATGTTGGCGATGGTTTCGCTTTTTCCTACTCGCCAGCTGGGTGTAGAGCTCGGATCCATTCTGCTGATCTTTACCGGGCAAGTATGGAACATGACCTTCAGTTTCTATTCTTCGCTGAAAAGTATCCCGCGCGAAATGCGAGAAGTAGCTCAGGTTTATCGCTGGAGCTGGTGGCAGCGATTTACTCAGATGGAACTACCGTACTCGATCATTGGGCTGGTGTGGAATTCAATGATGTCGGTGGCGGGTGGATGGTTTTTCCTAATGGCGTGCGAGATGTTTACGCTGGGAAATCGAGACTTGCGACTGCCGGGTCTGGGCTCGTACCTGCAGACTGCCGCGAACGCCGGGAATACTCGCGCAATCTATCTGGGAATGGCAGTGATGATTGGAATCATCGTTGCGATCGACCAGATAGTTTGGCGGCCCGTGATTGCCTGGGCGGAGAAATTCAAATTCGAACAAGTGGAATCTACAGACGCGCCTCGCTCGGCAGTTCTCAACCTCTTGCGTAGCTCGAGAATGTTGCCATTCATCGCGCGGTTCACCACGCGGCCTGCGGGAGAATTTCTGACGCTGTACTTCGCGCGGCAAGAGGCCGATGCCGGTCCGGTCCGCAAGCCACGCAACCTCCTGCAATGGATAGTCCGAGTGTTGCTCGTTCTGCTGCTAGCTGGCGTTGTGTATGAATTCGGAAAGATGGTTCTGCTGCTCACTCACCTCACTCGCGAGGAACTGGAAAGCATTTTTCTCGGCGCGGGAGCGACATTCCTTCGTGTCGCTTTCGCCCTGTTCCTTGCCGCCCTGTGGACGATTCCCGTTGGAATTATGATCGGCCTCAAACCAAAGCTCTCCGCGATCGCGCAGCCAATCGCCCAGGTTGCCGCGTCTGTTCCTGCGACGGCGCTTTTCCCCATACTATTGTTGCTTCTGATTCGCGCAGGCGGCGGATTGGGAATCGGTTCCATCCTTCTGCTCTTGTTGGGAACACAGTGGTACATACTTTTCAACGTCATTGCCGGGGCCATCGCCATTCCAACCGATTTGAAGGAGGTCTGCTCCATTTTTCGGTTCGGAACGCTGGACCGCTGGCGAGAACTCTTGCTGCCCGGAATTTTTCCGTTCTTAGTGACCGGATTCGTCACCGCGTCGGGCGGCGCTTGGAATGCAAGCATCGTTGCCGAATACTTTAAGTTTCGGGGTCATACGTATCTAACGACGGGTCTGGGTGCGGTGATCAGCAACGCAACGGACAGTGGGAATTTTCGAGTGCTGCTTGCAGCGACAATTTTAATGGCAGTGATGGTAGTCACTATCAACCGGCTGGTTTGGCGGCGACTGTACAACTTGGCTTCCACTCGATACCGGCTGGAAGTTTAACTTCGCTTTATAAACAGGAAATGCAAAACTGATTTTGCGGCTTCGCTGCGCTTTGAGGCGTACGACGAATAGAGTTCCACCGCTTCGATTTCCTCCTGCACTACGGCTGCTGCACCACGAGCGTTAACGGAATCGATCGGGAACCGCCGGCACTCGTTGCGACGAAGGTTACGGTGTAAGTTCCAGGCGGAGTTGTATTCGAAGTCGGTTGGCCGCCGCCCGAGCCGCCGCCGCAGCTCATCAGCGGCATTCCGATTAAAAGCAAGGCGATCAGTACGAGCAAAGTTTTTGCGAGGGTGTATCGGTAGGCCGAACGTTTCCGTCCAGCGCATACTAGCAGCAATAACATGCCCAGGAACGAGATCGTGGCGCTCGTCGTCCCAGGCCGACGAATGATCGCGGCCGCCTGCTGCTGCCGGGTCGTGATCGTGACAACCACGCTGACCGCACCCGCTGTCAAAGTTGCGCTCGGAGGATTCGCAGAGCACATCGCGAATTGCGGGAGACCAGTGCAGCTGAAAGTGACAATTCCGTTGAACCCGCCGACCGGAGTGACGCTGAGATTGTAGGTGGCGGGCTGGCCGGAGGCTACGGTGGCGGTGGTGCCGGATGCGCCCGAACCGGTGATTTGAACGTCAGTGGCGGCGCCATCGAGAGTGACAGTTTGTGAATTCGAAACGTCGTTGTCGTTGATCGTGAGAACGCCGGTACGATCGCCTGCAGCTGTGGGTGCAAACGTGACGGCGACTGTGCACTTCATCGAAGGCGCGACGCTGGTACAGCTATTTGTCTGCGCGAAGTCGCCGGTGATTGCGACGCTAGAGACGATGAGCGTGGTGGTTCCGTTATTCTGCACTGTGACGGCCTGCGATGCGGAGGTGGTACTTACCAGTTGAGCCGTGAATTTCAGCGAACCTGGCGAGACGGCGGCGATCGGCGGCGGTCCCGGAGTTACCGCGAATACGAAAGTGGCGGTCTTGCCGGCTGGATTCGTGATAACGATCTGCACATTTCCCGCTCCAGCTAGCAACGCCGCAGGTATCGTCGTGGTGATTTCGCTTGAATTCACCACCGTGATTGGACGGGTTGTTCCGTTCGCCGTAAGCGTGTCTCCGCTGGCAAACTGGCTACCGCTGATGGTGAGAGCCAGGTCGGCGGTGCCGGCCGGCACCGAAGCCGGGGCCCAACCGGATACTAGAAGTTGAGAGGCAGCCGCGGAAGTGCCGGTGATGCTCGAACGCAGGAGCAGCAAGTTATTCGTGTAGCTCAACGCCAGACCATTCGTTCCCCAACGGAAGATTTCGGCGTTCGCGGCGGACTCCGGAATGTCCAACTCACTCAGGAGTTTTTGAGAAGCCAGATCGAATGCTTGAATTGCGGTTTTGCCGAATGGGAAATCGCTGGTGGAAAGCTCGATTCCGGCAAAATATATCCGGGTCGCCGGAACATCCACTTTGACCCCCCATTGAAAGTTAATTCCGTTGATGTCACCGGTAATTGTGAGGGTGGCCGGGTCAATCACCTGCCCGTTGCTCACGTAAATGGATGTGCCGTCTGAATCGAGCGGGCCACCGCCTGGAGAAGGCGCCGAAAAGTTGGTGACCGCTTGCGTCTGGGTGATGCCGGCGGCGTTGATGGAAAACTCGTAGAAGGTTGAGGGTATCTGAAAGAAAGTGGTTCCGAAGAGAGTGGCGGCGTCCGCTCCGATAAATAATAATCCATCCGGCTGGACTTGATTTTCAAAAACTCGCGTGGGGCGCTGAATGGCATCGTCAAAGACGGCGATGCCTTCCCCGCACGGAGTGAAACTTGTTGCACAGAGCGTCACAGTCCATGCGTGGGGAAGGCCAGGAAGAACTCGAATCGCTTGAGCAACCATCGGATTATTGAAATCCGGATCGTTCCCGAGGCCGACGGAAAAGTTCACAACTCCGGTAGCGAGCGCGACCTGTGCGACTTTCTTGTCGCCGTCGAGACCGACGTAGAGAAATTGCCCGTCGCCGGAAACGGCGAGCTGATTCGGTCCATTACCGACCGACCAGATGTGAACGACATTTCCCGTGGATGGATCGATGACGACCACTTTACCGGCGTTCGTGGTGGAGGTCATCGAGACGCTGGAATATAGAAGGCCGGAGTTCGAATCGAAGGCAGTGTGCAGGATTCCCATGCTGCGGATAGCGTCGTACACCGTTGCCAGGAATGTGTTGGAGACACCGCCGCCTGGCAAAGAGTTCACCACCGTTACTGGTACTTCCCCGGTTTGTGCTAGGTCGCTCGCGGTGAGCTGCGCGACGAGTTGCGTTTCGTTGCCGTAGTGAGTTGCGCGAACGGAACCATTCACAATCACCTGCGACGCCGGGAAAAAGTTGGTGCCCGTGATGTCGAGCTCCATTCCCAATTCGTCGGTCGGGACGGGGCGAATGAATGTGATCGTCGGAGTCGGATACGTAGCCAGTCCGTTCCCCGACAACTGAATTACGTGTGGGCTGCCTGGAATATTGTCGGCGATCGTGAGCGTTCCGGTACGCATCCCGGTCGTCGTTGGACCAAAAATCAGTCCAACAAAGCAGGTTCCAGCTTCACCTCCCGGACTCAGCGGCGGCACCGGCGAGGTGCATGCGTTGTCGACTGAGAAATCCCCAGTCGCCGTCACGCTGCTCACGATCCAGTTCGCGTTTCCTGTGTTCGTGAAAGGCAGAAGAAATCTGTGTTGTGTTCCGACCAGAAGATCGTCGGCATTAAATTCCGGCGGAAACGCCACTTGAGGGAGCCCACCTGCGCCGGTGATTGTAATGGTTCGCTGAGAGATGGGCGCATTTTTTGAGATCACGAGCGTGCCGTTAGACTGGCTGGTATCGACCGGCAGAAAGTTCACGTTCACTCCGCAAGATGCATTGGGAGCGATGGATCCACAGCTCTGAGAAATTGTAAAAACGGGAAGCGACGGGACAATCGAACTCAACTGAAGCGGCGCGTTTCCGCAGTTCGTCACCTGCAACGTTTGTGTCGCGGACGTCTTCACGAGCACGAATCCGAAATCGACGGAAGTGGCTTTCAGGCATAGCGAAGGCGCGGGTGTTGCCAGATCGAGTTTGCTGATGAAGCCGTGCGGCGGGCTAGAAAGAGGGCTTTTCGCCGGAGGCAGCACTGGCTGGAAACTATTTTGAGTCGTTGGGAAGTCCGTGGCGGATGTATTGCCCACTACGACGACATTGTCCAGCGGGTCGATTGCAACACTCGTGAATTGCGATCCCGCGAAGTTCGTGAGTGAGTTTAGAAAGCTGCCGAAAAGTTGAACACTGAGATCAGGCGTCAGCTCGACAAGAACAGTACCGCCCGAGGAGATCGGTTGAAGGACTGAAACGATCGGGTTCACGAGCGAGAAATCGGCGGAGGTTGTGAGCCCGCCCAAGAAGACGTTTGATTTACTATCGAGCACGATGCCGGAAAGGTTCGTCTGTTGACCTGTGGTTGGGCCGGAGACATATGTCGCCGCCAGCAAGGACTTCCCTTGAGAATCTAGCTTCGCGACATATCCCGCCGTGCATTCGCAGTTCGAGGCTGCAGGTAACGTCTTCTGAAAAGCATTAGCGCTGACGGGTAAATTCGCTTCGACGGTGGTTCCAATAATGTAGTAATCGCCGTTGGAATCGACGGCCAAACCTGTTCCGGTATCCGTGCCCGTCACATAGGTGGCGAAATTAAGCGCTGAGGCTGTGGCATTGAGTTGCAATATGTAGCCGGCCCGGGCGTTTGCAGCGTTCGCGTCATTGGGAAATGTTGGCTGGAGCACGCCGGCGGTTGTGGGAAGGCCGACGCCGGCCGAGCCCGCGAGAGTGACTCGCCCAGTTGTGTCGACGAGAATTCCGCCGGCGGGAAAATCGTTGATTGTCCCAATTCCAATCGGGGTTGGAGTGCCGTTACCCGGAATCGCGGTTGAGTATAGAAGCGTTCCCGTGGTGCCCACTTTGAGAACGAAAGTCGTGCCTGTCGGAGCGGGATTCAACGTGGAGCTCAGAACGCCGGACGTAAACTGGAAATTCAAATCGTCGGTCTCGCCGGTGAGATACGCGTTGCCAGCGGAATCGACGGCGAGCAGCCCGTCGGCGCTGTTGGCGCTCAAAAATGCTTCGCTGCCGCCGACGAGGCCAGAATAGTTGAACGCAGAACCGTTGGGTGTCAGCGAGAAAACGAAATAGCAAAAATTGTTGATCTGGCATACCGGTGGCGTGCCCGTCCCGTGGTGCGGAAAGTCATTGGAG
>Ga0210387_10002941_pt1 | contig 13064 bp, 12 predicted proteins | sample IncBWC7OmetaG_FD_160108 | JGI IMG/M metagenome (GOLD analysis project Ga0210387, IMG submission 160108) | Forest soil microbial communities from Barre Woods Harvard Forest LTER site, Petersham, Massachusetts, United States - Inc-BW-C-7-O ...
CTTGCAGTGCCTGCTCACGCTCCGCGCCAACAGATAAGTGGGTATCATCGAGGAATCCGCGATGGGCTCGTCGTATTGCGCGGCGAGTGTCTTGATAAGGTCCACGCTCGATTCATCGAGGGGGAGCTCCTCATGATCGGTCCCCAAGTACTCCGAAACCGATCTCGCGTAACGCCGCTCATCAAGCCGTGGGTGTTTTGGAAGCGTTACCGTGAACGTCCGCACCGGCGAACTAGAAGCCCTCGCAGCGATTGCAGTAATCACACTGGAATCGACCCCGCCGCTTAGCAGAACCGCCAGCGGCACGTCCGCCACGAGCTGCTCGCGAACCGAGCTTGTCAGAAGTCCCTGGAGCTCGTCCGTCAGCCCGTCCACGCTTGCGTCTTCATTGACCTCGGCAGCCGGAATGTCCCAGTAGCGTCGAACCGTCGCTCTGCGCGTGGCGAGCGACCAAGACAGGGAATGCGCGGGCATCAGCTTGTGCACCCCTTCCAAGATGCATTTGTCGCCCGGCACATATCCAAACGTCAGGTAGTAGCCGAGTCCCTCCGCGGAGAGACGACGAGGAAACTCCGCGTCGGCCATAAGCGCCTTCAGCTCTGAGGCGAATACGATGCCGCCGCGGTGTTCTGCCCAATACAAGGGCTTTTCCCCTGCGCGGTCGCGGGCCATGAATAGCGTATTGCGCTTTTCATCATAGATGGCGAAGGCAAACATGCCGCCCAGGCGTTCAACGCAGTCCTCACCCCATTCATCGTAGGCTGCCAGCAGAACTTCCGTATCGCTGTGGCCGTTGAATCGTGCTCCGCGCGCGGCCAGTTCTCGTCGCAGTTCCTCGTGGTTGTAGATCTCGCCGTTGTACACCACGACGCTGGTCCTCGAAGAATTTTCCATCGGCTGCGCGCCGGCTGCGGACAAATCGAGAATGGCGAGCCGGCGGTGACCGAACACTACGGAGCCATCGGGCGTCGACCACAAACCGGATGCGTCCGGACCACGGTGTGCAATGGTGTCGCGCATCGAACTCAAGAGGTCGAGTTTCAATGCGCCGGCAACGCCCGCATATCCGACAATTCCGCACATCCCTAAACTCCTGCTTGCGCCGCGAGCCACAACGAGGGGGCGTCACCCCCCGGTTCCGGATCGAAGAGCGCGCCTAGCACCTGGCCACCCGGGTCACCGCGCGACTTCACTTAATGTTGTCCTGGCGTGGCCACGGCCGCCTACGCCGTATACCGCGTCGCAGAGGGCGTCACAGCGTCGCAGAGTATAATGGCGGGCACGGCCGGGCGCATGCAGTTGTTGCAGCGTTGCCCGAGACGCACGACGCTTGTGCCTGGTTATCTGCGGTATAGAGAGCATGACTGACTGGAACAAAAAAGCCCCCGCGATCACAGGCCAGAGTGCGCGACCGCCGATCCGGGTTCTTGCCATGATGGAGGCGGCGTCGGTCACCGGACCTGCCAAGAACCTCATCGGGTTCGGCCAATGGCTAAATACCCCCGAGGGCCTGCGGACCGGGGTCCGAATGTCCTTCGCAACCTTTGATAGAAATGCCAGGGCGGACAAGGCCGACTCCTTCATCGGAACTGCCCGTGCAGCGGGTATCGACACGCACGTCATTCAGGAAAAACGCCGATTTAGTGTAGACGTGATTCCGCAACTTCGACGAATCGTCGCCGCCACGAATCCCGACATCATCCAGACGCACAACGGCAAGTCACATCTTCTGATCAAATTGCTTCCCGGACTGAGAGTTCGGCGCCAGTGGTTCGCATTTCAGCACGGTTATACCTCGATCGACCTCAAGCTCCGACTCTACAACCAGGTGGACCGCCTGACGCTTCGATCAGCCGATCGAGTGGTCAGCGTTTGCCAGGCGTTTGCGCCGAAACTCATCGAATTTGGCGTCAAATCCGCTCGAATTCGCGCCTTACACAACGCCGCAGTGCCGATCGCATCGATCAGCGAGCCGGATCGGTCTGCACTGCTCGATCAACTGGGAATCCGCCGCGGCGAACGAGTCATATTGAGTATTGGACGTCTGTCTCGCGAGAAGGGGCATGCGGATCTGGTGCGCGCGGCGGGGAACCTCGGTTCAATTCTGGGAGAGTGGAAATTGGTGCTCGTCGGAGCGGGTCCAGAGCAGAGTGCTCTTGAGCGACTTGCCACCTCCGTAGGCATTCGCGATCGGGTCGTTTTTGCCGGGCATACATCGAGTGTTGCACGCTTTTATTCGATCGCAGACGTGTTCGTGCTGCCATCCCACAGCGAGGGGTCGTCGAATGTGCTGCTCGAGGCAATGATGGCGCGGGTTCCCATTGTGGCAACCAGCGCGGGCGGGAACGGCGAAATCGTTTTGGGCGGCCATTCCGGGCTGCTGGTCCCTATCGGCGATTCGCTCGCAATTGCAAACGCCATAGCCCGGTTGCTGCAGGATCCTTCGTTGGCGCGGCAATGTGTCGACTCGGCGTATGCGCGCGCAGGCAGTGACTTTTCTGTCGAGCGCTACCGAGCGCGACTTTTATCGTTCTACGATGAGGCGCTTGCCGAACCGGCCTCGTCCACCAGAACTTCATCGGCTTCCTGGGGATCCGGCTGACGTTGAAACCCATTAATTCCTGGCGGCTGTTTTTGCTGCTGGCTTTGGCTACGACAGCAGCGGACTGTTGCGGGCTTCCATTCGCAGATTTTCGGTCCGCACCAGGGATGGAGTTCATCATCAAGCACTCCGTTCGCTGTGCGCTTCCATCTTTTCTCGTCGCATTTACCGCCTCGTCCTTTGCCACCCTTTGGCCCAGCCCGACGACTCGCTGGCTACTGTCGAACCGCCGCTATTTTGGGCTCGCCTTCGCCTACGGCATGGCCGTGCACCTGGCATTCGTGAGCTATTCGGTTCTGTCTTTCGGAAACGGACTGAATTCCTTCGTGACCGCGCTTGACCTGACCGGCGCCGGATTCCTGCTCGCCATGACGCTGACCTCCTTCCGATGGATCTCGCGTCACCTTAGCCTTGCGAATTGGAGGCGCCTGCACAAGGTCGGTGCCTATGCAATTTGGCTACTCGCTACCTACATCTATGTCAGTGACGTTCGCTACGACCGCGACCTCGTTCACGCCTTGATTGTGAGTGTCTTTCTCGCAGCTTGGATTCTGCGAGTCGCCGCCTGGGCTGCGCGACACGGTCTGATCGATGCGATCAAACGTCCCACCAGGTCATAGACCTTTATCGGTCGACCGCCACCACCTCCAGCGCTCGTCGATAAATCCGCTGCAATAACTCCGGCTCTCCGCCCAAAGATGCGGCGTAGCGTCTGCCGTTTTCGGCGGTTTGTTGACGGAGAACATCGTCCTCCCAGGCGCGGGTGATCGCATGCTTTAGCGCAGTCACGTCATGAGGCGCCACCAACAGCGCTTGATCGGTGAGCAGGTCGGAGGCGCCCGGCCCGGTGCTGCTTATTACGCACTTGCCGAGATGCATCGCTGCCAGATAGGTGCTTATGCCCGACGCACAAAGCGAACTCGCTTGCGTAGGAATGACGACCAGCCGGGCCCTGGCAAGATTACGAATCAAGTCTGCGCGCACACCCGAGTCGGGAAGGATAGTCAAATTTTGCGGGATGGTGTCCTTCGTCCATTTCCATGATCGGTCTCGACCCTCGAAGTTCTCAAAGCTGAACTCTGGGATTGCCGCCGGATAAGGCAGCGCTGAGATCGCGCGAATGAAGGTATCGTAGTCGCGCAGCGAGACCCCCATTGTAAACACATAGTCCTCGCTGATCTCCCGAGGGGTTAGCGGCACATCGTTTATATTTACCTTGAACGGCACATACGAACTGCGTGCCGCCGTAATACCGAAATACCGCGTGTAACCGGAAACGTCCTTGAAGTAGTGTATGAAATGGTCGACACGCGCAAATAGCAGACGCTTCAGCCCCGCGGATAGCTTGTGACGCAGCCCAAGGGGCTGTCTCAGCACCACATCGACGGCTATCAACGGCATTTTCCTCCAAGGTCGCAATAGCAGGTAGGCGGCGAGCTTATAGATGAGCGTATCCCGGCAGTCGATGATCACGAGGTCGACACTGTCGAGCAATCGACGAATCTCTGCCCAGCTCTCGCGCTTGAGCACCGTCGCCTGACTGCCGGACGGCGATTCGACCGATTCCGGAGAGTTCATGAAATTGGTGAGTATGCGCATGCGCTCTCGATTCATGCCGGCGGCATCTCATTCCGCGCCCACACTGGCGGCAAGCCCAGAAGCTCGAGATACCTGTCGACTATCGAATCCACGGTATGATTCTTCATCAGGTTCTCTCTCGCGCGTGCGACCAATCCGGCCCGCAATTCAGGGGAGCGCGCGAGCGTCGCCATCGCCGCAGCAAGTTCGGTTGGATCTTGCGCACGGACCAGCAGCCCCCTGTCCTTCCCGAAGAGTTCCGGAATGCCGCCCACTGCCGTCGCGACGCAGGGCACGCCGGCGGCCATCGCCTCGAGCAGCACCATCGGCAACCCCTCACTCTTTGAGCTCATGACGAATGCGTCGGCGGCCATCAATAGGTCCGAGACATCATCGCGAGCACCGAGCAGAATGACCTTATCGTCGAGCGTCAGCGCCGCGCGTTTGGCCTCCAACATCCCGCGCTCAGGCCCCTCCCCGACCATGTACAGCCGTGCACGGCTGCCCACGTCGTCCGGCAGGCTCGCGAATGCCTCCAACAACGTGCCCAGATCCTTCACTTCATTGAGGCGCCCGACGTAAAAGAACGTGAACTGCGCCGGCAAGATTCCCAATGTCCGACGCATTCGCATCACCGCTTCTTCGGATCGTGTGCGCACTCGGACTCCATTCGAGATACAGAACAATTTGTCCCTCGCCACACCGAGTTCGGTGTGAAAGTAGGCCGCCTGCGCAGGTTCGACCACGGTGATCGCCGTTGCGTAGCGGCCAAACTTGGCAGTGAGCCAGCGCGCACGAGGCCGCTCTCGCAGCGCCTGCAACCCATGCTCGGTCATCACCACCCGCGGGATGCCCGCCAACCGCGCGGGTACACCGCAGAGTACGAGCGCACCATGGTGGTGCAGGTGAAGTGCGCGAACCCGCTCTCTGCGCAGCATCCGCCAGAGATGCCATTGATAGCGAAGCCAACGCAGTGGACCCTTGAATTTGCCGTAGTGCATGTCCAAACAGCGAATGCCGCCCCGCTCGAGGTCCACTCGCATCGGTCCGTCGGAGTCATGGAATGCGAAGCAGACCACCGAGTAGCCGCGACGCTTAAACTCCAGCGCGAGATCGATGCCGACGCGCTCAGATCCGCCGATCTGAAATGAGTACAGACCCTCGGCAATTACAGGAACGTCATGCATGATCTCGGTTCCCTGGTTGCCACGACCATCATGAGCACTCGCAACGACAGCGTCTCTACCATCCTTCGGGCGGAGCTACCTGCCAAACAACCTTGGCCGGGTTACCCGAGACAACGGCAAGATCCGGGACGTTCATTTTCACGACCGAGCGCGCCGAAACGACCGCTCCACGCCCGACGGTCACTCCCTTCATGATCATTGATTCGCTGCCAATCCAGGCGTAGTCCTTGATTGTAATTGAACCGATACCTTCCGGCCCCGGCGGTTCGTTGCGAGCACGGGCGAACGGATCGAGCGGGTGCCCGTCGAACCCTATTAACGATACCCGATTCGCGATCATGACGTATCGGCCGATCTTGATCGATTCACCCACGATCAGTTCCGTCCCGTACCCGATGCCGGAGTCGTCGCCGATCTCCAAGTGTCGCGCAGATCCGCTGCCGGTTGCGATCCAAACTTGTTTGCCGTTGAGCTTCACGCGCTCACCGACCTTGACACGAAGATTTCCCATGATCTTCGGCATGTCTTCGAATAGCAGCAAACCCGCGCCAACGCTGTCGCATTGCAGTCGAAAGAGCGGTTCATCGTAGATCTTGCTCCACAGCAGGCGTAGCGCTCCCCGGCGGAAACGCCGCTCGCCGAGCAGCATAGGGTGGAAGACCGGGATCACCGGGACGTTGAGCCTGGCGACCTTCTTCAACAATTCCCACGCGCGCCGCTGGGCCGGCGTTTCCCTACGATGTACCCACTCTAAGATTCCCAAGGCAACCTCCCGTCTTGTCCGCACTGGAATGATACAGGTGCGGCCGAATCCATACAGAGGTCACTCTCAGGAAAGACTGCGAGCACCCGGCAATTTCACTTAAACAGACCTTCAGCGGCCCGGACCCAGATCGGCACGAGTTCCTTGCTGCGGCCAAGCTCGTACCGTTTGACGATCTCATTCATGATCAACACGCTGAGAAGGATCAATAGATAATTCACCCACGCAGGTGGCGGTGCAAGGTAATTGAGCACAGCGAGCGCCATGGCCAGGTAGACGTGGATCACAAAGGAGAGCAACGCGTGGCGGCCGAACCGGGCAACGCACGCATAACCCCAAATGCGCTTGATCGTCGGAAGCATGGCCAGAGAGACCAGCCATACTGTTGAGATGAGAGGCAATTGATACAAGAGCCCGAAAAAATTCAGCGGATGAGTCGATATGAGATGAGCAGGCAGGACCTTTCCGTGGGCGACCAGCATGCTCGCGAGCAGCAGTACGAACGACACCAACGCCCACCTCTGTGGTCGCAACGGAGGCGGCGCACCGCGCTGCCTGGTAGCTTTTCCCAATACGCAACCCACCACGAAATAAAGTTGAAACAGAATGAACGGAAATATCGTCGGCTGTCCGAGGTCTAGAAGATGGGGATGGAAGTGCCCAACACAAAATAGCGCCGCACTGATCAGCAATAGAGCCATGTCCCAGCCCCGCGAGAGTGCAAATAGCACCAACGGCGCAATGGCGAACAAGGGAATGAATGTCGGAAGAATGTGAAGCAAGCCGATCTGATTCAAGAAAACCATCGACTGAAAGAGAAATTCGCCTAATGATTGGCCGTTACCGACCTCCGGCATGCCCAGCCAGTAGAGCGGCAGGCCAAGCGTCAGAATCATGAGATATTGAATCGCGAGCACGCGTAGAGCTCGTCTCCATACGATCCAGCTCTGGCCGCGTGGATCAGGCTCAAACTTGCGGTACCCCCAGCCGACGATTACTCCGGCGAGCAACACGAACAACGGCATGGCCGTTTCGGTGTAGTCAATCAATCTTGCGAGAACCGCAGGGAAATAGACTGCGTAGTGCGTCGAGAGCATCTCGACAATCGCAATCCCTCGAAGGAAGTCGATTACTTCGAGTCTGTTCTCGTTCACCGGTGCCTGCAAGGCGAATCCCCAATACTCAGTTTAAATGGGCGCCAAGGTCACATCCCGTTTGGCTTCGTAGCGCACCGAGGCGCCGGAAGTGAAATAGAGCATTCTGTTCAGCACGGCGACAGTCCAAAACAGCGGCGTGTATATGATCTCATAGAAAATCCCGCTTACACAGAAGGCGAGAAAAGCGGCATGCAGTCCAAGCGCCACCGCATTCACGTAGCCCGGCGGGTAATCGTTTGCCTCGCTCAACACTGTGCCCGGCAACTTCGTCGCATGCTTTCTAATTCGTCGGTTGGTTCTGAAGAAATCCACGACGAAAAGCAGCGCGATGATTGCGCCGACGAGACCATATTCGGCGATTATCGTCACCGGCGCGGAGTGAACCGCCCGTCCCCAGAGCCGCCCCAAGGTGTATCCGCCGGCTGTAATCTCGCCGGGCGACAACACTGTCGCAGCTCCTGCCCCAAAATTGTTGGTGCCGACGCCGATAATCGGGCTCGAAAGAAATTCCCGCCATGCAATGCTCCAAAGGTCAGCCCGGTCGGCCCCGGTGCCGCTTTGCGTACCCTGCTGCGTAATACTCTGCATGGTGTCAACGTAGCGATCCATGAGCTTCGGCACGCTCAGCGTCGCGACACCGACGGCGACAGTCAGCCAGAATATGATGGCCAATTTTCTTTTGGATCTGAGCCACATCGAAATCACAACCGCAATGAATGCAAGAAAGGCGCCGCGACCGAATGATGTGAAGAAACCGACCGCACACATGCCGACGCTCAAGTAACACCAGACAGTTCGTGCTCGCGTCCTGATCGCCCTGTTGGCCAGAAAGTAGTAAATCGAATAAGCCAGTCCTGCCACCATCAGCGGTCCAAATGCATCACGATTATCGTAGTCGCGATGCCAAAATACGATCACTCGATTTGAAGTATCCTGGACCGCGCCGATCGGCGAAGTCTTCAGACTGATGAGCCCCCATATGCCGAACCAAACGAAATAGCCGAAGTACAGGCCGAAAATCGGTCGCGCCCGAGCGGGGCTATCGCAAATTGTCAGGGTAATGAGGCCCAGCAGATAAATTTGGTACATCTGTCGGTCAACTACGCGCGCCAGACCCCATTGTCCGTGAAAGTACGCGACCACCGTTCCAAATAGGAATAACGCCATGAAACGCGTATACGCCGGAAATCCTCGCTTGGGCGCAGGCCATCGCAGCCACATGATTGCGATTACCCACAGCAATATTTCCGGAACCCAACTTAACGGCTGAGCCGCGGAGACGAAGTACTGAATTAATTTTTGAGGTGCGAAGAGCTGAAGGAACCATAGGACGACCAGCAGCACGTATATGCGCGGGCCCGCCTCGCGCCAGCCGCGAGACGCTCCGGACTCAGCCGCGCCGGCAGCGCTCGTTTTCACCGAATGCGCGGCATCCCGCCGATTGCTCCCGGCCTCATTCCGGCTCAGCGCGGAGGCGTTTCGTATAGGCGTACGAAATCGCCAAATGTAATCGGGAACTCGACCATCGCGTCTGAATTGAACGGATCGAATCCAAGCTCGTCCTCAAGACTCGCAACGATAATTGCGAAGCTCAGCGAGTCAAGGCCGGACCCCAGCAATTTCAAATCATCGGTGAGCGGCACGAGTGTGCGTTGCTGCTCCCGCGCCACCCGATCGAATACCGCCGTGATCGTAGACCTTACAGACATTCCCGTGTACTCCGTTCTTCGCTTTGCATCAGTGATTGCCCCCGATGGGCCCCGGTGCGGCGCGGTCCAAGGTATACCGCTTCTCGACGACAAACTGGGGGCGCGCCGACAAAATAATAACAGGCTGTGTGACTTCCCGCCGACATCCATCCCGGTATTGCGTCTCGTCCCAGACTCTTGCATGCCTCAAAACCACCTTTATCAAGGCCCTAGGATGTCTCTGGACGCTTTCGGCGCACCGCCGGCCCCTGGGGGTTCCCGGCCACCCAGAACACTGGTCTCGATGGCAATTCGGCCGCTCAGAGCTTCCGGACCCATCAAAAAACCAGCAGCCTCCCACCGATGAGCAGCAGCATCGCTATTAGGATGCCGCGCAAAATTTTCTGAGGGATATACCCGACCAAGTGGCTGCCAATATAAATTCCGGGCAAGGATCCGACTAGCAGCGACAGCAACAGCGTCCAATTGACGTCGCCGAAAGCCCAATGTCCTACACCGGCGACGAGAGTCAAAGGGACTGCATGCGCCAAGTCCGACCCGACTATTCGTTGCGGCGCCAGCCGGGGGTAGAGAAAAATCAGTGCGCTGATGCCCAACGCACCCGCGCCGACGGATGACAGTGAGACAAGCACGCCCAATACTGCACCGGCCGCGATCGTGAAACCCGGATGGCGCGGAACTACATCGCCATCGCGCACTTCGGAAAAGTGTCTCATGCGAGAGTGCAAAGCCAGCGCGACCGCTGTGAGTATCAGCGCAAATCCAAGTGTCGTGGTGATGATCTTGGAGCTGCCGAGGCCGCCTGTGAAAAAATGCAACCCGAGTATGGTAATGATTGCGGCGGGCAAGCTGCCGGCGGCCAACAGCAAGCTGATGCGCCAATCTACGCGCTTCTTTTTCGCATGCACGTAGGTGCCGCCCGCTTTCGTGATCGAGGCATGCAAGAGATCCGTACCCACCGCCGTCACTGGATGAATTCCAAACAGCAACACCAACAGCGGTGTCATGAGCGATCCGCCGCCAACGCCGGTGAGTCCTACAATGACTCCCACCACAAATCCCGAGAGGGATTGGGAAAAATTGATCATATGCACGCACTATAAACCGGGACGGGAACCTGCGTTGGCCTCTAAGGCTTGCTCGGCTGGCGAGCCTAGCCTTGGCTGCTCATTTTGAGCGGGATGGCGAGTACGATTTACATAAGAGTCGCCAGAATTAACAAAACAATACGCGCTGATTGCCGAGCGACAGCGAACTAGATTCGCTGCGCGCCATGAGGAATGTCCTAAGCATCAGCCGGCGCACCCGCGAACTGGCGTACTCTCGGGGCGTAGGCACATATGTGTCGTCGCTGTTCGTAACGAGCACCACGTCGGAAATGCGGAGCATTTCCCTGGTCGGCATGGGGCGATCATTTATACTTGGTGGTGGGTGCGCCCATTGCTCGCCCTCAGCATGATACAAAGGTAGTAAAAGAGATGAATGAAGTCGTCGCCGTTGTCGGGTTGGGATACGTGGGCCTGCCGCTCGCGGTGGAATTTGGCAAGAAATTTGACACGATCGGTTTCGACCTGTCGGCGGCCAAAATCGACAGCTACCGCCGGTATTGCGATCCAACCGGCGAGATATCGAGCGAAGAGTTGAGGGCCGCTTCGCGATTGACTCCTACCAGCGATCCCTCGGAATTGCGTCGGGCCGATTTCATCGTGGTCGCGGTCCCGACACCGGTGGATGTCGCGCACATTCCGGACTTCACCCCTTTGATCGACGCTTCGACTGCGGTCGGTCAGCACATGAAGAAAGGCGCAATCGTAATTTACGAGTCTACGGTGTATCCGGGCGCCACCGAAGAAGTTTGCGTCCCCATATTGGAGCGCCAGTCTGGCTTGCGATGGAAGCAAGATTTTCATGTCGGCTATTCTCCTGAGCGAGTCAATCCAGGCGACAAAGAGCACACGGTTGCGCGGATCACCAAGGTGGTTTCTGGTGATGATGATTCGACCCTGGCTAAAGTCGGGGATCTTTACGCGTCCATCATCACCGCGGGAGTGCACAGGGCCAGTTCCATCAAAGTCGCCGAGGCTGCCAAGGTCATCGAGAACACGCAGCGCGATCTCAACATCGCATTGATGAATGAACTGGCGCTGATATTCGGTCGCATGGGTATCGATACCTTGGAGGTCTTACAGGCTGCCGGCACCAAGTGGAACTTTCTGCCGTTCCGGCCTGGTCTGGTCGGCGGTCATTGCATCGGCGTCGACCCCTACTACCTGACCCATAAGGCGGAAATGATCGGCTACCATCCGCAGGTCATTTTGGCGGGCCGGCGAATCAACGACGGCATGGGCGCCTACATTGCGCAACAGACGCTTAAGCAACTCATCAAGAACGCCAGCCCGCTGCCCGGCGCAAAGGTGATCGTGCTGGGACTCACATTCAAGGAAAATTGTCCGGACCTGCGCAACTCCAAGGTGGCGGACGTGATTCGCGAGCTGAAGGAACTCGGTTGCGTGGTCAGCGTTCACGATCCGATTGCGGACTCCGGAGAGGCTGTGCACCACTACGGCGTGGCGCTGACGCCTTGGGAGGAGTTGCCCTCCCAGGCCGATGCCGTGGTCGCAGCCGTTCCTCACAAAAGCTACCTGACGACGCCCCTGGTCGAACTCCTGTCGCGGTTGAAAAGGGGCGGGGTCTTTATCGATGTGAAATCTGCGTTTGACCGAACCGCCGTCCGCGAGGCCGGATTTCGCATGTGGCGGCTGTAGTGCGCTATAAACAGCTGCGCGCAGATCTGGCCAAGTCGCCTCGGAGTTGGCTGATTACCGGCGCCGCCGGCTTCATTGGCAGCAATCTTCTGCAGTCTCTGCTGGAACTCGATCAAAACGTGGTCGGTTTCGATAATTTCGCCACCGGGCACCGCGAGAATCTCCAAGAGGTTGAACGCTGCGTGGCGCCCGCGCAGTGGCGCCGCTTTCGCTTTATCGAGGGCGACATTCGCGATTCCGATGCCTGCCGGCGAGCCTGCGACGGCGTCGATTTTGTCCTACATCAGGCGGCATTGGGAAGTGTGCCGCGCTCGATCGAAGATCCGATCACGACGAATTCGGTCAATATCGGCGGCTTCCTCGAAATGTTGACGGCCGCGCGGTCTGCCGGTGTGAAACGCTTTGTCTATGCGGCTTCGTCGTCCACCTACGGTGATCACCCGGGTCTGCCCAAGGTCGAATCCTTGATTGGCAAGCCGTTATCGCCTTATGCGGTTACCAAGCTTGCAAACGAGTTGTATGCCGATGTTTTCGCGAGCACCTACGGTTTCCCCTCCATCGGACTGCGCTATTTCAACATCTTCGGCGCCCGCCAAGACCCCAATGGGCCATATGCGGCCGTGATCCCAAAATGGATTGCCGCGCTGATTCACAATGAGCCCGTCTATATCAATGGCGATGGCGAAACCAGCAGGGACTTCTGTTACGTCGCCAACGCCGTGCAGGCCAATCTGCTGGCGGCGACCGCCCCTGACCCCGCCGCAGTGAACCAGGTGTACAACGTTGCCGTAGGACAGCGAACCTCGCTCAACGAGCTATTCGAACATCTGCGCGCCATGCTCGCTCCGCGCTTCGCGCATTTGGCCGGATCTGCGCCCGTCTATCGCGATTTCCGCGCGGGCGATGTTCGCCATTCGCTCGCAGACATCAGCAAAGCCAGCCGCTGGTTGGGATATGAGCCTACCCACGCCGTCGGCGACGGACTATCGGAAGCGATGGAATGGTATCTGCGTCATTTGAGCGGCAAATCGCAGGCCTGAGCGCGTGGGTGTCGCGTGACGGCCCGCAACGCTAAACTCATCGCTTGAAACCCGCCGCGTCGACAAATTACTGGAGTATCCCGGGCAAACTCGGATTGCCCGCGCGCGCCGCAATTCTCTGCGCTCTGTTCTTCGTCGAAAAGTTCTTCCTGACTCAGTTCGTCGACTTGGCACGCGCCGATGCGGCATTGGGCATCGGCGAACATTTTCGCCACGCGCAGCACTTCGGATTTCGATTCATCGTGGCACTCCTGGCAGCCTTG
>Ga0210387_10002944_pt1 | contig 13061 bp, 15 predicted proteins | sample IncBWC7OmetaG_FD_160108 | JGI IMG/M metagenome (GOLD analysis project Ga0210387, IMG submission 160108) | Forest soil microbial communities from Barre Woods Harvard Forest LTER site, Petersham, Massachusetts, United States - Inc-BW-C-7-O ...
GATCGGGCTGTCCAAGAATCCCTCTTCGACTTCCACGCCGTGCCAGCCCTTGGTCACCATCTCACGGACCTTCACCGCAAGCACTGCGAACCGTGATTGTTCGATCGGGCTCGACGACATCGGGAATCGATTGAGCGCCGAGAACGCTTCTCTTTCGTTCAGCCACAACATGGGTCGCCTACAGGCCTCCGAGGAGGTCGTCCATCATGTAGCCCTTTAGCACGTGGTCTGCGAAGAGATCCTCAAGCAGGTGAGCCTTGGGTCGTCGCTGGCGCTCCTTCATCTCCAGCCACTCCATCTTCGTCATGGCCATCGACTCCCAGATAGGAGCGACCTCGCCTATCAGTACGGGGTCGAGCTTCGTCGACTCGCCCAAGTGGTCGTACTCGGGCGGGAGCTTGGAATACTCGCCCAACCCATCGAGCTTGCCCAAAGCCTTGGGCGACTCCAGAAAGCGACGCTCGACGAGGTCGACCCGCCCGATCTGTTCTATCAACGCATCGGCTTTTCCGATGGCGTCCGCCTTCCCGATGACCTCTTGAAACCGATGCTCGAACGCCAGAACGTCCGCCTTGCCGCCGATCTCCTGAAACCGATGCTCGAAGGTCAACGTCTTGGCCCTCAGGCTCGCGCCCTCACCGTACGGCCTTCGGGTGACGGGAACAGGGGGAGCGGTAGGAGTAGGGGGAGCCGGTCGGCTGGCCACCAAGGTAGCGCTCGCGCTGGAGGTGCCAGTAGCAACCGCCGACATGGTCATCACTCGCGGCGCCGACCTCTCGGCCATCTCGTGCCAGCCGGCATTCCCGCACCTATCGCAGACCCCAGGACGCTGACCAGCAGACGCGCAGTATTCGCACTCCATGGTGACCCCCTAACTGGCCTCATCCTAGCCCCGCCAACCATGCGAGCCAAGATCCAGATTAAGCCCCTTGACGATGGGCGGCCCGTGCTTGGGAACCACCCCATGCCAAGCCCCAAGCCCATCGCCTCCGTCTACACGGTCAGCACCGACCTAGGGAAGAAGTGTCCCGTCTGCTCTGAGTTCCTCCAGGGCCACAAAGACTTCTCCGGTGCGGTCAACCACGTGATCGGCCACGGGTGGACCGTGGAGCATATCGGGTCAGAGACAGCCCACGGCGACGCCGGGCCCTGGCACTCGACTGTGGCCGTACTGGCCGCGCGTACATAGCCGCCATCACGCAGCGCAAGACAGCCGCCAGCGTTCAGACGTCGCGGCGCCGGATTCGTGCGTCTGGGGGTCCCTTGACAGGTCGATCCCGCCTGGAGCAACCATAGATCAGCCCCATGGAGGGGCTGAAGAATGGAACCACAGGTCATCTTGGCGGTGGAAGTCGACGGCCGGCTCCACAAGACGAGGCCGGTCAGCGCCTGGTACAAGGACGGGCCGCCCGACATCAAATACTACGCGACGCCCATGACCCCGGGACAGGAAGCCGAGTTCCGGCGGAGGTTCGCGGCGTATATCCGGCCCTGGCCCGTTCGGGGCTAGGCCGCCAAGACCTCCAGGGGCGCCCAGCTGTTCGAGAACGCGGTTGCACGCGTCCGCTACTGGTCGGGCTTTTATTGGACTGGGCGCACGTAGATCTCCGCTCTTCCGATCTGGCTGGCGGGCGCGACGTCCAGGACGGTGAGGTCCGTGCACCGGGGACCCATCGTCGAGGCGCGTAGACGGGCGGCATTGGCGAGGAGCGTGGACGTTTTGCCCTGCGCCGGCGCCTTGAGACCGACGATCAGGTGATGAAACGTTGGTGTGCCGCGTCCCTGTGGATCCGGATCGAGCGCTCGCTGGCCGGACGCGACGATCATTTCTGTCCCTGCCGGGCGGTCGGCGCATCCGAACAGAATCTCGATAGGACCTGGCAGCGGCGCTTCGAGGTCCAGCTCGAGACGGCCCGCTTCCCCGACTGGCTCGATGTGGGCGCGAACACAACCCGTCGATCGGCAGGCGGGAATCCAACGCCAACGCCGCACGCGCGCCTCCGCGGTCGCGCGCAGATCGCCGCGCGGCCGCAACGATAGTCGGTGCCCAGGGACGATGGCGACGTTGAACTGCCCAAGAATGTCGCGGCCCAGGACGGCCAGATTCCGCGAGACCGACGTCATGAAGCGTTGTCCGAGCAGCTTGACGGAGCCGAGCTCGATGTCGGCGACGTAGACGCGATCAGCCCGGAACGGTCCGGTCGCCCCGCCAAAGGTGTGCGGGGGGACGGTCTCTGCTTCGAGTCCGATCTCGTCCGCGGCGCTTTCGGGAATGGCCGAGACCAAGGCACCGGTATCAAGCATCATCTTCAAAGGACGCCCGTTGATGCGCGCCGTGACCATCTCGACGTCATCTGCAAAAGGCTCGAGTGGAACAGACGTGACCTCGCCGCCGTCGACCCACGGGGTCGCGCCCAGAGTCACGAGGCCACGATCCCAGGAGATTTCCCAGGGCATTCGCGCCAGGACCGACTGGCCAGCGAGGCCGAGCTCGTTGGCGGGGCCAGCGAGCGTGTTGAGGAGGAACGCGACGCGCGACAGCCCAAGCTCGCCGAGATCGAGCCGCGGCGCCACGACGAGCGAAGTCCGCGCGGAGCCGTTGACGGCAATCATCGTCGCCGTGTGCTCTTCAACGAGGCGCAGATCGGCCGCCACGGCGGCGGGAAGCGAGCCGATCGTGGCGCCGCTGTCGAGGAGCATCCAGATTGCCGCCGTCTTTCCGCTCTGACCGTGCACGACCGCCTCCACAGCCAGGTCGGGTCGCAGGATCGGGTCACGGATGGGCAGCACGGCAGACGAAGGCTTATCCGGAAGGATCACGGCAGGGTAGGGCTGCAATCGACTGCCTGCGCATGCGCCGCCAACCGCCGCCGCCAAGCACATCGCGAACTCCCGGTGATGCCTCACGGCAGCTCATGTTCCGCCCGCCGTAGGGCGGGATCAACCCGAGGAGGCGGCTGAACGGGCTTCACAAAGCGAGCCGTATCTCGATCGCCAACTTCCGCGATCATCCACTCCCGCGCCTGACCTCGCGGGCGGGGGAGGGGAACAGTGTCGGCTGCCCACCAGAAACCCAGCCGAAGTAATATCCGGACTTGGTGGGTCATTGGTCACGATTCCTCAGGGCCGGAAACTTCCAGCTCGCGTTTGACCGCCTGATTCGCGCTGGAAACAAGGACTACAAACTCTTTTCTCGCCACCTTGTCCAGGCATATGGGCTTGCCAAGGACGCCAACCTCCGAGAACTCGTCGATGACGTACGCCGAGGCCGATACGAGCCCGACGAGCCGATCCGGATCTTCCAGCCGAAGAGCAGCGGCGTCCTTCGTCCGCTCACGCTTCTTACGCTACGCGATCAGATCGTCTACCAGGCGATCGGGAACGTGATCGCGGAGGCATTCGAAGCCAGGCAGCAACGCTATGCTTATAAGCGCCGCTTCGGGGCGATCTTCGGGGGGACGACGAGCCCCTTCTTTTTTGGATCCTGGAAGCGATCCTACGCGGCCTACAACGCGGCGGTGGCCAACGGTCGCCCGTCAATCATCGAGAAGATCACCCGGTTCAAATATGCGTTGTGGCGACTGCGTCCTCGGCGCGATGTACTCCGCCGAATCGGGCCTCTTCTCATCGCCAGGCCCGATCTTGCGGGCGTTCTTGCGAGATATGTGGCGAGATTCGGACCTGACCGCGAAGCGGCGGGCCTCTTGGCCAACGCCCTCCGTCAACACCCGGTGTTCGATGCCGCTGCGGCGAGCTTCGTCGACGCGTTGGATGTCTGTGAGTCGCCTCGCGGGAAAACCAAGTGTCGCCGTGCCGTGCGGTTCGCGATGCGACAGTCGGTAGAGCGTGGCGGTGTTCTCCGCGTTGCGGTGGGATCGTTCTTTGCCAAACGGTCTTCAGGCCCCCAGGCGACGGCGCTGATCGACAAGGAACGTGTTCCCCTCTTCAGATCGCTGCTCCTAAACAAGATCTGTGATCACCCCTTGGCACCGTTCGGTGCCGATGTATGCGCGCAAGTTCTGCAGGACGGGTTCGACAGCCCTCTCTCATCACCCTTCAGCCCAAAGGGATAGGCTGGATTCAGCGAGTGCACGACTCCCGTGTGAAGGCTGACCTGGCTCACGCGAAGGATCAGAAGACTGGTCGCCCAACACGCGCCCTGTCTTTCAAGGCTCGCGAGGTACTCGTGAAATCAAGGAAGATCGCGTGGGCCGAGCTGATAATCCAGGTGAAGAAACTCCAGTAATCCTATCCCCCGGGATGGCCACGAACTCCTTCGCCGCGAGTCAGTGACGGCGCCCCGGAACTGGAAAGGTCACAGGCGGTTCCAGGTCTCTGGGCGAACGTTTGGTCGAAATCCCAGTAGTCACCAGCCCGACACTGGTGATTGGGCCTGTCTTCTCACAGCGCAGAAGTCACCTCGAGCATCGCCGCGAGGTCTCCGCGCCGGACGTAAACGAGTTAGTTGGCTAGCCTGAATAGAGTGCGGCTATCGAGGACCAGCAGTCGCCTGTTGTGATTGTCTGTCCCAGTCTCGCCGCCGGCTTTCACTTTCAGGCTCGAGGAGCCACGACCGCGCCCAGGCGGTTCGGAGTGCGCAATTGCCGTTGCCGAAAGGCGCGCGATTTCATTTCGTGTCTCTGATGTGATCTTCCATTCGGGCAAGGATGCAAGATGTTGCCGAGCTTCTTCGAAGACGCTCTCGAGTTCATCCTTTCGGGGCATTGCCATTCTCCTTCTTGGGTTGATTGATTGAAAGCTCAGCCAAGCGAACATACTCAGGTTCGCCCGCTGTGTACCAAACCTCAGTGGCATTGCGAGGCGAGCGACGACGCTTGACCTCCTCCCACTCGATCCACTTCCCGTTGTGATCCCGTTCAGGTGCGCTGAAGAACTCAACGTACTTTCGGGGAGCCACGCCGGTAAACGCGCGGAAGATCACGTGGCTGCTCTTGTCCGAGTCGTCGACGACGATCGAATCATCGAACATCTCTTCAACACGGCTCTTCGGATACGGTTCGATGAAAATGACTTCTCGTATCCCCGCGGCGACGATATTGCGAGCGCATTCGTGGCAAGGGAATGTGCTCGAGTACAGGCTCGCGTTCTCTGTGGCGATGCCTCGGCGAGAAGAGGCGCATATTGCGGCCATTTCTGCGTGTACAGGCCGCAAGTATTCGATGAGGTTTTTGATGAGAGCCCGTTCCCGAAGAGATGGAGGAGCGTCTTTGTCGAGCTCTCGGAAAGGCTCGAGTAGATCCTTCTTCCAAGCTTCGAGGATCTGCTCTGTAGACTTCTCTCCATGAGCGGGAGCTAGCCAATTTGCTTTCTTCAGACGAGCAATAAGATCAGCGAGGATGCTATCGACCATGGCGCCAGTAGAATCAGGAAAGCGCGTGTAATCTCGCCCATCGCTGCCGTCACCGTCCCAGTATTGGCCGCCGAATGCTTTAGCAACTTCATTCGTTCCGACAGAAAGAATCTGACCATCTGCGGTCGCGATAGCGGCGCCGACTTGACGTCCGGCCGAGGAACGTAGTGCGGCTCCGAACGCCTGAAACATTGAACTCTCGTCCTTGGTAGGCGTTCGAACCGGATGACCAAAGAGCAGCTCGATAAAGCGCTTTGTTCCCGCCTCAATCTCCGGAACGGTCGCGGTATTTAGGAAGTAATCAGCTAACGGGAAGGTCGCACGAACGTTTTGCCCGTATTCATTTCCATGCTCAACCTCATCGCGCAACATCAAGTCCAAAGCCTGCGGCTCGAACTTGCGCGACTCAGGTTCGTGCCGAAGCGCCGCATTCTTTCGACTCAGATTCTGTAGCCGCTGCTTCTTCGGACAATAGGCGGCGATCAGATAGAAGTTCTTCCCATATACCTTCCGTAATACGTGAACTTCCTCGGGCGTCTTGAGTTGACGAAGAATGTAAGCGCCCCGTTCGACGGGCTTGCCTTCCTTCGAGCGCTTCTTCCGCTCATTTACGATCTCGACGATCGCTAGTAGCGCGACTGCATCGGTTCGCTTCGCTCTAACGCGGAAAGCATTCCCGGCATCCATCTTTCTTCCAGCCAAGGCCGTAGGATCGGAAGGGAGGTCTTCGTCAGCGCCCACTACCTTCATCAGTAAGTCGCTCAGTCGGATCTGGATCGGCTTGTAGTCGACCTCCGCCAGAGCCGCCTGCAGCGCTTTCTCGACTAGGGCAAGATCTGTACCAAGGGCACCGACAACACCCAGGAAAATCTCCGGCCCCTTGAGAGACTGCTCCTCCTCCACTTCAGAATTCACTGCTCGCACACTCCATGACCTGCCGTCAACGCTCGTGTTTTCGTGAGACGCCGACCAGCAGTTGCGATCGGCCTTTCATCAACAACTGATAATATGTTCAGTCCCTGGCGTCCACCGAAAACGCGTCGCTTTTCGACTTTCATCCACAGCCTGTCCCTACGATGGCGCCCGCGCGTCGATCTGTCGAAAAAGTTGCTGCCGTGGCGGACGCGATTTTCCGATCTCGGTCCAGATTGGGTCATCCGAGGTCAAGGCTCTCTAGGCGCTGCGGCGCCAGCTCCTTTCCCCAAGCGGTGAGACCGTGCTGTGAACCCTCTGCCGATGTCTCACGTGCCCCCAGGTGAGCCGGCGATGGTGGTCCGAGTCAACGGAGGTCGATCTTCAGCCCGAGCGTGTCCCTCAAGTGCAGGAGCGCCTCTCGGGTCGCCGTAACACGCCGATATGCGTTTACAGCATATGATCCAGACGCATAATAGAACCGGAATGGGTCCGGAAGGAGCAGAGATTCAAATGAAGACGCACAAGTGGGGTGACATCAAAGCCGAACGCTTCAACCCGGAAGAGGTCGCCCGAATCCGCAAGGAGGCGTTCCGGGATCTCCTTGAAGTGGATCTTCGAGCCCTGCGTGAAGACGCGGGGGTGACTCAGGAAGAGATCGCCGAGAAGGTCGAGATGAACCAGTCGCAAATCTCGCGCCTGGAGCGGCAGGATGGGGGGGATGCTCGGCTGTCCCTGATCAAAAGATATGTCGAGGCGCTTGGAGGCGAGATTCACATCGTTGCCACGCTTCGCGGGAAGATCGTTCGTCTTCCGGTCTGAGATGACGCCGACACGGTGACTGCGTCTGCGGCTCTCACGCCGAGGAGCGGGCGACCAAGAGCAGCTTACGACTCTGTCGGGCGGCCAACCCAGTTGGCTCCCGCGGTACCAGAGCGCGTCGACCCAGGTAGCAGCTGGACCACGGCCGTCGAGGCTCCGAACGACCGTCTACCGTTCGTCGTTGGGGAACCTACGGGAAGTATCCGAACCGGGGGCCCTCGAGACCTCCGTCCGGGCAGCCGGAGGTGACCTGGCGGACCCCCTCTGCTACCGAAAATCGATCTTCAGTCCAAGCGCGTCCTTCATCTGCAGGAACGCCTCCGCGTTACCCCGGGCGTCGTCCACCGGATGGTGCGTATGACGCGACCGACGAAGGTGCTTGAAGTTCTTTTTGAAGTCCTTGACCAGCCCCTTGTAGAGCGACCCGAGGTTCGTCGAGGAGTGGCCGAAGGGGTTCTCGCCCAGGAAGGCGTGGAAGTACCAGTTGACGAACTGCCAGTCGAACCCGTTGTTGTCCGAGACGAACATCGGGCGACCGGCGGTGTTCTCGCCGACCCAGCGACCGAACTCGCGCATGACGTCACCGGCGTCCGGGAACCCCAGAGTGTCGACACGAGAGAATCCGCTGACCGCCAAGGCGGTAGGAATGAACTGCTCCGAGATCGGCCGCAGGCCGCCGTAGAACGTCAGTTGCAAGCCCGGCTCGACCACCACCGCGCCGATCGCCACCATCGAGTACCGCCCGGGAATCGGGCCGTCCGCCTCTACGTCCACCATGAAGTACGACATAGCGTCGTCCACTATCTCACCTCCGGGCGAGCCTCATAGGAAGAGGCCTACGCCACGCCCGCTGACTATCCGTTGGCGACGCAATGACCGACTGCCATCGTCACGCCTTCTACGCCCCCACGCCGCTCACCATTCGAGCGACCTGCAGCCGGCGACGGGACTTCTCTCTGTCGGCTATGGGGCGGCCGACCGAACCACGATGCGACAGCCATCGCCATCGCCCAGTAGGTACTCCGGGTCCGACCCGATCGCGCTGTTGGCCGCGGGGATGTCGACCGTCCTTCGTCGGCTTGTCGGCTCTTCGCTGGCCTACGTGACCGCGTTTTCGTCATACGGCGTGCCGCCCAATCTGTTCGACTTCAAAACCGCGCGTACATCGTCACGACGTCATCCAAAACGCCGACCGGTTGTTGGCTGCGGCCCACGTTGCCTCCGACCACGAGAACCACAAGTGGCTCATCTCAGAAGAAGCGACGGACCCACCCCGGGCCTGTTCGCGGCCCCGCGCGTGCCCACCGCTGCGTCCGTCCGTCGGCTGTCGCGCCTTATCCACCCGATTCCCGCCGCCGCTATCCCAGTCGACCATCGACGTCGTCACTTCATCTATCCCACCGACCATCCGCCATAGCGTCCTCAGTTCGTGGTCCCGAAAACGTCGAAGACCATCCGTCCGCCCTCCCTTTTTCACGCTGCAGAGGCCCGTTTTAGAAGCCCGAAGGTCGAAATTTGAGACCGAAGAGGCGAATGCAAGATAAAGGGCCTGGTACCCGTTCCGTGTATCTGGCCGAAAGTAAAAAGGAAAAGCTGCTACCTGCTGGAACGTCGAAGTACCACCACACACCTAACTGAGCGGACCCGTTCGCGATTTGAAGTACCCACAACGTTTTTCTGCTCCGTTTGCGCGCCCTCACCGACGGAGAATCGCGATCCGAACGCCTTTTTCGCCCCTGCAGGCGGTGCTCGTGACGGTCGGAAACGGCTTTGGGCGCTGTAACTTTGAACCGAAAGCCGGCGGCGACGCATCGTCTCCAGGTGTTCGTTCCGCCATTCTGTACGCCCTCATCGTGCCGCTCGCGCGAAGCTCGATGGAGGGGCTGCGCCGAGCGCTTCTAGCGGTGTCGTGGCGCTAGAGGAGCTGATCGAACCGAGACCAGTTCTCGTGGGCGGCGCACTTCACTGACCAGAAAACATTCCGCTCGGCGAGGCGGCCTGGCTCGCCGCAGATCTCGCAGGTGATGACCGAAGCCTCTCCGGCTTCGTCGATCGCGGCCCTCATCTCGGGCGTTCCACTTCGATCCTGATAGACCATCAGCCGGCCAAACTTTTCCTTGAGCTGGACGACTCGAAAGCCATCGCGCAGGTCGGCTGGCTGCTCTCGAATGGCGGCCTCGAGCTTGTCGAAAAGGCGTACCAGGATTGCCCGCCAACCGGTTCGGCACTCGAGTCCCCATCGAGCCAACGCCGTCGCATCGAACGAGTTGAGCGGATGCGAGGGCCTCCGCATCTCGGACAACGCCAGCGGATAGAGGGCGGCCAGCTCGGTCTCCCAGTGGGAGTAGCCGCCGTCCTTCGGCATGTCCATCGTTGCGCGTGGCATCGCGAGGGTGAATTCACCTTGCCCGTTCCTACCGTCTGAGGCGAGAGGCGAAGCTCACTGGCAGGTCGGGCGCAGCCTTGAGCCCCTCGCCGGGACGACTGCAGTCATGTCCTTCTGCAGGCCAAACCGATTGCTGTCCAAAACGACACCCGTGCGGGAGCTGGCGACCTCAGGTCGAATGTTGGTCACTTTTGGGCACCTCTTCACGACAACCCCGCCTGAAACCTTTGGAGGACTACCCATGAACCGGCTGAACGAATGGACCGACGAAGATGACGACGCCCCGACCCAAAAGTTCGTGCATACGGCGAGGGGGATCGCGGTAGTGCGGAGCACCCAGCACCAGCGTGATGGTCTTTGGGACGCGAACGACGTGGCGCTGTACCTGAAGGTCAGCCGCTCGTGGGTCTACCACCGTGCGGAAGCGGGTCAGCTCCCGCACCTGCGCATCGGTGGGCTGCTGCGGTTCGATCCCGAGGCCGTTCGGGTATTCGCCAAGAAGAAGTGACACCTATCGCTCGGAGGTTTTCATCCGGGCGGCTACTCTGAAAACGGAGAGGACGCGATCATGGCGTACGTCTATAAGCGCGCTGAGAAGTGGTACATCGGCTTTCGCGACAACCGTGGAAAGTGGCGCGGCCAGGCGTGTAGCGCTCGGACGAAGACCGAGGCGAAGCGGATGGCTGACGAGCTTGGTCTGAACCACGAGCGTCAGCGCCTAGGCATGGAGCCGCTCCCCGCTGAGGACGGCGGTGGAACCCTTGGCGCTCTGCTGCGGTGGTGGCTGAAGACGTACTCGGCAGAGTCGCCTTCGCACGACCGGAACCGGTCGGTGATCGAGAAGCACTTCCTCGGCGCCGAGGTCGCGGAGCTGCGACTGCAGGACGTCACGCCGGCCGTCGTGGAGATGTTCCTGCAAGGAAAGGCAGGCCAACTCGCCCCGCAGACAGTGAACCACCTTCGGCGGTTCATCCTGACTGCTTTCAACCGCGCGCGCCGAGCCGGCCGCTGGTCTGGCGTCAACCCTGCGGCGGAAGTGAGGTCGCGCCGCGTGCCGAAGCGCAAGGCCGACTTCCTGCGCGCCGACGAGGTGAGTGTCGTCCTCGCGGCCACGCCGACCCGCTGGCGTCCGCTGTTCGCGATGGCGGTCTACACCGGGCTTCGCAAGGGCGAGCTGCTAGGGCTCAGGAAGAGCGATGTCGACTTCGCGAGCCGCCTCATCATCGTCAACCGCTCCTACGATCGCGACACGACTAAGGGCGGTAGGGCGGAGGCGATTCCGATCGCTCTGGAGCTGATGCCCTACCTCCGCGACGCGGTGAAGGCGTCTGCCTCCGAGCTGCTCTTCCCGGACCCGCAGGGACGCATGCTGAGCCGTCATACGCCGCTGGAGGACGTGCTGAGGCGCGCCCTCGCGCATGCGGGCATCGTCGAAGGGTGGGAGCACGTCTGCCGCAAGCAGGCGTGCGGCCACGCGGAGCTCGCGCCTGACGACCAGCTCCGGCGCTGCCCGCGCCATGGAATGAAGCTCTGGCCCAAGGCGAAGGTCCGGCAGATCCGTTTCCACGACCTGCGCCATACGACCGCCAGCCTCCTCATGATGGCGGGCGTGAACCCGGGCGCCGTGCAGCGAATCCTCCGTCACAGCGATCCGCGGATCACGACCGAGACGTACGGGCACCTCCAACCGGACTACCTGCGCAGCGAGATCGATCGGCTTCGCTTCAACACGGAGCCGGCGAACGATCCGTCCAGTGGTTCGCAGCCGTCAGCAGCGCTTAGCCAAAAGCTTCTTACAACCTTCTTACAAGCACCTCGATCCGCGTCCTCAGCCCCGTCGGACGGGGGCGACTTTCGCGAAGAGATTCAAGGACCTACAGTTGCGGGGTGGACGGGACTTGAACCCGCGGCCTCCGGCGTGACAGGCCGGCGTTATAACCAAGCTTAACTACCACCCCAGGTGATGCGTGCGGCCGGCGTGATACTGCCGACTGCGGTCGGTGGATCTACATGCTGGCGACGGGAGTGTCAACCGGCGTGCGATGGCTGTGGCTGTGGTACGGTCCGGCCCTTCTATAAAAGGAGGCGCTCGATGTCGCATCGGAAGATCATGTTCGGCCTGTCGCTGTCGGCGGCGGTGGGGTTCGGGGCGGCGTACGTTCCCTCGCTGGTCGCGCACGCAGACAACAAGCCGGCGGCGGCGCCCGCGGCGGCACCGACCTGCAAGCTGCACGGCAAGAAGTGCTGCGACCCGGCGATCATGGCCCATCTGCCCAAGGAGGCGGTCTACAAGGCCTGCGACGAGTCGGACGCCACGTTCCTCGGTGAGGACGGCGGCGAGAAGGAGACCTGCAAGTACTTCTTCAAGGTGGCGAACGAGAAGGAAGACGTCACCTACGTTCAGGTCTACGCGCCGGCGCAGAAAGAGGTCCTGCCGGAGCCGAACGATCCGTTCTTCGGCTACAAGAAGATCGGGAAGGTCTTCATGACCGACAAGGCGAAGTCGCCCAAGTCGGCGCCGATGCTCGCCACGCAGACGGGGCTCTACATGCCGGGGAAGGGCTTCTCGGTCAGCGTGAACGCGTCCGTGAAGGTCTGCAGCAAGGCCGAGGTCAAGAAGCTGGCCGCGTCGGTGAAGTAAACACTTCTAGTCGCCGCGTTCCTTGGTCCCCAGGACGATGTCCATGAGTGGGACGGTCACGTTGAAGTTGACGTGGGCCATCCGCCCGAGGACGTGGTGGTGGGTGTGATGCGCCTGGAGCGCGCGGAAGAGGCGCCAGCGACCGACGCCGAGGCGATTCAGCGTCGCGTCGGGCAGGTGGTAGAGCGCGTGCAGCAGCTCGTAGGTCAGGAAGTAGGCGACGGCGGCCAGCAGAAAAATGCCGGCCAGCCCCGGGCCACGCAGCAGTCCCGCCAGCACGATGACCGGCGAGGTCACCACGAAGATGCCGATCATCGTGTACCAGGGCATCATCACCAGCCCCAGCTCGGCCGGGCGGGTGATCGGCATCTGGCCGTGGGTGAAGGCCAGGTGATGGAGCAGGGTGTGGTTGCGGTACATGAGCCGCGGCGGCTGGGGATGGTGCATCGGGTGCCGGTGGACCATCCACTCGATCAGGTTGGCGACGACCAGGAAGAGCGGCGCCAGGGCCCAGTCGACCGGGCGGGCGTGCGCGGCCAGCCGGACACCGAGCGCGGCGAGCGCAGACGCGATTGTCACCGTCAGCGCGACGTGGCGGCCGGGCGAATAGCCAGGCGTCAGGTGCTCGGCGCGCACGAACCGAGCCGCCGCCATCGGCAGCGCCGTCTCTCTCTCTGCGACGTCCACCGGGTGGGCGGCGTTGGGCTGCGCCATCCCTTCAGTATGGCCTATGATTGCCCCATGCCTTCCTTCGATGTCGTCTCCAAGGTCGATCTCATGGAGCTCGACAACGCGCTCAACATCGCCCGCAAGGAGCTCGGGCAGCGGTACGACTTTCGCGGCACCAAGACCGACCTCGAGCGTGGACCCGAGGGCATCCTCCTCCGTTCGTCGGACGAGCCGCATGCGACGGCGGCGCTGACGGTCCT
>Ga0210387_10002945_pt1 | contig 13060 bp, 12 predicted proteins | sample IncBWC7OmetaG_FD_160108 | JGI IMG/M metagenome (GOLD analysis project Ga0210387, IMG submission 160108) | Forest soil microbial communities from Barre Woods Harvard Forest LTER site, Petersham, Massachusetts, United States - Inc-BW-C-7-O ...
CATAAGTGAAAAGAAATGTCAAGCGAATAAAAAATAATGGAAAGCCGGAAACAGTCGATAAAGACCATCGTTGAGTTCTTGTCTGTGGTCTGTCTGGTGAGTCTGAGTGTCAAAATAATTCGACCAATTAAGAGAGAGAGTTTCTTGAGCCTCGTCGGCGAGAACGGGTGCTCGATTGAGCGGCGATCGCATCAGCAACGCGCTTCGACCTTCGAAGAGGGCGAGCGCGGTCTGAAGACGGTTCGGGTTGGGTCGGTTCTGGAACTGAGTCCACCCGAGGTTCCTCGGCGTTTCTCGGGCCCTCCTCGGCAAGGATCACTGATGGTGACACAGGGCTCTCCTTGTCCCAATCTGGGATGGAGCACAAAGCGTGGAACATCTCCTGCTCAGTGGCACTAAGCGGCGTTTCCACTACATCGACGTCTATTTCGGTCGACATAGGCTGCGGGAGAACGAAGGGAAGGTTGATCGGTAGCAGCTGTTCATCTTGGGTCCAACCACCAAGGCCTTGTTTCATCTCCCACGGCACACCACTATTACAACCTGGCCCAAACGGTATGTCTGTCTGCACGGACAGATGGGTCGCTTGCAATGTGGAGCCGAAATGCGGTCCGAACTGGTTGAGCATTCGCCCAGGGGTGCTTGATCTATGAAAATCTTGCAATGCAGATGGGAAACGCTCGAAGAGGGCGTCGGAGAGGAACACATCGAGGAGACCCCCAGGTAGCGGATGATCTCGAACATATGCCTGTGCAGCGGAGAGGGGAACCCATGTTCCCGACACGGCTGGAGAACCCTTGCTAATGACTGTCGTATTAGGAATAGTGCTCAATATGGGATAAGGAGCGCCCGAAAAGCTGACGATGGGCGACAAGTTCACGAAATCGGTGTCAATGCGGCGGAGGAGTGACGACGACCCGAGCATCATTTGATAGACAGATATGCCTGGTAATTGGAAATTCGTAAGTAAATTACATGAAAGAGACGAACTGGAGGTATACCTTCAACTTGTGTAGCACTGATAGCAGGCATGCAAGGCTGGCAAGTATGTACGACAACAACATCGGCGTATCCCGTCCCGTCGCAGCGAGTCTCATGGGGAGATATACAGGGAGGTTGTAGCCAAAGGGAAGAAGGAGAAACCGAATTTTGCGAATTTGTGGCAATGGACTGAATTAGTGACGACAGAGATTGTGATATTGATGAGATTGGAGCGGGTTCGGGTTGAACAAGGGTGGCAATGCTTGAAGCCTCCAGCATTTCACGTTGAGGAGCCTGCGGAGATGTGAATGATGTAGGCGTTGGCTTAGTGAAGAAGGGTGTTATAGACGGGGCTGTCTTTGCGCGGGGCCGGACCGTCGCAAACTGCCTTCCTCCATCTTGCCATTCACCTTCAAACTCTTGTTGGTGAATGCTGTCAGGGCCCAACAACTCAACATCCGCCCACGTTAGTTCGCTATTCCGAAAAAGTGAATCGGCCATTGGCGATTCAGAATGTGAGAGACTGGAAAATCGGGAAGAAAGGGAAGAAAGTGGCGAGATAGGCGAAGATGCAGCTGGGATCGCGATAGGCTGACGTCCATGTTGATACGAACTCGAGGACATGAGTGGATTGAATTCCATGTCTTCCTGTTTGATATTTGCAGGACCTTCCTCCTCTCCAAGAGTCGGCGAATACCACTTCGGGTCCGCAGTTTTGTAACCCGCTTCCCAGCCCCAAGAATCCAATGCCTCGACCTTGACATTACTCGTTGACTCCACCTCAAGCACACTCGCAGCAGCCTGTGCAATCACCTCCACCACCTTGGCATCAGCAGCACTGCAATCGAAATCCTCCCAAGCGTCCAACATACCCTGTACATCCCTTGTTTCTTGTTTCACGGCTACCTCGGCGGTTCCATGCATGAGGGGGGCGGACGGCGATCGCGGCCCTGGGCTCTCCCACAATGTCTCGCCATCTCCTTCGCTATCAAAGTCTGCGTCGCATTCAAAGTCAGCATCAGCCGTCGCAGGAGGGCGCAGTCGGTCGGCGGCGGAGTACCGGCGGGCGCCCGTCATCGTGATGTGGTAATCATCATCGTCATCTTCCGAATCTGGAGGGGGTGATGCAACGCTGTATGAAACAGAGGGCGAGCGACGATAGAAATCATTGGACTGGTCCACCGAAGCTGAAGGGAAGTATGGGTATGGTCCATCATAAGAGGGTGTATAGCATGGAATGGATATCGATCGTCTAGGATATGGGGGTAGCGACCAGGGTTCTTCCACAGGCTGCTGTTCAGGCAGGTTGGCTTCATCCTCTGAAGAGTCCACGGACATTGAATCATCCCTGGAATCGTCAGAATCAGAGTCCATTGAGAGGTCGATTACCCGCCTCGACACAGAACTCGGGTCGGTAGAACTTGAGGGAGATTTGGGAGGGAAGGGTTTCAATCGAAGAGTTAGCTTGACCTTGGGCGGAGGTTTCCCATCCTCATTTGTGGAATCCGAGTCGGATCCTCTGCCAACGCATCCCCTGAGCGGTCGTTTCCGCTTTTGGCCACACTGGTCTGCACGTCGCTGCCGATCTGTGGGTTTCTTCTTCTCTTTTACAGCACTGTGCAACCCAACCTTCCCATTTTCGCCATATTCACACAATCTAATGCCCGCCCTTGTGAAAGGGCAGGGAGCACCGGTAGCTCTACTCAGATACCAAACCATCGTACCTCGTCTAAAGTTGGTTGTCCGGCTTTCGGCATTGATTGTGCAGTGGGCACCGCCCGAACGCGAGTGAAGTGCAGGCAGGAGGTCGTCATCGGAAGCAGTCCCAGATAAAACGTGACGAAGTAGGAGAGGGTGATCTTGTTGAGTATCACAACGTTGCATGTGAGTCCGGATATACGTTGTGATAGCCTGGCTAGCTGCGGACACGCTGAGAGGACCAAAGGGTGAGTCAGCCAAGTAAGAGCATGAGGGAGGAACAGAATCAACTCACTTTTGACAGACAAGACCAAAATTAACTGTCATCTCCGCAAGGTCTTTAATAGTCATGGCGCGGTTATCCTGATAACAAACGGGTTTGGAATGAGGCAAAGACGCGCCGTAAACAAAGGAATAGACGGGACATACAACAGATAGAAAGGAGCGACCGATGGCGAGGAATACTTTGGTATTTGCCTCATCTGGATGTAGTACAATGTGTGGCGGTGGGAACTGGGGGAAATTATTTGGTGGGGTAGAGTCAACTGACGAAGGTTTGAGAGGTAGTATAGGTTTAATTTTCCTGGGTTGTGGGGGAGGGTCTGGTGACTGACGAAGGCGAGCAGAAGGTTTAATGACTATGTTTTGTCGTATTCTTGTACCATATTGATGTTGGGCAGGCAATGGGCGCGCATCAGTCTGAGGAGTTGAGCTAGTGGTGGCGACGGGAGAATCCATGGGACTGGTCATTAAAAGTCGGAAAGCCTATACCAGAGAGCTCGACCAGCGACACGGGACTGTTGGAAAAGAATTGGAAGGGAGAATTGATGAAAATCTGGAGGGGCGGATGGGAGCAGGAGGAAAGGAAAAATAAGGGGGAGCGCAGGAGACCGACTTCTTTTCGAAGCTAACAAATTACGCAGTACAACAGGGTCACTACCGACCCCGGACACCCCCACCCTGTCTGGTCCCTTTTCACACAAATTTGTGCACAAAACAAGGCTACTTTGGGCGATATCAGCCTAAACGAGCCCAGATTGTGCACGAAAGCTGCCCACAATCTTTACCAATTGTTCTCTGGTATCCGGGGGACGTTGCGCGCAATGAAGCCGTGATTGCCGTAGATTGCCTCTCCGCTTATCGAGATTCCTTACAACCACTCTGTTCGCCCGTTTTGGCAACTGGAATGGACATGACTCCCAACCCATTAAAAACAATCTCTTTGTCTGACCAATGTCTGACTTTATAAGTTCAACTCTATTCGCACGCACTCTGCCATCCTGTGCTTTTCCAAGAATACTTTGGTCCTAACATCATCACGAGCCCAATATACCCATATCCATTTTGTGCACATCACCAAGGCACCAAACACCCAAAAAAAACTTTGAAAACAGCTCCAACATGAACATTCATCAGAATCCCCATTTGCATCCAACTTTCAAAAGAATAGCAACACTGGGAATCTAGAACTGGCTGGTTCAACAATCAGCCACGGCTCCGTAAAGAGCCACAGCTTACCTTTCACATGTCTTGTGAAATCGACAAACATGGTGAGCCCCATACTCACAACGTACTTCCCTGGCCACTCAGTCCTTTCCAAAACCTTGTTGGTCTGATCCTTCAGCCGGATTCGTAATGACGCTCATAATGCGTAAGTAGAAGGCTAGGTCACCTGGAATATCTTGTCCCCTCAATCCCATCATCTCTGCGTTATCGTAACGTTCCAACCCTATCAGTGACACTTCTCGAACCTGCACTTTAAAGCTCCCCACAAAGATGCTGAGAACTTGCTCACTTCGATGCGTGCCTGCCAGTTCCCGTGCTTCATCCTTGGCGACAGTTGCCGAGCGTCAATGTTCACGGATGCTTAGGGTATCACGACTTGTGCTGTGTCATTGTTGACAAAGCACCCCCTCAACGGCCTCAACACACGTACGACATGAGGAAGACTCGACCAACATCATTCCTCTTGTTATCAATGTCGATCGACGAAAGTGGCACAATCTACTTCCGGCAAACCGGAAGAAGCCATCAACGACCTCTTTGCAAGCAACCGTAATTAGAGACATTCTGCACAAGAATACACCCTTTCTTCTATTCCACCCTAAGCACTTGACCAAAGTTATTGATAATGCTGCCGCTCAAGCTCAAGCGCTTGCAACTCGTGTTTTCATCTTTCACAATGTTTCCCATACCCTGCCTATGGTGCTAAAACATCACACAAGAGTCAACGATCATCACGGGATTGTGGAATAACTACAAGGGTGGTATAATTGTATCAATAAGTGTACAAGCAGGATATGTGAATAAAAGAACAATAATAAGAAACCGTTAAAAGCCACATCATTTATCACCAAGACTGATCAAGTAGCAACCTGAAAAAAAAACATTACCCTGGTTAGGGACAGGCAAGGAGACAAAGGAGGCAGGGACAAACCTTTTTTGCTTTTGATACAGGCTTCGCAGCCTGGAGAATAGAGATGTGTCAGTCACAGATAGAGGGCGAAGCGAAACAGACGGCCAACCTTCTTCACTTTGGACACAGCTGTCTTTGAGGCAGCCTTCTTGGCAAGAGTGGTTCGTGCTGCAGTCTTAGCCTTGGCAGCAGCAGTACCTGTGATGGCCTGAATAAAAGGAGTAATGTCAGATACTGATGAGGTGGAAGAAAATCAATGTGTTGGATGACTGACTTTCTTTGCCGGAGCACGCCTAGAGGCAGTTGTCGCTTTCTTTGCGGGGGCGGCCTTTGCCTTACCAGCTAGTGTCTTCTTGGTTGGGGCGGCCTTGGTCTTGGTCTTGGTCTTGGTGGCTGGAGCAGCCTTAGTCTTAGTGGCGGAGACGGCGACTTTCTTCACGGTCTTGGAGGGGGGCTTGGAGTTCTAAGAGAACTCATGAGAAACCATGAGATGAGAGGATACTTGTCTGAATCGTTTACCTCCTTCGAAGCACTGGCCTTGGCCTTGGGAGCGAGCTTGACTTTGCCAGAAGGTCCTTTGGGAAGAACAAAGGTGCCCTTCTCGGCACCGCTGCTGATAGCACGGTTGAGTTGGTAGAGGTTGCCCCCGCTGGTGTCGAGCTTGTATTTCTCCTCGGCGTACTACGATGTGGACGCTATGGGTAAGTCTTGCAATGGATGCAACAGATGAGTGGTGACGTGCCTTCTTGATTAGGCTACGCGAGACACCTTGGCGAGCTTCTTCAGTGTGTGCTTCGATACATTTCTACCCAATGATGACGCGTGTCAGGATGCGCGAAAAGTGCAGACAAGTGTTGATCGTACTATAATGATTTCCTTCCATGAAGGACGTGATGAGGCGACCTTGGTGGCGGCTTTGGCCTTGGTGCCAGGTTTCTTGGCGACAGATTTCTTCGTGGCCGCAGATTTGGGCTTGGAAGCTGATGGTTTGGTTGATTTGGCTGATTTGGCTGACACGGGAGCAGGGGTGGGCGCAGGCGAAGCTGAGGCGGAGGTATTTGAGGACATGTTGAGAGCGATGATGTTGTTGGTACGGAAGGCGGGGAACAAGTTTAGTCGCCCCTTTCTGGTCGCGTTTTAAGGGAACACGACGCGTCGGGTCACATGACCGGTTTTGCCCGATCAACAAACAAAAATTAGCACAGCCACTAGTCACGTGATGATAGAAATGAATCATCTTTGAGATGATTTCAACTTTGAGCCCTACTCCTCTTATATATGTTCGTTCGCATTGTAAAGCCAGTCAGAATTGGTTTAACTTTTGTGAATTATTATCCAATTGCGCATAAAAAACGATTGTTCCCATTTAATAATGATTTTTATCGTTCCCATTTGTAATGAGCATTGTAGCACCGGCCGTTGGATGGTCGAAAACAGCCCTTATGATCAATTCTTGCAACACCCCATGGCCAACTACACTAAAAGTTCTATGGCTGAATCACTTGCATGATGCTTGTACATTTTGGTGATCGTCAAGGTGTCCAAGTTCCTTGGCGCAATATGATTTTTTGCGACAGGACTACAATCGGGCGCATATGACCTCAACGAGTTCCTTCTGTGGACAACTTACGCGTACATAGCTGACTATGGATATGGACAGTGGACCCTGGCTTGATATCACGGTTCTTCGCTTGTGCGAAAGAAGAAAAAAACGATGGTTACGCTGGGATGCAGTCTCATCATCATTGTCAGGGACCTTGCCCGCTATTTAGGACCCCAGAAATTCGAAGAGTTAGAGGATTGAACGGATGTAGCGTACTGGGCTTGTAGCGGGAGCGTCCAGGCCGGGTACCTGCACCACCGTATATTCATCGCACTCTGCAGGGCTCACCGGTGCTCACCGGGCGGTCACGTCTACCTTTCGAGATATTATTACAGACTCTTTGCAGGGTCTTAAGTGGAGCGTCCTGGGAGCCAAGCTAGGTCAAGGAAACCATGTCCTCCATGAGCGCACCGGGGCGCATCCATTGGAAATCTGTGCGCGGAGATCAGTGTATTGCGTTTACATATGAATGTTCATTATCGTGGTACACTGTGGTGCGGGATTGAACTGGCATAATTTTGCATAATTCGATATTTCTGATACTGGCGGATCATGGCTCCCGATAAATTTCTAGAGTACATGTACAAGGCAAGTAGCCTGAAGAGGTACAACAACGGCGGAGATTGAAATGAACCTGAGAGGCCAGCAAGGCTTCTTCAAGATTTTTCGCTTCCAATCCACCATTCACTATTACTTTTAGTACTATTTTCTGGAGGCACCTCTACCATAGTAGTTGTGGGCAACACTTGTCTGTCTATCTTCGCCCCCAAATTTTGGTTACCTTATCGAACGTCCCGATTCCGAAAGCATCATATTACGACCAAGTCCACGTCCAGATCATTCTTACTTGGACGACTCTTTCTCGACTTAATTTTGCCTTCGCCTTGACGGTCTTCGTTTCAGACGGGCAGGCGTCCGCCCAACACATTCGTAATCCCTAATCGTTCTTCATTCAAAACTCTATAATGTCATTATCAGCCTCTGACAGCTCCTATTCGAGGGCTCCTCCCGCAGGAAAGACGCCACCCCCTGCTCCTTCAGCTGCATTTGCGAAAAGGTCCTTTCCTTCTTCTATGCCTTGTTACCTTTCTGATTAAGATGCACAGAGCGAGAGAGCTACAAGCTGAGGAAAGGTTGGGAGGCAGATACAGACCTCCTGCGCTGCGCGCCTTAGCTTCGGGTGGTTCCCCTCCTAATGAGGTTTCTCCCTCTGTCACGACCCCTGGGGATGGCTCCACCCTGCCTCCCACTAATTACCCGCCGGGTTTTAGGAGGGCAAGGGCTGGGACCTTACCTTCAAATGTACAACTTGCTGCCCAGCGTTTTGCAGCAGCATCAAACACAGTGGGCAATACTTCGGCCTCCACGGAATCATTGATAGAGCAGTCGCAGAGACAGATCTCTGCTACTCCCACCTCTAGCTTGGCGACACCAGTACGACCTGGTTTGCGACATTCGACCTCAGTGGCTTCTTCTGTTGCGTCGTCCGCTGTGACGGAACGAAACAGCCGTCTTCGGTCAGGATCGCTCACGTTACCGACTGGAGGACTTTCCAACGCATTCGGTCCCTCTATCTTTTCGTCTTCTTGGCTGTCATCGACGAACGGAAGTAATAGTGGCTTTCCGGTCCTCGACGAGCTGCGATCTGTGACTTCTGCAGATTCAGGAGCAGACGACTTTGATGTCCATACACTCGATTATCTTGGTCTAGATGACAGTCACCGTCCCCCACCTGCAGCCACTATCTCTGAGTTACGCAACCAGGCTCAGGCTGCAATTGCCGGTAACCTCGCCGGGAATCCTTCTCGCTTACGTGCGAGCACGGTATCAAACCCGTACCGTAGTCGACCTTCCGCCAGCGGATCCCTGTTATCTACCCCAACCGCTGACGAGGAGGAAGAGTATTTCGATAATTATGACGACCATTCTTATCACCGCCAGCGCTTGAACTCTTACGAAACATCAGTGCCCGACGACAGCTATGCCTCGTCCCCATACGTGGCAAAGGGCTTTAAACAGACTGATCATTTGGCTTCCACTAGGCCTCGAGCCATCTCAGTTGGAAATCTCGATGATCCCATGCGTTCCCTCCACCGACGTGCTGCAGCTGCTGAAGCCCATTCGTACATTAATGAGCTGTCACACCAACCCTCCGGTCTTACGGTTGTGACGAGCAATATCGGGAGTCCTGCTGGTATATTGAAGACCGACAAGCTGGCTACAGCTCGCAGTGGGGCAACTCCAACTGTACATTTCCCGAACGGAGAAATCCCAGGCAGGATCTCCTCATACTTGGCCGCTCCCAGCTCACAGAACCGTTCCGTTTCCCCAAAATCAGAGGGGCCTCCTTCCCAAGTCCAGACCCCCACTCGTTCTCTGTGGATTGGGAACCTTGACAGTGCTGTCACAAGCGAACAGCTCATTCATGTATTTGCGCCATATGGCGCTATCGAGAGTTTGAGGCTGTTACCTGAGAAGGTTCTTACAAAAATTCTCTTCTGCATATGTAGCTGACAGCTTCTATCCAGGAGTGCGGTTTCGTTAATTTTGTTGATCAAGCTGATGCCATCCGTGCAAAGGAGGATGTTCTCAACCGCCTAGGAGGAAACATTGGCATGCCCAATGGCCAAACTGTGCGCATCGGTTTCGGAAAGGCTGATAGTGCACCCGTCGCCCCCGCAAAGGGTAATCCTCCCAGTCCCGGTGCAACATCTTCGGGTGGAGCATTGGGCAAGTCACCGACCACTAACATTGGCTTAGGAGGAATGGACGCGCAGTTACAATCTTCTCCCACTAGAGCACTTTGGATTGGTTCAATCCCGTCAACCACCACCCCCGCGACGATTCTGAGCGTTTTTAGTCCTTATGGACCCATCGAGTCTGCCAGAGTGCTGACTCACAAGAATTGCGGGTTCAGTAAGTCTCAAACACCTTTTTCATACTAATCGACTACAATATTATGTCTACAGTCAATTTTGAGCGTTTGGACGATGCGGTTCGTGCTAGGAAGGCTCTCAATGGTCGTGACGTATTGGGCAGCGACGTTGGAGCTATTCGTATCGGGTTTGCCAAGGTGCCTGTCAAGAACGGTCAAGATGGTAACGGCGGCCCGGATGAAACCCCGAGTGTCGCTGTACAAGGTGTGGGCGACTTGAGTGTTGGCGCTACAATTCACGCGCTCCGCACCGTCAAAGGTGCCTCCACCATTCCCGCTGATCAGCAAGTTCTTGGCGGGGCCGTCGAGAACTACAGGTCGAATCTGCTCCTCAGCATGATTGGCTCGGGAACACATACCGCTGCTTATATTGCTGATGGGTTGGTTAAGCCTGCCGGGTGGGCGCCGTCGGTGACTGAGCAACAAATGATTATGAAGGAGCTCAGTGTCGGCAGCACAGACGCTGACGCTGACATCCAAGCCCTCTCCGGTCTGCACTGTTCTGTGGCCCACCCTAACAGTCAGCTAACTATCTGATTAATTCCAGAATTCCGGCCACCCACAATGTATTATACGACGATTCCGCTTGTCTCTGAGAGACCTCATAATAGACGCTGGGATGCCTCGAAGTTACGCGAATTGCGAAAGCGGTTGGATTCAGGGACCATGACTGTCGAAGAAATCGACCAGGTTGCTGCAGATTTTCTTGACGGAGAAATCGTTGATCTTGCTTCCGATTGGCTTGGGAATACGGTATGCCATGTCAGATTTCAAGCAAATTCATCGTGCTAACAACGTTCCAGGTTGTTCAAAAACTCTTCGAGAGGTGTTCGCCAACCCCCAGGTTTGCTATGCTTGAACGCATAACTCCCCACCTTGCCATGATTGGTATTCACAAGAATGGTACCTGGGCTGCCCAAAAAATTATCGAATGTGTCCAAAGCCCTGAGGAGGTTGCATTGATCGCACAAAACCTGAGGGCCTACGCGCCTCCGCTTCTCCTCGATCAATTCGGGAATTATGTTGTACAGTGAGTCCCCTTCATGACTTATGAGACAGACGTCAATACAACTTGTATGTGCCAGGTGCTGTCTTCGTTTCGGTGCACCTGCCAACGATTTCATCTTTGATGGTATCGTTGACCGCATGTGGGAAGTGGCCCAAGGTCGATTTGGTGCGCGCAGCATGAGGGCTTGCCTCGAGAGCCCTCACATCACTCTCAGCCAGCAGCGTCGGATTGCAACCGCCGTTATCCTCAACTCCATCCCGTTAGCCACGAATCCCAACGGTGCTCTATTGCTCACATGGCTTCTCGACACGTCAGGCTTCCCTTCACGATACAATCTTCTTGCCCCTCGTTTCACACCCCATCTGTCGCATTTATGCACCCATAAACTTGCTTCCCTCACCGTCCTGAGGATTGTCAATCAAAAAATCGAACCCAATGCTTCCAGCGAGGTTGTTGAAGCTTTGTTCTCATCCCCTGGGGATCATGTTCTTACCGATGTCCTGGGCGATCAAGTTAATGGTGTAGCCGTCGTTCACAAGATCCTCACTAGCCCGTTCATCGACCCTGTAGAAAAGCCTAATTACGTTGAAGCGACAAAGCGCGTCCTCATCGAACTTAAAGTCATCGCAACACAAGCCTATCGTCGACTGATTGAAGAGGTTGGATTGCCCGTTCCGAATTTCCAACCAACATACACCACCAATATTCCATCAAACGGAAAGGCAAAAGTGTCTCAAAGTACGTTTGGGATGCCGGGGTTGCCTTCGGGATACCCATCCAACGATCAGGGATTGGCATCCATGATGGCCGCCCTGCAGATGGGAGGACAGAACCCACAAGCGGGTCCACCTCAGCTTCATATCGACCCCTCATTCAATAACCAAACCAATAGTCGACGTGCTCCCAGTGCAGGCGCAGTTTTCTCCCCAGCTTCCGATCCTTTCAATCCATTTGCTCTGCGTTCTCCGGAGTCGGGCAGCCCTAGATCAACTATTCGTCGTAGCACCGCCTTGCCTTCAAATGTCACGATGCCGCCGACCACTCCGTATGGCACTCAATCGCCTAGTCTTTCACAAGCTGGCAACATTCTCGGCATGGGTCAGCCTTCCTATGGCAGCATGTCCCCTCAAACCGTCCCCCCTCACGTATACCAAGCTTACATGTATCAGACTTACCAACAGAATCCCCCCAATATGGGAACCTTCCATGCGTAAATGCCAATCACACGACAATTATGACACCGCTCCTTCCGCCACGCTATCCATCACATTCGTTTCGCTCGGTTTCTCTATCTACTCTGTTGCCATGTGCAATTGGTTTATCTTCTGGACCGTCGTTCCCCTATACCCCACCCCCGCAACGTTGTATGCCTTCAAGTTGTCACACTCCTTTGAACTAAAAACAGGGCGATGTTATCGCAGTGGCTGTTGCTGTGCTGGAATGAATGGCTTGTTATTTTTTACAATTTTTTACAATTCTTCAGTTCCGTACTTGTACAACAAAGAATGGCTGTAAAACACGGCCCAGAATTATAGAGTGTTATATCCAGACTTGTATACACGTTGCTTCAACGATGTGATATACTTGTAATACCTATACCTCCGTATGGTCACGTGACTACCTGCCAAATCGGGCTGAGTTGTTGCAGCTTCTCCTACCGTTCTGGAGAGTGAAAATCACCCATTCCAAGTCCCAGTGACATAGGATAGGGCCGATGGGCTCTGTAATAGTGTAATTTTTTTGGCGTTTAAGCGGGACCCCCCTACATGATGCATCGTGTGTCGGAATTTGCCGACGCTTACCCCTTACTTCCGTCTTTATGGGAGGAGCATCGTCCAAAGCCGCCCGTAAATTACCCAAACACGCAGAAACGCCCTCATGGGCTGGTGCCAGAACACGCCTTGCAGCAGATCACCCTCCGGAGGGTCTGGCCAGCGAAACCAAAAGTAAGAGTTCCCCCTTGAGTAACGCTGCGACTTTATTCCCGATTCGCTTCAGCAATCGAAAGGGATTCTAGAGATCCCCAATTATTGTCCAATTTGAGTCGCCTTGACCCTGTGCGAGTGGATCACCACATGCAAACTGTTCGTCCAGTGAGAGAATCATATTCTCTCTGTTCTTAGGGAGTTTCTGACTACCATCCGTCGTCTCCGCAGGCAGAGGACACGAACCGCATCTTCAGGTCTCGCGCTCAGTCTGAATACGAAGCATCTTCATCACATTCGACACGGAATCGTCTTCATGCCCCCACCTTGAGTCATATCCTGGATGAGCGCAAATCGATAACTTCTCGAATGGACCTGGAGCGTTTGGCAAATAAATTTGATATTGACATTGCAAAATTGGAGAGTTTGTCGAGGTTCGTAAGCAGCCCCAGCGTTAATCGGGATACGGCTGTCAGAACGGTGGGAAAAGACG
>Ga0210387_10002951_pt1 | contig 13048 bp, 23 predicted proteins | sample IncBWC7OmetaG_FD_160108 | JGI IMG/M metagenome (GOLD analysis project Ga0210387, IMG submission 160108) | Forest soil microbial communities from Barre Woods Harvard Forest LTER site, Petersham, Massachusetts, United States - Inc-BW-C-7-O ...
GGGAGCCCGGCACATCTTGAACGTGACGACGCCGCACCATGCGCGGATCGATGGGGTCTCGGTAGTGCTCTCAGGTGTAGCCTTCGGCGGCATCGTCTATGGATTGAGTAACATTGGTGTCCCCGCTGCGCCGGGAACGCTCCCGGCGGGAATCTTCAGTGCCGTCGGCGCCGTGTTCTTGGCCGTGTTCATCTTCCGGCAGATCTCGCTTCAGACAACGGGCTACCCTCTGCTCGACCTGCGCACCTTCGCGTCGCACAATTTCACGGTGTCGGTGCTGCTCATGGCGAGCATGATGATGGCGCTGTTCGGAACCATCATCCTGCTTCCGATCTACCTGCAGAACGTGCTCGGGCTGAGCACCCTGCAAACTGGACTGTTGTTGCTGCCGGGTGGTTTGCTGATGGGCTTGCTGGGCCCCACTGTCGGTCGCTTATACGACAAGGCAGGGCCGATCAGGCTGCTCGTTCCCGGCGTCATCGTCGTGAGTGCCGTGCTGTGGGCGATGACGCTCCTGGGTCCGGCCACTTGGGTGGGCTACATCCTCGCCGGACATGTGGTGATGAGTGTCGGTTTTGCTTTCTTGTTCACGCCCCTATTTACCGTGAGTTTGTCATCGGTGAAGCCAAGCCTCTACTCGCACGGAAGCGCTGTCATCGGCACCATTCAGCAGGTCGCCGGTGCCGCTGGAGTTGCGCTGTTCGTGGCATTGATGTCGGCACGGGCTGCGACCTTAACCGCAAGCGGGCTCGCCCCCCTCGACGCGCTGTCGGGCGGCATCCGGGGCGGCTTTCTGTGCGGTGCCATCATCTCGCTCTTCGCCGTGGCCTGCGTTTTCTTCGTGCAGAAGCCCTCGGCACGGCCGGAGGTAACGCATTGACCAAGATCCTCAGTTTTGTGCTTTCCATCGTGTTGGCGCTGACCGCGGCATCCGCCGCTAATCCGCGCGGCTTTGAGTCGCCCGAGGATGCGGTGCGCGCCCTCGAGCAAGCCTACGTTCAAAAGGACGTGGATAGTGTTGTGGCGGTGATGGATTTCGTTGAGGAGGGGCGACAAATGCTTCAAAAAATCAATCCAACGCTCGCGAACGATCCTGACATGATCAAACAAGCGGCGGAAGGACGAGAACTCTCATTTCGAAATGAGCTTCGTGCAAAGGGCTTCCCTGATTTCGCTCGCCTGAAGTGTTCGTTTGTCGGAAAGGCGCAGATCGCCCCGGGGTTGGTCAAGTTGACGCAGCAATGCATAAGTCCGGACGGCGCCAAGTCTGCCCAGGATCTGCTCGTGACGAAAAGCGAGCTTGGCTGGCGCGTAACTTTGCAACCTCCTCCTTAAGCGGCTCTACGCATGACGATCCGATTCTATGCGCGGACATAAACCTCGGCGCATTCCGCTGGACCTTCGCGGTCTGACCGCTCGGGTCGACCTCATGCGGCTCTCCGGAGCGGCAAAACGAGACCCGGCTGTCGACACCTGGTTGATCGATGGCCCGGTCGAGCTGCGCTCTATTGCGCAGAAGTGGTTCATGCACATACGGCAGTCCGGTGAGGATGTCCGAGAGCTGATGCACGATGGTTGCCCTGTCGCATGTGTGGAGAACGCACCGTTCGCCTACGTCAATTCGTTCAAAAGTCATGTCAACGTCGGCTTTTTCTACGGCGCAAACCTCGAGGACCCCGCCGGCCTGTTGGAAGGAAGCGGCAAACGCATGCGGCACGTGAAATTGAACCCCGGCCGCCAGCTGAGCGCCGCTGCTCTTGGCGACTTGATCGACGCTGCCTATCTGGATATTAAGGGCCGCCTCGATGCCGAATGGTCTTCGAAAAATGGGTGAGACCGTTGATCGTTGCACGCTTTGAGGGACAGCGCATGAATTCACCTACGCATTCTGGGCACTGCTACTGCGGAGAAGTACGCTTCGCTGCAACAGGTCCCGTCCGCGATCTGTGCATTTGTCACTGCGAAAGTTGCCGTCGTGCCGCCGGTGCCGCTTTTGTCGGCTGGGGAACCGTCAACGCGGACCAGTTCACCATATTGAGCGGAGAACCCGCCGTGGTCAGAACCTCAGTCAATGTGGAACGAACCTTCTGCGCCAACTGCGGTAGTTCGCTAACCTATCGTCACAGTCATCGTGCCGGCGATTTGGACTTCACGTTGGTGTTGTTGGATGATCCTTCGCTGTTCGCACCGCAAATGCACATTTGGGTGCAAGACAAGTTGCCTTGGGTAAAGCTGGACGATGGCTTGCCACAATTCAAAACGGTTGCCGGTAAGGGAAGCAATTAAACGGGTTGTTAGCCAGCATGCAGACCCTCGCTCCTTGGTTTGATCTGCGCCTTGGCTCGGAGTGTCCATTTTGCGCGCCGCGCGCGCAGGTCTAAGCTTGTCGCCCGGAGTCCCAGCCATGCTCCACATGCTCGAATTCATCGCGACGTGCACGGCTGCGATCTTTGCCGGCGCCGCGCTCTATGTGAATGTCGTGGAACACCCCGCGCGGATGGCGCTCGACACCAAATCCGCCGCTTTGCAGTGGGCGCCGAGCTATCGGCGAGCCACTTGGATGCAGGCGCCATTGGCGTTGGCCAGCCTGACCACAGGACTTGCATCGTGGTGGCTCGGCGGCGGAATATTTTGGGCGATCGCCGCGCTGCTAATCGGCGCGGTTGTCCCATTCACATTTCTCGGCATAATGCCCACCAACAACAAGCTGCTGGCGCCCGGGCGCGATCTCGCCTCGCCGGAGACTCGCCAGTTGTTGGGCAAATGGGCCAAACTTCATGCCGTGCGGGCGGTGTTGAGTCTGCTGGCATTGGTGGTGTACGTCTGGCAATCGCTCGGATACTAACCAACGGGGGTGGGCAGATGAGTGAGTGGCTGCGGCCGATTTTGGGTGCGGCCCTGCTATTGGCCGGAGCCGCCGGCCTCGCTTACAAAGTGCTCAGCGGCTATCAACACCCGTCGCCCGATGCTTTTATCAGCGTCCACGACCAAAACCGGCTGCCCGCCGCCTCGGCGGCCGATCACTCCACGCAGCCAGCGACGCCTCCCGCGGATGTCGCCGCCTCCGCGCTACCCGCCGCAAGTGCTCCGCAGAGTGCCGCGAGTACCGCGCAGAACGCCGCGAGTACCGCGCAGAACGCCGCAAGCGCCGCACAGAACGCCGCAAGCGCCGCGCCGCCCGCGCCGCCCATCACCGCCCCACCGACCGCGCGGGGAGACACGTTGGCCGTTGCTTCGCGCGCCGCACCGAATGGCGTTCTTCCTGCGGAAGCGCAGGACAACCCCGCCTGTGTCCCAATCCAGGCTGAGCAGCGCGAGATCCAGGGCGCGCTCAAAAAACCGTATTCGCCGGAGCAGGGCCGCTTCATGCAGCGGCGCCTTCGTGAGTTGGCCGCACAGTCGGTGAATTCCAAATGCCCTGAGTAGCGGTTTGGGCAAGCGTCACTATTGGAAAAAAGAGACCATCGATGAAAGCAACGATTCGCGAAGCGCAGACCGCCGCCGACATCGAGCAGGTGCGAGAACTCTTCGTCGAATATCAATCCTCGCTGGGCGTGGACCTTTGCTTTCAGGGCTTTGCCGAAGAGTTGGCGTCGTTGCCGGGCAACTACGCACGCCCCGCAGGCCGCCTACTTCTGGCCGTCAAGGGATCATCCATCCTGGGCGTAGTGGGTCTGCGTCCCCTGAGCGCTCCAGATTGCGAAATGAAGCGTCTCTACGTGCGTCCGGCGGGCCGAGGTTCAGGTCTAGGTCGGCTGCTCACCAATTCCTTGCTAAAAGAAGCCCGCCTCGCCGGATACAGCAGGGTCCTGCTCGACACGCTCCCGACCATGACCGACGCACAAGCACTTTATCGCTCCATAGGATTCGTGGAGATCGCAGCGTATTGCAACAATCCGATCGCAGGAACGCTCTACATGTCGTTGGATCTGCACGACGATTGACCTTCAATGCTATTTCGCGCCATAGCCGCTTTCATAGCACTGCCCGGCCTCGTCGCTTTCGCCATACCCATCTCGATTGGCGCTTCGACCAACCATCCGATGCGCTACCGCCTGCTCGCCGCCGTACCGCTGTGTCTTGGTACACTGCTACTGTTATGGTGCGTACGCGAATTCTACGATGCCGGACGGGGTACGTTGGCGCCCTGGGATCCACCACGGCATTTGGTGACCACAGGGCCTTACCGGGTGTCACGAAATCCGATGTATGTCGGGGTTGTCGCGATTCTCGCGGGTTGGTGCATACTCTGGGAGTCGCTCCCGCTCATCATCTACAGCGCTCTGTTTGCCGTGGGTTTTCACTTTCGCGTTCTGTGGTTCGAAGAGCCGTGGGCGGCGCGCCAATTCGGCGCAGAGTGGCAGGCCTACCGCGAGCGAGTGTCACGCTGGCTGATCTGAGGAACATATGCACCACTCCCGAGTGCAACGCAAATGATCAAGACGCACGGTCTTAGCCACGTCGCGCTGTCCGTTGTCGATCCGGATCGATCGCTGGCGTTCTACCGGTCCGTCTTCGGCGTGCGCGAGTATTTCCGCAGCGAATCCACCATTCAAGTGTTGGGACCGGGGCCGCACGATGTACTCGCCTTCGAGAGGCGCCCCGCGGATGCGGGCGTCTCAGGCGGCATCATTCATTTTGGCTTTCGGCTGACCCGGCCGGAAGACATCGACGCCGCCGTCGCGGCGGTGGAGAGTGCGGGCGGCGTCCTCACGTCTCGCGGCGAGTTCGCCCCCGGCCTACCCTATGCCTTCGTTCGCGATCCTGACGGCTATGAAATTGAAATATGGTTTGAGTGAGCCCATCGAACCATTGCTCCGGCAGGCTCCCTAAATCGACCAATCGGCCCTGCGCAACGACGGCCGGCTATTTTATCGGTTTGCGAGGTACACATGGCAAAGCGCTCCAACTTCAAGCCTCCTGGATGGCACACGGTGACGCCTCGAATCATCGTTCCCGGTGCGGAAAAACTGGTCGAATTCATCAAGAAAGTCTTTGGCGCCGATGGCGACTATCGTCCGCAGGCGCCGGCCGAGCTAAAGCTCGGCGACTCTATCATCATGATCAGTGACGCCGGGATACGCGATGCCATGACGGCGTGCCTGTACGTATACGTGGAGAATGCAGATGTCACTTGGCAGCGCGCGGTAGAGGCGGGCGCGCGGTCGATTGAGCCTCCATCGGATACGCCCTACGGCGACCGCCGCGGAATGGTCAAAGATCCATGGGGCAACACCTGGCAGATTGCCACACGCAAACGCAAATCGACCGAACACTGAGAGTTCTGCGATGTCAGATCCAACCCCCGCACAGCAGCTTGGATTCTTCCTGGCAAAATTCGAACCGCGGGTTGCGGCATCTGCTCGTGCGGCGCTTGCGCGCCTTCGCAAGCGACTGCCGGGCGCAATCGAACTCGTGTATGACAACTACAATGCGCTGGCAATCGGCTTTGGACCGAGCGACAAAGCATCGGAGGTGATTTTTTCGATTGCCGTTTATCCCCGCTGGGTCAGCCTGTTTTTCTTGCAGGGCGCGAAGCTGCCCGATCCGGATAAGGTACTCCAGGGAAGCGGCACCAAGGTTCGCCACATCGTTCTCACCGAGCCAAACGCTCTGGAGCAACCGGCCGTCAAAAAACTCATGGCGCAGGCTTTGGCATCGGCGCAGAAGCCGCTCGATCCCAAGCAACGGCGGCGGCTGATCATTAAGTCAATTTCGGCGAAACAGCGTCCCCGGCGGCCCGAGTAATTGTCGCCGCGTCGCGCCACTTCGCTTATGCTTCGTTCATGTCGACACAGCGTTTCGCCGTTCGCGCCGCAGCGATCGCCTTGGCATTGACCGCCGGGGCAGGCCTCGGCCATTGAGCAAAAAATTTCATACGTTCAGCGATTTCTATCCGTTCTACCTGAGCGAGCACGCGAACCGGACGTCACGGCGGCTGCATTTTGCGGGAACCAGTGTCGCCCTGGCGCTGCTCATCGCCGCCATCGTGACCCAGAAATGGTGGTTGGCCGCGGCCGCCTTGGTGCAAGAGTACGCGTTCGCGTGGGTGGGACATTTTTTCTTCGAGCGCAACAAACCCGCCACATTTCGTTATCCCGGCTTCAGCCTGATGGGCGACTGGAGGTTGTGGTGGGATATTTTGACCGGCAAGCAAAAGTTCTGAACCTTTGTCCCGGCAATGCGATCAGAGGAATCTGAAGAAAGGAGTCGCCATGCGGTCAATTCCCAGATTCATCGTCGTGATGCTGACGCTGTGTTGCTGCGTGGGCTGCGACCAAGTGTCGAAATCCGCCGCGCGCTCTTTGCTCCATTCCGGCTTCACGGAGTCGCTGTTTGCCGATTCCCTGCGCTTGCAGCTCACGCAGAATCCCGGCCCCTCTGTGCGCCTCGGCGCGTCGCTGCCGCAACAATTGCGCTTCGCGCTGTTTACCGCCGTGGTCGCGGCGCTGCTGATCGGATTGGTGTACGCCGCATTGTTCGCCCGGCGTCTCAGCACCGCCCGATTTGTCGCTCTCGCGCTCGTCGCAGGCGGAGGCTTGAGCAATTTGATCGACCGCCTGTTATATGATGGCCGGGTCACGGACTTTTTGAACGTCGGCATTGGTCCCCTGCGTACCGGCATTTTCAACATAGCGGATATGGCCATACTGGCGGGAGCGCTGCTGATGATTCTAAAACGCGATGCGTCGACTCCCATGCCCGCCTTACAACCACCCAGCGCGCCGCCGCATCCCTGAACATGTCCGCGCTGCGAAATATCCGGATGCTGACGCGCTACTCCGCCTGGGCGAATTCGCTGCTGTACCTGGCGCTCGGCGAGCTCCCCGACGCGGAGCTGACGAAACCGCGGCAGATCCTCTTTGGCAATTTGATCCGCACCTTGAATCACGTGTACACCATCGATCTCGTGTGGCAGGCGCATCTGGAGGGCAGGGCCCACGGCTTCACGACGCGCATGCCCGACGTACGGGTCTCGTTTTCCGATTTACGCATAGCACAGGCCACGCTCGACGGTTGGTACGTTCGCTATGCCGAGGAAATGTCTGACCGCTTGGGCGAGGAGATCGTCAACTTTACCTTTATCGGCGGCGGCGAAGGTGCGATGACGCGCGGCGATATCCTGCTGCACGTGGTGAACCACACCACGTATCACCGCGGCCACATCGCCGCCCTGATGTATCAGATACCCGCGCGCCCGCCCACGACCGATCTGCCGGTGTTCCTGCGCAACGCCGCGCTGCAGACCGAACGCGGGCCGCGCGGCCCGATCTAAGCAAACGGATGGGCCACATCCATTACGCCCGGCACTTCGCCGTGCTTGGCGCAGCGACGGTCGTGCTGTTCCTGTTGGGGCATTGGGATCTCCTCAGCGATTCGCTCATCGCCTCATTTGGCATCAACGGCGCGCTGCACGCTTCCAGTGTGGCGTTGACGCTGCGCTCGCCGCAAAGCAACCTTCGCAAATTCGTCTTCATCGGCATTGCCGCGGCACTCAGCATCTTCACCATGTACGTGGGCATTGTCGGACTGGTGCTGTTTGCCGTCGTCCCGGGAAACGAACGGCTCTATCTTGTGCTGGGCCTCTGCTCGGTGACCGGTGCCATCACTTACGGCTCGTTGATTAGAATATTTTGGATCCGGAAATTCTCGCCGCGGCGCATCCTGGCCATCTCCCTACTTTGCTTGCTGGCAACCTCGGTGGCGTTCTTCGCCAGGGCCTTCTCCGACTTTCTCGGCAGCTGGTGGCTCGCGGCGGCATGGTGGTTTGCATTTTCGTCCGCCCTGTGTTTTTTTGACACCCACCCAGACTCGCTCCGCCGGTCGAAGTACAATGGCGCCTGAGGGGGCAGGGCAATGACGCGACGCTTGATCAGCTCAGGATCCAAATTCGAGAACGACGTCGGCTATTCGCGGGCGGTGATCGATGGGGAATGGATTTTCGTATCCGGAACGACGGGTTTCGACTACGACACCATGACAATTTCCGACAGTCTGATCGATCAGACTGAACAATGTCTCAAGAATATCCAGTCCGCGCTTCGTCGAGCGGGCGCCGACTTCGCGGATGTGGTGAGGGTGAATTACATCGTGCCCAAGGGAGAGCAGTTCCCAGACTGCTGGCCGGTGCTGCGCAAGTACTTCGGAGCCAGCCGTCCCGCGATGACGATGATCTCCGCAGGCCTCTTGGATCCTCGCATGCAAATCGAAATCGAAGTCACCGCGCGCAAGGGCGCTGCTTAACCCCATGTCAACCACCGACGCAGCGGCGCGATCCCAGGAAGGCGGCTGCGGCTGTCGTCACGTTCGTTATCGCATGACCGGCAAACCGCTCTTCGTTCATTGCTGTCACTGCCGTTGGTGCCAACGGGAAACCGGCAGCGCCTTTGTGTTGAATGCAATGATCGAAGCGGATCGTGTGCAACTCCTGGCCGGCGGAGTCCAGATGATCGACACGCCATCGAACAGCGGCAAGGGCCAACGCATCGCGCGATGCCCGAAGTGCTGCGTGGCGCTGTGGAGCCACTATGCCGGCGCCGGCGATGCCATAAGCTTCGTGCGCGTGGGAACGCTCGACGCTCCGGATATGCAGCCGCCCGACGTTCATATTTTCACAACGTCAAAGCAGCCGTGGGTGCAACTTCCCGCCGGCATTCCCGCGTTTGCCGAATTTTACAAGCCCGCGGAGCAGTGGCCAAAAGACAGCCTCAATCGGTACGCCGCATTGAAGGCGAGAAAATGAGGTAACTTGTGTTTGGCACGCATGATCTGTGGTTATTCGTGCTTTCCGGATTTCTGCTGAACATTACGCCGGGCCCGGACACCCTGTACATCGTCGGGCGCAGCTCGACCCAAGGCTGGCGCGCGGGCGCCGTTGCGGCGCTGGGTATCGGTGCGGGAACATTGGTGCACATTTGTGCGGCCGCATTGGGCTTGTCCGCAATCCTCGCCGCCTCCGCCACCGCGTTCACCGCCGTGAAATTCATCGGCGCAGCCTACCTGCTGTACGTGGGCATTTCGCTCATTCGCTCCGCGGGCGTGTCCGGATCTTCGCCAGGCGCCATCGTCGGACGGGCGGCCTCGATGCGAAGTATTTTCGCGCAGGGCTTCCTCACCAATGTCTTGAACCCCAAGGTTGCGCTGTTTTTTCTGGCGTTCCTGCCCCAGTTTGTTGCCGCCGATGCCGGCTCGAAGCCGCTGGCGTTTCTCTTGCTCGGCGCGATATTCAATTTCAACGGCGCGCTGTGGAACCTATTCGTCGCGTGGTCGACGGCGCGCCTCAGCAGCACCCTGGCGCCGGGTGTTGCGTTCAAGCGCTGGTTCAATCGCTGCGTCGGCAGTGTCTTCGTGTTCATCGGTATCCGACTGGCACTCGCGCATGAGCACTAGCGCCCCCGTCACATCGCCGCTGTTCAAGAAGCTCAATCTTGGCGTGCATCGGGAAATCGCGGTCTTCAATGCGCCGGATTCCTTCGAATCGGAGCTCGAGCGGCTGAAAGGCGTCAAAATCGCACGCGACCCTGTCAAACCAAAAGCGATCGCCTTCGGTCTGGCTTTCGCCACGACACAAGCGCAGCTGGATCGCGCCTCGAAGGTCCTCGCCGCCGCCTCCGAGGGCGATGCAGTGATTTGGTTCGCCTACCCGAAGGGAACCTCCAAGCGCTACCAGTGCGAATTCAACCGCGACTCGGGATGGAACGTGATTCGAGCTGCCGGCTTCGAGTCCGTGCGCATGGTGGCGATCGATGAGGATTGGTCGGCACTGCGCTTCAGGCGCGTGGAATACGTGAAGTCCGGCGCGAACGGCTCGCCAAAATGAAGATCGAAATCTCGACGGCACCCGCCGCCGCGCTACACTCAGGGGTGTGATAAAGTTACACCCAAGAATCGAGGAGGGGCGGACGTGAAAACCTTGCTCTTATGGTGTGTTTTATTGGTCCTGTGTTGGCCCGTGGCCATCCTGGCGCTCGTGCTCTGGCCCCTGATTTGGCTGCTGTCCCTGCCGTTTCGCCTGATCGGCATTTCGTTTGAAGCGATCTTCGCGCTGCTGCGGGCGATCTTGTTTCTGCCCGCGCGCGTTCTTGGGTACCGCGATAATTCAACCCGACGCGCGCTGTAGCCGCCAGACGGCGCTGCAGAATTCCGTGAATTTCCGATGATCTCGGCTCGAGACGCGCTTGCGCTGCTGCGCGAGGGGAATCGCCGCTTCGTGTCGGAAGCCCCCAGCCGAGACGCGGTCGAAAGGCGAGCCCGGCGCTTGGAATTGGCCGCAGGGCAGGAACCCTTTGCCGCGATCTTGGGCTGTTCCGACTCACGTGTTCCCGTCGAGATCGTTTTCGATCAGGGCTTGGGTGATCTGTTTGTGATTCGAGTGGCCGGCAACATCGTGGCGCCTTCGTTGATCGGCAGCGTTGAATTCGCGGCTGAACAATTCCGCACCCGCTTGGTGGTGGTGCTCGGTCATTCCCGCTGCGGTGCAATCGAAACCACGCTGGAGCAATTGCAGCGGCCCGTGGAGAATCAATCCCGCAATCTGCATTCCATCGTGGACTTCATCAGACCGGCGGTGGAGGGTTTGTTGGCGACCAATCTGATAAACGATCACGATGCCCTGGTGCATGAGGCCTGCCGCGCCAATATTCGAGCGTCCGTCAATCACTTGAGGCATGGCTCGGAAATCATCGAGAATCTGATCCAAAACGCGGGCTTGATGGTCGTGGGCGCCGAATACTCGCTGGAAAGCGGCGTGGTCGATTTTTTTGACCATATGCCGTAGGAAAGGGCATGAGTCCCGACTTTTCTACCATGCGCACGCCGGAGGAGTTCAACGAGGCAGGCGCCCGCAAGTTGCCGGGTTACCTTGGCATCATCATCACAGAACTGAGCGCAGCACGCGTCAGCGGCGAACTGCCGGTGGTGGAGTCCGTCATGGCGCCCAACGGCTATTTGCATGCCGGTACCGTCGTCACGCTCGCGGATACCCTGTCGGGATACGGCTGCGTCGCCAATCTTCCTGCGGACGCCACCGGCTTTACCACCATCGAGCTGAAGTCCAATCACCTTGGCACCGCGCGGGACGGCACGATAGCCGGCGTCGCCACACCTATGCATCGCGGCAGGACCACCCAGGTATGGGATGCCGTCGTTACGCACAAGGAGTCCGGACGGACGCTGGCGGTGTTTCGCTGCACGCAGATGATTCTCTATCCGCGGTAGCGATGAACACCCCCAGAAGCCGCGATGTGTATGTCGATCGCATGCATCGCGTTACGGAGTACATCGATCAGCATCTGGATCAATACTTGGATCTGGAGACGCTGGCCGAGGTCGCGCACTTCTCGCCGTTTCACTTCCATCGCCTTTTTTCGGCGTTGATGAGAGAAACACTCGGGGCTTATCTGCGCCGCCGCAGATGTGAAGTGGCGGCCACGCGCCTCTTGGCCCAGCCCAGGCTTTCCATGCTGCAAATCGCATTGGGCGTGGGATTTGGTTCAGCGGAAGCATTCACCCATGCATTTGGCGCTCGCTTCGGCTGCTCTCCCACGACCTGGCGCCTGGGGCAATCGGCGCAGCGCGCGAAGAGCAATTCAGATCAGGCGAACAGCAAGCCCGATCAGGCGGAACGGCACGAGGTGCGAAAGAATGGCGTCCCGAATGTAACCAATGCGGAGACACCCATGAAGGTCGAAGTCATTGAACGCAAACCCACGCCGATTGCCTACCTGCGGCACGTCGGACCTTACGGCGAGCCGATCGGCGCATTCTGGCAGGCACAGGTCTATCCCTGGATGGTGACGCACGGACTCATCGGACAGCCCCGGTACGGAATCAGTCTGGATGACCCGAACGTCACGGCACCCGAGCAGTGCAGATACGACGCCGGGTGCGAAATTCCCGCGCACGTCCTCGCGGGTGGCGATGCGCACCGGACGACCATTCCGGGCGGAAAATACGCAGCGCTCGGCTTCAAGGGAGTCGTTGCCGACTTCGAACCCGCGTGGGATGCGCTGTTGCGCGATTGGCTTCCATCCAGCGGACTGCAGCTGGACAATCGTCCCATGTTTGAGTACTACCCGGTTGATTCAAGCTACGATCCGGCGACCGGAGTGCTCGAGTGCAAATTGTGTGTTCCCGTGATGCCCTTGTGATGTGCGCCGAACAATGAGCCAGTGCATTGCGCTCATTCGCGGCATCAACGTGGGCCGCGGTAATCGCGTCGCCATGGCGGACCTGCGCGTCCTGATTGCCGATCTCGGCCACACGAACGTCCGCACGCTCTTGAATAGCGGCAATCTGCTGTTCCGAAGCAAGGGATCCAGCGTGGCCAGGATCGGAGCGGGCATCGAAGCGGCCATCACCGCCAAGTGCGGATTCTCAGCGGCGGTGATGGCCATGACGGCGCAAGACTTGGACCGCATCGTCGCTGAAAATCCCTTGCTGCATGTCGTAAAGGACCACGCCAAGCACTTGGTCGCTTTCGTTGCCCACCCCCAGGACCTCGAGCCGCTCCGTCCGCTGCTGAAGGAATCCTGGAAGCCTGATGCGCTTGCCATCACGCAGCACGCCGCCTATCTGTGGTGTGCGACGGGCATACTCGACGGCAAGGTGAATCCGGCGTTTAACCGAAAAGCGGGCGCCACCGTCACGTCGCGCAACTGGGCCACCGTCCTCAAGCTGCAGGCCGCAGCGAAGGAAATGACATAGGCAACCGGGAAAGCGACTGGGATACTGCGCTACCCCTGGACGGCACTTGCCGTCGGCGAGTAGTATCGCCACCCCTGCGCTGCGCCTGTAGCTCAGCTGGATAGAGTATCGGCCTCCGAAGCCGAGGGTCGTGGGTTCGAATCCCGCCGGGCGCGCCAGTTTTAAAAAATTCCTCGGCGCGATTGGCGATTCGAGAGTTTGCTACCCTAGCATAGTGAAGCTCTTCGGCAAGGTGGTCCTCGCGATTTTCGCGTTGGCGGCGGCCGTCATCGCCTTCGCGTTCGTGCGCGCTTCGAGTGCGCGCGATGCCGATCGGGCGTATCACGCGGCCATTCCACATACC